>ENA-OQJB01000042-OQJB01000042.1-human-gut-metagenome-genome-assembly--contig:-NODE-42-length-66247-cov-3.864171_pt1 | contig 66247 bp, 61 predicted proteins | sample MGYA00242599_ERZ504765 | MGnify/ENA primary metagenome ERZ504765 (study PRJEB26092, sample SAMD00036354) | human gut metagenome | host: Homo sapiens | study: EMG produced TPA metagenomics assembly of...
GGAGCCCGACATCCTGCTGATGGATGAGGCTACCTCCGCCCTGGACCCCATCTCCACCTCCAAGATCGAGGATCTGATTGCCGATCTGAAGCAGAAATATACCATTGTTATCGTCACCCACAATATGCAGCAGGCCACCCGCGTGTCCGACAAGTGCGCCTTTTTCCTGCTGGGCCAGCTCATTGCGGGCGATCTCCAGGCGCTCCCGGATGCTCTCCTCGCTCTCGGTGCCGCGGCCGCGCAGGCGGCGCTCCAGCTCCTGAGTGAGGGGGGCAGCAGGAAGATGGTGGTGGCACCGGGATACATGCGGCGGATATTGGCCGCGCCATGCACATCGATGACCATGACCACCAGCTTGCCCGCGTTCAGCCGCTTGTTGACCTCTTCCTTCAGAGTGCCGTAGTAGTTGCCGTTGTAGAAGTTGTGCTCCACCACCTGATCGTTCTCGATCAGCTGCTGGAACTGCTCCCGGGTGCGGTAATAATAATCCACGCCCTCCTGCTCACCGGGACGCGGTGCGCGGGTGGTGGCGGAAACAGTCTTTTCGATCTCCGGGTGTGCTTCGCGCAGTGCCTTCACCACGCTGTCCTTGCCGGTACCGGCCGCGCCGGAGACCACAAACAAATATTTATCGTTCGCCATGGGTCTGTTCCTCCTCTGCTGGTGTTTTGCCCTCCTGCCCTGCCGCACGGTTGGCCACCGTTTCCGGCTGAAGCGCCGAGAGCACCACATGATCGGAGTCCATGATAAGCACTGCACGGGTGCTGCGGCCATAGGATGCATCGATCAGCATTCCGCGCTCCCGCGCTTCCTTTACAAGGCGTTTGACCGGGGCGGAATCCGGGCTGACCACTGCCACCACACGGCCTGCACTGACCATATTGCCAAACCCGATGTTGATGAGCTTCATAAACCCCTCCGAATTTTCTGTATCACTCCAGATTCTGGATCTGTTCGCGGATCTTTTCGATCTCCGCCTTCATATCCACCACGATGCGGGTGATATCCAGATCCTGACACTTGGAGCCGATGGTATTGGTCTCGCGGTTCAGCTCCTGCGTCAAAAAGTCCAACTTGCGGCCCACCGGCTCGTCCAGCTTGAGGATATCGCGGTACTGCGCAATGTGGCTGCGCAGGCGCACCGTCTCTTCATCCACAGCGGTCTTATCGCCAAAAATAGCGGCCTCGGTCAGCACGCGGGCATCGTCGATATCGCGGTCCTCCAGAATGACCTTGAGCTTCTCGTACAGGCGGTTGGTGTAGGCTTCCACGCGGCCTGCGCTCAAAGTCTCCACCCTGCCCACGCACTCCTCGAGGAAGTTCAGACGGTTTTCCACGTCTGCCTTCATCTTGGCACCCTCGGCGGCGCGCATCTCCACAAAGCGGTCCAGCGCCTGTGCGGTAACGGCAGAAACATCTTCCCACAGCTGTTCCTCGTCCACATCCGCGTGGCGGGTGGTGAGCACATCCGGGAAGCGGGTCAGCACGCCCGCAGAGATATCGTTCTTGACACCCAGCTGTTCCGAAATATCCCGCATGGCCTGCTGGTAGCTGCGTGCCAGCTCCATGTTGACGGCCACCACCGTATCGGCAGCGTCCACATTCTGCACGGTCATGCTCAGCTCCACCTTGCCGCGGGAAATGCGCTCGTTGAGCTGCTTTTTCAGGCGGCTGTCCAGATAGCTGCAGGTGCGCGGGATGCGCGAAGAATACTCAAAGTAGCGGGAATTCACGCTGCGCAGCTCCACCGTGATCTCACGGCCATTGCGCACAGCAGTCCCCCGGCCAAAGCCGGTCATGCTTAAGATCATAACGCTCTCCTGTTCTTACATTTTCAGTGTTTCAGCTTACAAGTTTCGGTATACGTATCCGCCTTTGGGTACACAAACCCATGTTACGATACATATAGTCTCATTTTACTATTCTTCGGCCCAAAATTCAAGGTGCACTGTTGCGTGCCGCCGCCAAAACCGGCCGCAATACACGGTGCAAAGCAAAAAAGCTCTGATACAAAATCTTCCGATCCTGTATCAGAGCCTGTTTCAGTTGGTTTTATATACGCAGGTCACGCTGTTCTGCAGCAGATTTGCGTTCAGCAGTGCGCGCTCCACCCAGTGGATATTGTCCGCAATGGTATCGCGGGAGACACCGTATTCTGCCGCAATGTTCTCCATGCTGCGGTACTCGCGGCGGTAGAGCAAAGTCAGCACCAACTTATCCTGCATTGTGATCTTGGTAAAATGCGGCCTGCGCCGGTGCTCCTTGCAATAAGCCGCATTCAGTGCTTCCAGCATCTGGGCAAATTCCTTCCGGGTGATGCCGAAGGTAAATTCATAATCCTGCTCTGTAAATTCCGCAAGGCGCTGTGCCGTGATGCTTCTCATGCAGATCACCTCTTCTTTTTCCGGGGATGCCCGGGTGTCGGCTGCATCCATTTTGATTCATTATAAAATGGATGGATTTTCATGTCAATGAGCCGCCGCCCATTTTTGGGGCCAGATCCGGTGCAAAGCACAAAAAGGAGCCTCCCGCCGCAAAAGCGAGAAGCTCCTGAATCCGTTATGAAAGATCAGACGGGATGAGACTGATTGGTGTAGTCCACATGGTCGCCGTCCACGCCCTGCTTCTTGGCATTGCGCTTTTCAAAGAACTTAGGTGCCACCTGCGGGAACATTGCGTAGGTCAGCACATCCTCTTCCTGCGTTGCCCACTTGGCAGCTTCTGCCTTCAGCTTGTCCATCTCAGGAGCCAGAGTATCAGCAAAGCGGCAGGTAATGGGCTGCTCGTCGCCCAGGATCTTCTTGGTGAACTCGGGCTTGATGGGAGCGGGAGTCTTGCCGTAATCACCGTGGACCAGACCCTTGAACTCCTTGGTGACCATCTTGTAGCGCTCACCCAGGATCACGTTGAACACAGCCTGCGTACCAACGATCTGGCTGGTGGGGGTGACCAGCGGCGGATAGCCTGCATCCTCGCGGACGCGGGGGATCTCTGCCAGCACTTCGTCCAGCTTATCTTCCTTGCCGGCATCCTTCAGCTGCTTGAGCATGTTGGAGAACATGCCGCCCGGCACCTGATACAGCAGGGTGTTTGCATCCACGCCGAGGCTCTTCGGGCTGATCTGACCGTTGGCAATGTACTTCTCGCGCAGCTTTGCAAAGTATGCGCGCACAACGTTCAGCTGCTTCAGATCCAGACCGGTGTCGTAATCGGTGCCCTGCAGGGCAGCGACCAGACTCTCGGTGGGCATGTGGCTGGTGCCCAGGCTCAGGGGGCTCATGGCGGTATCGATGATGTCGGCACCTGCCTCGATGCCCTTCAGGATGGACATGGAAGCCAGACCTGCGGTGTAGTGGCTGTGGATGTCAACAGGGATGCTGACGGTCTCCTTCAGCTTCTTCACCAGATCGTAGCAGGTATAGGGGGTCAGCAGACCGGCCATATCCTTGATGCAGATGGAGTTTGCGCCCATCTCCTCCAGGGTCTTGGCGTAGGCTGCAAAGTACTCATTGTTGTGCACGGGGCTGAGGGTGTAGCTGATGCAGCCCTGCACATGAGCGCCTTCCTTGTTGGCTGCCTTGATGGCGGTCTGCAGGTTGCGCGGATCGTTCAGTGCATCGAAAATACGGATCACGTCGATGCCGTTTGCAACAGACTTCTGCACAAAGTACTCAACGGCATCGTCTGCGTAGGGGCGGTAGCCCAGCATATTCTGGCCGCGGAACAGCATCTGCAGCTTCTGGTGGGGCAGCTCTTTGCGCAGGATGCGCAGGCGCTCCCACGGGTCTTCGTCCAGAAAGCGGATGCAGCTGTCGAACGTAGCGCCGCCCCAGCACTCCACGGAGAAGTAGTTGATCTTATCCATTTCCGGCAGGATGGGACGCATCTCATCCATGGTCATGCGGGTGGCCAGCAGAGACTGGTGGGCATCGCGCAGGACGACCTCAGTAACCTTGATCGGCTTTTTGGCCATGATTGTCACCTCTCCCTTAGTTCATGGAAACCAGAACGTCACCGGAGTTGACGGTGTCGCCCTTGTTGACGTTGATGGAAGCCACAGTGCCATCCTGCGGAGCAACGATCTCGTTCTCCATCTTCATGGCCTCCAGGATCACCAGCACGTCGCCAGCCTTCACGGATGCACCGGCCTTGACCTTGACATCCAGAATGTTGCCGGGCATGGGAGCCTTGACGGCAACGGCACCAGCAGCGCCTGCAGCAGCCTTGGGAGCAGCAGCGGGAGCCGGAGCAGCCTTAGGAGCAGCGGGTGCGGCAGGAGCTGCAGCAGCAACCGGAGCAGCACCAGCGGCAGTCTCCTCCACGGAGACGCTGTAAGCAACGCCATTGACGGTAATATTGTAGTACTTCATGGAAGGATCCTCCAAATCAAAATCGTATCAAAAAGATTTATACAGACGATTACAGAGCCATGTTGCCGTGCTTCTTGGGCAGGCGGGCAGCACGCTTGGTGCTCAGCAGTTCCAGTGCGGCAACAACGCTTGCACGCACATTGGCTGCATCGCAGGTCAGGTCAGCAGCGCCGCAGGCAACTGCATTTGCTGCGCTGCACACCTCGGCGGTGTAAGCAGCAGCCTTTGCGTTGGTGGCTGCAATGATGTTGTCGGAAGCATCGATCTCTTCCTTGTACAGGACGCTGACCGCTGCGCTGGGTTCCAGTGCGCTGACGGTGCAGCCAGCCACGGCAATGCGCAGATCGGCAGCAGCCAGAGCGGTGTAAACAGGGCCGACGGCCTTGCCAGCCAGCACAGCCACCTTTGCGGTGGTAGCGTCGGCATAGGTAGCAGCCAGACGGGCAGCCTCACGGATGCCGCCTGCAATGTCATCGGTCGCGCTGGGCACAAAGCCCTCGGTATCCACAATGGTGATCACCGGCACGCTGAAGGCATCGCACAGGCGCACAAAGCGGGAAGCCTTGGCCACGCAGTTGTGGCACAGGGTCTTGCCGGTGGCCACAACGCCCACGGCGTTGCCGCCCACGGTGGCAAATGCAGTGTAAACAGACTTGCCAAAGCCTGCATACAGCTCCACAGCGCTGTCCTTATCGACCACGGCAGCAGCAGCCTTTGCAGGCTCTGCACCGGCAGCCAGAGCAGCAGTGGGCTGCTCGAACTCAAAGATCGCAGGGCCGGTCAGGTTGTTGGCCGGCAGCAGGCCCACGATGTGAGCAGCCTTCTCGGCAGCTTCCTCAGCAGTGGGTGCCACAATGGCGGCCACGCCAGCCTTTGCAGCGGCGGCTGCGGTGCCGGCATCGGCCACCTTGTCGCCCTTGGCAGCAGAGGTGAACGGAGCGGTGAAGAACAGCTCTGCGCCCTCAGCCATGATGCAGACATCTGCATTGGCAGCGCTCAGTGCGCTGGTGCCGCCGCAGACACCCAGAACAACAGCCACCTGCGGGATCACGCCGGAAACCTTTGCGATCTGCGCATTCAGCTTTGCGCTGGCGGTCAGCACGTCCAGACCCTCAGCCAGCTTTGCGCCAACGGAGTTGTAGAAGGTGACGACCGGGCAGCCAGTCTGAGCTGCCATCTCCAGAACCTTGATGTTCTTTTCAACATCCTTTACGGTAACAGCTTCGCCGTTCTGGTAAACAGCGTAAGCCTGCTGACCTGCCGCATAGCCGCAGGCAGCGCTCACTGCACCGTCAGCAAACAGTGCAGTGTATTCCCCGTCATCAAAAAACTTGGCGAGGATTTCTCCCTTATTGATCTTTGAAGCCATGGTAAGACCTCCTGGTTGTCTGTGTGAGCTTTCAAAATTAGTCTTATTATACTGAATTTTCCATAAAAATGCAAGAGATTCTATAAAAGTCCATGCGAATCAACATCTGTCGCGCAAAGTTCTACAATTTTTTAACGATTCATCGTTTCTCCGCTTTCTCGCCTTTTTGCGGGCATTTTGCGCCACACACTCAGCTGCCAAAAATTCTCTTTTAATTTTGTGGATTCTGTCTGCCCCTGCTGCATTTTATTTTATAAGAAGTTATGTTACACTATATTTAATATGTAAATTTTTTTCGCAGAACAGCCCGCCGGGGAAGCTTCGGGGCGGGTCATTTTGCAGAATATAAAAGGAAGGCCATGTCAAATTGAAAAATCTGCTCACTTCACTCCGCGCCTCCAACGAAACCTACAACTCCATGAAACACTCCGCCCGGGCTATCATCCGCCGCGCCGAGATCCCCCTGCTCGCGGTCATCGTCCTGTATAAGGCTGCAACGAACCTGCTGTTCGTCCCCCTGATGCAGCAGCTCTGGTCGCTCACGCTGCGGTTCGCACCCATGCACTACCTGAGCAACAACAATGCTTCCGATATCTTTTCTCCCCTGCGATCATCCTGTGCATCACGCTCATTGCCATCCTGACCGCGTTCTGGGCGCTGTATGAGTTTTCCGTCCTGCTGCATGGGCTGGATCTTGCCCGCAAGGGCGAAACGATCCGCCTGCCTGCCCTGCTGCGCACCTCTCTTGCAGATATCCGCCACGCATTCCTGCCGCAGAACTGGCTCGTTCTGGTCTACAGTGCCGTGCTGATCCCGTTCACCAATTTTTTCCTCGCCTATAACTATATCACGCAGCTTGCCGTGCCGGAATACATCATGGGTGTCATCCGGGCAAACAGCCGGTATTACCTGCTCTATCTGGCTGCCGGTGCTGCCCTGCTGTTCCTCTGTGTCAGCTGGGTGCTGGTGCTGCCGCTGTTCGTGCTGGAGCGCAAAAGCCTGTGGCAGTCGATAAAGGAAAGCTTTTGCTGCATCCGCAGGCGCGTCTTCCGTGCTTTTCTTTTGCTGCTGCGCTGGAACCTCTCGGTCGTCCTGCGTTCCCTGCTGCTGACGGCAGCGGTTGCCGTGCCGCTGTACGGCATCATCATCGCGGTCGGGCTGCAGAGCACACAGGCCATGTTTGCACTGTCCCGCGCGGCGCTGGCCATTGAGATGCCTTTCTTCCAGTTCCTGATCGACTGCGCCATCACCATGGCGCAGTGCACGATCCTCGCCATGCTGCACTGTCGCCTGCGGGAATCTCTCCCCTCTGAGCCGGAGCCGGTCCAGAGCGGAAAGCATCACCGTTCCACCGGCAGGCTGCTTCTGGGTGCATCGGTTGCGGGTGCTACTCTGCTCACCTTTGCGCTGGCATTCTGTTACCTTGCCCTGCCCAGAGACGACGAGCTGCTCTCCATGCTGGGCGGCGTTGCGCCGGTAGTCACCGCGCACCGCGGCTACTCCGCTGCCGCACCGGAAAACACCCTGCCCGCTTTCCAGCTGGCCATCGATCAGGGCTGCGAGTGGGCCGAGCTGGATGTGCAGATGACCAGGGACGGCGTGGTCATGGTGACCCACGATACCAGCCTGCGCCGCTGCACCGGCCGCAACGAGAACATCTACGACCTGACCTATAACGAGGTTCGCAAGCTGGATGCCGGGCGCTGGTTCGGCCAGAAGTACACTGGTGCCAAAGTTCCCACACTGGAAGAAGTGCTGGACCTGTGCAAAGGTAAGATCCAGCTGAACATTGAGATCAAGCCCAATACCGCCACCCCGGACGCTGGAAGCGGAAACCATCCGCATCATCCGCGAAAAAGGCTTTGCGCAGGACTGCACCATCACCTCGCAGAGTTATGAGACCCTCTGCAAGGTCAAGGAGCTGGCACCGGAGATCCGGACCGGCTATATCCTTGCACTGGGCGTGGGCAGTTATTACGATCTGCCTGCCGCAGATTTCTTCAGCGTACAGTCCACCTTTATCACCTCCGGTATGGTGCAGCAGATCCATAAGCGCAGCAAGACGATCTCCGCATGGACCGTCAACCGCGAAGAGGATGCCAGCGAACTGCTGAGCATCGGCGTGGACGACCTGATCACCGATAAGCCGGATATGATCCAGCAGCTGCTGAGCGAGGATGCCGACCTTGACAACAGCCTCGTCCTCCTGCGCGACTTCATCCGTGATCTGTTCGCTCCGTCCGATGTCGATGAACCCACTCCTGAGGAAGAGACCATCGAAGAAGCCATCGAGGACCCGGACGAATTGCTGGATGCATCGTAATCGCGGCAAACATCAAGTATTCTGTTAAACTACCCGTACACACATAAAAAGCCCCCTGCCAGTTCATCACCGGCAGAGGGCTTACAAGTTTACCTGATCCAGTTTTATCAAGAAAGATCATTCCAATTCGGTAAGCTTGGATCTTTACGAAGCAATTTATTTCATAAATCGGTGCTGTGAACAAATCACTTACATTCCTTCTTCATAGCAGAATAACCGATGAGAACGGTCCACACATAGGCACAGGTCTTGGGGATCATCAGCATACCGATCATGGGGACGGTATTGGCCCAAAGAACAACGGGAATGTAGAACCCGAAGCTCAGCACGATGGTCATCCACATCCAGCGGAAAGCCGAGTCGTCATGCTCCTTGGCACTGCGGTAGAACAACACGATGATCAGCAGGCCCATCAGTGCAAAAGGAATGTTACGGTAAATGCCCCAAGACAGCGGGGATTCGGCGCTCAGCCACTGGTTCTGCGGCATCATGCACAGGATAACACGCACGGCAGCCAGACCGTAGACGGCGGCAGTCAGGCCATTGTTGCCCTTGACCCGGTAGCGCTCACGCCAGACATAGTACAGCAGCACATAAAAGACAGTCATTGTCACAGAGGTGATCCACTTACCCAGACCCAGAGGAACGGTAAAGTTTTCAAAGCCCGTGGTGCATAGAGCCAGAGCACGGGGAATCAGATGGAACGAGTCGCCGGCACCCAGAACGACAGCCATCAGACCGAACAGCTTGAACTGGTGGCTGCCCTTGCAGCCACAAATCATCAGGATACCGATGGTGATGACGGATACCAGATACACAGCATCAAAAACAGTTTCTACGATTGCTTGCATAGTTGATTGCTCCTTGTTGATAGATCAAATTTATTGTAACACTGCATTTTTTGCAGGGCCGACTTCGTTTTTACGGTCATCAAGGGCTTGCTCGGCAAAGTTGCATCCAAAGCGCAGGATGTTGAAGCTTGCATTCCTCCACACAAGACAGGCGAGCAGCAACAGGATATTGCGATGGACTTTCCTATGAGTGTCTCTCTTGAGTGAACACTGTTCATTTTGGACATTATAAAATTCCCACAGCAGTGTGGGAAGAAAATGCAGTCAATATAAAGTTCTGCGCACGATTTCCAGCACAGCGGCAGGGTCGTAGTCCTGCCGCAGCAAGGCAGACAGCATCAGCGAAAATAGAACATCGGCAAATTTTTCAACGGTGAATTGCGCGTTAAAAGCGTCCGGACGGATTTTGGTATCCTGCTGCAGCACCGTACACAGACCATTTAAGATATGGTGCCAGATTTGCTGCATGTGCCGTTTGCCATCGGCCTTGTCCTCCTGCATAAAGCCGAGAGAGTGCAGTGTGAAGAATCCAGGATACTGCTCACAGCCGTAGGCCATGCGCTCGTACATCCATTTGACACAGGTCTGCACATCCTGAAATACAGCCTCGTCCTGCGGGCGGTGGAAAATTTCGCACCAGACGCTCTCGACCGTGGCGCTGATAAGCTCAGCCTTGGAGTCATAATAATTGTAGATCGAGCCGACCGAGACCCCGCATGCCGAGGCGACAGAACGGATACTGACCGCCGCCCAGCCCTTTTCCCGGATAAGCTCACGGCTGTTTTTTAAGATATCTTCCTTGGAGGTTACGATTGTATTCATGTGGTCACCCTCAATATGAACAATGTTCATTTTTATTATACTGCCCGTTCCCACTTTGTCAAGAGGATTTCATAAAAGGTTTATATTTTTGCGGATTAAGACATTGAATGCAAACTTACAAAAATCATAAAAGGAGTATATGTATGATGCCACCTTACTGTCGATTCAGTATCATCTATTTTCGATAATGTCAGGGCATTTTCTTAATGTCAATAATGTCAAAAAGCCCCGGAAAGAAACGTAAACTCGTAACTTTCCGGGACTTTCAAATTATTCTCAAATGTTAAACCGAACCAGTAATCCGGGTGGCTCCACAATGAAGTTTTCCGCGGCTTAGTGTCAAACTAATGTCACAGAGTAAATTTTATTTTATGCTACGTTAAAATTTCGCTTCATTCCATTATTCGAGCTCGATGGTTGCCGGCGGCTTACCGGTGCAATCATAGAACACGCGGTTCACATGCTTGACCTCATTGACGATGCGGCTGGTGACAGTGCCCAGAACATCCCAGGGCATATTATAGCTCTCTGCAGTCATGAAGTCGGTGGTGGTCACAGCACGCAGCGCCACAGCGTAATCATAGGTGCGCTCGTCGCCCATGACGCCCACACTGTGCATGTTGGTCAAGGCTGCATAGTACTGGCTGATCTCCTTATCCAGACCCGCCTTTGCGATCTCCTCACGCCAGATCGCGTCGGCATCCTGCACGATTGCCACCTTCTCAGGGGTCACCTCGCCGATGATGCGGATGCCCAGACCCGGGCCGGGGAACGGCTGACGGCTGACCAGATATTCGGGCAGGCCCAGCTCACGGCCAGCCTGACGCACCTCGTCTTTGAACAGGTTGCGCAGCGGCTCCACCAACTCCTTGAAGTCCACGGTGTCGGGCAGACCGCCGACGTTGTGGTGGCTCTTGATAACAGTGGACTCACCGCCCAGACCGCTCTCAACGACATCCGGGTAAATGGTACCCTGTGCCAGGAAATCCACCTTGCCGATCTTCTTGGCCTGCTCTTCAAACACACGGATGAACTCTTCGCCGATGATCTTGCGCTTGCGCTCCGGCTCGGTGACACCAGCCAGCTTTGCAAAGTAGCGTTCGCGGGCATCCACACAGATAAAGTTGATATCAAAGCCGTTGGCATTGCCCGGGCCGAATACAGAGCAGACCTCTTCCTTCTCGTTCTTACGCAGCAGACCGTGATCCACGAACACGCAGGTCAGCTGCTTGCCGATGGCCTTAGCCAGCATAGCTGCCAGAACGGAGGAATCCACGCCGCCGGACAAGGCGCACAGGCACCTTGCCATCGCCGATGCGCTCACGCAGGGCCTTGACGTTGTTTTCCACAAAGGAGTCCATCTTCCAGTCGCCGGTGCAGCCGCAGACGTTGTACACGAAGTTGCGCAGCATCTTCTTGCCTTCCGCAGTATGCAGCACTTCCGGATGGAACTGGACCGCGTACAGGCCCTTCTCGGCGTTCTCTGCCGCAGCTACCGGGCAGTTGACCGTGTGAGCAGTGATCTTAAAGCCGGGCGCTGCCTGCTCAATATAGTCGTTGTGGCTCATCCAGCAAATGGTGGAGGGCTGCACATCGGTGAACATCTTGCTGTTCGTGTCCACGAACACCTCAGTCTTGCCGTACTCGCGCTCCGGTGCGCGGCAGACATGGCCGCCCAGCAGATGCATCATCAGCTGGCTGCCGTAGCAGATGCCCAGCACAGGCACACCCCAGTTGAAGATCTCAGGGTCGATCGTGGGGGAATCCTCCAGATAAACGCTGTTGGGGCCACCGGTAAAGATGATACCCTTGGGGTTCTTTGCCTTGATAACCGACAGATCGGTTTTATAGGAATAGATTTCACAGTAGACATTGTTCTCGCGGACGCGGCGCGCGATCAGCTGATTGTACTGGCCGCCAAAGTCCAGCACGATGACAGTTTCATGCTGCATGAAGTTCTCTCCTCCCTTATCCATTCAATGTGTTTCTACAGATAAAATCAGTATAGCACATCTGCCAAATAAAAGCGACATCATTTGTGAATTTTCCTGTTTTTATTTTTCACGTATGGGATGCCGCAACACCGTTTTCAGTGTTCCCGGTGCAGCGCGGCGAGGATCACTCAGATAAATTTCGTGGTGGAAGCGTGTCTCTGAAAAATCAAGCCTATACCCCTGCTCTACGGCAAAGGCATCCATCTGCGCCAGCGTTTTCGGTTCTTCATCATAGGGGCCGATATGCAGGCACTGAATACAAAGTCCCTCGTCATAGGTCAGGAATTCCGCCTTGGAAAAATCCTTTTTCTTTTTGCCGTTGCTTCCTGTACGGCCCAATCAAACGCTTCCGGCGTCACGAATTCTGGCAGTCGGATCATGGATGTCCACTCAAATGTTTCTTTATGTGCATAGTCAACGCCATCCACGCCCTTCTGATGCCACAAGCCCTCCAACGGTGGAACCACATATTCAAAATAGCCGTCCATCTTGTGGCTGCCCTTATAGCTCATTTTGATGGTGAAAGCAATGCCGTACAGCACTCCCATAGCCTCCTGATAGGCTCCACCCGGAGCATTCGGGTCGCCCTTGCCGTGCACTGCCACAAAATTCATACGCGGTATCGTAATCAGATGCGGTTTTTTCGGCGGGAGATAAAATTCCCTGTACTCTTTCTTATAATCAAACGGCATTACTCTTCACACCTTCCAGAAGTTCTCGCTGCTTCTTTTTGCTGAATTCCCTCAGCACCAGCCGATAGGACTTTTCCAGCATTTCCTTTTTCAGTATACCAGAACAACCTTGTTTTGTAAACAAAGAGTTGTGACATGCCGCAAAAAATCCCCTGCCCTTACGGACAGAGGATCTAAAGCAAAAAGAGACCTTCCCACTCTCCGGAATGGGAAGGTCTCTCGTAAGTTTAACCTTTAGCCTTAGGAAAGGCGCGAAGGGTCAAAATCACTCAATGATCTTGCCAACAACGCCAGAACCAACGGTACGGCCACCCTCACGGATAGCGAAACGCAGGCCCTCTTCCATAGCAACAGGGGTCAGCAGCTCAACGTGCATCATGACGTTATCGCCGGGCATGCACATCTCAGTGCCTTCGGGCAGAGTGATGATACCGGTCACGTCGGTGGTGCGGAAGTAGAACTGAGGACGATAGTTGGAGAAGAACGGGGTGTGACGGCCGCCTTCGTCCTTGGTCAGAACGTACACCTGAGACTCGAAGGTCTTGTGGGGGTGCACGGAACCGGGCTTAGCCAGAACCTGACCACGCTCGATCTGGGTACGATCAACACCACGCAGCAGAGCGCCGATGTTATCGCCAGCCTCAGCGAAGTCCAGAGACTTACGGAACATCTCCAGACCGGTGATGGTGGTGCTCAGACGATCGGGCTTGATGCCGACGATCTCCATAGCATCGCCAACCTTAGCAATACCACGCTCAACACGACCGGTTGCAACAGTACCACGGCCAGAAATGGTCATGACATCCTCGATGGGCATCAGGAAGGGCTTGTCTTCCTCACGATCGGGGTTGGGGATATAGGTGTCAACAGCGTCCATCAGCTCCTTGATGCAAGCATACTCGGGAGCATTGGGATCGGTGGAGGTAGACTCCAGAGCCTTCAGAGCGGAACCACGAATGATCGGGGTATCGTCGCCCGGGAAGTCGTACTCGCTCAGCAGCTCACGGATCTCCATCTCGACCAGATCCAGCAGCTCTTCGTCGTCGACCATATCGCACTTGTTCATGAACACGACGATATAGGGCACGCCGACCTGACGAGCCAGCAGGATGTGCTCACGGGTCTGGGGCATGGGACCATCGGTAGCAGCAACGACCAGAATAGCGCCGTCCATCTGAGCAGCACCAGTGATCATGTTCTTAACGTAGTCAGCATGGCCCGGGCAGTCAACGTGAGCGTAGTGACGAGCGTCGGTCTGATACTCAACGTGAGCGGAGTTGATCGTGATACCACGAGCACGCTCCTCAGGAGCCTTATCGATGTTGGCATAATCCATGAAGTCTGCGTCGCCCTTCAGAGCCAGGAACTTGGTGATAGCGGCGGTCAGAGTGGTCTTGCCGTGGTCAACGTGACCGATGGTGCCGATGTTCACATGCGGCTTAGAACGGTCGAACTTTGCCTTTTCAGCCATTGGAATATCCTCCCTTAATTTAGGTTTTGATATTTGGTTACAACAACCCTGCAAGATGCAGACATTGCATTGCAAGGCTATTCTACTAAATTTGCCCTGTAAAATCAAGTGCTTTTACAGGAAATTTTGCCGAGGTTACACTACCCCGGCAAAATCTTTATCCATTTTTCAGGAATCAGCCCTTGGTGCGGCCAGCGATGATCTGGTCAGCAATGTTCTTAGGCACCGGCTCGTAGTGAGACGGCTCCATGACATACTGGCCACGGCCCTGAGTCTTGGAGCGCAGGTCGGTAGCGTAGCCAAACATCTGAGCCAGAGGCACAAATGCATTGACGCGCTGAGTACCAGCCATAGCTTCCATGCCCTGGATCTGACCACGGCGTGCATTCAGGTCGCCGATAACATCGCCCAGATACTCATCGGGAACGATAACTGCAACCTTCATGATAGGCTCAGTGATGATAGGATCAGCCTTGCGCATAGCATCCTTGAACGCCATAGAACCAGCAATGGAGAAGGCCATTTCAGAGGAGTCGACCTCATGATAAGAACCATCCCACAGGGTAACCTTGACATCAACGACAGGATAGCCAGCCAGAACACCGGACTTCATAGCACCCTGGATACCGTTGTCGATAGCCGGGATGTATTCCTTCGGGATGGCACCGCCAACGATGGCGTTGACGAACTCGTAACCCTTGCCGGGCTCGTTGGGCTCGATCTTGATCTTAACATGACCGTACTGGCCCTTACCACCGGACTGACGTGCGTACTTGGTCTCCTGGTTGGCCTCTTTGCGGATGGTCTCACGGTAAGCAACCTGAGGTGCACCCACGTTTGCTTCAACCTTGAACTCACGCAGCAGACGGTCAACGATGATCTCCAGGTGCAGCTCGCCCATACCGGCGATGATGGTCTGACCGGTCTCTTCGTCAGTGTAGGTCTTGAAGGTCGGATCCTCTTCGGCCAGCTTTGCCAGCGCGATGCCCATCTTCTCGTTGCCGGCCTTGGTCTTGGGCTCGATGGCAACGCGGATAACAGGCTCGGGGAACTTCATGGACTCCAGAATGATGGGATGATTCTCATCACACAGAGTGTCACCGGTAGTGGTGTTCTTCAGACCGACAACAGCAGCGATATCACCTGCGTAGCAGCAGTCGATATCCTTGCGGTGGTTAGAATGCATCTGCAGGATGCGGCCCATACGCTCCTTGCTGTCCTTCACGGAGTTGTAGACAGTGGTACCTGCCTCAACCTTACCGGAGTAAACACGGAAGTATGCCAGCTTACCAACGAACGGGTCGGTAGCGATCTTGAAGGCCAGAGCTGCGAAGGGAGCGTCGTCAGAAGACGGACGGGTCTCCTCTTCCTCAGTCTCGGGATTCACGCCCTTGATGTCAGGGACATCGGTAGGAGCGGGCATATAGTCAACGATAGCGTCCAGCAGCTTCTGGACACCACGGTTCTTGTAGGAAGAACCGCAGACAACGGGAACCAGCGTGTTAGCGATGGTCTCCTTGCGGATCGCAGCCTTCAGCTCGGCACGGGTGATCTCCTCGCCCTCAAGGTACTTTTTCCATGAGCTCTTCGTCGTTCTCAGCAACAGCCTCGATCAGGATGTTGTGATACTCCTCAGCCTGCTCACGCATATCCTCAGGAATGGGCTCGGTACGCATGTCGTTGCCCATGTCGTCGTAGTAGACCTCAGCGTTCATATCGACCAGGTCAACGATACCGCGGAAGGTATCCTCCTGACCGATAGGCAGCTGGATCGCCACGCCGTTTGCGTGCAGACGATCGTGCAGCATCTTGATGCAGCGGAAGAAGTCGGCACCCATGGTGTCCATCTTGTTAACGTACACCATACGGGGAACCTTATACTCGTCAGCCTGACGCCAAACGGTCTCAGACTGCGGCTCAACACCGCCCTTTGCAGCCAGAACGGTCACAGAACCGTCCAGCACGCGCAGGGAACGCTGGACCTCAACAGTGAAGTCCACGTGGCCCGGGGTGTCGATGATGTTGATGCGGTGACGGTTCTTCTTGAATGCAACCGGATCCTTCTGGGTCTCAGAGTGGCTCCAGTAGCAGGTGGTAGCAGCGGAAGTGATGGTGATACCACGCTCCTGCTCCTGAACCATCCAGTCCATGGTAGCGCCGCCATCATGAACTTCGCCGATCTTGTGGTTGATACCGGTGTAGTACAGAATACGCTCGGTAGTAGTAGTTTTACCAGCATCAATGTGGGCCATAATGCCGATATTTCTCGTCATCTGAAGAGAAACTTCTCTGGGTGTAGCCATGAAATTAACCTCCTACAGAACAGATCAATAACGGAAATGAGCGAAAGCCTTGTTAGCCTCTGCCATCTTGTGAGTATCCTCACGCTTCTTCACGGCGTTACCAGTGTTGTTGGCAGCATCCATGATTTCAGCAGCCAGACGCTGAGCCATGGTCTTCTCACCACGGCTGCGGCTGTAGGCAGTCAGCCAGCGCAGACCCAGGGTCTCGCGGCGAGCCGGGCTGACTTCCAGAGGAACCTGGTAGTTAGCACCGCCAACGCGGCGGGTCTTGCACTCGAGGCTGGGCATGATGTTCTCCATCGCCTTCTCGAAAGTCTCCAGAGGATCGTTGCCGGTCTTCTCCTGAATCATGGAGAAAGCTTCGTAAACGATCTTCTGAGCGACGCCCTTCTTGCCATCCAGCATAACGCTGTTGACCAGACGAGTGACCATCTTGGAATTGTAAATAGGATCAGCTAAGACATCGCGCTTAGCAATGTTACCTCTTCTAGGCATCTTTCTTCCCTCCTTCACAGAATGATATCATCGGTACTCGAAAGTAATAAAACTCCCGTTGTGTCACAAAGAGCTGACCTTTACATAAACTGTTGCCCTCCGCTTTGCAAGCGGACTTGTTATTTATATAATGGAAAGCCGTTTATGGCGGTTGTCCTCAATTACTTCTTTGCAGCACCGGCCTTAGGACGCTTTGCGCCGTACTTGGAGCGGGCCTGATTACGGCCTGCCACACCCTGAGTATCCAGGGTACCACGGATGATGTGGTAACGCACACCGGGCAGGTCCTTAACACGACCGCCACGGATCAGCACGACGGAGTGCTCCTGCAGGTTATGGCCGATACCGGGAATGTAAGAGGTGACCTCGATACCATTCGTGAGGCGGACACGAGCAACCTTACGCAGAGCAGAGTTGGGCTTCTTGGGGGTCATGGTACGAACAGCAGTGCAGACACCACGCTTCTGGGGGCTGTTCAGATCAGAATACTGTTTCTTCTGAGAATTGTAGCTCTTCAGCAGTGCGGGAGCGGTGCTCTTGGTAGCCAGAACCTGACGGCCCTTGCGTACAAGCTGGTTAAAAGTAGGCATTTTGTTTCTCCTTTCTTAATAATGCACATCGGACTTTTTCCGACTTTTTTGCCGCACTATCCCCATGAGGGATGCGCAACAGTTATATAATACTCGCTTTACAGGCGGATGTCAACAGTTTTTTTGCAAAGTTTTTTGCATTTATTCCAGATTTTTTCTTTCAGCATTTTTTCGACGCAAAACGCACGGTTTTCTCCCCTGTTTCCGCTTTTCCGGGCATATAAAAACCGCCCTGCAGGCGGATGCCCACAGAGCGGTCCATTGTTTTATTTCAGAAGAAGGAGCTTTGCTTACTGTACAGCAGCTGCCAGTTCAGCAGCGACCTCAGCATCACGCTCAGCCTCACGGTTCTTCAGATCCTCACGGACTTCCGGCAGACCGGTACCTGCGGGGATCAGCTTACCAATGATGACGTTCTCCTTCAGGCCGGCCAGCGGGTCGACCTTGCCCTTGATGGCAGCTTCGGTCAGCACGCGGGTGGTCTCCTGGAAGGATGCAGCGGACAGGAAGGAGTCGTTTGCCAGAGCAGCCTTGGTGATGCCCAGCAGCACCTGCTGGTATTCGACCAGCTTCAGGCCCTCTTCACCAGCGTCGATGCGCTGCTGCAGATCGGCGTTGATGCTCTCCACTTCCAGACGGCTTGCCAGTGCACCGCCGATCAGGTTGGAAGAACCGGAATCAGTCACGCGCACCTTGCGGCACATCTGACGGACGATGACTTCGATATGCTTATCGTTGATCTCAACGCCCTGCAGACGGTAGACCTTCTGAACTTCGTTGATCAGGTAGTTCTGGACATCCTCCAGACCCTTGATTGCCAGAATATCCTGCGGATACAGAACACCTTCACGGGTGATGATGTCGCCCTTCTCCACACGGTCACCCGGCATCACGCGGGAATGCTGGGTGAACGGGATGGAGTAGCTCTTTACGACCTCGGCACCGTTCTCGTCCTTGCCGGTCACCTTGATAACGACATTCTTCTTGGTATCGTCCTGAGAAACGACACCAGAGATCTCGCTCATGATGGCCATGCTCTTGGGACGGCGGCTCTCGAACAGCTCTTCAACACGGGGAAGACCCTGCGTGATATCTTCAGCAGATGCGATACCGCCGGTATGGAAGGTACGCATGGTCAGCTGAGTACCAGGCTCGCCGATGGACTCTGCGGCGATAACACCGACAGACTCGCCCAGACGGACCGGCTCGCCGTTTGCCATATCGGAACCGTAGCAGCGTGCGCAGACACCGGTCTTTGCACGGCAGGTCAGCAGGCTGCGGATCTTCAGCTTGGTAATGCCAGCAGCCTCGATCTCGTTTGCATCGTACAGGTCGATCATCTTGCCTTCCGGCACGATCACCTCGCCGGTGACGGGGTTGACCACATCGCCCACAGCGAAGCGGCCGATCAAGCGCTCGCGGAAGCTCTCGATCTTCTCCTTGCCCTCGTGGATCTCAGACACCCACAGGCCGTCGGTGGTGCCGCAGTCGATCTCGCGCACGATGACATCCTGAGAGACATCGACCATGCGGCGGGTCAGGTAACCGGAGTCAGCGGTACGCAGAGCGGTATCGGCCAGACCCTTACGGGCGCCACGGGCAGAAACGAAATATTCCAGAATATTCAGACCTTCACGGTAGTTGGCACGAATGGGCATCTCGATGGTGTGGCCAGCGGTGTTTGCCAGCAGGCCGCGCATGCCGGCCAGCTGCTTGATCTGGTTCATAGAACCACGAGCACCGGAGTCTGCCATCATATAGATCTCATTATCCTTGGGCAGGTTGTCTGCCAGAGCCTTGGAGACCTTATCGGTGGTAGCCTGCCAGATGGCGATGGTCTGGTTGTAACGCTCGTTGTCGGAGATCAGGCCGCGGTTGAACAGCCTGCCGACCTTTGCGATCTGCTGGTCAGCCTCAGCGATCAGTTCCTGCTTCTGCGGCGGGATCACAGCGTCGCACACAGCGACGGAGATTGCAGACAGAGTGGAGTACTTGTAGCCCTGCGCCTTGATGGCATCCAGCATCTTTGCACACTTGCGGGTGCCGTTGCGGGTCATGCAGCGGGAAATGATGTCGGGCAGAGTCTTCTTGGTCACGCGGAAGCTGACCTCGTACTCCAGCCAGTGCTCGGGATCAGTACGGTCGATATAACCCAGATTCTGAGGAACAGGGTTATTGAAGATGATGCGGCCGACGGTGGTTTCCACCAGACCGGTGCGCTCCACGCCGTCAATGGTCATGGTGCGGCGCACCTTGATGGGTGCGTGCAGGGTAACGATGTGCTCTGCATAAGCCATCAGGGCTTCGTTCTCATCGCGGAACACCTTGCCTGCGCCCTCGTCATTTTCACGAACGGTGGTCAGGTAGTAGCTGCCCAGGATCATATCCTGCGTAGGCACGGTAACAGGTGCGCCGTCAGAGGGCTTCAGCAGGTTGCCGGAAGCCAGCATCAGCATCTTGGCCTCACGGCAGGCATCCTCGCCCAGAGGCAGATGCACTGCCATCTGGTCACCGTCGAAGTCGGCGTTGAATGCGGTACATGCCAGCGGGTGCAGCTTGATTGCACGGCCCTCCACCAGCACCGGGTTGAAAGCCTGAATGCCCAGACGGTGCAGGGTAGGTGCACGGTTCAGCAGAACGGGGTGGCCCTTGATCACGGTCTCCAGGCTGTCCCACACTTCGGGCTTAGCGCGCTCCACCATCTTGCGGGCGGACTTGATGTTGTTGGCAATACCCTTCTCCACCAGATCCTTCATAACAAAGGGCTTGAACAGCTCCAGAGCCATTTCCTTGGGCAGACCGCACTGATCCATCTTCAGCTCAGGGCCGACGACGATAACAGAACGACCGGAGTAGTCAACACGCTTGCCCAGCAGGTTCTGACGGAAACGGCCCTGCTTGCCCTTCAGCATATCGGAAAGGCTCTTCAGTGCGCGGTTGTTGGGGCCGGTGACCGGACGGCCGCGGCGGCCGTTGTCGATCAGGCTGTCCACTGCTTCCTGCAGCATACGCTTCTCGTTGCGCACGATGATGTCGGGAGCGCCCAGCTCCAGCAGACGGCGCAGACGGTTGTTGCGGTTGATCACGCGGCGGTACAGGTCGTTCAGGTCGGAGGTGGCAAAACGGCCGCCGTCCAACTGGACCATGGGGCGCAGGTCAGGCGGCAGAACAGGCAGCACATCCATGACCATCCATTCAGGACGGTTGCCGGAAATGCGGAATGCCTCAACTACTTCCAGACGCTTGAGGATGCGCACGCGCTTCTGGCCGGAGGACTTTTCCACCTCGGCAGTCAGCTCTTCACTCAGCTGATCCAGATCGATCTCCTTCAGCAGATCCTGAATGGCCTCAGCGCCCATAGCAGCCTCGAACTCATCACCGTAGTGGTCGCGCATCTCACGATACTCGCTCTCGGTGAGCAGCTGCTTCTTTTCCAGACGGGTAGCGCCCGGATCAGTGACGATATAGCTTGCAAAGTACAGCACCTTCTCCAGCAGGCGGGGGCTGATGTCCAGCATCAGGCCGATGCGGCTGGGGATGCCCTTGAAGTACCAGATGTGGCTGACGGGAGCGGCCAGCTCAATGTGGCCCATGCGCTCACGGCGGACCTTGGCCTTGGTCACTTCAACGCCGCAGCGGTCGCAGATCTTGCCCTTGTAGCGGATGCGCTTATACTTACCGCAGTGGCACTCCCAGTCCTTGGTAGGTCCAAAAATGCGCTCACAGTACAAGCCGTCGCGCTCCGGCTTCAGGGTGCGGTAGTTGATGGTCTCAGGCTTTTTGACCTCGCCGTAGCTCCAGTTGCGGATCTGCTCCGGGGAGGCAAGGCCGATCTTGATGGAATCGAAAACGTTGTTTTCCATGAAACGAACCCTTTCTTAATCTCTAGTTGTCTCGATGATACAGGCGGCTTTCTTGTTCAGACCACAGGCCCCTCTCCCCTGCCGCAGCACGCGGAACAGGGGGCTTGAGGCTTGTGTTCTTTGTCTGATCAGAAATCTACTTCGTCAGAAGAAGCGGGAGCTTCGGCACCGGAGTTATTGTCCTCCAGCACAGAAGGATCATCGAAACCGGCATCGGCATCCTTAATATTATAATCGTTGAGCAGTTCGCTCTCCTGCACGACGTTCTCAGTGCCGGCAACATCGCGCATATCAAAGCCGGTCTCTTCGTCGTCGAAGTTCTGACGCATGTCGATCTCGTTGCCGTCCTTGTCCTGAACAACAACGTCCAGACCCAGAGACTGCAGTTCCTTCAGCATAACGCGGAAGGACTCGGGGATGCCGGGCTGCGGGATCGGCTCACCCTTAACGATGGCCTCGTAGGTCTTCACACGGCCCTCCACGTCGTCGGACTTGACGGTCAGGATCTCCTGCAGAGTGTAAGCAGCGCCGTAAGCTTCCAGTGCCCAGACTTCCATTTCGCCAAAGCGCTGGCCGCCGAACTGGGCCTTGCCGCCCAGAGGCTGCTGAGTGACCAGAGAGTAGGGGCCGGTAGAACGTGCATGGATCTTATCATCGACCAGGTGATGCAGCTTCAGGTAGTACATATAACCAACGGTAACGCGGTTATCGAACTTTTCGCCGGTGCGGCCATCGTAAACGGTGGTCTTGCCATCGCGGTCCAGCTCGATCTTGGAGAAGTCGATGATGTGACCCTTCTCGCCCATGATCTTGGGGAGCTTGGTGGGATATGCAGGAGCATTCTCACCATGCCACATCTCGCGGGCGGTATCAAAGGTATCGCCGATGTCGTTCTCACGAGCGGAATCGAAGACGGGAGTCATGACCTTGATGCCGCATGCCTTGGCAGCGTAGCCCAGGTTGACTTCCAGCACCTGACCGATATTCATACGGGAAGGAACGCCCAGGGGGTTCAGCACGATGTCCAGCGGGGTGCCGTCGGGCAGGTAAGGCATATCCTCCTGCGGCAGGATGCGGGAAACGACACCCTTGTTGCCGTGACGGCCTGCCATCTTATCGCCGACGCTGATCTTACGCTTCTGAGCAATGTAGCAGCGGACAACCTCGCGGACACCGGGCTGCAGCTCATCGCTGTTTTCAGGAGTAAAGACCTTGACATCCACGATGATACCGTACTCGCCGTGGGGCACACGCAGAGAGGTATCACGGACTTCGCGGGCCTTCTCGCCGAAGATGGCGCGGAGCAGGCGCTCCTCAGCGGTCAGCTCGGTCTCACCCTTCGGGGTGACCTTGCCGACCAGGATGTCGCCGCTCTTGACCTCGGCACCGATGCGGATGATGCCGCGCTCGTCCAGATCCTTCAGGGCATCCTCGGAGACGTTGGGGATATCACGGGTGATCTCTTCGGGTCCCAGCTTGGTGTCGCGGCTCTCGGTCTCGTACTCTTCAATATGAATGGAGGTGTACACGTCCTCGCGCACGATCTTCTCGTTCAGCAGAACGGCATCCTCGTAGTTGTAGCCTTCCCAGGTCATGAAGCCGATCAGAGCGTTCTTACCCAGAGAAATTTCGCCGTTGCGCATTGCAGGGCCGTCGGCCAGCACCTGACCGGCCTTGACGCTCTCGCCGACCTCCACGATGGGACGCTGGTTGATGCAGGTGCCTGCGTTGGAGCGTGCGAACTTGACCAGAGGATAATCCTCCAGCTCGCCCTTGTTGTTGCGCACAACAACATGGTCGGCATCCATCTTCTCAACGATACCGTCATTCTTTGCCAGAACAGCGGTGCCGGAGTCGGTAGCAGCCTTGTACTCCATACCGGTAGCAACGATGGGCTGCTGGGTGACCATCAGAGGCACTGCCTGACGCTGCATGTTGGAACCCATCAGAGCACGGTTACAGTCATCGTTCTCCAGGAAGGGGATGCAGGCGGTAGCAACAGAGACCATCATTCGCGGAGAAACGTCCATGTAATCGACTTTCTCTGCATCAATTTCAAGGATCTCGTCGCGGCGGCGGGCAGACACACGGGGACGGATGAAGTGCTTGCCCTCATCCAGCGGCTCGTTGGCCTGTGCCACAACGTACTCGTCCTCGACGTCAGCGGTCATATACTCGACCTCGTCGGTGACGACCTGTTCCTTCAGGTTGCCGTTCTCGTCATAGATCTTCTTGACCTTGCGGTACGGAGCTTCCACGAAGCCGTACTCGTTGATCTTGGCGTAAGATGCCAGATAGGAGATCAGACCGATGTTGGGGCCTTCAGGAGTCTCGATGGGGCACATACGGCCGTAGTGGCTGTAGTGAACGTCGCGGACCTCGAAACCTGCGCGGTCACGGCTCAGACCGCCGGGGCCCAGAGCAGACAGGCGGCGCTTGTGGGTCAGCTCAGCCAGCGGGTTGTTCTGATCCATGAACTGGGACAGCGGAGAAGAACCGAAGAACTCCTTGATGGCTGCCACCACCGGACGGATGTTGATGAGGGCCTGCGGAGTGATGACGCTCTGATCCTGGCTCTGCAGGGTCATGCGCTCACGGATGACGCGCTCCATGCGGGAGAAGCCGATGCGGAACTGGTTCTGCAGCAGCTCGCCCACGCTGCGGATGCGGCGGTTGCCCAGATGGTCGATATCATCGGTGGTACCAATATTGTGGCCCAGACCGTTCAGGTAGTTGATGGAAGCCAGAATATCGGCGACCGTAACGGTGCGGCCGATCAGCTGGTCGTGGTTGCGGCGCAGCATCTCCTTCTGCTCTTCCACATCAGAGGTGGTGTCGAGGATCTTCTTGATCTCATCGAAGGAGCAGCGCTCGTTGATGCCGCACTCCTTCACGTCGAAGGAGAAGAAGCCCTGTGCATCCACACAGCCGTTGGTGATGACCTTGATCTTCCGGCTCTCTTCCTTCATGGGATCGTCGAGCTTCAGCACGACCAGATTCACACCGGCATTGTCAGCCTTCTCAGCCAGCTCGCGGGTGATCTTGGCACCAGCCTCGATCAGGATCTCGCCGGTCAGCGGAGCGACCACATTCTCAGCAGCCACCTGACCGGTGATGCGGCGGGCCAGAGACAGCTTCTTGTTCATCTTATAACGGCCGAAACGAGACAGGTCATAACGGCGCGGGTCGAAGAACAGCATGTTGATCTGGCTGGTAGCAGACTCCACCGTGGGAGGCTCGCCGGGGCGCAGCTTGCGGTAGACTTCCAGCAGGCCCTCTTCCTGATTCTTGGTGGTATCCTTTTCCAGAGTAGCGAGGATGCGCTCATCGTCGCCAAAGAAGTTCAGGATGTCCTCGTTGGTGGACAGGCCCAGTGCACGGCACAGCACGGTGACAGGCAGCTTGCGGTTCTTATCGATACGGACATAGAACACATCGGAAGCATCGGTCTCGTACTCCAGCCATGCACCGCGGTTGGGGTTCATGGTGGCGCTGTACAGGTCGTTGCCCACCTTATCCTTGGCATCGCCGTAGAACACGCCGGGAGAACGCACCAGCTGGCTGACGATCGCACGCTCTGCACCGTTGATCACAAAGGTGCCGGCATCGGTCATCAGCGGGAAATCGCCCATGAAGATCTCCTGATCCTTCACTTCGCCGGTCTCCTTGTTCAGCAGACGGGCGGTGACGCGCAGGGGTGCTGCATAGGTCACGTCGCGCTCCTTGCACTCCTTGATGCTGTACTTCGGCTCCTTATCCAGGCGGAAGTCCACAAAGCTCAGTGCCAGATTGCCGGTGTAGTCCTCAATGGTGCCGATATCGTGGAAGACCTCTTTCAGGCCCTCGTCCAGGAACCACTGATAAGAGTTCTTCTGGACCTCGATCAGGTTCGGCATACTGATGACTTCGTCGATGTGGGAGAAGCTCATGCGCTCGGTTTTGCCGAGCTTTACGGGCTTGACTTTCATCATAAAATCAACCACTCCTTACTTTTATACTCTACGGGATGTCGTATACACGGGTCAAATTTGAGCAGACACACATAATTCGACCCGCGTCGAAGGGAACCTTTCGGCGTTTTTCACAAACTTTTCGGTTTGACCCGTCCAGCCGCCGCCTGCGTATTCCTCTTTTTGGCGCACTAGTCCATTATGTGATACTAATGCAGTATACACCCTAAAAGCCTTGCTGTCAAGCCATTTTTCAGATTTTTGCCAAAACAAATTTATTTTTTCTTTCATTTTTCGCACACCCGGCAGCGTGTTGTATTTTGCTGTTTTAGGGCTTGATTTTTTTATTTTGCACGTTCCTGTTCATAATCCCCTTGTGCAATTTGTCTATCTTTGCCCTTGTGTTTTGGCGTATTACTTTTACAGTCGGATATGCCTGTTTTCCCTTGCGGCCCTTTTTTGTGAAAAAGCAGCTCAGAAAAGCTCGCAGGCTTTTCTGAGCTGCAAATATAAAAATAATGTTTCCTCTAATATTGCCAGAGCGCAAGCGGCGGCAATTATAATCGTTCACTCATCCAGATAATCCCGCAGGCGTTTTGCACGGCTGGGATGCCGCAGCTTGCGCAGGGCCTTGGCTTCGATCTGCCGCACCCGCTCCCGGGTTACATTGAACTCCTTACCCAGCTCTTCCAGCGTGTGCGCCCGGCCATCCTCCAGCCCGAAGCGCAGTGCGATCACCCGCTCTTCCCTCGGTGTCAGGCTTTTGAGCACGCTGAACAGTTCCCGCCGCAGCAGCTGCCGCCCTGCTTCATCCACCGGGACGCCTGCATCCTCGTCCTGAATAAAATCTTCAAGGTGGGCATCCTCTTCCTCGCCCACCGGCGTTTCCAAGCTGATGGGGTCCTGCGCCAGCTGCAGCAATTCCCGCACACGGTCCGGCTCCATGTCCAGCTGAACAGCGATCTCTTCCGCGGTAGGCTCCCGGCCATTTTTCCGCAGCAGGTCACCCGTCGTCTTTTTGACCCGGTTGATGCTCTCCACAAGGTGCACCGGGATGCGGATGGTCCTCCCCTGATCCGCAATGGCGCGGGTGATGGACTGACGGATCCACCACGTGGCATAGGTGGAAAATTTGAAGCCGCGCTCCGGTTCAAACTTTTCCGCCGCCTTCATCAGACCGAGATTGCCTTCCTGAATGAGATCCAGAAACGGCAGGCCCCGCCCTGCATAGCGCTTTGCCACCGACACCACCAGCCGCAGGTTCGCTTCGCTGAGCTTCCGCCGGGCATCCTCGTCCCCGGCCTGCGCGGCACGGGCAAGCTCCGTTTCCTGTTCTGCCGTCAGCAGCGGCACCCGGCCGATCTCCTTCAAATAGGCCTTTACCGGGTCGTCCAGCGCCACCCCCTCTGCCGAAAGCTCATGTTCCAGCCTGCCGATCTGCGTTTCATCCAACGCAGGCAGATCCTCTTCCTCTTCGGTCAGGTGCACGCCGCGGTCCTCCAGTGCCGTATACAGCTCGTCCAGCTGCGCCACATCGTAATCCTGTTCGTCCATGGCACGGCTGATCTGCTCCGGTGTCAGGGCATGGTGGCGTGCCCGCGCGGCCAGTGTTCTGGCCAATTCCTCCGTTTGCGACAATTTCTGCATGGTTCCTGCTCCTTTCCTCTCCTGCTCCAGCCGGAGGGGAAAGCGGGGGATCATTCTTCTACAGGCACATTTCCCTGCTTCTTTTCGCGCATCGACTGGAGGTAATCGCTCAGTTCCTCATTGGACATATGCGCCGCCTTGCCTGCCATGGGCATCCCCCGGGCAATGCGGTCCAGATACAGCCGGATATCATCCGGCGTACAATTCACATCGCTGTATTGTGCCGCAAGATGGCTCAGTTCATTCAGCGCTTCTTCGCTTACAAAAGCGCGCAGCGTGGTCAGGCTGATCTCAATGCCCTCCTGTCGGCAGCGCAGCATGGCTTCAAACAGCTCCTTCTGCTGCGGCAGCACGAACTGTTCTGCGGTCAGCTGCCCCTGCACCAGATCGATATAGTGCGGCTCCCGCAGCATGGCCGCCAGCAGCCGCTGCTGTGCGCTGGCAATGCCCAGCGCCTGACTGCCGCCTGCACTGTACGGCACGTTGATCTGATTCATCTCACCGGACTTGAGCGCCTGCTGCTTTTTCTCCCAGCGGTGCTTGCTGCCCGCCCTCTTCACGGCGGTCTCCAGCTGGGTCATGATAGCTGTTTTGGAGATGTTGGTCTCCTCAGCCAGACGCCCCGCATACACTTCCTGCTCGGTAGGGTTGGAGCGCTCTGCCAGCATATTCACAGCTTCCTTCACGTATTCCAGCCGCTGGGCATCCTGTGCCAGATCGTACTGGCTGCGCAGACGGCCCAGCCGGAAGTCCAGTGCATTGCCCACACCGTCCAGCAGGGCTTTGAATCGCTCTGCGCCATACTTTTTGATGTACTCGTCCGGGTCCTTTGCACCGGGGATCTGCAGCACGCCCACCTTTACCGGGCTGTTGCGGAACAGTTCCAGCGAGCGCAGCGTGGCCTTCTGGCCTGCTTCGTCCGAATCGTAGCTCAGGATCACCTCGTCAGCATACTCGCTGATGAGCCGCACCTGCTCCGGGGTCAGGGCCGTGCCGCAGGCGCACACTGCTGTGTCGATGCCTGCCTGATGCATACTGATCACGTCCATGTAGCCCTCGCACAGCACGAACCGGCGCACCGCGCTGCGCTTTGCGATCTGCAGCGCAAACACCGTCTCTGATTTGTGGTACACCAGCGTTTCCGGGCTGTTGACATATTTCGGTTTGGAATCGTCCAGCACGCGCCCACCAAACGCAATGATGTTGCCGCGCAGGTCAAAGATGGGGGTCATCACCCGCTTCCAGAACAGGCAGTAGATGCGGCCGGACGCACTGCGCTTGAACAGGCCGCTGGCATCCAGCTCCTGCTGATTGTAGCCCTTATCGCGCAGGAACTGATACAGCGCCTGTCCGTCGTTGGGCGCATAGCCCAGCCCGAACCGGACGATCGTCTTGTCGTCCAGACCGCGCCGCCGCCAGTAGGCACGGGCCTGCCGGGCTTCCTCCACGGTGGAGTTCAGGCAGGCGTGGAAAAACCGTGCCGCCTCCTTGTTCATGGAGAGGATGCGGCTGCGCATCCGGCCTGTTTTGTCGTCCTCCTGCGGCTCCGGCATACCGGCCCGCGCTGCCAGCAGCTTAACGGCCTCCGGGTAATCGATGCTGTTGATCTTTTTCGTAAAGGTAATGGCATCGCCGCCTGCGCCGCAGCCAAAGCAGTAAAAGCTCTGGGTGTCCGGGTAGACGTAGAATGAGGGCGATTTTTCGCTGTGGAAGGGGCACAGGCCGCCATACAAACGTCCCTTGCGCTTGAGCTGCACATAGCTGCCCACCAGCTCCACAATGTCGGTGCGGCGGGTCAGTTCTTCAATGTATTCGTGTGGGATCATGGATCTTTCAAACGACCTTTCGGATTTATAGGACATGCCACTTCCGGGGCACAAACAATTCCTCAAAAGTGCGGATGGCAAATTCATCGCTCATGCCACTGATGTAATCGGTCACTGCGCGTTCTCCGCCCTCCTGATAAGCCAGCTGGATGTAAAAATTGGACATCCGGTCTACATGGTTCAGGTAGTAATCGTACAGTTCCCCGATCACCTTGTCCACCTTCTGCTCTTCCTGCTTGGCGGTCTTGTCCACGTACACGGTGGCGTACATGAAATCCCGCAGCGCAAGGAAGGCTTCGTTTTCCTCTGCGCCCACCTTCACATCCCCATCGCTGTTGGCAAGGATACTGTTGATCATGGTGGTGATGCGGGCAGATTTTGTCTGGCCCAGCACGGCGGTGCATTCTTTCGGCAGGGTGGCTGGGTCCAGCACACCGGCGCGCACCGCGTCCTCAATGTCGTGGTTCACATAGGCGATCTGATCCGCCATGCGCACGATGCGCCCTTCCGGCGTTGCCGCCCAGGTGCCCTTTGTGTGGGTCACGATGCCGTTGCGCACCTCCCACGTCAGGTTCAGGCCCCGGCCGTCCTTTTCCAGCTTGTCCACCACACGCAGGCTCTGCATGTAGTGCTTGAAGCTGTCCGGGCACAGCTCATTCAGCGCGCGCTCCCCGGCATGGCCAAACGGCGTGTGGCCCAGATCATGGGCAAGGCTGATCGCTTCGGTCAGATCTTCGTTCAGCCGCAGGGCACGGGCAATGGTCCGCGCGATCTGCGAGACCTCCAGCGTATGGGTCAGTCGGGTGCGGTACAGGTCTCCCTCCGGCGAGAGGAACACCTGCGTCTTTTGTTTGAGCCGTCGGAACGCCTTGCAGTGCAGCACCCGGTCACGGTCACGCTGGAACACCGGCCGGATCGGGTCCTGCTCTTCCGGCAGCATGCGGCCGCGGCTCTGGTCGCTGAAGGTAGCCCACGGCGCGAAGGTCATATGTTCGATCTCTTCTGTGCGCTGACGTACATCCATACAAAGTCGCCCTCCCTTTTTGTCGCCATTCCCCCTCTCTGTTTCGGCACAGCCGATCCCAATTGCTGCGTCTGCGGCAATTGTAGCACACCCGCTTTGTCGAAGGGGGAAAAAGCCTGTCGGTTCGCAAAATAATGCTTGCTTTTTTATTTTTGCCGCTGCCGGGTTCAGAACGGTGCGTAGAACGGGTCGGATACCGTCACCTGCGCGCTGCCGCGCGTCAGCTCCCGCAGCTGTTCCAGCAGCGGGCCTTCGGTGTGTTCCGGCATCTGCCAGCACAGGGTCACGCGATCCGTGAACTGCGGCGCGGCCTGTTTTGCTCCCGCCGCATCGATCAGCAGCGATGCACGCTCATAAAGGGAGTAATCCACCGTCACGCGCAGCTCCACCACGCTGCGCACCGTGACCACCTCGGCATTTTCCAGTGCACGGGCCGTAGCCGTGGTGTATGCACGCACCAAGCCGCCGGTGCCCAGCAGCACGCCGCCAAAGTAACGGGTCACCACCACGATCAGATCCGTCAGGCCGCTGTGCTGCAGCACCTCCAGCGCTGGTGTGCCCGCCGTCTTGGCCGGTTCACCATCATCTGAATAGCGTTCCCGGTTGCCTTCCCTCAGGCGGTAGGCATACACATTGTGGCGGGCGGTGCGGTTGGCCGCACGCACCTGTTCCAGAAATGCAACGGCAGCTTCCTCGCTGTCCGCAAATGACAACGCCGCAATGAAGCGGCTCTTCTTTTCTTCGTATTCTCCTGTCGGCCGTGCCATGGATGGTGCGGTAATCCTCCACTGTGGTTCCTCCTGCATGTTATTCAAATCAAGTATAACATAAATCGTCCGTTGTGCAACCACTGCCGCATACGTTTTTGTGTCAAGGCCAGCTCCCGGTACCGCTGCCCGCATATCCTCTGCCAGAAAAAAGCGCAACAAAAAATCGGCCAAGCCTTGCAGCTCAGCCGATCTTTTGTTAGAAGAAAGCAGATGATCACTTCGTAAAGAGCTGGATCCACTGATGGCCCCAAGTGCTGGAGCTGTTGTAGTAGTAGCCAACACCCATTGCACGAGCTTCGGGATCCAGAATATTTGCGCGATGGCCTTCGGAGTTCATCCAGGCATTCACGACTTCTTCAGGAGAAACGCTGCCCCATGCGGCATTCTCGCCAGCAGCGGCATCCGTCACGCCGTACTCGCTGAGAACAGTGTACCACTTGGTACCATTGGGACGAACGTGAGAATTGACGGTTGCGATCTCTTCGGCGCGCTGCTGAGCAGCTGCGGTGAGCTTTGCATCGCCCATGACCAGGGGCTGCAGGCCGTACTTTGCACGCTCGGCATTGACCAGATTCAGAACTTCCTGACGGTAGTTGCTGGTGTAAGAGTTTTCGGGGCAAGAGAAGATCAGCACCCAGTAGTTGTTGTAAACGCCGCCTTCGTAGTGGCCCACACTCATGGTGGTCACATCCGCATTCAGCATGCGCTCACGTGCGAAATCAATGTTCATCCACTGATCCACCGCTGCATCGGGGGTAGAAACGCCAGCTATGTAGTTTTCGCCAACGGACGCATCGTTGATACCATTCTCGGCGAAGATGGTAAAAATCGCGCTGGCCATTGGGACGAACGTAGGAATAAGAAGAGGCCAGTTCCTTAGCGCGCTCCTGAGCGGCACTATTGTGGTTGCTGTCGCCCAGCTGAACGGGCTTCAGGCCAGCCTTTGCGCGCTCGTGTTTACGCGGCGCAGGAACTCGTTCTGATAAGCTTCGTCCTGAAAGCTGATGTAGGAATTTTCTTCTTCGATGGAGGCAGAACCCGAAGCCTCAGCTGCGTTTGCAGTAACGGGCTTGAGAGATGCAGCACCAAAAACCACAGCCAAAGTCATAGCTGCTGCTGCGATATTCTTCAGGGTGCGCATCTCGAGTTTCATAAGACATCCTCCGTAAGCTTTTGTATATAAAAGCTTTTTTGCATTCATGTGAATGCGTACTGCAACACATTTGCAACTCTTCCGTTTCAAATGTGTTGCTTTTGTGCAACAAAAGTATCACAATAGCATCTCATCATCAAGGGGTTTCTGTCGATTTTTTGAGAGAAAATGCAAAAAAATCAAAATTTCCCGTTCCGAAAACGTTTCACAAGCGCAACAGGTTCATCCAAGATACCGTAAATTTGTTACGCCCGTGTTGCGCTTCACCGTTTTTCAGGATTGTTTCGTCACACTTAACGTGTTGCATTTTATTTTTCTACACCTTTTCTGCAATGTTTTTCATGCATTTTTCTGTATGTTTACTCGCTTATATGCACATTTCAAAGTGTAACAGACTTTTTGTGTGCGCTTTTTCCGTCTCACTCCCCTCCCCTCCCGCAGCCCTTTTCTGGGCTGCAGCCGGCCTTTGGCTGTACTTTCCGCAACAAAAACAGCACAGGCAGCCTTTTCAGGGCCATCTGTGCTGTGCCGTATTCCTTATATAAAAAGAAGAGCGGCTCCGAAGAGCCGCCCTCCCACAATTCAGGCTATGCTATAAAAAGATCTCGCGTCAGTCGATCACTGAGCAGCCTTTGCTGCCTCGATCTGCTTGATCAGTTCGGGAACCACCTTGAACAGGTCGCCCACGATGCCGTAGTCGGCAACACCGAAGATGGGTGCGCCCTCATTCTTGTTGACAGCGATGATGCACTCGGAGTCCTGCATACCAGCGGTGTGCTGGATAGCGCCGGAGATGCCCAGAGCAACATAGATCTTGGGATGCACGGTCTTGCCGGTCTGGCCAACCTGATGGTCAGCAGTCATCCAGCCTGCATCGGTGACGGCACGGGAAGCGCCCACAACGCCGCCGCCCAAAGCGGCAGCCAGCTGCTCAGCCAGCTCAATGCCCTTGTTGACATCCTTGCTGATGCCGCGGCCGACAGAGACGATCACGTCTGCGCCGATCAGATCGACCAGCTTCTCAGCGGCCTTCTCAACGCTCAGGACCTCGGTCTTGATGTCCTCAGCAGCCAGAGCAAATGCGGGCTTCACGATCTGGCAGGCATCAGCCTTGGCCTGATCGAAGGGAGCCTTCTTCATAACGCCGGGGCGGACGGTGGACATCTGCGGACGGAAGCGGGGGCAGATGATGGTAGCCATCAGATGGCCGCCGAATGCGGGACGGGTCATCTTCAGGTTGCGGTCTTCCATATCGAACTTCTGCTTGGACAGGTCGATGGTGGAGCTCTCCTTCAGGAAATCAATGTACTTTGCAGTGTCGATGTCCAGATGGGTAGCATCAGCGGTCAGGCCGGTGTGCAGACGAGCTGCGCAGCGGGGGCCCAGATCGCGGCCGATGTTGGTTGCACCGATCAGCAGGACTTCGGGCTTATACTCGTTGACCATGTCGCACACGACCTTAGCGTATGCATCGGTGGTGTAGTCCTTCAGCAGGGGGCTGTCGCAGACCATGACCTTATCAGCGCCATAGCCGCCCAGCTCCTTGGCAATGCCGTCCACGTTGTCGCCCAGCAGCAGGCCGGTGACCTCGCAGCCCAGCTCATCAGCCAGCTTGCGGGCCTCGCTCACCAGCTCGAAATCAGTGGGCATCAATGCGCCCTGGCGCTGCTCGCAGAAGACCCATACGCCCTTGTATTCGTTAAAATCAGCCATTGTAATCCTATGCTCCTTTCATCAGATCAGGTGCTTCTTGGCCAGGATACCAGCCAGCTGTGCGGCAGTATCGTCGCCCTTGAGCATGGTGCCTGCGCCCTTCTGCGGAGGAGTGAAGGACTTAAAGACGTTCGTCGGAGAACCCTTCAGACCGATGGTATCGACCTCGATCAGCGGATCGTCCTTCAGTGCGTTGTAATCGAACACTTCCATCGGCTTGTCGTAGCAGGTGAAGATGCCATTCACGCTCATGTAACGGGGCTGGTTCAGCTCCTTGATGCAGGTCAGCAGGCAGGGAGTCTGCACCTTGACCATCATGTAGCCGTCTTCCAGCATACGCTTCACGGTCAGGGTGTTGCCATCCTTCTGGATGTCTACCACGTAGGTGACCTGAGGCAGATGCAGCTTCTCAGCGATCTGCGGGCCGACCTGTGCGGTATCGCCATCGATTGCCTGACGGCCGCAGAACACAACGTCCTCGGGGCCAACGCCGATCTTGTTGACAGCAGCAGCCAGGATCTGGCTGGTTGCAAAGGTATCGGAGCCGCCGAACTCACGGCCGGAGACCAGAACAGCCTTATCAGCGCCGCGGGCCAGCAGCTCACGCAGCATGCCTTCTGCCGCGGGGGACCCGATGGTAACAACAACGACTTCGCAGCCGGTAGCGTCCTTGAGCTTCAGAGCAGCCTCCAGAGCGTTCAGGTCATCAGGGTTGGTGATGGTAGCCATCGAAGCACGGTCCAGAGTGCCATCGGGCTTGACGGACACCTTGCCGGAGGTATCAGGAACCTGCTTTACACAAACAATTGCTTTCATTGTAACTCTTGCCTCCCTTACTTCAGCAGCGCGCCGGAAATGACCATCATCTGCACTTCGCTGGTGCCCTCGTAGATCTCAGTGATCTTGGCATCACGCATCATGCGCTCGATGGGATAGTCACGGGTGTAGCCGTAACCGCCGAACAGCTGCAGGCAGCGGCGGGTCACATCGCTTGCGGTGCGGGCTGCGATCAGCTTTGCCTGAGCAGCCTCAACGCTGTAACGGACCTTCTTGCCATCCATTGCTTCCTGCTTCTTCAGAGCAGCAGCGTAGACCAGATACTTTGCAGCCTCAACGCGTGCCTTCATCTCAGCCAGCTCGAACTGGGTGTTCTGGAATGCGGAAATGCTGCGGCCGAACTGCTTGCGCTCCTTGACGTAAGCAACGGTCTCTTCCAGAGCGCCCTCGGCAATGCCCAGAGCCTGAGATGCGATACCGATACGGCCACCGTCCAGAGTAGCCATAGCCAGCTGGAAGCCGCGGCCACGCACACCCAGCATACGGTCAGCAGGGATGCGGCAGTCCTCAAAGATCAGCTCGCAGGTGGAAGAACCGCGGATGCCCATCTTGTCCTCAGCCTTACCGACGGAGAAGCCCGGGTCGGTGCGCTCCACGATAAAGGCGGAGCACTGCTTGGTGGGACGGCCCTTCTTGTCGGGCACGATATCGGTGACAGCAATAACGATAAAGACGTTTGCGTAGCCGGCGTTGGTGATGAAGATCTTGGAACCGTTCAGGATCCAATCACCGGTCTCGGGGTCCTGCTTTGCAAAGGTCTGCTGACCCTGTGCATCGGTGCCGGCACCCGGCTCGGTCAGGCCGAAAGCACCCAGCCACTCACCGCTGCACAGCTTGGGCAGATACTTTGCCTTCTGCTCGGGAGTACCATTTTCATAAATAGGAGCAGCACACAGGCTGGTGTGAGCAGAGACGATGACACCGGTGGTGCCGCAGACCTTGCTCAGCTCTTCCACTGCCATGACGTAGGACAGCACATCGCCGCCTGCACCGCCGACCTCAGTCGGGAAATAAATGCCCATCATGCCGAGCTTGCCCATCTTTTCGACGGTCTCTTTGGGGAAGTACTCTTCCGCATCAACCTTCTTTGCCAGGGGCTTGACTTCGTTCTCAGCAAACTCGCGGTACATTTTCTGTACCATCTGCTGCTGCTTGGACAGAGTAAAATCCATCGCTATATCCTCCTAACGGGTCTTTTTCATTTACCGGAATTGCCCGGTGCAAACAAATTCCTCCCGGCCGCTTTTCCACGGTCGGGAGAAACGTTTATCAGAATTTACAGCTGGTCAACAGGGGTCTTGGTGCGGTCTGCGTTGTAAACGTAGAAGCCCTTGCCGCTCTTGCAGCCCAGGTTGCCGCCGCGGACCATCTTACGGATCAGCGGGCATGCACGGTACTTGCTGTCGCCGGTCTCATGGTACAGGACATCCATGATAGCCAGGCAGATATCCAGGCCGATGAAGTCGCCCAGCTCCAGGGGTCCCATAGGGTGGTTGGCACCCAGCTTCATAGCGGTATCGATGCCTGCGATATCGGAAACGCCCTCCATCTTGATGAAGGCAGCCTCGTTGATCATGGGGATCAGGATGCGGTTGACCACAAAGCCAGCAGCCTCGTTGACCTGAACAGGGCTCTTGCCGATGGCAACGGAGATCTCCTTGATCTTCTCAACGGTCTCAGCGGGGGTGTTGCAGCCGGCAATGACCTCGATCAGCTTCATGCGGTCAGCAGGGTTGAAGAAGTGCATACCGATCAGGGGACGGTCAGGCCCTTGCCGATCTCGGTGATGGACAGAGAGGAGGTGTTGGAAGCGAAGATGCACTCGGGCTTGCAGATCTTATCCAGCTCGCCGAAAGTAGTCTGCTTGACCTTCATATCCTCAAAAGCAGCCTCAACGATCAGGTCGCAGTCTGCGCACAGATCTTCCTTCAGACCCGGGGTGATGGCAGCAACGATAGCGTCTGCCTTCTCCTGGGGGATCTTGCCCTTAGCAACCAGCTTCTCGTAGCCCTTCTTGATCTTTGCCAGGCCGTTCTCAGCCCACTCCTGCTTGATGTCGCACAGAGCAACGGTGTTGCCCTCAACCTGTGCAAATGCCTTTGCGATGCCCTGGCCCATAGTGCCAGCGCCGATAACACCGATCTTCATAGGAAATCTCTCCTTTAATATCAAAAATTGTATAGTTGATTAGTTGTTGGTGAACACTGCCTTGGGCTTCGGTTTCTCACGGCTCAGGAAGCAGGCCATGCCTTCCTTCTGGTCGTGGGTCTCGAAGCAATCGCCGAACAGCTTCTCCTCGACCTCAACAGCCTTCTCAATGGGCAGGCTGATGCCATCGTTGATGGCCTTCTTGCAGTTGCGCACTGCAATGGGAGCGTTCTTTGCGATCTTGCCGGCCAGCTTCAGCACGTTCTCCATCAGTTCAGCCTGCGGATACACGGCGTTGACCAGACCAATGCGGTAAGCCTCGTCTGCCTTGATGTTCAGGGCAGAGTAGACCAGCTGCTTTGCCATGCCCATGCCGACCAGACGTGCCAGACGCTGGGTGCCGCCGAAGCCCGGGGTGATGCCCAGACCCACTTCCGGCTGGCCGAACACAGCGTTGTCAGAGCAGATGCGGATGTCGCAGCTCATAGCCAGCTCGTTGCCGCCGCCCAGTGCAAAGCCGTTCACGGCTGCAATAACGGGGATGGGGAAGCTCTCAATCATCAGGAACACATCATTGCCCAGCTTGCCGAAGGCCTCACCCTCTGCCTTGGTCATGGTGCTCATGGAACCGATATCTGCACCTGCCACGAAGCTCTTGTCGCCTTCGCCGGTCAGAACGATGCAGCGGACAGTCTCCTGATCCACAGCCTCAAAAGCTGCCTTCAGGTCTGCCAGAACTTCGGGATTCAGGGCATTCAGTGCCTTGGGGCGGTCGATGGTAATGATCTCAACTGCACCCTGCACCTCGGTTTTTACAAATGCCATTGTGAAAACCTCCTATTCAAATCTTATCAATTATCACAAACAGCCCCCGGACGGAGGAAAGGCTCTCCGGTTCCCTTCCCCGTCCGGGTCTGTCATTCAGTCAGGATTCCAAGAGGTGGAGCTTAGTCCATCTCAACGATGGTAGCGCAGCCCATGCCGCCGCCGATGCACAGGGTAGCCAGACCCTTGTGAGCACCACGGTGCTTCATAGCATACAGCAGGGTGACCAGGATACGAGCGCCGGAAGCGCCGACCGGGTGGCCCAGAGCGATGGCGCCGCCGTTGACGTTCACCTTGCTCATATCGAAGTTCAGAGCCTGGCTGACAGCCACAGACTGTGCAGCAAATGCCTCGTTGGCCTCGATCAGATCCATGTCAGCAACAGTCAGGCCGGTCTTAGCCATGACCTTCTTGGTAGCAGCGATGGGGCCCAGGCCCATGACTTCGGGCTCAACGCCTGCCAGAGCACCGGCGACCCAGGTAGCCAGAGGCTTCACGCCCAGCTCCTTAGCCTTCTCCTCGCTCATGATGACCAGAGCAGCAGCGCCGTCATTGATGGCGGAAGAGTTGCCGGCGGTCACGATGCCGTCCTTGGTGAAAGCGGGCTTCAGCTTTGCCAGCACTTCAGGAGCGCTCAGACGGGGGCCTTCATCAGTATCGAACACGGTGTCGCCCTTCTTGCCCTTGATCACAACGGGAACGATCTCGTCCTTGAAAGCGCCGTCCTTGATGGCCTTGTCAGCCTTCAGCTGGCTGTTGTATGAGAACTCGTCCAGCATCTCACGGGTGATGGGGCTGTAGCCGTACTTCTTCTGATAGGTCTCGTTGGTGCAGACGTTCTCAGCGGTCATGCCCATGTGCTTGTTGAAGCCGCAGGCATCCCACAGAGCATCGTTGACCATGGTATCCACGATCTCGCTCTTGCCCATAGGAGCGCCCATGCGGTAGCCGTAACGAGCCTTCTGCAGTGCGAAGGGAGCCATGTCCATGTTCTCCATGCCGCCTGCGACCACGATATCAGCATCGCCAGCCTCGATCATCTGAGCAGCCATATTGACGCAGTTCAGACCGGAGCCGCACACCACGTTGACAGTGACAGCCGGGGTCTCGATGGGCAGGCCAGCCTTCAGAGCAGCCTGACGAGCGACGTTCTGGCCCAGACCGGCCTGAATGACGCAGCCCATGTAGACATGATCGACCTGCTCGGGAGCGACGTTTGCACGGTTCAGAGCTTCCTTGATGACGATGGAGCCCAGCTCAACTGCGGGAACGTTTGCCAGAGTGCCGCCGAACTTGCCAATAGCGGTACGGCATGCAGATGCGATAACGATCTTTTTCATGTGAATAGCCTCCTGAATTGTGTATGTGTTACTTTTCGTAAGCCATTTTTATCAAAACGCCCGTAAGCGCTTTTACAAATTAGGTCTCGGGGTCTTTTTTCTGCCGGATCAGCGCATACTTTTCGTTGACCGCCTTTTCCACATTGGGTGTGACGAACTTACCGATGTCGCTGCCGTAGTAAGCTGCCTCTTTTACAATGGTGGAAGAAAGGTAGCTCCACTTGATGCTCGTTGCCAGAAACATGGTCTCGATGCCGGGCATCAGTGCGTGATTGGTCTGCGCAAGCTGGATCTCGTTTTCAAAATCCGTCACCGCCCGCAGGCCCCGCACCATCACCGAAGCGTGCCGTTTCTTGGCGAACTCCACGGTCAGGCCGTCGAAGCTCTCCACCGAAACATTCTGGATGCCTTTGCAGCACTCCTTGAGCAGCTCTACGCGCTCCTCCACGGTGAAGAGCGGATTCTTTGCGCTGTTGTTGAGCACCGCCACGATCAGATGATCGTTGATCTTTGCTGCGCGCTTGATGATATCGAGATGCCCTTTTGTGACCGGATCGAACGAACCGGGATAAACTGCTGTTGCCATCGTCTGGTGTCCTCCTTGAGCGCTGTGAAAAGCGCGTTTTGGTTCTGCCATGATAGCACTTTCCAGTCTTGGGTGCAAGATTTTTGTGCAAGCTGTACGTTTTATCGTTAAAATTTAAACAATCAATGTCGTGCTGCATCGCAGCTGCTTGCTACGCTATAAGTAAACCATATCGTCAAAATTTTATCAAGTCCTTTTGCAAAGATTTTGGTTTTCCAGTACCAAACAATCGTCCAAGAACTCCTCGAATTTTGTCCATATTGCCAGTCGGTCAAAATTTTCTCGATAAACTATTGATTCTACACATTGTTAATGTTATAACTAAGTTGTGCAGATCTGCTGCCCTGTCCGACAGCTGCATTCTGCTGGTTATCAGGATATCATCCGCCTGTGTCAGAGCTGTGTTCAAATTGCCAACAGGCGGTAAACATCCTGCAAAGATTTGTCCGTGCAGGAAGAGTAAATGATAAATTTACAATTCCTTTATGTTATTATAGGAGAGGATGGTTTATAATGGATTTTACGGAACTGTATGCTCAGAAGAAAATGACCGCCGCTCAGGCTGCCGCACTGGTCAAAAGCGGTGACTGGGTGGATTACGGCTGGGCTGTGAACACCCCTGTGGCGGTGGATGCCGAGATCGCAAAGCGTCTGCCTGAGCTGGAAGGTGTCAACTTCCGCGGCGGCATCCTGATGTGGGTGCCCGCGATCTTCCAGATCGACGATCCCGCTGCACACATGACATGGAACAGCTGGCATATGGGCGGCATTGAGCGCAAGGCCATTGCACAGGGCTTCTCCTTCTACTCCCCCATCCGTTATTCCGAGCTGCCCCGCTACTACCGCGAAAGCCCGGATCCGCTGGATGTGGCGGTGTTCCAGGTGACCCCCATGGACGAGCACGGCTACTTCAACTTCGGCCCCAGTGCATCTCATCTGGGTGCTGTGTGCGAAAAAGCCAAGAAGATCATCGTTGAGGTCAACAAGAACATGCCCCGCTGCCTTGGCGGCATGGAGAACCGCATCCACATTTCTCAGGTCACCGGCATCGTGGAAGGCGAGAACCCGCCCATCGGCCAGATGGCCGCTCCCGGTGCTGCTACCGAAGTGGATCTGAAGGTTGCCAACCTGATCGTTCCGCAGATCCCCAACGGTGCCTGCCTGCAGCTGGGCATCGGCGGTATGCCCAATGCCATCGGCAGCCTGATCGCACAGAGCGATTTGAAGGATCTGGGCGTGCACACCGAAATGTATGTGGATGCCTTTGTGGATATCGCCAAGGCCGGCAAGATCACCGGTGCATGCAAGCAGCTGGACAAGGGCCGTCAGGTCTACGCCTTCGGTGCCGGCACCCAGAAAATGTACGATTACCTGAACGATAACCCGGAGTGCATGTCTGCACCCGTGGACTACACCAACGATATCCGCAGCATCTCCGCACTGGATAACTTTATTTCCATCAACAACGCTGTGGACATCGACTTGTTCGGTCAGGTGAACGCCGAGACTGCAGGCCTCAAGCACATCTCCGGTGCCGGCGGTCAGCTGGACTTCGTTCTGGGCGCATACCTTTCCAAGGGCGGCAAGAGCTTTATCTGCCTGTCCTCTACCTTCTTTAATAAGAAGACCGGCCAGCTGGAGAGCCGCATCCGTCCCACTCTGGAAAACGGCAGCATCGTCACCGATACTCGTGCCAACATCCACTACCTGTGCACCGAGTACGGCTGCGTGAACCTGAAGGGCCTGACCACCTGGGAAAAGGCCGAAGCTCTGATCAGCGTAGCACATCCCGACTTCCGTGAAGACCTGATCAAGGAAGCCGAAAAAATGCACATCTGGCGCAGGAGCAACAAAATCTGATAAGTGCCGCGGGGATTCCTGCTGTCCGCGGCTGAAATGGAGTCTATCATGATGGACAAAAAGCCGCACATCAAGCCCTATCTCTACGGGATGTTGGCAGGATTTGGAGCGATCTCCCTGAGCATCATCTTCTTTTTCCTGATCTACCGCTTCGATGGTTTTGGCGATGCCATCTCCACGCTGACCGGCATTCTGATGCCATTCATCTACGGTGCCGTCATCGCCTACCTGCTCAAACCTGTGTGCAACACCATCGAGAGCTTTCTGCGCCGGTTCATCCCGGAAAAGATGCATGGTCTGGTCAATGTGCTGTCCGTTACGCTGACCATCCTGTTCGGCCTGCTCCTCATCTACGCTTTGTGCATGATGATCATTCCGCAGCTCATTACCAGCGTGACCACCCTGTACTACACTGCGCAGCGCAACCTCGCAAAGTTCGTGCAGTGGGCGAATCATGTGGAGTTCATTGAGAACAACCAGCAGATCATGGACATGCTCAACTCTGCTTATGCCACCATCAGCACCAATATCGATGATCTGATCAAGACCCGGCTCCTGCCCTCCATGCAGAACATCGTCAGCGGTGCCGCAGTGGGTGTGCTGAACGTAGTGACCATGGCCAAGAACCTGATCATCGGCATCATCGTGGCCGTGTATATGCTGGCCAGCCGCAAGCGCTTTGTTCAGCAGGCCAAGCTGGTGCTCTACAGCATCTTCAAGCCCCGCTGGGCAGAGCTGATCAAGGAAGAAGTGAAGTACGCCGATAAGATGTTCGGCGGTTTCATCAACGGCAAGATCATGGATTCCGCCATCATCGGCGTGCTGTGCTATATCGGCTGCCTGATCTTCAAGTTCCCCAGTGCCCTTCTGGTTTCCGTGATCATCGGCGTGACCAATGTGATTCCCTTCTTCGGCCCGTTCATCGGTGCCGTGCCCGCCACCCTGCTGATCCTCATTCAGAGCCCCATCAAGGCGCTGTGGTTCGTCCTGTTCGTTCTGGTGCTGCAGCAGCTGGACGGAAACGTGATCGGCCCCAAGATCCTGGGCAACACCACCGGTCTTTCCAGTTTCTGGGTACTGTTCGCCATCCTGCTGTTCGGCGGTCTGTGGGGCTTTGTGGGCATGATCGTAGGTGTGCCGCTGTTTGCAGTCATCTATGATGTGATCAAAAAGCTGGTCATCCACGGCCTGAAGCGCAACAAGGAGATCGACCTGCTGCAGACTTACCACGACAACTTCGGCGACCCGGAGGACGATGTTCCGGTAGAAACGTCTGCATCGGAAGCACCTCCTGCCGAAACAAATAATCTATAAATCACAATGCCCCAGCATTCCATGTGATACGCTACCCCTAGAGTAAACAGAGACAAAAACTCTGAGTACTCTGGGGGTATTTTCATGTCAAGAAGGAACAATCACTCTTCACGATTGACTGCTGCAACAACCGCCGTTACCAGCACCGTCTGTTCATCCAGATGTCGATGCAGGCTCATGTCGGTGCCATGAACCGAGCTGCCTGATACCGATTTTGCACAAAAAATTCGCCGTCTCCTTGTGGAAACGGCGAACAAAAACCTTATATTATTTTTTTCTACTTGACAGAATGCACTTCAGTGATTCAGAGCGGGTCCTGTTTTGTTATTTCTGTTTCGTGCAGGGCTTTCTGGCTGCGGTTTATGCCGTCATTCCACGGTCACGCTCTTGGCCAGATTACGCGGCTTATCCACGTCACAGCCGCGCAGAACAGCCATATAATAGGCAAACAGCTGTAACGGCACAATGAGCTGCAGCGGCATCAGAATGTCCTCATACTCATCCAGCCGGATCACGGCATCTGCCACGCCTTCCGGCACCACGGCATCCTTTGTGGTAAACAGCAGCACCCTTGCGCCGCGGCTGCGGGTCTCCTTGGCATTGGAAATGGTCTTTTCGTACACCTGTTTCTGGGTGGCCAGTGCGATCACCGGCACGCCATCGGTGATCAGGCTAATGGTACCATGTTTCAGTTCACCGGCTGCATAGGCATCCGAGTGCACATAGCTGATCTCCTTGAGTTTCAGGCTGCCCTCCAGCGAGAGCGCATAGTCGAACCCGCGCCCAATGAAGAAGCAGCTCTGGGTGTTCACATAGCGGCTGGCAAGGTACTTGATCTGCTCACAATCTGCAAGGCGCGGCTTGATGACCTCCGGTGCGCGCAGCAGCTGGGCCGTATAGCGGCGGGTCTCTGCCTCGCTCAGCCGTCCGCGCGCGTAGGCCAGCCGCAGTGCAAACAGATACAGCACGCACATCTGCACCATATACGCCTTGGTGGATGCTACCGCGATCTCCGGCCCGGCGTAGGTGTACATTATATAATCTGCGGCACGTGCAATGGAGCTGCCAACCACATTCACGATGGCCAGCACCGGCACACCGCGGCTCTTGGCCAGCTTGAGCGCTGCCAACGTGTCGCTGGTCTCGCCGGACTGGCTGATGATGATGACCAGATCGTTCTTTTCCAGAATGGGGTCCCGGTAACGGAACTCGCTGGCAATGTCCACCTCGGCGGGCACACGGGCCAACGCTTCGATGGCAGATTTGCCCACCATACCGGCATGCATCGCCGTACCGCAGCCCACCAGATGCACCCGGCCAATACCGCGCAGCACTTCATCGGTCAGCTCCGGGATGCGCAGCACCGGCAGTCCGTCCTCTACACGGGGGCTGACCGTGGCCATAATGGCCGCAGGCTGCTCGTTGATCTCCTTGAGCATAAAGTGGGGATAGCCGCCCTTTTCGGCAGCTTCCATATCCCAGTCCGCCGTCAGCTGCTGGCGCTCCACCGGCTCACCAAATTCGTTGTAAAAGCGGATGCCCTCTGTGGTGCAGACGGCCATATCCCCTTCTTCCAGCACGCTGTATTTCCGGGTATACTTGAGCAGTGCCGGAATATCCGAAGCCACAAAGTTTTCGCCCTCGCCCCAGCCGACGATCAGCGGGCTTTCCCGCTTGACTGCAAAAATGGTGTCCGGGTAATCCCGGAACAGCACGGCCAGCGCATAGCTGCCGCGCACCTTGGCAAGCGCCTGCTGCAGTGCACGCAGCGGGTCACCGGTATAGCAGCTGTCGATCAACTTTACCAGCACTTCGGTGTCCGTCTCACTCTGGAAGGTATAGCCTTTTGCGGCCAAGCGCTCCTTGAGCAGGCCGTAATTTTCAATGATGCCATTGTGCACAATGCTCACACGCGGGGTCGAATGCGGGTGGCTGTTCACATCGCTGGGCTCGCCATGGGTAGCCCAGCGGGTGTGGCCGATGCCGCAGAAGCTTTGTGCCAGCTGCTGCGCCGCCAGCTTTTCCCGCAGGGCGGTGAGCCGTCCTTTGCTTTTTACCACGCGGATGCCGCCGTCCAGCGCAAGCGCCACACCGGCGGAGTCGTACCCGCGATACTCCAGCTTTTCCAGACCATCCAGCAGCACGTCCTGCGCACTGCGCTTACCGACATAACCAACAATGCCGCACATACAAAACACCTCCATACCGACCGTTCCCGCGCAAAAAGGCGCAGTGATATCCAGTCAGCTTCCTAGTACAGTTTATGTTCTTGTATGGCTTTCTTTGAAGGGATCTGTTGCGGTATTGCTGCCGTTTTTTGCCCTTCTCTGCGGCTGGTCTAGCCCTCAGCCGGAGAAACATCCGCCGAATCTTTCGATGATTTCTCTCCTCGTCACCCTCGCGGCTGTCACCCGCGTGGCCCGGCGCTTTGCGTTACCTGTGTGCTGCGTTCTCCCCTTTCTGATGCCCCATTATAGCACAAAGGCTGGCTCAGCGCCAGCCCAAAGTTTTATGAAGTTTCGGCCGCCAGACCAGTCGGTACATCATGAGCATGTTATGCAATGCCCGGTCGTACAGCACAAAGGCAACATTGCCCATGACCAGCGTTGCCAGCGAGACAGCCAGCGCGGTGGTGCGCAGCTCCTGCGAAATGCTGCCTGCCGGCACCAGCAGAAATACCAGCCCGTACATGGCCAGCACTGTGCCGTTGCACAGCAGCAGCTTGCAGACAATGCGCAGAACCGCAGGGCGGATGCGCTCAAACTTCGGCTTTGCCAGCGGGTAATACCCCAGCAAAAACACAAAGATCAGCGCTACTTCCTTATCCGGCACGAACAGCAGTGCCAGCAGGCTGACTGCCGCATAGGCCGTCAAAGCCAGCTGCATCCCGCACTCCACGCACACCGTTGCAACAAGAAAGCCCGCCACTGCAGGCGCAATGAACATGGCAATGGGGATCACAGCTCCCAGCAGCATCAGTGCGACGCACAGCGCCGCCACAATGCCGCAGTAAGCCATGGCCCAGCTTTTTTGATGGTTTTGCTTCATGGGATCTCCCAGTTTTCGCGCTCAGCACCGGCTTCCAGCGGGTCCACCGCATGGTGCAGACCAAGCAGCATGATGTTATCCAGCAGGCCGCGGTTCAATTTGATGTCCAGCATACTGTACACGCGGATCAGATCGTTGGCGGCAGCCAGTGCCTGACGCGGCGTTCTCCACCGCCGCAGCCTGTCCCGCAGGTCGTTGACTACGAATACGTTGTAGCGGCCGCTGCTCTTGTCCATCTCAAATCGCTCAGCCTTATCCAGCAGGTAAAAAATGCGGCCGATGCTGCTGCCGATGTAGCGCATGCTCTTGCGCTGGCTGGGGTCGTCGGTGGCAAGGGTGGAATACAGTGCACCGTAAATGTTGCTCATGGGTTCAGCGGCAAGAGAGTAGTTCTTGGCGCTCAGGTTCATCTGCACCACGGCCTGATCCCGCTCCTGCACGAACAGCCGTTCCAGCGCCGGGTTCTCCTGCACGGCACGCTCATAGGCGCGGCGCAGCAGCAGACGGTCCACCGCACGGCGCAGGCGCTTGAGCGGCCGCAGCTCGCTGTATTTGCGGTCCTGCAGGTTGTGCCAGCCCAGCAGCACCTCCACCTGTGCGGCCAGCCGGATGCCCTGGGTCTGGCACATGAGCCTGCGCCAGGCCAGTGTGCCCGGGACCCGCTTGCGCTGGCAAGTGGCCTGCCGCCCGGCCAGACTGTCCGAAAGGATGGCAAACAGCACGCCGTTGCTCCGCAGCAGATGGCAGGAATATAATCCGTACGCCTCGTACAGCTGACGTCGCACCCCGCGCAGATAGCGCAGGTAGATATTGTAATCCCGGATGGTGAGCTCCGGCAGATATGGCCGCATCCTACCCTTCATACGCACCTTTTCCTCCTCGGAAGAACCGCAGAATAATAAGGTAAGTATAATCCATTTTCAGCCCGGGTTCAACCATCCTTTGTAAAAAGAGCATGAATTTGTCTCATCTTTGCCGCACATGGCGCGGAACACAGCGTAAAACTTCCTGTATTTGCGTCCATTTCCATCTCCTGCCAATTCAGGCCCTGCTTTGTTTTTTTCCGGTAATTACCGGCTGCAATGTAAAAGCCGCACTGGACAGCTCCGGTGCGGCAGGTAACATTTTTCAATTACTTCTTGTTAAAGCGGTTCGGTGCAGTGCGCTTGCCGTCAAAGCCGGACTTCGGCATCGGCTTTGCAGTGTGCTCAAACTTGGGCGCGCTGTAGTACATATACAGCTGGCAGGGGATCATGCCGTTGTACATCTTGCGGCGCTTGTTGGCACGCTTGCCGTAGTGGGTCTCAAAATCCATATCGGCAGTGATCGCATACACGCCTGCACAGGGGTGTGCTTCCATCTGCCGGCCCAGCGTGCGGGCCAGCTTTGCAGCACCTTCAATGGTGCTCATACGCTCGCCATACGGGGGATTCGTCAGCACGATGGCCTCCTGCTTCGCGGCAAAGTCGGCCACATCAGCCACTTCAAAGTGGCAGCGCTTTTCCACACCGGCCAGCTTTGCATTGGCGTTGGCCAGAGCCACAGCGGCAGGGTCGATATCATAGCCAAAGGCTTCAAAGCCCACATCCAGCTTGGCCTCGGCCAGTGCCTTCTGACGCTGCTCGGCCCAGATGGCTGCCGGCACAAAGCCATAGCGCTCGGCGGCAAAGCGGCGCTTCAGGCCGGGGGCAATGTTCATGGCTTTCTGAGCAGCTTCGATCAGCAGCGTGCCGCTGCCGCAGAAGGGGTCCTCCACCAGACTGTCACGGCGCACACGGCCAAGGTCTGCAATGGTAGCCGCCAAAGTCTCGCGGATGGGTGCCTCCATGGCGTTGCGGCGGTAGCCGCGCTTGTGCAGGCCATCGCCGGTGGTGTCCAGCATGATCTCACACTGATCCTTGCGCAGCATGAAGCGGATCTTGTACTCCGCGCCGGTCTCCGGCAGCACAGAGGTGTGGTGCTTTGCCATCAGGCGCTTGACCACAGCTTTTTTGATGATGCTCTGGCAGGCAGGCACACTGGACAGCTGGCTGTTCAGCGAAGAGCCGGTGACCGGAAAGGCTGCGTCTGCGGGCAGCAGCTCCTCCCACGGGATATCGTACACGCCGTCGAACAGGTCATCAAAGGTGGCGGCCCTGTAGCGGGCCAGCAGCAGCATCACGCGCTCCACCGTGCGCAGATTGAGGTTTGCAGCAGCGATCATCTCTGCGCCGCCGGCAAAGCTCAGACGGCCATCGTCCACGCGGATATTCTCTGCGCCGATGCGGGTCAGCTCAAATTTTGCAGTGGATTCACACCCAAAAAAGCAGGGCGCGATCAGTTCAAATTTTGCAGGCATTGTGGTTCCTTTCTTTTATTACGGAAAAAACAGACCTGCCCGATCAAATGAGACAGGTCTGTTTCCGTTATTTTGATCAGGCTTGAAAAGCGCAGGCCTTTCCGCTCAGCGGCGGCCACCGCGGCCGCGAGGCGCATAACCACCGCCGCGGCGGTTATTGGTCTCGTGATCAAGATCGGCCATCTTCTCTTCGCTCTGGCTCTTGAAGCGGCTCATCATGTCCTCAAAACTCATCGTTATCCGGAACGGACGGGAGCCTTGGGCTGCCATACACGGGGTGCGCTGTCGCGGGCAGGGCCTCTGCCGCCCTCACGCGGGGGGCGGCCAGCGCCGCCGCGGCCTGCACCAAAATGACCACCCTCGCGGGGGCCGCCCGGACGGGGACCACCAGAGCGCGGACCGCCTGCAGGGCCTCTGCCCTCACGCGCCGGGCGCGGAGGCGGCGGCAGCAGGCGCTTGATGGACAGCGCGATCTTGCCATCCGGTGCAATGTTGATCACCTGCACCTTGACGATATCACCATCGTGCAGAACAGCTGCAATGTCCTGCACGAACTCGTTGGACACCTCGGAAATATGGACCATGCCTACACGGCCCTCCGGCAGTGCGACAAAAGCGCCAAACGGCTTTACACCGGTGACGCGGCCCTCGAATACGTTCCCTACCTCAATTGCCAAAACTCAATACTCCTTGTTTTCCATAGAATGGGCAGCAATTCAGCTGCCGGTCACATCCACAAAGATGCGCTCGTTGGGTGCAGCGTAATTGTAAGAATCCCGCGCGACCCACTCGGTGATCTGGTCTGCATCGCCGCTGAGAATGCGCTGCATCTCCTCGTTTTCAGTCTTTTGCTGGGCGATCTGCTCGTTCAGCGTGTCCAGCTCCGCACGTTTGGAGCTGATGGTGACCTGATTGGAAATGTATGCTGCCAGCATACTCAGCAGCAGCAGGACAAAAAACACCCGTACAAGCGTTTTAACGACCACTTTCTTCTTGCGTTTTCTGCGGTCCGGTGCTGCCATGATCTCTTCTGCCCCCGTTGCATTTGACTCTTACTTTAACACATATGAATTATACATCATGCGGCGCTGGTTTGGCAAGTTCTTTTTGCGCTTTTTTGCAGTTCTTTTTGCGCTGCGGCGTAGTTTGCGCACCTTTCTCCGCCGGGCGCGCCGCCGCTCTGCCGGCCGGAGCACCCGGCGCTGTAAAACGCCTCCCGCTGCACGCAGCGGTGCACCCAGCACAAAGGCTGCTGCACCGGCACCGGCAAAGGCTGCCGCAGCCATGTACCAGCGCAGAACACCGGCACTGCTCTGCCCTGCTGCGTAGCTCTGCACAGCAGCCAGCACAGCACCCATCCACACCAGATCCGGCACAAAAGCTGCACGCCCTCTGGCCGGGAATACAGCCCGCAGTGCGCCGATACTGGCTCCCAGCACCGTGCAGGCAGCGATCTCCTGCCCAAGGGCTGCAGGCGGCAGTACCGGGATCATCGCAGCAGGCGGCGCAGGAAACCGCCCGCCGGTGCGCTGGCCGTATATTCCAGCGTGTCGATGCGGCCGGTGAACTTCGCCTCCCCGGTCTCCAGATCCAGCGCCGCCATGTTCAGCTGCGCCCCGGTCAGGTGCAGCGTGCCCTTGCCCGTTTCCATGGCAGCGCTGTCGGCATTGCAGTGCAGTACCTTCTGCACACCGGTCACCGTCAGGCGGGCGCGGCTTTCCAAGATCAGATCGTGCGGCGCGGGCTGCGGATCTCTGGGTGTTTTTTCCGGCATGGTTCGTCTCCCCTTTTCTGGTGCATCCTATGCACCGGACCGGGGCTTTTATGCCTGCTCGCCCTCTGCAATGATCTCGTACATCTCGCGGGCCACATCCTTGGTGCGCGGCTCCACATCCGAGAGCACCTTTACCTTGATGGGCCGGTTGCCGAAGGTCACCTCGATGATGTCGCCCGCCTTGACGGCCTGACTAGCCTTGGCGATCTTGCCGTTGATGAGGATGCGGCCTGCATCGGCCACCTCGTTTGCCACGGTGCGGCGCTTGATCAGACGCGAAACTTTCAAATATTTATCCAGACGCATGGTTCTTCCTCCTGTCACAAAAAAAGCCGCCGCACCCTCTTGCAGGCAGCGGCGGCAAAGCAGATACAGCTTACAGGGTGTCCTTCAGGGACTTGCCGGGCTTGAACACGATGCTGCGGGAAGCGGCAATGGTGATCGGCTCACGGGTGCGGGGGTTGATGCCCTGACGCTCGGCGCGCTCACGCATCTCAAAGGTGCCAAAACCGGAAATGGTGATCTTTTCGCCCTCAGACATGGCCTTGCTCAGTGCTTCAAACACAGCATTGACAGCCTGCTCAGCGCTCTTCTTGCTCATCTCAGTGTTCGCAGCAACCTGTGCGATCAGATCGGTCTTCGTCATAAAAATACCCTCCAGATTTGTTACTTGGTGTTCTTTTTTCTCTATCGGAGCAGGTCACTCGACCTGAGTACCGCTTTGTTCTTTCTGCGCCAGCAGTTCTGCACAATAGCGCTTGGATGCAAAGGTCAGCGCTTCCTCCGCGTCCACACCAGCCAGCCGCATGGCATTGGCCGCAGCAAACAGCAGTTCTCCCGCCGCCTGTGCGTCCTGTTCCCGGTTCCAGCCGTCCAGTGCTGCCCGCAAAGCCTGCCGTGCCGTTTCCGGCGCAGACTGCTCTGCCCCGCAGCGGTCGGCACGCTTCTGCAGCTTCTGGGCACGCATCAAAGCAGGCAGCGTAACCGGCACTGTGCCCAGCTCATCAGCCAGAGTGGTGCGGCCCTTTTCCTTATTTTTGAGCGCATCCCAGCCGTTTATACCCGCATTTTGTGCCGCCGAGGACGCAAAGATGTTCGGATGCCGGAACACCAGCTTCTCGCACACCTCACGGCAGACATCCTCAAAAGTAAAGCGCCCGCGCTCTTCTTCGATCACCGCGTGGAACGCCACCTGCATCAGCACATCGCCCAGCTCTTCCTGCATCAACTGCGGATCGTCAGCATCAATGGCCTCCAGCGCTTCGCAGGTCTCTTCCAGAAAGTTCTTCCGGATGGAAGCATGGGTCTGTACCTTATCCCACGGACAGCCGTTCTCCGGGTCCCGCAGGATACGCAGAATTTCCAGCAGCTGCTCTGCCGTATAGGGTGCCTTTGGCTGCCAGTCCAGCACAGCGCTCACCTGCCTTGTAAAAGATACTGTATATTGTATCGCATCTCATGCAGTTTTGCAAGACAAAGTGCGCAAATTTCCCGCATTTCGCCTGCATTTTCCGCTCGCAAAAACAGGACGGTGCCCTGTGGGGAGCGCCGCCCTGTTGCTGAACCGTTTTATTACAGCTGTGCACCGCACTTGTTGCAGAACAGTGCATCGTCCGAGACGGGAGCACCGCACTGCGGGCAGGCTTTGTGCTCTTCCGGCTGGTCAGCAGGAACTTCCTCGTGCACCACATATTCCGCCTCGGCAGCTTCCGCCGGGGTCAGGGATGCTTTCAGGCGGGCGATCTCCTGCTCGATGTTATCGATCATCTCGATATACTTATCCACCAGCGGCTGGTTTTCTTCCTTTGCCCCTTGGCCAGACTGTACACCAGTGCGCCCAACTGGCGCTGTGCCTTGAGCAGCTTGCCCTGCTCATTTACGATCAAAGCCTGAGTCTTGCCCTTTTCGGCCAGGTCCAGCGCAGCGTTCTTGCCTTTTTCGGCATATTCCAGACCCATTTCCTTGATCTTGTTGAAATCCATAAAAGACACCTCTCTTACTATCGGCCTGTTTATCGTGGGCCATGTGCGGATGTTATCTCCATTATAGCGCACAGGCCGCTCGTTTGCAATGAACGGACCGCATTTTTTACAGTTTGGTGCCGGTTTGGAAACAATTTTTTCGCATTCGGCCTAAATTTACACGATAATTTCACACATCGGCATTCTGTGCCCTGCGGTCGGCTGCGCCGCCATAGAATTCCCGCAGCATGCTGTCCTCCGGCAGCAGCTCCAGCTCCAGCGGTGCCACATGCTCAAAGCGGCGGGCTGTCTCGTCCCACAGCTCCGCATTGTGGCCTTCCAGCGTGAACTGACGGCGCACCACGCCCAGCAGCTTGGAGATCAGGCCCAGCTCGTAGGTAAAGGAGGTATCCAGCAAAAAGTCTGCCGTAGTTTTGAAGCCCTTGATATACCGCGTCTCACCGTCCAGCACGCGGTCCCACATGGCAAGGGTCTTTTCCGGGCTGCGGCCGCGCGCTGCAGCGTCCCGCAGGGTGCGGCGGCACAGGCGGATATCCTGCGTGTTGATGACGCGGCGGCCATCGATGCAGTATTCCTCCCGCAGGCCTGCATAGATGCGGTAGATGTCGTCGCCCTTTACAAGGCCGGTCAGCTCCGGGTTCAGCGCATGGATGCCCTCCACGATGCATACACCGCCCTGCAGGTCGATGGGTTCCACCTCTGCCGAGCGCTTTTCGGCAGAGAAATCGTAGATGGGCAGCACGGTCTTGCCCGTCTCGCTCAGCTCCCGCAGGCACTGCTTGATGAGAGGCAGATCCAGCGTATCGGGGTTCTCGTAGTCCAGCGTGCCGTCCGGCAGGCGCGGATAGAACTCTGCGCCTTTGAAGAAATTATCCAGACTGACCACCTGCGCCGGAGTCCCGCGCTTTTGCAGAGCCTTTGCAACGCAGTGGGCGCTGGTGGTCTTGCCGCTGGCCGACGGGCCGGTGAGCATGACGATCTTTGCGCCGGAAAGCTGCACTTTCTGGGCGGCGTAATCTACCCTTTGGGCATAGCTCTGCTCACTCAGGTCGGCAAGTGCCTGCGGGCTGCGGGCTGCCACATTGTACAGATCGATCTCAACCAGACGTTTGGGTACCCAAATCGTGATCATAAAAATCAGCCACTCCTTTTTTGCGTTCCAGCACCTCCGCAAAACGCTGGATATATTCGTTCGGATACTTAAAACTGAAAATGCGCTGCATCCGTTTTCCGCCGTCGGCCACCAGCTTGGTGCTGCCGCCTGCACCGGCGGAGAGGATGGTCTGGACTTCCTCCATGATATAGATGTTGTAATATCCCTCGTGGCCCGGCTTGCACCAGCCCACGTTTTCCAGGTTCTGCAGAGTATTCTTCTGGCGGTAGAGGTAGTAGGGCCGGTAACCCGCCTCGGCCAGCAGGTTGCACTTTTCCAGCATGGCGGCGACATCGGCGTAGTCGTTCTCCTTCTGGTCCTCAATGACGATGCGGGAAGCGCGCTTGAGGGTGAGGGTGTGCACGGTGATGTTCTCCGGGTCCAGCGCGATGGCCTGCCGCAGGCTGCGCTCAAAACTTTCCACCGTGTCGCCGGGCAGGCCGGCGATCAGGTCCATGTTGATATCATCATGACCGGCCTTGCGCGCTTCGGCATAGCAGTCCAGAATGTCCTGCGCCGAGTGCTTGCGCCCAATGCCCGCCAGCACCTCGTCCGAGAAGGTCTGCGGATTGATGGAGATGCGGGTAGCGCCGTATTCCTTGATGACCGCCAGCTTTTCGGCATCCGTGCAGTCCGGACGGCCTGCCTCCACCGTATATTCCACGACCTTCGAGAGGTCAAAATTCGCCCGGACCGTGCCCATCAGCTGCCGCAGCTGGTCGGCAGACAGGCTGGTGGGCGTGCCGCCGCCGATGTAGATGCTGCAAAGGGTAAGCCCCGCCTTGTCAGCCTGAATGCGGATCTCTTCCACCTCTTTGCACAGGCAGTCCACATAAGGCTGCACCATCTTGCGGTCGCGGTCCAGATTGCAGCTGACAAAGCTGCAGTAGCTGCACCGGGACGGGCAGAACGGGATGCCGATGTACAGGCTGTAGGTCCCGGGTTCATTGCCCACTTTCAAAATTGGCTCCTGCAGGTCGGCAATGGCCTTGGCCATCTGGTATTTCTGCTGGGAGCAGTCGAACCGGTCCAGGAAAAAGTGGTCGATCTCCGCTTCCGTCCAGCCTGCGGCGCGCTTGTCGTGGATGAGCCGCACCGGGCGCACACCGGTCATTTTGCCCCATGGCGGGCGGATGCCGGTCCAATCCCGCAGCAGATCATAGGTCAGGCTGGCAAGGCTGAATTCCGGGGTCTCGCCGCCCTGTTCCACAGGCGCGGGCAGCGGTGCGTGTCGTTCAGCACTTCTGCCGTCCTGACGCACCAGTGCATGCAGGCCGTCCGGCGTTTTTCTGCCCAGACGCAGTCCTCGGCGTTCTCCGGTGGGGTGAGGGTGAGCGGTGCCATGGGGTAAAACAAACGCACCAGATGCTCCACTTCGTAGCCGGAAGGCAGGCCGGTAATATAAATCTTCATGTTGTTCACTCTTTAAAATAAATCATTGTTGCCGCGCACAGCGCTGCGGATGAAGTAATTGTTGTCCAGTTCATCGCCAAAGGTGGAGAACTCGCCATGGCCGGGCAGCACCTGCGTGCCGCGCGGGATGGGCAGCTTTGCCAGTTTACGCAGACTCTCGGCCATCTGTGCACTGCTACCGCCCTCCAGATCGGTACGGCCGATGCTGCCTGCAAACAGGGTATCGCCGCAGAAGAGATACTCGCCGCACAGCAGCACCACGCCGCCGGGCGTATGGCCGGGCGTGTGCCAGACTGTGAACTGCAGCTCGTCTACCGAGACAGTCTCCCCTTCTGCGTAGCCGCAGTCCGCTGCGCTCAGCGGATACATGCGGTCGCCTGCAAGGTCGGCAGCCTCACAGTAGAGCTTTGCGTTCCACTCGGTGCGCAAGGCTTCGGCGCTGCCCACATGGTCGTAGTGGCCGTGGGTGCACAGGATGGTGGTGAGCTGCGCATTGTTTTCCTTTAAAATTTTATCGTAGGTCTGCGCATCTGCCGCCGGATCAATGACCACGGCATGGCCTGCGTCGGAAATGAGCAGGAAGGTATTGGTATACAGCGGCGCAGCGCCCGGAATATGAAAAGCCTGCATGGCGGTCACTCCTTTTTCTTCCACTCGTCGGTATCGATGATAATGGTGCAGGGTCCTTCGTTCACAAGAGCCACCTGCATGTCCGCGCCAAACTCGCCGTGCTGAACATCCTTCAGGCCCTGTTTGTTCATCTCTGCAAGGAACAGCTCGTAAGCATCCACGGAGAGCGGCGGCTTTGCGGCCTTGATAAAGCTGGGCCGGTAGCCTTTTTCGTGTCGCCGTAAAGGGTGAACTGGCTCACCACCAGAGCCGAATAGCCAAGGTCCTTTGCGCTGAGATTCAGCTTGCCCTCTGCGTCCGGAAAGATGCGCAGGCCCGCGCATTTATCGGCAAGCTTGGGCACGATGTCCAGACTGTCGGTATCCCTGACACCCAGCAGGATCATAAGGCCCGGCCCGATGGCCCGCGGCTCACCGCCGTTTACCCGCACACTGGCGGAAGACACCGCCTGAATGACTGCACGCATGTTTTAGCTCCTTGTCACCTTGAGCACGTCCTTCACCTTGGAAAGTCTTGCGACCACACGGTTGAGGTGCTCGGTATTGTTGATGCCGATGGTCAGGCTGACCATGGCGCAGTTGTTTTCCACCTGACGGGCGTTCACCGCATAGATGGGCACCCGGATATCCGCCAGCGCAGCCAGCACATCCTGCAGCAGCTCGTTGCGGTTCAGCGCAATGATCTCAATGCCGGCCTTATAGCTGTCCTTGACGCTGTCGGCCCAGTACGCCTTGACCCAGCGGGGGGCGTTGGTGGGATCCTTCATGCTGGAAATGGCATTGGCGCAGCTCTGCTTGTGGATGGAAACGCCAAAGCCGCGGGTGATAAAGCCCACGATGGGGTCGCCCGGCAGCGGGCTGCAGCACTTGGCAAACTTGATGGGGGTGTTATCGAAGCCTTCCACCACCACGCCGTCGGTAGCGTGCACACGGCTCAGGTCCACCTTGGGCAGGTCTTCCCCGGCCTTTTCCTCCGAAGCTTTCAGCTTCTGCCACTCCTCCTTGAGCTTGGGCAGGCAGTTGGCAATGGTCATGCCGCCGTAGCCGATGGCGGCATAAAGCTCCTCGGCATTGTTCTGGCGCAGGCGGCGGGAACAGCTGTTGATAAAATCGTCCAGCTGGTCGTCCGGAATGATGATCATTTCCCTGCGCAGCTCACGGGCCAATGCATCACGTCCCTGCGTGATATTTTCCTCGCGGCGCATCTTTTTGAACCAGTTTCGGATCTTACTCTTCGCTTCGCTGGTGCGCACGATCTTGAGCCAGTCGCGGCTGGGGCCTTTGTCCGCCGGGCCAAGGATCACTTCGATGATCTCGCCGGTGGAAACGATGTGGTCGATGGGCACCATGCGGTTGTTCACCTTGCAGCCCACCATGCGGTTGCCCACCGCCGAATGGATCGCATAGGCAAAATCGATGCAGGTAGCGCCGGTGGGCAGGTTGATGACATCGCCCTTGGGCGTAAAGGCAAACACTTCCTCCGGCAGCAGGTCGCTCTTGAGGTCGTGCAGCAGATTGCCGGAATCCTCGCTGACGCGCTGGTTTTCCAACAGCTGGCTCACCCATGCCAGACGTTCGTCCAGCTTGTCGTGGCCATCCAGACCTTCTTTATACTTCCAGTGGGCCGCAACGCCGTACTCGGCCTGCTCGTCCATCTTGCGGGTGCGGATCTGCACCTCAAAGGGGATGCCCTCGTGGCCGATGACGGTGGTGTGCAGGCTCTGGTAGCCATTGGGCTTGGGAGTGGAGATATAGTCCTTGAAGCGGTTGGGCAGCGGATGGTACATATCGTGGATGAGGCCCAGAGTGCTGTAGCACTCGGCCAGCGTATCCAGAATGACACGCACCGCATAGATATCGTAGATCTCATCAAAGGACTTGTTCTGCATGATGGTCTTGCGGTAGATGCCGTAAATGCTCTTGACGCGGCGCTTGATGGTAGCGCCCTCAATGCCGCTTTCGGCCAGCCTCCGCTCGATCACACCGGACACCTTTGCAAGGAACTCCTCGCCTGCACGCTCACTGAGCATCCGGCTGATCTCCTCGTAGCCCACAGGGTCAAGGTAATGCAGGCTGCGGTCTTCCAGTTCTTCCTTCACGTTCAGGATGCCCAGACGGTTGGCGATGGGGGCATACACCTCCATGGTCTCGCGGGCTTTATCGCGGCGCTTCTGTTCCGGCCATGCATCACCGGTGCGCATGTTGTGCAGCCGGTCGCACAGCTTAATGATCATCACGCGCACATCGCGGCTCATGGCCAGCAGCATCTTGCGCAGGTTTTCGGCCTGCAGTTCCTCAATGTTAGAGAACTGGATCTTGGTCAGCTTGGTCACGCCGTCCACCAGCAGGGCAACTTCCTCGCCAAAGGCGGCTTTCAGGTCGTCCAGCGTAGTGGGAGTGTCCTCCACCACATCGTGCAGCAGGGCCGCAGCAATGCTCTCGGAGTCCATACCAAGGTCCAGCACCAGCCGTGCCACGGCCAGCGGGTGGCAGATATACGGCTCGCCGCTGCGGCGGCACACCCCCTTGTGGGCAGTGTTGGCAAGGTCATATGCCTTTTCGATCATCTCCATATTGTAGGAGCGTCCGCTGGCCTTGATGGCCTCACACAGCTTTTCCCAGGTAACGATCTCCGGCCGCACCTCCGAAGGCAGAGTTCCTTCCGGTGCATCGGCCAGCTGTGCTGTTGCAGAAACGGTAGCCGTTTCCTGCACCGGTACCGGCTGATGCAGGTGGGTCTTTGCGGAGTAGAGATCCTCTTCCCGCACCGGCTTCGGTGCAGGGACCGCAGCTTTCTTTCCCTCTGGCATTTTACATTCCCTCCAAACATTTCAGGATCGGGGCATCTGCAAGGTTCTTTTTGCCCTGCGCAGGCACAAGCTCCAGATATTTTGCTCCGCCCTTTTCCACCGTGGCGATCAGTCCCACCTGTTCCAAGGCCGTCACTGCCACCAGCGTTTTGCCTGTATTTTCCTCGCCCAGTTTTGCGCACAGCGGCTGCAGGTCTTCTGCGTGCCAGCGGCGCGCCTGCAGCTCACGGTACACTGTGACGATATCACTGCGCTCAGGCGTAATAAGCTTTTTCTGTTCCTCAGTCAGGGGCGTGCCGCGGCGCAGCGCCACCACAAAAGCAGCCTGCTCCGCAAGCGTTGTGCCCAGCCCTGCCGGATGCAGGTCCAGAATGCGGCCCGAAAGCTGTGCGCCCCGGGGCGAATCGTAGACCGAAAGGTTCAGCGCAGCATCCACCACATCGCCCATGGCATAGGGCAGCTGTTCCGGCGGCATACCGAACCACACGGCATACACGCTGGCATTGCCCTGCCGCAGGCGCAGGCGGCTGTGCCTGCCCTCCGATACCGGGTATACCCCATCCAGCACGGCGTTCTGCAAAAGGAACACCGGGGTCGGGTTCTCGGCCCCATAGGGAGCCAGCTGGTCGAGCTTCCGCACACTTTCCACGGTCACACGGTCCAGATGGATGGGCAGATCGCACTCCAGCGGGGTGGTATGCAGCACCGGGCATTTCCGTGCTGCCCAGTCGTTCAGGCGGCGGCGCAGAGCGGGCAGATTTTCTTCCCGCACCGAAAGGCCCGCAGCCATGGCATGGCCGCCGTAGCGGATGAGCAGATCTGCGCAGGCACCAATGCAGGCATGCAAATTGAAGCCCTGCACGCTGCGTCCGCTGCCCTTGCATTCGCCGTGCTCGTCGATCGTCACCACGATCACAGGCCGGCCGGTGCGTTCCACCAGCCGGGATGCCACGATGCCAATGACACCGGGGTGCCAATCGCGGCCCCACAGCAGCATCACGCGGTCTTCCAGCCGCTCCGGTTCCTGTTCCAGCAGTTCCTGCGCGGCCTTGAAGATCTGCAGCTCTGTCTCCTGACGCTTTGTATTGATCTCGTTCAGTTTATGGGCCAGCTCTGCGGCGCGGTCCGGGTCCTCACACATCACCAGCTGCAAAGCCGTAACAGCGTTGTCCATGCGGCCAGCCGCATTGATGCGGGGCGCAATGGCGTAGCTGACATTTTCTGCGGTGACCGGTTTGCCCGCAAGGCCCACCTCTTCCAGCAACGCTTCCAGACCCGGACGGTCCGTGTTCTGCAGCTGGCGCAGGCCCGCCTTGACAAGGGTGCGGTTTTCGCCGGTAAGCGGCATCACGTCCGCCACAGTACCCACAGCGGCAAGGTCGCCGCAGTAGTCCAGCATTTCTTCCGGCGGGCAGCCATCCAGTGCGGCACACAGCTTGAACGCCACGCCCGCACCGCACAGGCCCTTGAAGGGACTGGTGTCGTCCTCACGACGGGGGTCTACCACGGCAATGGCCTTGGGCAGAGTTTCCGGCGGCAGATGATGGTCGGTAATGATCAGGTCAATGCCCAGTTCAGCGGCATAATCGGCTTCTTCCACAGCAGAAATGCCGTTATCCACCGTCACGATCAGCTTGCAGCCCTTATCGTGGATGGAACGGATGGCATTGCGCGAAAGGCCGTAGCCGTCGCCCTCGCGGCTGGGCAGCATACATTTTACGGTAGCCCCCATGCCCTTGAGATGCTGGTACAGCAGGGCCGTGGCCGTCACGCCGTCCACGTCATAATCGCCGAACACCACAATGGTCTCGCCCTCGTCAATGGCCCGCCAGATGCGCTCGCAGGCCTTGTCCATATCGGTGAGCAGCGAAGGGTCGCTCAATTCTTCCTCACCGGCAAGCAGGGTCAGTGCTTCGGTAGGGTCGGTAATGCCGCGGGCCGTCAGCACGCCCGCCAACAGGGCATTTTCCTTCTGCTGGGCGGCAAGGGCGGCCGCATATTTTTGCTCGCTCCACGGCTCGTCGTTCTGTGCGTTATATTCCAGTTCTTCGGTGGCCTGCTCCGCAATCGCCTGCGTCAGCTCCCGCAGCGCGGCACGGTCCAGCGGCTTCAGATTCCATGCACGGTAGGTCATTCAAAATTTCCTCCCGTCAGGCCGTCGTTGGCCAGCATTCCCTGCAGGGCGGCGATCTCAGAAGAGACATCCATCGCTACATCCGAGAGCAGCGTATCATACAGGGTGTCGTAGGCCTGATTCAGCGTGTGAAGGATGCCCGCGATATCGCGGCGGATGGTCTCGGCGTTTTCGCCCTGCTGGCCCTGCACATCGTTGTAGGTGTGCAGCAGCTTGAGGGTGGTGGGGATATAGTATTCCGCAAAGCGGCGGGCCTTGGGCAGGCTTTCCGGGTGTGCTTCCAGCCAGTCACAGATGGCAGCGGTGGTGGTCTGCATATGGTCCAGCTCTTCGCGGCCCTGCGCATCCTGCATCAGCTGTTTTTCCTGCTGCAACACGGCGGCAAAGCGGCGCGCCGTCTCAAGATTGAGCGGCACATCGTCTGTTTTTTCTGCCGCCGGTTCCGGCTGCGGCGGTGCCTTGGAGGCTGCGGCAGCTTCCTGCGCGGCACGGTAATCCTCAGCAGTCAGGTAAAGCTTTTCCGCTTTTTCGTCCACCCATGCACTCAGCCAGCCATTGCGGATGAATCTGCGCACCCGCTTGAGGGCACGGGCCTTTTTCTCGTCCACGGCTTCCAGCGGCAGGCCCTTTTTGCAGTCAAAGCCTTCTGCTGCCTCGGCCAGACGGAGCAGCGTCTTGCTGGCCTTCAGGCGGGATGCACCGGCAGTGATCATCCACACGAACACGGCGGTGACAGCCGCAAAGCACCAGCCGGTGATCCGCACCGCCCCCAGCGCAAAGCTGCCCATGGCTGCAGCATTTTCAGCCATAAAGCTGTCCTGCAGAAGAGCCTGCAGAACAGCCGCATTGGGCGTAAACAGGCCCGCCGCACCCAGACAGGAAACCGCCGTGATGCCAAAGATCACCGTAAACGTGATGCCGACTGCCAGCAATGCGCAGCCTGCGCTGTAGCGCTTTTTGGCACTGGCGCGGATCTCGTCTGCCGGGGTCGTCTCCGCCTTGCCGAACATCTGCCGGAACCAGCCGGAAACACCTGCGGCCTGCGCATTGATACAGTCCTCATTCAAGCCCTTGTTTTTTCGTATTCTGCGCATTCTGGCGGCTGCGGTAGTATTCCTCCCGGCTGCTGCGGAACGCCTTTGCCGCTTCGCCAAGGCCAAAGTTTGCAGCATTCACCGCCGCACGGCCCACACCATAGGCGCGGTCGCCAATATCCTCCCCTTTGCCCTCAAAGCCATGGGCAAAGGCATCCGACACGGTATCGCCAAAGGCGCGCAGCTGGTTTTCCAGCTCCTGCTGCACCTGACGGCCCTCATTTTCTCTCATTGTATCGTTTTCACGATCGTTCATCAAATTCTTCTCACCCTTCTGCCGGTGCATACCGGCTGATGATGGCGCGGGCCACCCGCAGGCCATCCACGGCGGCGCTCATGATGCCGCCCGCATATCCGGCACCCTCGCCGCAGGGATACAGACCTGCCAGCTGGGTGCATTCAAAATTTTCTTCCCGCTTCAGCCGCACCGGGCTGCTGGTGCGGGTCTCAAGACCCGTAAGGATCGCTTCCGGCGCGGTATAACCCGCAATTTTGCGCTCGTAGGCGCGCAGGCCCGCCCGCAGCGTTTCGGCCAGCTCCTGCGGCAGCAGTGCGCCGAGGTCTGCCGCAGCAACGCCGCGGTCATAGGTAGGCTGCACGCGTCCAATGTTCAGCTGACCGCGCCCTTCCAGAAAGCTCTGGATGTTCTCTGCCGGAGCGGCATACTCCCCTGCACTGCGCCCAGCGGCGTAGGCTTTGGCTTCCAGCTCCCGCTGGAACGCGATGGCCCGGCGCGGATCGTCTGCAAAGTCCTTGCCGCCCACGCTCACCACCACGGCCGCGTTGGCATTTTTGCCATTGCGGGCGTGAAAGCTCATGCCGTTGGTCACTACACGGCCTTCCTCGCTGGCCGATGCCACCACCTGCCCGCCGGGGCACATGCAGAAGGTGTAAACGCACCGCTCCCCCACATGCTGGGAGAGTTGATACTCGCCCCGCGGCAGAGCCGGATGCCCGGCAGCCTCGTGATATAAGCTCTTTTCGATCTCACTCTGCAGATGCTCGGCGCGGAAGCCCACACTGAACGGCTTGCATTCCAGCTGCAGGCCGCCGTCCATCAGCATCCCGAAGGTATCGCGGGCCGAGTGGCCCACCGCGAACACCAAAGCTTCGCAGGCAAAGGTGCCATTTGTGGTAAAAATGCCGGTGAGCTGACCATTTTTCTGTTCAAAGCCGGTCAGGGCCGTGTTGAAATGCACCTCACCGCCCAAAGCTTCGATCTCCTTGCGGATAGAGGTGATCACACCGCGCAGCAGGTCGGTGCCCACATGGGGCTTCTGCTTCCAGGCGATCTCCTCCGGCGCACCGTGCTGCAGGAACACCTCGGTAACAAAGCCGCACAGCTCATCGCCGATGCGGGTGGTCAGCTTGCCATCCGAAAAGGTACCGGCACCGCCCTCGCCAAATTGAATGTTCGCATTCACATCCAGTTCGCCGGTAGCAGAAAAATGTTCCACCGCCTTTACGCGCTCGTCCAGCGCCGGGCCGCGCTCCAGCACAATGGGCTGATAGCCCTGCCGGGCCAGCAGCAGCGCTGCAAACAGGCCCGCCGGGCCAAGGCCGCACACCACAGGCCGATGTGCCAGTGGCTGGATGCCATTCTGCACCGAAAAATCCACCTTCTGCTGCAGAGAAGCATCACCACAGCGGGCTGCAAAAGCCGCTTCCTCGGCAGGTTCTTTCAGGGTGACAGCCACGGTATACACCAGCTTGGGCTGGCCGTGGCGGGCATCCACCGAGAGCTTTGCCACGCCCAGATGCTGCACCTTTCCGCGCGGGATGCGGGCGGCGTGCAGGGCTTTTTCAAATGCCTGCGGCTCTCCGGCAGAGAGCGGCAGACGGATGTTGCGAACCAGAATCATGTTATCGTGTGTTCCTTTTTGTTTCAGTTGCTTTCGATGCGGCACTGCAGCACATAGCTGCCCAGTGCAAAGATCTTGCCGTTGGAGGGCACATACAGGCGGCAGGCAATGTTCTGCTCGCCGGTCGCCACTGAGAAATCCTCGGCATCGATCTCAATGACCACCTGCTCCGGGGTCAGCGTTTCGATCGCGCCCTTGGGGCCGCAGAGCGTTACATTCATCAGGCGTTCGGTCTGCACCGTCAGCTGGTAGGTAGAGGGCAGGTTGACCACCTGCACGCAGGTATTGGGCAGGTTCATGGTCTTGGTTCCCAGATTGGAGCAGTCAAAGCTGACCGTTATGGTGGAAATGTTATCCAGCAGATAGATGTCTGCGGGCAGGTCGATGGGCAGCTCATAGCTCTTGTTCAGTGTAAAGGTGGAAAGGTCGATATTGCCGATGGGCAGCGTGGACAGCATATCGATCTTATCTGCCGGACCTGCCACCTTGAGCTGCTTGCGGCTGAGTGCATATACCAGCATCGAATCATCAAAATCACGCGGTGCATTGATGAAATTCACGTCCACCGGCAGCGTTGCCATCTTGTACACCTGCAAGGTCACATCCACGCTGTTCTCTTCCAGCTCCGTGTACTCAAACTTGACTTCCTTGCCGCCGGAGGTATAGAAGCGCAGCGGCGTGTTCAGCGTGATGGACTCGGTCAGTTCGCCGCTGTAGGTCACCTCTGCTGTGCAGGTAGCAACTTTATTCAGCTCACTGCTGGGGCCGGAAAGGGTGATATTCTCCTTGGAAACATCCGTACTATAAAGGATATAACCGTCCGCGATGGTCAGGTAGTTGGTGGTAATGGTAACGGGCAGGGTCTTTTCCTCCACCACGTCAAACACCACATCCACCGTGTTGTCATTGCCTTCCATGGTCACAGTCACACCGTTCAGCAGGCCGTTGGCACCGCGTACCAGCAGGCGCAGGGTCTTTTCGCCGCTGTCACGTACGCTGGAAAAATCCGGGTAGACCACAAAGTCGGAAGCCGTCAGCCCGCCGATGGTGTAGCCGTCGCCGGAGATTTTCAGGTTCACGGTCTTATCCTCGGCGCTGACGATGCTCAGGCCCCGGGAGGTGTAAGCAGCGGAATCGTAGGTATAATCCACCGGCACATTGTAGATGGTGTTGCTGGTGCCGGGCTGGACGATGATCGTGACCACCATCCATGCAACGATGGCACCCAGCACCGAAAGTGCCAGCCGGATGCGGCGGTCGTCCAGAATGTTTTTCTTATGGGCGACCGCCGGCTTTGCGCCGTTTTTCTTGTTGGGTTCGTTGTTCATTGCGCATCGTCCTCCTTCTGGCTGACCCATTTCCACAGACGGTCCAGCTGACCGCGCCAGCCGCTGACCGTCGTCTTTTCGGTGGTGGTCTCCTTAGGGATCATCTCATCCACCAGACAGGTATACAGGGTCTGGCGGTCAAAATGGCGGATCAGCACACCGTTCTTTGCCATGGAGATGATACCGGTCTCCTCGCTGACCACGATGGCGATGGCGTCGGAATTTTCGGCAATGCCAAGGCAGGCACGGTGACGGGTGCCCATATCCTTGCCAAGATCCAGATTGTTGGAAAGCGGCAGCACACAGCCCGCGGCTTTGATGCGGCCATTCTCAATGATGGCAGCACCATCGTGCAGGGGCGTGCCCTCGTAGAAAATGGTGCCCAGCACTTCCAGATTGACCGCACTGTTCACCGGCGTGCCGGTGCGCACGATCTCCGAAAGGTTCGTGTGGCGTTCCAGCACGATCAGTGCACCGGTCTTGGTCTCAGAAAAGCGCTCTGCCGCATCGCAGATGGCAATGATGGCGCTGCGCCATGCACCTTTCAGGCTGGGATCGTTGTAGCGGCCTTTGACATTGAACAGCTTGGCGGCCCACTGGTCGGTCTGGCCCATGCGCTCCAGCGCACGGCGGATCTCCGGCTGGAACAGGACCACCAGCGTCAGCAGGCCCACCTGCAGCAGTGAGTTCAGCAGCCATGTAACGGTACGCATGTTCAGCGTTTCTGCCACCAGATAGACGGCCATCACCAGCAGCGCACCCTTGAACAGCTGGCCGGCGCGGGTGCGGTTGACAATGCCCAGCAGCTGGTAAATCAGGAAGGAAATGATGATGATATCCAGCAAATCGACCAGTTTGAAGGTCTGGAAATTTGCAATGATCGCGTTCAGAGTCATTGGTACACGCTCCCGTTTACAGTGTTTCGATCAGGGCAACAGCGTGGGCGGCAATGCCCAGCCCCTCACCGGTAAAGCCCAGATGTTCCTCGGTGGTGGCCTTTACGCTCACGGCATCCACCGGCAGGCCGAAGGCATCGGCCAGATTCTGGCGCATAGCCGGAATGTACGGCGCAAGCTTGGGCCGCTGACACAACAGCGTCGCGTCGATATTTTCAATGCGGAAGCCGTGCTCCTTTAAAATTTCGGCCACACAGCGGGCCAGCTTCAGGCTGTCGGCACCGGAGTAAGCCGGGTCATTGTCCGGGAAATGCTGGCCGATATCCCCCAGCGCAGCGGCACCCAGCACAGCATCCATCACCGCATGGGCCAGTACATCTGCATCCGAGTGGCCCAGCAGGCCTTTTTCAAAAGGCACTTCCACGCCGCCCAGGATCAGCTTGCGGCCTTCCACCAGACGGTGCACGTCATAACCATGTCCAATGCGCATTTTGTGTTCCTCTTTCTGTTCCGGGCGGGGCAAGTCCTCGCGGGTCGTGATCTTATAATTGGCGTAATCGCCCTGCGTCAGCTGCACGGCGCGGCCGGTCAGCTCGAACAGGCTGCAGTCGTCGGTGACAAGGCGGGCTTTTTCGGCATCCAGCTCTTCCAGCGCAGCAAGGTACTCTGCGCGGTCAAAGCACTGAGGGGTCTGCACCGCATACAGGGTGCTGCGGTCGGGCGTTGTGTACACAAGGCAGGCATCCGGCACGGTCTTTCCGTTGCCGCGCGCTGCAGCCTTGATGGTATCCTTTACCGGTACGGCAGGTGCAGCTGCGCCGCACCGGGCCGCTGCTTCCAGCGCTGCTGTGATGACGGCCTGACTGACGAAGGGTCTTGCCGCGTCGTGCACTGCCACAAGCTCCCCTGCTGCCGCCAGCACGCCGTTTTTTGCGCTCTCGGCGCGGGTGGTGCCGCCCGTTACGATCTGCACAGGCTTTGTGCAGTCTGCTGCCTGCTGCTCCACAAAGGCGCGGTTCTTACCGGCCACCAGCACGATTTCCGTGACAAGCGGGTTCTGTTCAAACGCGCGGATGCTGCGGTGCAGCACGGTCTCGCCGCCCAGATCAAAGCTGAGCTTGTCAAACCCCATGCGGGTGGAGGACCCTGCCGCCACCAGAATGGCTGATACTTTCTTTTCCAATTTCTGCACCTGCCCTGCTCTTATTCTCCCGGGAAATACCACCCGGGGCACAGATAGAATAAACCATGTTTTATTATACCGTATCGCCCGGCAAACTGCAACCGATTTTATACAGCAAAAATGCCCCTCTGCGGCAGGGCAGAGGGGCAAAAACGCTTCTTTTTTCAGGAGATCACTTCAGGATGGGCTCGATGGCAGCAGCCAGAGCGTCCTTCTGTGCCTGGGCTTCCTCCAGGGTCTTGCCCAGGGTGGTGAAGTAGGTCTTGATCTTGGGCTCGGTGCCGGAGGGACGCACCACAACGGTCGCGCCATTTTCCAGCGTGTAGATCAGGACATTGGCGGCGGGCAGGCCGGTCTCCTCGGGCTTCTTGTAGTCCATGACCTTGACGACCTTGTGGCCGCCGATCTCGGTCAGGGGCTCGTCACGCAGCTTCTGCATGATGGAAGCCATCTTCTCCATGCCGGTC
>ENA-OQJB01000044-OQJB01000044.1-human-gut-metagenome-genome-assembly--contig:-NODE-44-length-66017-cov-4.718941_pt1 | contig 66017 bp, 50 predicted proteins | sample MGYA00242599_ERZ504765 | MGnify/ENA primary metagenome ERZ504765 (study PRJEB26092, sample SAMD00036354) | human gut metagenome | host: Homo sapiens | study: EMG produced TPA metagenomics assembly of...
CAAGATAGGCACGGCGTACATCAAGATACTTGTTACGGGGACGTTGTATGTGCAAGGTCTGGCAATGTTTGCACAGATGACGATGAAGCCATACAATACCTTCCCATAAGAGTTTGGTATCAGTAGGGAAACGCAGATGACTTTCATAACAGGTGGCATCGGTCATACAGACATGAAGGTTCTCAAGATAAGGTGTCCAATGCTCGGCAAGAATGAGCTGGAGGGACTCAACGTCAAGGCGATCCGCTAGTTCCTGACGAATTGCACTAACGATTTTAGGATTGGTTAGTGGATGAAGCGGATCAATCTGAACACCACAAAATAACTGGTAATGAATATTACCGTTTAAATGCTCAATCAGTTGTGCATCGGAAAAGTTGGTATAGGACTTCAAGACCATCAAGGCTATTTTACCTTCGGGAGAAAAATAACTTTTACGCCCAAAAGGAGAGGACTTCAAATGCATTTGTCGGGCCAGTTCCGAGAAAGGGAACAGAGAATGGAGGCGACCTAATTCACTCGTTGCAAAACTTTGACGATATTTTTTAAGCATATCGAACTCGGTAAAACCTAAACAAGGTTCGATTTCTGAGATTTTTTGTATCTTTACCATGTGTTTTTATTTTTAATTACCCCCGTTTTGGCCGTCAAACCGTTTTTTGGGGGAATGCTTAAAGATACAAAAAAGGCAACTAACTCGCAATGAATTAGTTGCCTTAAATTTTATTATTTTAGGAATATCCCTAAGTTTTTGAGAAGGGGCGTTATCCAGAAATGGAAACGCCCCTTTCATTAATTTAGAACCGGAAACTCAATCCTCCTAAGAAATTGAATCCTTCCGTAGGATAACCTAAATAATATTGATATTTCTTGTTCAGCAGGTTATGTACTTGAGCATAAACGGATACTCCTTTGAATACATTATAGCTGGCTCCGATATGCAAATCATTAATTGCGGTCATTTTTGCATATTCTTTCACTTCTTTCCGGCTGATGTAATCATAACCTAGATTTATGTTAAGAGCAGAGATCGGATGAATACGTACATTGAAAGACATTTCACTGACTGGTTTCACAGCCAACAGATATTCCTCTGTTTTGCTGTCCCAATTACGGTAAGTATATTTAGCTGATATTCCGAGGATATCTTTGTAATCGTAACTGATTTCACCGCCAAGGTAGAGATTTTCTGTATTATCTTGAGCAAAAGAAAGATAAGAACCTGAATGAATATTACTTGGGTCAAAACCTAAATAAGATAAGTCGTTCTTTAGATTCTGATAACCACCGAACACGTTGAACCAAAGTCCCGGATAAGGGCTTGCTTTGAATCCGATACTACCGTTGATTTGCTCGTAAGTATCATGAGGACGTTGTACGTATCCCAAAGTGGCAGTGGTATTTGCCTCCGGCAGTTCACCGTAAGGACAGATACTTTCTAATCTGCGGAAATCATTCAATTGCTTACCGCCGGTTGCTTTTGCATAAACAATGTAGCTATCAGAAAAAATATACTGTGCAGTGATATCGGGTGAAATACGGAAAGACTTATCAAATCCGAAAGATAAATCTACATTGGCTCCGATATGCAATTTCCAGTCATCATTATCCAGTTCGTAATATGGATTTAAAAGAAGCGTTGTGTAGTTTTTGAAGTATTCATCTCCGGTGGAAACATTCTTTGTATATCCGTTGTAGAGAAGATTGTTCATTTCCAAAGCGATAGTTATTAATTGTTGGTCGCCGATAGCTCCCGTGACATCGCCTTTAGTGCGTATGATTGTTTCCTTGATACCTGTATTGGCTTCAGATTCATTGAACATGTTGTGCTGACGTTCATACATCAACAGATTTGTTTCTGCGTTGAAACGCAGTGGTGCAGTCTCATCAGTGAAATGAATGCCCGCATGGAAGTCACCGGATGTGAATTTCTGCTTGCTGTTTACGCTTTCCGGTTGGAAGTTGAAGTTGCTCAATCCGAAATTTCCGGCAATATTTAAGTCCAGTTTATTAAATTGGTGTGTGTAATCTACATTTGCGCGTGTGCGATAATAAAATGCATTCCATTTTTCTCCATCTGTGAAGGGAAGAGTTAACTTACCATCCATTCCATCCATTTGGAAACGTACATTCAATTTGTCTTTCTGCGACAGACGGAATAGATAATTGGCAAGAATATCCAAATTGCCATAATTACCATATCCGGCACGTACATATCCCGGGGTAGTACCGGGTTGAACTTCTTTTCCGGTATAGGGGCGCATCAGGCCTGCCGGAACGGAAGTGGCCGGAAAGAATGTTGTAGCATACTCTACTTCTTTCTTGTTCACTGTCGGTTCTTCTACTTTAGGCAGGACGTTTACTTTCGAAGCGTCCATAATGTCCGGGTTATATTCTTGTTCCACAACGACCGTGCGGGTCATTGTTGTATCCTTCGGTTGGGTGGTTTGGGCTTGAAGGCAGGATGGCATTGAGATTGCCAATGCGAGTCCTCCTATTATATAATGAGATCGTTTCATACTTTTCTATTTTTTTATTCTCAATTCTCAACTTTCAATTTACTAAGTCTGCTTTCAATCATGCTTTCAATATCATCATTCCCTTGATAATTCTGTTGCAGACTTAGCAGATATTGGCGTGCGTCCAGATCTTTACCCGTAGCATGATAGACGTCGGATAGAAGGACAAAACTACGTGCTAGCCAATAAGCATGTGGCGTACTCTGTTCTATATAGTTGAGCAACTCTTTCTCTGCAGCGGCATATTCTTTTGCGTCGTAGAGGGATTGTGCAACCTGATATTTAGCTTCGGCACCGTAAGGGTTACGTGTGTCTTTGGCCAGTTCACGATAGTCTTCCATTGCTTTCTTGCCAGCCTTTTGCTTGGTGTAGGCTTTAGCACGGTAATAAAGAGCTTCATTTCTTAGCTCCGGACTAAGTTTGGCTTCTGCAAGCAGGTCGGTAGCTGCATGGATGGTTTCTATGTCATCTCGCAATAGGAAGGCGCAACGCAGAATACCCGTTTCAGCAAGTTGGCGGCGCTCTACGTTGGTTGCTTTTTCTTTCAGCATTTTGTAGCTAGCTAATGCTTCAGCCATATTTTGCTGGTTGAATTGCACTTCAGCACGCAAGATCAGTGCTTCTTCTGCAAACGGATTGTTTGGATATTCCAACAACTTACCGGAATGGAGAAGAATCATATCATAATTCTTCTGCTCGTTTCCGATCAGGCAGAGATAATAATGTGCGTTCAGGCTGAAGGCTCCTTCCGGGAAAGTTTGCAGGTATTTGTTGAGGCTTGTTTTGGCTTCTTCCATTCTGCCTCGTGCATAAATCTTTTCTGCGGCGGCATACGTAAGCGAGTCTTGTTCGTTAGCATCGAAACGGATGTGTCCTGGCATGGCATTTGCTAAAGCAGCAAATTCGTCGATGCGGTTGAGATCCACATAAATAGATTTCAAATCACGCATGGCAAGGCGTGCTTCTTCACTGCCCGGATATTTTTCGATAACCTGTTTGTAGGCTTCGATTGCTTGGTTGTAATCTCCTTTTTGGTAATATAATAATCCGATTTCGGCGGCAGCTTTCCTGCTGACCGGACTTTCAGGATATTTAGTAAGCAATTCTTTGAAAGAAGTAATGGCTTGGTTGTTGTTATCCATGAGAACATAAGAACGCCCTTTCTCGTAAATAGCGTTTACGGCATAAGGAGAAGCAGGGTACTTTCCTACCAGACGGTTCAGCAAGGTTATCTTACCGGTATAGTCTTTCTGCAGACCGGATACAAGAGCCAGCTGATAGAAAGAATAGTCTCCGGAAGAAGTATTCATCTGTTCGGCTTGCGAATAATACTGTTTGGCTTCTTCAAAGTTACGTACATGCAGGTGGCAGTCACCAATACGATTGTATGCATCGGCAAGTGCGGTTGCATTTTCACCTTTCTCCAGTTGAATGTATTTTTGGAAGTAATTGCTTGCTTGCGTATAGTCTTTCCGGTGGAAAGCGATATACCCTAAGTTATAATTGGCAAGCGCATACATTTCGTTATTGGGTTGGGTGGTGAGTTGCAGATAAGCATTAAAATCACGTGCGGCTTCTACCATTCGGTTTAGACGGTAATAGGATTCTCCGCACCAATAGTAAGCGTCTGCCTTGGTCTGACGATTGTATTGTCCGATGGCAATGGATTGGTTCAGATATTTCAGAGCTTGTTCGAAGTCGGCGTTAGCGAAAGATTGAGTTCCTAATTGGAACAGTATCTTCTGTTTGGCTTCCAATATTTGCGCGCTTGGTTTGGCAATCCGGTCGATTGATTTCAAAGCTGCATCGTAGCTACGTGTATTCATGTAAACTTCTACCAGGTAGCTGCTGACTTTTTCAGCGTATGGAGAAGTCGGAAATTCATTCAGGAATTTCTCGAAGGCAGTAACTGATTCACCGAAAGCGGAGAAAGAAGTCTCGTGCAGGCAAAGAGCGTAATTGTAAGCTGCCTGTTCCTTGATTTGCATATTAGCATTGGAGGCGGCTGCTTGTTCAAAAGCCATGCGTGCTTTGTTTTTTCTGGCCAGTTGCAGATAAGAAAGTCCCATGTGGAGATATGCATTTTGGGTAAGGGCATCGTTGTCAGTTGTCACCTTACCTAATGTTTCGGCTGCTTTGGAGTAGACTTTTGTTTGGTAGTAGGAGAGCCCCAGCATATAAAGGGCATCCCGGCGGGGAGCCGAGCGATCCTTATTCAGGTAATTGTTAAATGCTTCTACGGCTTGATGATATTGTCCGAAATGGTAATAGGCATCTCCCAGAATACGGTACATTTCTGCAGCGTGCTCGTTGTTCGGGTAGGCTGACAGGTAGTTTTGTGCTACAATTTGTGCCTTATCATAGTTTTTGAGCTGCGTATAAATTTCGGCTATGTAATAAGGGACGAGTGCTTTGTACTTCGAGTCGTCCTGTAAGGGAAGGAAACCTTTCAATGCTTCACTATAACGTTTTTGTGTATAGCGGATGTAGGAAAGATAGTAATCACAATCTTTGGCGTATTTGGGGCTGTTGGCACGCAAAGTTTCAAACCAGATGGCTGCTTCTCGTAGATTATCGGTTTTCAGATAACAGGTAGCCAGTTGGTAGGTGCAGTCGTCCCGCTCTTCATTACCTAGCAAATCAAGGTCGGCAGAGTTGAAGAGTGCCAGTGCTTCATCATATTTTCCTTCGTAGAAATAGCAGGAGGCTAACAGCGCATAAATGCGGTTAGCGTATGGAGTATCAGGATAACGGTCGAGATATTTGCGGAGGAGTTCGATGCGGTTTTTGTCTTTCAGTTCGTAAGCCGAACTGACCAGCATATACTCTGCGTCCTGAAGAAGGCTGGCTGCAGGTTTTTGTTTTACAAATGCTTTCAATGCCGGCAGAGCAGCTGCATAATTTCTTTCCTGGAAAAGTTCTTTCCCTTCTTTATAAAGGTTGTCAGTCGAAGTGAACTTATCACCTGTCTGGGCAAATCCTATAATGGGCGTGCAGCAGATGGCGGCACAAATGAGTCTAGTAATTTCTTTTTTCATAATCGGGTGTTTATGCAAAAGTACTATATATCTTTCAAAGACAATCCTTTGAAAGTTATTTTATAATCATTTAATTCTTTATGTAAAGTTTCGCTCTTCTTTTCGAGCAAAAAGATACTGGCTCGGATTTCATATCAATGCTAACTTAATGGTCATTAAATAATAATCACCACAAATATACGACGATGATTTGATAAGGCTTCTTATTTTTGGAGTGATATATTGTGGTATTTGTTTGTTGCGTGATAAGCCTATTGTTGTTTAATGGCATATAAAAGAGTCGATAATAAAACTTTTCCTTTTTTTGTAACGGTTTCTGATTTTACTAATCCGACATTTTTAGCATACCAATCTATCGAATACTCTGATTCGGAAACAAACATTATTTTTCCTTTGCTTTCTGTGTATATTTTAATGCAATCATAATTTCCTGAAGGGGTATGTATGTTATCCCTTCCCAAATACTTCCCTTTTAGAGAAGCTTTCATGTTTATGATGCCTGTTTTTTGAGAATAACTGCATGGAGGTATCTTTTCTCCTATATTGGCATTTTCTTTCAAAGGGATGCTAATTCGTCCTTCACAATGGCTGAATTTTGAATATTGTTGATATTCATGTTCCGCTTCTTTTAGTTGATTCTGGGAATACTTTGAATATATATATTTTTTCATTGATTCATTTTCAGATTTACTATCCAAAATAATATATTCAGTAATTCCTTGATTCTTATAGTAAATACGAAATTGAATGTTAGTACCATCTTTTACAGCTTGAGAATCATACAGGTCACCATGAAATACTTCTTTTATGATTAATCTATCCCCTTTATCGACTACATCCGCAATATAAGATGTGTCTTTTAACGTCTTGTTTTTCTTTAAATCTTGAGTTATATAATAAGCAGTCATTCCTTTCTGAATACGGCAATATTGTGCATGAGCGGAAAAAACGCATAAAATGAAATAAAAAGGACTAAATATTTTCCCATAATGTTATTTTTTTATATATTTATAGCAAATTTAATAAAAACGCAATATTATGAAAAACTTTATCTTCTTTTTGCCATAGTCGCAATATTTTTTATGTATTCTTGTGCAAATAGTGAGATTGATAGACTGGAATCAGAAAGCGTTGAAGAAGTTCAAATGAAAGAACTTATTCAATACGTTCGTGATATTAAACCTGATATTTCTATTCCTTTAAATCCGCAAACACGCGGCTTCTGGGCTACCCTAGGTGGTTGGTTTAAGCGGATTGGAAGTGCTGATGGAGGTGGCTATAGATGGGGAAGAGATAATGGACTCAGTTTTAGTCAGAGTTTACTTGTTTCTGTATCAGCTTCATTAGTAACAGGAATTAGTGGAGGTGATGGACGAATTCAATGGAAAATAAATGGAGAATGGCAAGTTTATTCATCTTCAATAAGAGATTATCAAGAATTAGGAAATGCACATAACAAGGCTATATATGAATTGTGCCGCGATAATCCTACACTAAAATCAGGTAGTAGTATTTCTAATACGTCATTATTATCTTTAGTAGAGGCGAAAACTAAAGCTATGGGTTATAAAGATAATTTGTCTTTATTGCAGCGAGCGGAAATTATGCAAATGTTGAATAGTCTGAGCAGTACTTCAACTATGTCAGATGTTACAACTATTTTTATGAATAGATTTTCAAATTCAAGATTGGATTATCAATTTTTAGAAGAGTATATGGATGCTGTCGTTTTGTTAGAAGATAAAGATTCCGCTATTTCTTTCACCGAACAAATAATTGTAAAAATAGATTCGATGTCTGGTGTTCAGAAAAGTACATTGAAATGTATGGTTTCTACTGCATTATGCAGTATCAATCTTTGGCAACCTAAGATTTGATTTGTGAAAGAATCTATAGTTTGACTGAGGCCCACATACAAATAGTTATATTTTTAGCTATTTATATGTGGGATAGATATATTGCCGAAAGATGACTCTTTGACAGACTCTAAGAGTAGAGCTGTTTTTCCGATTCGTCGGCGTCCGGTCATTACAGTAAAGCAAGCGCTCGTTTGTGATTGCTCTTTAGCTGCATACAGTATCGCCATTTCTTTCTTTCGGTCGTAGAACTTCATATTATTGCTATCTTAATGGCGGTTAATTTAATAGCCGTTAAATTAATAGTGGTTACAAAGATAATACAATATGTTGTATTTTGTTCATTTATAGTAATATAATATGATTGTTTAAGATTGTGTGATAAATTACTTTGATCTATTTGGTTGAGATGAACTTCTATTTTACAAATACATCAATTGACTACTGAAAAATGGCTCATCTTAAAAAAAGAATATTTGAACGGGAATAAAAGGCGTAATTACTGGGGAGGGATTGGAAAATATTAAAAAGCGTAGAGATTTGTAGATGCGAAATTCTTTCTTTTTGTTATAGGAGATGTTTGTCGATTAAATTGTAATGCTTTTCTTCTTTTTCACTTGTTATGTAAACTGAAATGTGGCTAGAAACTAGCATTTTGTTGTTTGTAACCTTTACGATATTTGTGATAAAATAGAAGAAAAACTGTCTTAATTTTCCCTTATTTGTTTTCCTCACCGAGCAAAAGCAGCTTCGTCGGTGAGAAAGGAAGCGTTCCTCGGTGAGGAAGAACTCCTTGGTTTTAAACCAACGAATCTTTTATTGATAGAAAAAGATGCATATTCGACTTGAATTTATACGGTATTAGCCTGTGATTTTGCATACTGTTGCATGTTTTTATGCATTTTATTCTCCAGATCATTATTTTTTTATCTGATGCTTTGGAGGAATATCTTAAAAATGGGACATAACTATAGATAAAATACTCTCATTATATCAGGCTGATGAAATTATTTTAGCGGTATTGAGCTAGAAACAAGCTAAGTCCGTGCCGGATAGAATCCAACCCGAATTTTTCCGGATGAATTTCGGAGAGAGGTAGGAAGAAAGCATCTGCTACATCATCCATGGCAGAGAAATGGCTCATGTTTTCTACAGTGCAGAGGAAAAACATATCGAGTGTGTGTACAGGAAAACCTGAATAAACATAAATATTGGGAAGTGTGAACTGGTAAACGGCTTTTTAACTTTCAGCCCTGTTTCTTCCAGCACTTCGCGTGCAACGCCTTCTTCGCCTGTTTCATTCATATCGATGAATCCGCCGGGTAGGTCGAGAGTTCCTTTGGCTGGCTCTTTGGCACGTCGGCAGACAAGCAGTTCATTTTTCTCATTCAAGATGAGTGCTACTGTGGCGGCAGAAGGATTGAAATAATAGACAAAGCCGCAATCTGCACATTTTTTAGATTTCTCGTTGTTGATCTCAAAATGAGAGGAACCACATTCAGGGCAATATAAGAATTGGGCAAGAGGATGTTCCATGATCGTATATCTTTTCCAGGTTTTTGTTTATGCTTGCAAAGTTATAAAATGCTTTTATTAATTTCATCTATCGCCGCATAGAAATATTCGATTGGACTTTTTTTGAAAAGGCGGGGTTTCTGCCTTTATCTTTGCATCAGAAACAAAAAACAAAAGATTGTTTCTGATGTTATAAGTCAAACCAATTAATAACAATAAAAGCAATAAAGATTATGGAACCAATTTTAAATTCTCAACTTCCTGAATTCAGTGTTCAGGCTTTTCACAACGGAGCTTTCAAGACTGTAACCAACAATGACCTGAAAGGTAAATGGGCAATTCTTTTCTTCTATCCTGCTGATTTTACTTTTGTATGTCCTACTGAATTGGTGGATATGGCTGAAAAGTACGATCAGTTCAAGGCGATGGGTGTAGAAATCTATTCGGTAAGTACTGACTCTCATTTCGTGCACAAAGCTTGGCATGATGCTTCTGAAAGTATTCGCAAGATTCAATACCCAATGTTGGCAGACCCGACTGGCGCTTTGAGCCGTGCACTGGGTGTATATATCGAAGAAGAAGGTATGGCTTATCGCGGTACATTCGTTGTCAATCCGGAAGGAAAGATTAAAGTGGTGGAACTGAATGATAACAATATTGGCCGTGATGCAAGTGAATTGCTTCGTAAAGTGGAAGCTGCACAGTTTGTAGCCAGCCATGACGGAGAAGTTTGCCCGGCTAAATGGAAAAAGGGTGAGTCTACCCTGAAGCCAAGCATCGACCTGGTAGGTAAGATTTGATAGATCTTGATAATGGTGATTATGGGAGGCCGGTAACGGGAGACGCTACTGGCCTTTTTTCTCAAAAAATGAAAGGAAAGAAGGTATGTTAGAATCTGCATTAAAAGAACAACTAAAGGGTATTTTTGCTGGGCTGGAGGCAAATTTTACTTTTGATATATCCGTATCATCCAGCCACGAAAACAAAACAGAATTATTGGAGCTGCTGGGAGATGTAGCGGATTGTTCCGATCATATCACTTATTCGGTGAGTGAAGGAAATGGGCTGAAATTTACTTTATTAAAGAATGGTAACGCCACAGGAATTACTTTCTGCGGTATTCCGAACGGACACGAATTTACTTCTTTGCTGCTTGCTATCCTGAATCTGGACGGCAAAGGAAAGAACTTTCCCGATGAGGCCGTTTGCAACCGTGTGAAAGCACTGAAAGGCCCGATACATCTAACCACTTATGTTTCGTTGACTTGTACGAACTGCCCTGACGTAGTGCAGGCTCTGAATGCAATGACTACTTTGAATCCGGCTATTGCGCATGAAATGGTAGACGGTGCGCTTTATCAGGATGAAGTAGATGCGCTGAAGATACAAGGAGTACCCTCTGTCTTTGCAGATGGAAAATTACTTCATGTAGGCCGTGGTGAATTTGGCGAATTGCTTGCCAAGTTGGAAGAACAATATGGTATTGACGAAATCAAAGCGAATGCAGAGGTGAAAGAATATGATGTGATTGTAGCCGGTGGAGGACCTGCAGGAGTATCGGCAGCTATTTATTCTGCCCGTAAAGGACTCCGTGTAGCTATCGTGGCCGAGCGTGTTGGCGGACAGGTAAAAGAAACGGTGGGTATTGAAAATCTAATTTCTGTTCCGGAAACGACAGGAAATGAACTTGCTGGTAATCTGAAAACACACTTGTTGCGTTATCCGGTGGATTTGCTGGAGCATCGTAAAGTAGAAAAAGTAGAAGTGATTGGAAAACAAAAGCAGATCATTACCTCTGTTGGGGAGAAATTCCTGGCTCCGGCACTGATTATTGCAACCGGTGCAAGCTGGCGTAAACTGAATGTTCCGGGAGAAGCGGAGTATATCGGTCGTGGTGTTGCTTTCTGCCCTCATTGTGATGGACCGTTTTATAAGGGAAAGCATGTAGCAGTAGTAGGTGGAGGAAATTCCGGCATTGAGGCAGCCATTGACTTAGCTGGTATCTGCTCCAAAGTCACTGTTTTTGAATTTATGGATGAGTTGAAAGCAGACAGTGTACTTCAAGATCGACTTAAATCATTGCCGAACGTGGAAGTGTTTGTAAGTTCACAGACTACGGAAGTGATAGGAAATGGTGATAAACTGACTGCCCTGCGCATCAAAGATCGCAAAACGGAAGAGGAACGTTTGGTTGAGTTGGATGGTGTATTTGTACAAATTGGGCTTTCTGCGAATAGCAGTGTATTCCGCGACATAGTGGAAACCAACCGTCCGGGCGAAATCATGATTGATGCACATTGCCGTACGAATGTGACGGGTATCTATGCAGCCGGAGATGTTTCTACGGTTCCTTATAAGCAAATTATTATCTCTATGGGCGAAGGAGCGAAAGCTGCGCTTTCTGCATTTGACGATAGAGTGAGAGGGATTATCTGATTGATGTATTCAGATATAAAAAGCACATAAACAAAACATTAGCAAGAGGAGAAATGACTCCTCTAAAAAATACCCCCGTTACAGATTTGTAGCGAGGGCTATTTTATATTTAGAGAGCATGACTTTCATCAACTGCTCTATCCTGCGCATTGAGACAAATGTTCATGAATATCCGAGAAAGTGAAATGAACGTTGTTCTCATGGTATGTAATTGGGGGGATTTTAAGAAATGTGTGCTAAGTTCATTTATTTAGTCATGATATGTATATCTGACGAAATCAAACAATCCGGAATTTTCCTGCTGTGCCGGTTGGTCTCCAATAAATTTAAGATTCTCTACACTGCAAAAAATATGGAATGCAATGTCTTTCCCAAATTCCAGTTGAAGTTCATGTTTGAGCTCGTTGTCTATTAACCAGGTGATGTAATAGTTCCCATTTTTTAATGTCAGATCAATTTCGAACAGATGCCATCCGGTCTTGATTACTACAGGAACGGAAGAAAAAGGATATGCCTGCGATGTCATATAAGCAATCATTTCGTCGGGAGCTGCATTTAACTCCTTGCGAACTGTATCTTTACCATATCCGACTTCGAAATCCAATTCATGTTGGTCGTCATGGTATATCCACGAACCCACGCTACATTGATCTCCTATTCCCATTTGCGGGATATGAGTACGCCAGGTATATCTTCCTGTTGTATAAATCCGTTCTACAGTGTGAACCTTTTTCCGATCCACCGAGTTAGCCCGGGTAAAGATCCGTAAGTAACCATTCTCTAATATGCATTGATTATCCGGGTTGTTATCCTGATGTCCGTATTTCCATCCATCCAGATTGTTGAAGTTCCATTCTTTGTTTGGCGGATTTTTAGTACTGATGTCATTGGTCTGTTGCTGTGCAAAGCAAAGGCCGCAAATGCATATTAGTAACAGAGTTAAATAGTAGTTTCTCATAATAATTGAATTTAAGTGTATTCGTTTTCTATCAATTGCTTGCTGCAAAAGTAGTCGAATACCTTATTCTACTCATCAGATTTTAGTCATTTCAAATCATGAAACGTCCAAATCTGCACTGGAAATCTTAATCGCTCTGTTCCGGGAAGTATAATTTCTATATAAATGATAAACTAAAGTGCTGAATCTATTCTGATTGTTGTTGGGTGCAACCGTGTTGTGCTCTGAATTGAGAAGGAGTCATTCCTTTCATTTCTTTAAATAACGTACTGAAATATCGTTGATAAGTGAAACCTACCTGCTCTGATATTTCAGTAATGCTCATGTCAGACTGAGTTAAAAGAATGATTGCTTTGTCGATTCTTCTACGATTGATATAATCGTTTGCTCCCATGCCGGTCAGTTCCTTGATCTTATTATATAAGGATGTCCGGCTCATAGCCATTTGAGCAGTCAGGAATTTTACGTCCAGATCTGGTTGAGACAGATTCTGATCGATCATTTCATTCAATTTAATCATAAATTGTTCATCCGCATTGCTGAAAGTAGCCTCTTGCGGAGACAGAATGAATTGATTGCCCCTGTATCTGGATTTAATATATTCACGATTTCTCATCTGGTTCTGGATCACGCTAAGGAGCATTTCCATTTCAAATGGTTTGGGCAAATAGGCATCGGCTCCTAATTTGTATCCTAACATCTGGCTTTCAGAATCGGCTCTGGCGGTAAGTAGAATAACAGGGATATGGCTAATATTCAGATTCTCTTTAATTTCCTTGCATAGCTGATAGCCATTCATTTGTGGCATCATTACATCACTTACTATAATGTCCGGTTGCTGTTGCTTAATAACTTCCAGCGCTACCAATCCATTTTCTGCCTGATAGATCTTCTTGAATTTATCCTTAAGAGCATTTTTTAAGAATTCTCTTAAGTCCTGTTTATCTTCTACAATCAACAGTGAGTATCCTTGTAGAGAGAAAGCCCCGGATTCTATTTTCTCTTCTTCCTCCGGAGAACTTAAAAGTTCGTTGAGGTAGGAATGTTGAGGACATGATACTTCTTGTTCTTGTAGATTAGCCGGTATTTCATAAAAGAATGTGGCCCCTCTGTCTTTATTATTGAAAGCGCCCATCCTGCCTCCATGTAAGTCAATCAACATTTTAGCATAAGATAAACCGATACCACTTCCTCCCTCATTATGTTTGCCTTGGTAGAAACGGGTAAAGAGCTTCTTTATATCTACATTATCCAATCCGATTCCCTGGTCTTGTACGTGTATTTGTATACTTTCATTTGTACGGATGGTTTTTATAACAATACGAGTCTGATTAGGACTATATTTCAAAGCATTCATAATCAGATTGGAAAGAACAACTTTGCATTTAGTGTCATCATACGCGATAGATTGTATACTGTCGTCAAAGTCGTATGTAATTTCAATTTCTTTGGCTTTAGATGCAGTTTGAAATGTTTCTGCCACTTCCTGTATCCACTTGTGCAAAGGATGCGAAGAGATGTGTAGCACTTCCTGTCCTACCTCCATTTTGCGTGTATCAAGCACAATGTTGATAATATCTTTCATCTGATTCGCCTGTTTGAATGCCCCCTGTAGATATTCCGGTAGCTCGTCTTGCTTCACCTCTTTATTGAGAATTCGTTTCAGGGAAGCATAGATGAGTGTCAAAGGGGTGCGTAGCTCATGGCTGATATTGATTAAGAAGCGTATTTTCTCTTCATATATCTTCTTCTCATGTTCCCGCATCTCACGTTTCAGCCGATTTTCTTTTTTCTTATCAAACTAAAGAAGACCATTCCTGCCACTAGAAATGCAAAGAAAATGCATAGTATAATAAACCAGGTAGATTTCCACCAAGGAGGTGAGACTATAATAGTTAAGATCTCTGTCGGCTGGCTCCATTCACCGTTGGAGGTGTCGCAGGATACGCTGATGGTATATTCTCCTGATGCTAATGTACCCAATTCGAGTGTCTGGAGATAACTCTCGATCACCATTTTGTCTTTTCCTGTGATGACATATCGGAAAAGGTGTTTTCGGAAGGAGTTCTTTTCGTCAGCAATCACTTTAATGTTGAACGATGAATGATTCCAGGGAATCGAAATACAGTTATTATTAACCTGTTTCAGAGTTGATTTACCATTCAGTTTTACTTCAAGTAGCTTGAGAATAGGAGACGAATTGCTTTCGAAAATAATATCCGTATTAATGCGTACCAGTCCCATAGTACCTCCCATATACAGATTGGGAGTACGAAGAGCAGGAATAGGGGTAAATATCAATTCGTTGGAAGGAACTCCATCGGATTCGTCCAGGATAACAAAACGTTTTTCGTTGATAATATACGCAAAGAACATGTTCTGTGCTCCTATCCAGACTTTTCCTTTTTTATCATAGGCAAGGCTGGATACACTGTTGAACAAGTTGGTATGTATTTTTTCTGTTTTTCCAGTCTGTTTATTATAGAAGAGCAGTCCGAAATTACTTCCTATCCAAAAGTTACCTTTATCATCCCGGCAGGCCGATGTGAAATCATCTCCCTCTTTCATATTGACTAATGAAGACAGTTCGTTGGTTTTGAAGTTTAGTTTAAACAGGTTATTGGTTCCCATTAGATACAGATGCGTATCGTCGGAATAAATTGCCTGCATAGCTATTTGGCGTTGAATGTCTATTTGGGGTGCGTAGAGAATAGATGTTTGCCGGGTATGCTTGTTGTAGATATAGACTTTTGCTCCTAATATGTAAATATTATCTTTTGTAGCATATAGATTTACCAAATCACCGGATGAAAATTCTCTTTTCGAAATAGAGTCATTGATAATGGGAAAAGGTTGCATCTGTGCGGTTCTCTTATTAAAGGTAAATACCCCTTTATTAAAACATGATAATAAGAGCTCATTTTCAGAAAAATTTGTGATAGAGGTAACTTTCTCCCCGTATGTAGTAGGGTAATGATGAAATGTATCGTTTTTTGGTCAAATGAGTTGATACCTCCTCCGTCTGTTCCAATCCAGAGCAATGTATCCTTATCTTCAAAGATGCTAACCACGGTACGTTCGCTAATTCCATTGGGATTGTTCAGTGGAACATCTTTATAGGTTTTGATGAACACTTTCTTAATGGCGAATAATCCTCCGTGTATACTGCCTATCCATATATTGTCCATCTGATCTTTATAAAGCCGGTAGATAGAGTTATTCGGCAAGGATTGTTCATCATCGGAAATATGTTTAAGATGAGAGAATTTCATAGTCTGGAAGTCAAGTATGTTGATACCTCCTCCGTCAGTAGCTATCCAAAGTTGGTTGTCTTTTTCAAGAAAATCAAAAATGATATCGTTGTTGAGCCCGGAATTTTTGGTGGATAAACTGAAAAGCCTTTTCCCCTCTTTCGAGTAGCAGGCTATTCCTTTGCCATAGAATGATACCCAAAGCCGGTTTTGAGAGTCAACAAATATGGTGTTTATCTCGCGCTCTTTTACAAATGGACATCGATACATTTTCTTTTTGTCAAGTCGTACATCCAAAGCCCGTCTTTTTTACTGCTGGTTATCAGCACATCGGGACTCCACTGAAAGATGCGATTGATACATTTTAACTTGTCTCCATCAATGTCGGGGAAGATCGTCGTAATACTTTTATCCATTAGATTGTATTGGTATAAAGTTTCTTCTCCTCCAAACAGGAAATTGTCACCTATTTGAAGATAAGACCAAGCGTTAAATGGCTTCCCGTTATATTTCAATGGCTGAAATTGATTTTCTGCTTTATTGTAGATGGCAATTCCTTTATTGGTAGAAACGTATAAATCGCCTAAACGATCCTCTGTAATAAAACGAATGAAATTGTCGGGCAATGAGTTTGGCTGCTCCCGGTCATGAAAATAACTTTTCAGTTCAGATTGGTCATAACTATTTAACCCCCATTTGGTACCTATCCATATGACTCCTAAATGATCTCTGTAAATGCACTGCACTCTTGATTGTGACAATCCCTGTTCCAAAGAAATTTGTCTGAAGTAGTAGTCTTGTTGTTCAGCCTTTGTAGAAAGAACAAAGAATAATATCCAGATTGAAAAGAATACCTCTTTAGTACGTGTGCTTTTGACATAGTTATGTTCTTTTGATAGAGCAAATATAAAAGAAGTTATGAAACTGTACAATAGATTTCATCTTCTTTTGTCCACAAAGCTCATTAGATAGCTCGAAAGGATATTCAGAATACTCCTTTTGAACAGTAGCGGACTAATTATGGATGTTATTTGATCTCTATTTCCACGCTTTGCACCTATATTTGCATAGTTGACACTAAATACGGAATAGTATTAAACCTTAAAAAAAGACTATTTACTATGAATACATCCTAAAACTGTAGAATGAAGAGGTGGCGGAGTAATGTTGGGAACATTTTGAATGCCTTGACTTGTATCTAAAATTCCTAAAAATCTAATATTATTATATTCTAACTAAATGAAAAGTATATGGATAATCTAAGAAAAACGCTTGGCTGCTTGCTACTATTTCTTTTTGCAGCAGTTACATCTACTTATGCACAGGTTGCAAAGCAGTATTCGGGTACTGTTATGGATGCCGACAGCAATGAACCTATCATCGGTGTCAACGTAACTCTTAAAGATGCACAAACTGGTACCGTAACGGATATTTCCGGAAAGTTCTCGATTAGTGCTCCTGTTGGCTCTACACTATCATTCTCTTATATCGGATACGTGACTAAAGAGGTTAAACTGGGAACGAATACCAGTTTGAAGATTACAATGCAGGAGGATCAGAACCAATTGAGTGAAGTAGTGGTCATCGGATATGGTGTAGTGAAAAAATCAGATATAACCGGTGCTGTGGCTTCTGTTTCTTCCAAACAATTTAAGGATCAGCCGGTAAAGCGGGTGGAAGATATTCTGCAAGGACGTACTGCAGGTGTGGCAGTGACGAGCGTAAATGGTTTACCTGGTGGTACAGTTAAAGTTCGTGTTCGTGGTACTACTTCTCTTAATACCAGCAATGACCCCTTGTATGTCATCGATGGCATTATGTCTGGTGGACTGGATGTAAATCCAGCTGACATTCAATCTATTGAAGTTCTGAAGGATGCTTCGGCAACGGCTATTTATGGCTCACGCGGTGCTAATGGTGTGGTATTGGTAACTACTAAAAAAGGGGTGGAAGGTAAAGTGCAGATTTATGCAGATGTGGCTATAGGCGTATCGAACATTCTTAAAAAATATGACTTACTGAATGCTTATGAATATGCGACTGCATTAAAGGAGTATAATGGTATCTCATTTGCAGATGATGAGATGGAAGCCTATAAGAATGGCTCCAAAGGCATTGACTGGCAGAATTTGATGTTGCAGACCGGTATTAGTCAGGACTATAAATTAGGTATTTCGGGTGGAACGGCTAAAAATAAGTATCTTATTTCCGCCAATGTATTGAATATGACAGCCATGACCATCACGACCAAGTATCAACGTGCACAGTTGCGGATAAATTTGGATAATGAACTCACTAAGTGGTTGACACTTTCTACCAAAATTAATGCTTCACGTACTCACAGTCACAATGGGGGCATTGACATTATGAACTTTCTGAACTATTCTCCTACGATGGAAATGAAAGATCCGGTAACGGGCGTTTATAATATGGACCCTTATAATTCAGTAAATGGAAACCCTTATGGTGCACGTGTCGCAAATTATGGTGACTCATATGTGTATGCTTTGAATACTAATATGGATTTGACTTTCAAAATAATGAAAGGGTTGACATTGTCTGTACAGGGTGCTGCTAATTACTCTCATGTTCCGAGTTACTCTTTCACCTCGTCATTAGCAAAACCCGGTCAACTTAGTGGTATGGAAAATGCGAGCAGGATGAATCTTTTCTGGCAGAATACCAATAATGTGACTTATAACACAAGTTTCGGCGATCATCATTTGACTGCAACCGCTGTGTTTGAAGCAAGTGGCGCCGAAGGTAGAAATTTAAAACTGACCGGAAGTGATTTAGCCAATGAGTTTGTTGGTTATTGGAATGCAAAAAATGCAAAGACACGCGATGGAGAGAATGGCTATTCTGCAGAAGCTATTGTGTCCGGGCTTGGTCGAATTATGTACAATTACAAAGGAAAGTATATGCTGACAGGTACTTTCCGTGCCGATGGTTCATCTAAGTTTCAGAAGAAGAATAAATGGGGATATTTTCCGTCAGCAGCTGTTGCTTGGGATGTTGCTAAAGAAAACTTTATGAGTAAACAAAACATTGTCCAGCAATTGAAACTAAGAGCCAGTTTTGGTGTTGTTGGTAATCAAAGTATCGGTGCTTACACAACATTAGGTATGTTGGCTCCTACAAATTATGACGGTTATGGTAGCGATGCAATCCATACCGGTTATTGGACTGGAAATCTCGCTACACCGGATGTAACATGGGAAAGCACCTATCAGTATAACATAGGTTTGGACGCCAGTGTTTTAGACGGTCGCTTGAGTTTTACAGCCGAATGGTTCCGAAAGGATACTAAGGACCTGTTGCTTCGCAAACCTGCTCCTCAATATAACGGAGGTGGCTCTTTCTGGGTCAACCAAGGTGAAGTTAGAAACTCTGGTGTTGAATTCACCATTACAGCTACTCCTTTGACAGACAAAGATATATTTGGTTGGGAAACATCGCTGAATGCATCTTATTTAAAGAATAAGATAATCGATCTGGCAGGTAGTGATTTTATCGTTGGGGAGAATTATACAAGTATTGGCGGTGGTCCTATTCAAATTAAAAAAGTAGGGTATCCGATTGGTTCTTTCTATCTTTATGAATGGGCAAACTTTAATGACCAGGGCGCCAACTTGTATAAACATCAATCTAATGGAAGTTTGACAACCAATCCGGGTGCTGACGATCTGGTTACTAAAGGGCAGGCCGAGCCTAATTGGACTTTCGGATGGAATAATACATTTACTTGGAAAAATTGGACGCTCAATCTCTTTATCAATGCTGCATTAGGACAAGATAGACTGAATGTAAGCCGCTATGCGATGGGATCTATGACAGGTGTATATCGTTTCATCTCTTTATCTGATGCTTATTACAAAAGTTGGGATAAAGTAGCCAATAAAGCAGATGCTGTGTATGCAAGTCATAAAAATTCAGATAATAGAAACTATCCTGATTCCGATTTCTGGCTTGAAGATGCATCATTTGTGAAACTGAAAAATATAAGCCTTACGTATAATATTCCTAAGAAGATAACGAAAGTAGCCGATATTCAATTGTCGGTCAGTGCTCAAAACCTGTTTACATTAACGAAATACACAGGTATGGACCCAGAAGTGTACAGTGAATCCGATTACGGCTTTAATGGCGTAGATATGGGCTCTTATCCTGTTCCAAGAACTTTCACTTTTGGTATGAAACTTAACTTTTAATCTTTTAACTATACATGGATATGAAAACAATATATAGAATATTCAAATCTGTCGGACTAGCATTGATAGCACTTTGGATGGTGTCTTGCCAGGATTTACTGACAGAAGATCCTAAAAGGGCAGTTGGCGGTAACTAATTTCTTCAATTCAAAAGCTGATCTGGACTTGGCTCTGAATGGAATGTATTCCAAAGTTGCAAGTGATATGTATGCAAATATCTGGGCAGGTTTCGAATCAGTGATGGGTGATGATATTTCTACACACCCTGCAGCTAATAAACAGGGGTTGCGTGAGGTAGATACTTATAATGTTTCGGACAATAACACTTGGGTGACTGAATTGTGGGGAGCTCGTTGGAGATTGGTGAAAGCTGCTAATTTCATTATAGATAATGCCGGACGAACTCCGGAGGTGAGCCAGGAAGAGAAAGATGCGGCCATTGGACAAGCTTATTATTGGCGCGCCTATTCTTATTTTTACTTTGTAATGGCTTGGGGAGAGGTACCTATGGTTGTGAAAGATGAAATCAATTACAACATGCCATTGGCAACCGTTCCTGAAATTTATGAACTGATTGTGTCTGACCTGAAAAAGGCAGAAACAATGGTCCCTGCCAATTATACTAAAGATCCCTATGCAAGGAATGGGGTAAACATTGCTGTTAGTCAAGGAGCTGTAAAAGCAACATTGGCTTATGTGTATATGGCAATGGCGGGATGGCCGTTGAACAAAGGAACAGAATATTATCAACTGGCCGCTGCAAAGGCAAAAGAAGTAATCGATGCTGCGAAGAAAGGTACTTACTACTACAAGCTATTACCTGATTACAAGCAAGTATATTCGATGGAGTATAATAAGAATAATCCTGAAGTGTTGCTTGGTGTTTACTATAATTTGGGAATAGATGCACTTACCAATGCTCCTTTAGCCGATTTCCTGGCAGACTATGCTTATGGTGGCGGTGGATGGGGAGATACGAACGGAGAAATTAAATTCTGGTATGATTTCCCGAAAGGCTCACGCAAAGATGCGTCTTATTTCCCGAAAATCATATTGAAGAATGAAACTAAGTTGCGTGATTGGTGGGAAGACCCCAATCCGGAAGCGCCGCGTGTGGTTGTTGCTCCCTGTTTCATGAAGAAAGTAGAAACGACCACTGGAGAAGAATTCGATTATACGAATCCGAAGATTTCGATGAATCAGAATGGAGAAAAGACGCATCAGATTATTCGCTTGGCAGAAGTATATTGCTGGTATGCCGAAGCCGTAGGTCGTTCAAAAACAGGCAGTATCACGGAAGCTGTCAACTTATTGAATGAGGTACGCAATCGTGCCAATGGATCTGTTGTTGCAGACCGGGATATCTATAAGACAACCATGTCGTATGATGAGTTGGCGGAAGCTGCCTATAACGAACATGGCTGGGAAATAGCCGGATATTATTGGGGTAACATTGCTACCAGGGCGAGAGACATGTTCCGCATGAACCGCATTAAAGATCATTTCGAATACAGAAAACTGAATCCAGAGATTGAAGTTGCTCCGGGAGTATTCAGAAAAGAAGCGGTACCTGTATCCGGTACGTGGAATGACAGTAAGATGTATCTTCCCCGTCCTTTTGTGGACTCGTCCATTAATCCGAATTTGAAGAACTGAATGAAACCAATGTAAACAACAATCATTATGAAACTAAGATATTTGTATTTAGCAATAGGTGTATTATGTAACACCTCTCTGGTATCATGTGGCGATAGCTTCAAAGAGAAGGTAGAGGTAGTCCCATGCGGAGTCTCCGCTGATGCTTTGACATTCGAGGTCGCTCCGACTGAAATGCAGACTGTAAACATTACGTCGGAGGCTAACTGGAAAGTGGCAGTAGATCAGGGCGGTGGTAATTGGCTTACTGTATCTCCTTTGGAAGGAACTGGTAACGGAACGATTACTCTTTCTGCAGATAAGAATAACGGTCCCAAACGTGGTGCAACCCTGACCATTGCGGCGAAAGGTGCTGAACTGCGGACCATTACAATTATTCAGGATGGTTATAAGGGCACTATTTATAATTATGGCGACTTTACCGGGTTGCAAAAGACGGGACTTGTGGCAGGGATAAATCCGATTACTATCGTAGACAATGATGAATGCGAAGACGGGAAAGCACTAAGAATATATACACGGCCGGGTGAGGAATATTCAGGTACGAACGGTGACCGTTTTAAAGTACAAACCACAACACAGTTTGGTTCCGGTCGTTATGAATGGAGAGTGTATGTGCCCAAATTTGGGATGAATGACCGGGCTAGTATCGGAGCATTTGTCTATTTCGACGACACTCATGAACTGGATTTTGAAATTTGTTCCGGTACGTCTGCGGCCCGTAGTCAACATAATGCGGGACCTGACGATATGTTATGTCTGGTTTCCAGTCAGGCAAATCCTTTCTTCTCCGAATATACACCTATCAAAGGCGATGCCTGGCATACATTTGTTTTAGATTTGAAGTTGGAAAATAAGAAATACCTGGCCGAATGGCTGGTCGATGGCAAGACGCTGAAAAGAGCTCAACTGAATTTTGGTGAAGAGGCTTATTTCCGTGCCATATCCAGTGTTGAGAATCTTATCGGTATGGGCGACCATGCGGCTACTCAAGAGAATTATGCTTTATTTGATTATTTTGAATACGTTCCTTACGAATATTCAATGAAGCCTATTATCGAAGGCCAGTTACCTCCTGAACCGGAAGGAACGACGACACGATGGGATTTTGACGAAGAAGGAGTTATACCTGCCGGATGGACAAATGCCGGAGGAAGCGTATCGGGTGGTTTCTTGAATTTGCCGAACGGTACTAATTTGACTTACGGAGAAGCTGTTGGAGCCGGAAAATATACTTGGGAGATAGATGTACCTGGTATAGGTGTAGGTGAGAAATGGTTGGCGGGAGGTAATATAGCCGCAACGAACGCTGAAGAAAGGTCATTCTCTATGTTTGTTTTCCCTGGCACGGAAAACGATCGTGCTGCTTGTACAATTCCTCCTGTTCCGGGTCAGATGCTGGTACGTTGCTATACAGAATCAATGGGAGTTTACGGTGTTCCTATTGATCCGGGTAAGCACACTTTGACTATCGATCTCCGACTTAATACAGATGGCGCATATTGGGCGGCATGGATCATAGATGGAGAGGTTGTGAAGACATTTACTACCTGGTATACACCCGAGGCGTTCCAATTTGGTTATTCATTTATAACCTTTGCCAATGGTGGTGGATGGCAGGGAGATAAAGAGACCCAGGGTATATATACTGCCAAATATGACTATTTTGAGTATAAGAAGTATGTATATGAGTAATTCCGGTAAATAATGAGGTATTCAGAAATTATCAGAACTGTTGCATATTGTGCAATATGGGTAGTGGTAAGTGTTTCCTGCAAGCAGGAAACACCTACTGCCACCGGGAAAAAAGTGTTTCCTTGGTTTGTCTATAAAGACTGGAACTCTTTTAAGGATATAGAGCCTGTAAAAGAAATCATTAATTCCATCAGTGTTTTCGGAAATCCCCCGAAATCTTTTATTGACGAGTGTCACCGGAATCATATCGAAGTCTATCAGGCTGTAGGTGGAAGTGAAGAGAATATAAGCACGCCCGAGAAATAAAAACACTTGTTGATGGGTATGTGGATGCGTGTAACGCCAACGGATATGACGGCATAGATTGGGATTTCGAGCATTTGAGTCCCGATGTTCAAGATACGTATACCGGATTTTTGGAACTCGCTTCACAGAAACTCCACGCTGCCGGGAAGAAGCTAAGTCATTGTGTCGGGTTTTATCCGGCTTTGTATCAGGATGAAACGACAAAAATGTTTCATGACCCGGAGGTGTTGGCGAGAACTTGTGATTTAGTCAGGGTGATGTGTTATGATATGTATTTCGCACCGGGAATAGGCAAAGCCGAACTCAAACATCGGGATGATTGTATGGGTATGGGACCTACTTCTGATTATTCGTGGACAAAAGAGGCTATGTCTTTCTGGATCAAACACATTCCCAAAGATAAACTGGTGATGGCTTTACCGGCTTATGCGAATGATTACGCAGTGACTGGACATACGAAGGGTAGACAAATTTACCAATCTGTGCCCGATAGTGTGAGTGGGGTTTTACCTTCTCCTACCTGGTTGTGTTATGAAAAGGTAAATATATACCTGTATGATGCAACTGATGGGAACCGACATCTGTTTTATGCAAGCGATGCCAGGAGTACGGAAGCTTTACTCGAACTCGCTGATGAGCTTGGAATATCTCAAATCGGTTTCTGGCATTTCAGTAGTGTCGATCCGCCAATGTGGAGTGTTACTGACAAATGGAAAAATAAATGAGAAATGAATAAGTTCAACAGATGATACAAATGTCTGATAATCGATTATAATATTGATTTAGCGAAAAATATCGACCTTAGAAATGATGATATAGCCTTTTCTATCCCCCGCTTTTAAAAGAGGCTATCCCAGTAATAAAGGAGCTGTCTGACAAGTCCTGATTATTGAAAATCACCCACGCTATAACTATCTGTAGCGTGGGTGAAATTGTTAATAAGGGACTTGTCAGACAGCTCCTTTTCCTGTTTTTTCCTACAAAATCAGAACCTGCAAAACCGGATTAATATTTCTTTTCTTTATCACTTACAGTCTGATATTCGGCCAATTCCCGTTCTCCGAAATCTGCAAAGTTGTAAGACTCGTCATGCTGACTAAGGTCGAGACCGATAGCCTCGCTTTTAGCTGATACGCGCATTGGAATCATTTTGTTAGTTATCCAGTAAAGTATGTAGCTGACAATAAAGCTGTATGCACATACGATAACTACTGCCAATATATGAATCAGGAATACTTTAACGTCTCCGGCTAGCAGTCCATGCACAAAGACGCCCGTAAGTATCGTTCCGAAGATACCGCCTACTCCGTGAGTAGGGAATACATCCAATGCATCATCCACATTCGTATGGTTTTTCCAGTGGACGGCGATGTTGCAGACCATTGTTGTCGTCAATGCGATAAAAATACTCTCTCCGACAGTGACATATCCCGCAGAAGGAGTAATGGCTACAAGACCCACCACAGCACCGATAGCGGCTCCCATTGCCGACGGTTTACGTCCGCGGAGACAATCGAAGAATATCCATACCAGCATGGCGGTAGCTGAAGCCGTATTTGTATTCAGGAAAGCTTTGATAGCAACTCCGTCTGCTGCCAATGAAGAGCCTGCATTGAATCCGAACCAGCCTAGCCAAAGCATGGATGCTCCTAATATCACGTATGGAATATTTGCAGGTGTATGTGTCTGTTCCCTTCTGTTGCCGAGGAAGATGGCACCTGCTAAAGCTGCTACCCCGGAGGAAGCATGCACAACGATACCACCGGCAAAATCGATAACTCCCATCTGGCGAAGGAATCCGTCAGGATGCCAGGTCCAGTGTGCAAGCGGGCAATATACAAAGATACAGAACAAAATCATGAACACCATATATCCGGAAAAACGGACGCGTTCTGCAAAAGATCCTGTGATAAGGGAAGGGGTGATAATGGCAAATTTCATTTGAAATAGTGCATAGAGCGCCAAAGGAATGGTTGGTGCCAGGAATTCATTTACTTTAGCTCCTACATTATTGAACATGAAAAAGGTAGCAGGGTTTCCTACAAATCCGCCTATATCATCACCAAAAGCAAGGCTGAATCCGAATACCACCCAAATAACGCTGATAATACCCATTGCAATAAAACTCTGAAGAATAGTAGAAATTACGTTTTTCTTCCAACCATACCTCCATAAAAAAAGGAAGTCCCGGAGTCATCATTAACACGAAAATGGTTGCGGTAATCATCCAGGCCACGTTGGCTGTATTCATCTTTTCATCAGGTTCCCATACTCCGGCAGTTTCGGGGGTAAAAACGCCGATTAAACTAATGATGACCATTAATGTCATCATGATAATCCATCTTTTCTTCATACGATTCTTTTATAGCTTAGTAATGACTATTGGTTTCAAAAAGATTTATTTTTGGTAGTAAACGTATCTTTTTGAATTTTGAGTGCAAAGATATGAAACATATTGAAATAATATATCTTTGTTTTAAAACATTTTGTTTGTAGATTGGTGGATGATGTGTTATAATGATCGTAAAAAGTGCGAATATATAGAAAGAAGAAGAGGATACTTGAGTGGGCTATAAACTATTTAATTACCTTTGAAGTAAAGTAGGTAGAAGATGCATTAGATGAAATTGCAGAAAATTAATGGCTTTGTTGTTATATCTACAATATAAATTGACCGATGGTCAAAAGCCATCGGTCGATATTGATAGAACTTCGTATCATCTTTTGAGTAACTCCAAAATGCTACTTTTCTATATGAATAATACCTATATATCCTCCTCCTCTGCTCATATCTATGAGAAGCTTTTTATCGTTTTCAATGATTTGGTCCTTTACTTGTGAGTCTTTAGCCTGATGAACTGCGTTTATGCCGTCCATGTGTGCTTTTATTTTTTCGGTCTATTTCCTATGAAGGATAAGTCAATCTCAATATGCCTTGGAGTAGCTCCGTTAATGACACCGATATACCATGTATTGTTATGTCGGCGTGCAATAGCTATATATTCACCTACTTCTCCTCCCAAAGGGACTGTCTCATCCCAAGTGGTAGGTGTATTTTTGATAAATTCGAAGCTTTGAATATTTTCATCATATTTAGTTGGGCTATCTGAAATCATTTGTAACGGGCTTTCGTAGACTACGTACATTGCTAATTGATGACTACGCGTTCCTTGACTCATAGGTTCATGCTGATTTTCATAGAAGGTTTCCGGATGTGCATTAAGCATAGCTCCAGGAGTATAATCCATTGGACCTGCCCACATACGCAGATAAGGTATGATGACATCATGTGTAACCGTGGCTCTTTTGCTCCATTTATTATACTCCAGTCCTATCACGCCTTCGCGTGTCATCAGGTTCGGGTATTTGCGCCTCATGCCTTCGTTGGGGTAAGAACCGTGAAAGTCTACTAATAATTTGTATTGAGTGGCTTTAGCTGCTACTTGTTCGTAGAAGTTAACCATCTTGGCATCATTGCGATCCATAAAATCTATTTTAACTCCTTTCACTCCCCATTTGTAGAATTGTGCAAAAGCCTCATCCATTTGTCGCATGATGTTCACCCATTTCGACCATAATTGGATACCTACTCCTTTTTCTGTTGCATATTCACAGATGCGCGGAATGTCAACATCGGGATTGAGGGTTAACAGATCGTTACGTGCTGACCAGCCTTCGTCAATCAGGACATATTCGATGTGATGTTTGGCTGCATAGTCTACCAGATATAGATATGTATCGGTGTTAATGCCGCTTTTGAAATTTATATGATAGATATTACGGTCATTCCACCAGTCCCATAATACTTTACCGGGCTTAACCCAAGTATAGTCGTCGGTTTGCTCCTTCTCTTCGGAGAGTAAATATATAAGCTCGCTTTGTAATATGGAAGAGGCATTGTCGAAGATACCGGTCACCCGCCACGGAAAGACCCGTTTCCCGCAGTTGGGAATAAGATAGTCTTTGCGTGTGGAGACGTAAATTTTATTATCTCCTTCGTATGGCACTTCCTTATCCGGATAATTGGCAAAAATGCCATGGAAGGATTCTTGGCTGGGTTGTAAGTACATTCCCGGATAATTATAGAGATTGGCCTCTGCTAATAATACTTTGTATTTGTCTACTTCAACCATTACAGGAGCTACGGAGAAACTGTCTTTGGGTAATGCATTGATCGGCTTTACCGTATAATCCTGTTCAAACCAGTTTTGTAGTTGGTCGGTTAAAAGAGTGTACGAGGTATGATCCTGTCCGAAGCAGAAAGATACAGACTCTTTCTTTACGGGTTGTTTATTGTTCGCAGTACTTACGAAACGATAGGCCACTCCGTCATTATAGACTCTGAATTCGATCTTATAGTCTTTGTAAATAAGCTCAACCTGGTTATAATTATCCACTGTCTCTTTATATTTACGCGGTACAATAAATTCCACTTTCTCCGAAACGCTCTTGCGAGTTACCTTTCTACATTTGTCTGTTCCCCAAGTGTCGTTTCCGACTGTAAGTGAGAGCGGGCAAGTATCAAGAATCTTTGTTCCATTCCGGGATAAGCTGTAACTGACTTGGTTGTCAGTCTCGATAGTTATCACATTTTTCTTGTCCGGCGAACCGGCCTCAATTATTTTGGCAACGGTTATCGAAGGATAACAAAAGGCTGCCGTCAGTAGAAAAAGAATATAGTTTATCTTCATAATTAGTTTCCTCCGGATAAAACGATGAATGATAATCCTGTGATGAACAGGATAAACATGACTCCTAAAAGCCTGTCGGTTGATTTGGAACTACCGGTGAACTCTTTCCAGATAAATACACCCCATAAGGCGGCAATCATAGGTGCTCCCTGACCGAGAGCGTAGGAGATGGCAGCTCCCGCTTTTCCTGCGGCTATATAACTCAAAGCAGTTCCCAATCCCCATATACATCCTCCGAGAATACCTACCAGATGTGTGCCCGCTTTTCCCGAAAATATTCTTTATAGCTTACCGGAGTTCCTACAAACGGACGTTTCATAACAACTGTATTGAACAGGAAGTTACTCAGGAAGATACCTATTGAGAATATAAAGAAAGCGGTGTATGGAGTAGCCATGCCCGGAGTAGGAGAGTCAAAATTGTTAAGGTCCATGGCAGCAGCCACAAAACGGTAGAAGAAAGACATAAGTATGCCGGCAATAGCCGCAAGAATAATCCCTTTCTTGCTATTATTATTCCCCTCTTTTTGTTGTCTGCCTGCCGCTATTCCATTGCAGATGATAGCGATAACAATCAAGATTACTCCTGTAAACAACCAGAACGGATCTCCTTTGGGAGTGCTGAAATAGTTGATGAACACACCTAGGACCAAGGCAAGTCCTACACCCAGCGGAAAAGCAACCGCCATTCCGGCAATGGAGACTGAAGCTGAAAGTAAGATGTTGGAAGCATTGAAAATAACTCCTCCGATCAAGGCACTGACTATGTATCTGGCATCTACTTGCCGGATATCTTCCAGAAAACCTCTACCCGAATCTCCGAAACTTCCGAGTGTGAAAACCAGAAGTAAGGCAAATAATAAGATACCGATCGTATAATCCCAGTAATAAAGCTCATAACGCCAGTTCTTGCTGGCCAGTTTCTGGGTGTTACCCCAGGAACCCCAACATATCATGGTTATGAAGCAAAAGATAATGGCTAATGTATAACTATTGACTATAAACATGACTCTTTCTTTATTGGTTTATATTCTTTTCTTCTTTTCCTGTCACTTGGCGGACAATGGCATCTAATGTTCTCTGAATATTCTCTTTTCCTTGAATCATAAGATATTGATGTTGTCCTTTGTCTGACGCATTAAATAGACTGTGTCCTGCACTGTCTATTGTAATCGTTCCCTTTGTTGACAGTTCAAAATAATCCTTCTCCGGCTCTATGGCCTGTATGACAGAGGTCAAATCCCAAGTTTGCCTGTCATAAGGCATTTTGTCATATATCTGGTAAGATACACAAAGAGGATGTTTGTAAGCGTCCGGGAAATCATTCAAGATACTCTGATGCGGATACAACAATTTGTTGCCTAGTTCCCAGCCGCTTGCAATGACCGGAGTGGGCCATTCGCTGAATACGGTTTGGGCTGCACTTATATCCTGCACTAGATTCCATTCGGGGAAATCGAACTCGTTCCCATAGAGTCCTCCCATTACGGACAACAGTTTCACTTTTTGGGCAACGAGTGATTTGCCGTCCAAAGGACTGTATTCATCGGCTTCCGAGTGTAGCAGGCGTGAAAGGTTCGTTTCCGGTCCTACGGCAATAAATACCACGGAATTATCTGGTTGCGAAGCCAGTAATTTCCGTAACAACTTATATCCTTCCGGCAGATTATCTTTTATGCTTCTTTGAGGATGCAATATCTTATTGCCTTCAATAATGGTATCCAAAGTCTGGCGGAGATAACCTCCGTCTTCGGGAGTAGCTCCGTTGTATGCATATCCCAATGGAATGTCTCCCCTCTCGTTGAGGCGGCAATATCCGTCAATATATTCAATTGAATAAGGATTGGACTTGCTGATTGTGATACCTAGCAGATCTATTTTTCCGGCTTTCTCATAGTTGAATAGCATTTGCATCGCCAGCACGTCGTCAATGTCATTGCCAACATCCGTGTCGAATATCACGGGAACGGGTTGTTTCAATTGATATTTTAAAGACTTGTCACTTTGAATGTCAAAGAATAAATCCGGATTCAGACGGGTATCGGCAACTGATTCGTCAATACCGATATAGCCCATTGGATGATAACCGCCTTCGAAATAATTCTCATTGGCAAATCGGAGCGAAGGTTGCATACCGGCCGGATCGAGCACCGTTAAAGCCAGGATATATTTTCCCTTGGCAATGGGGGCATCAATAGAAATATTCTTCCGGATGTGATAAGTTGCCGGAACTGTCTGGTATTTATGCTCATCTACCGACCAATTATCTCCCGGCATCCATTCGGAGATGTTTACTCCCTCCAATATTTTTCCCCACACTTTTTGATGACTTTCAGGGTCTAGTAAAGCTACTTCTACCGGCCAGTTATAATAGAATGGAGACGATCCGGTGTTGACAACTTTGAAAGAAATAGGGAATTGTGCTCCCGCTTTAATTTCTTTCGGGTAAGAGAACTCATTGATAATGAACCGGTATCCCATGGCTTTTTGCAGTATCTCTGCATTTTTCCGGAACTCCGGCTCGTTGAAGTCTGCCCAAGTGATTCCGCCTAAATGATTGCAGTGCAGGTTCCGAATCTGTTCCATGACATATTCCCGGGTATCTTTATCTGCCACCACTTCTTCAAAAGATTTGAACCGGGCCAAATCTCCCCAGTTCCAAGTGATTTCTCCTCCTATCGGCTGGGTTTTCCAACGATCACCCAGCTTCTTCATTTCCTCATAACCTCTTACAATCTCTTGGGGTTGAGACCATGAATCCCAATAAATCCCGAATTCGTAATCTTTAAACTCATAGGCATAACGGACCATTACTTTCTTGTTCTTGAATGCTTTGGCAAAGGCATCTCCCAGAATCTTTTCCATGCCCGGAATCCATGTCCGGTTAGCTACGTGTTCCGGTTCGTCGTGCGGAGCCCAGTAAGTTGAGAGATCCGGGTCATGGTGTTCTCCCCATTCTCCGATAATCCCCATTTCTACATACGCTACTCGTGGATCGTTATCCCACGCCTGTCCGAGTTTCTCTACAAGTTTTTTTACGCGTTCAGGAAAAGAAGGGTCAAAGTATCCCCCGGTAATGGGGGTATTTTTGTCTTTTTCTTCTACATAGGCGGCCACGGAGTTCGGTCTTTGTTTATAAGGACCTTTTTCCGGAGTTATTCCTTTGGGCCAGTGCCAACCGGTCAAGTCATCCGGATTAGTGGGGTCTTTAGGTTTTCCGCCATGCCAGGGTTCCAGCCATACAAGAAAAAACCGGGGAATTACTTTGACGTTTATATCTTCCACTCCTTTCCAGCGATGATTGCTGTAAGCGATAATCTTTTCTACTTCGTCATTGGCGTCGTCTTCGAGCATATTCCACTGCATATATTCTTTTGTCAGTGAACCGTAAGGGTAGGGATATTCTTCCCTAATCCGGTCGATGCCGGGAGCGAAGAATTCCCTGAATCCTTTCATCGGATTCCTGAATGCATTCGGATATTCCTGATAAGAAACCGTCACGGTTTTTTCACTGCATGCAGATATCGTTCCGAATAACATTAGGAGTAATATGTTTCTGATGTTTGATTTCATTAAGCTTGCTTATTATTGGATTTTATATTTCAGAGTTTTATCCTGTCTCATGTCATCGAAATCGTCAGTTGGGATTTCAAAATATACAGGTTCTGTATTGACACCGATATGTCCCATGGGGTGACGTCCGCCTTCAAAGTAATTTTGAATGGCAAATCTTAATGAAGGAAGCATGCCGGACGGATCTAATACGGAAATTGCGATGATATAATCTCCTGTGTCCAGTTTTTTGTCTAAAGTCAGTTCTTCCTCAATATGATTCGTTGCAGCCGGTTGAGTATAGACTTTTGCTGAATTATTCCAGTTGTCTCCCGGCATCCATTGTGATATTTTAGGAGTTTCCAATGTTTTGCTCCATACAACTTCTTGAGTCTGGGAGTTTAGTAAGGCAATTTCTACTGGCCAGTCATAATAGAAGGGTGACGATCCTGTGTTGGTTACGTCAAATGATATTTTGAACGGCTCATCCGGCTTGATACTTGTCGGGTAACTGAAATTGGACAAAAGAAAGCGGTAACCCATTGTCTTTTGTAGTAATTCTGCATTGGGTTCGAAAGTCGGGTCATTGAAATTAGCCCAAGTGATACCTCCCAAGTGGTTACAATGCAGATCGCGTATTTGCTGGATGACGAGGTCTTGCGTTTGGGCATCTGCTACTACTTCTTCAAAAGATTTGAATTTATAGAGGCTTCCCCAGTTCCAGGTTATTTCTCCGCCTATGGGCTGAGTTTTCCAGCGGTCGCCGAGCTTTTTCATTTCTTCGTAGCCACGCACCTTTTCTTCATCAATAGCCCATGAATCCCAATAGATCCCGAATTCATAATCTTTAAACTCATACGCATAGCGAACCATTACTTTCTTGTTTTTGAAGGCAGCAGTAAAGGCATCTCCCAACACCTTTTCAATGCCCGGCAGCCAGGTACGGTTCTCTACATGATTGGGTTGGTCGTGAGGAGCCCATACTGTGGTGATATCCGGGTCGTGATGTTCCCCGAATTCGCCGATAATTCCCATTTCTACATATGCTACTCTAGGGTCATTGTCCCATGCTTGTCCGGCTTTCTCTACCAGTTTTTTCACTCTTTCCTGAAAAGTAGGGTGGCAATAGCCCCCAATAATAGGGGCGTTAAGATCGTCTTCATCGTACGTCTCTCCCGGAATGTCGCTTGGCCAATGCCAACCGTTCAGGTCGTCCGGGTTGTCTGTATGAGTGTTCTTGGCATATCCTCCGTGCCAAGGTTCCATCCATACGATATAGATACGTGGGATAACCTTGACATTGATATCTTCTACTCCCTGCCACCTGTGGTTACTGTAAGCTATAATCTTGTCGACACCGTCGCTTTCATTGTCCTCCAGCATATTCCATTGCATATATTCTTTAATGATAGAGCCGTAAGGATACGGATATTCGTCTCTTACCTTGTCATAGCCCGGGCCGAAGAATTCGCGTAAACCTTTCATCGGATTTCGTATCGCATAAAGATACTCTGCCGGATTGATTGTAACTCTTCCATCCTTTACTTCTACAGTTCCTCCTCCATCGATAGGAGGAAGTATGCCATGGTCCTCTTCTTTGCATGAATAAAAGAAGATACTCATCAATAGTCCTGTGATAAAAATAAATTTTTTCTATGTGCTAAATGATTTATGTTAATATCCTTCGTTGTTTTCTGTGATAGCGTCATTGGCATCGACGGCTGCCTGTGGGATTGGGTATAGAACATGATAAGGCTGTATGGTGACTCCGGCATGGTCTTTCATATATTCGCCCAGTTTGCCGAAGCGGATTAAATCCCAGCGGCGCAGGTGTTCACAACATAATTCATGCAATCTTTCTTCCAGTACGATTTCGGCAAACTGTTCTTTATTCAGATTGTCGGCTGCTGTTATGGAAGTCAGTCCCGCTCTGCCTCGTACTTCATTCAAGGCATCATACTTATCATTACTTGTGTCATCAATGCTGTTCAGCGCTTCCGCTTTCATCAAAAGTACGTCTGCATAACGAATCATTGTAAAATTCAGATTATCATCTTCAATCACATTACCTGTTTCTGCGTCCCAGAATTTACCGGAAGAAGGAGGTGTCTGGGTGACACCTGCATATTCTGTGATGAAGAATGCCTTTTTACGTTTATCGGCGTTATCATAAGAATCATATAGATATTGTGTCGGACCGAATCCGCCCCAACCGCCAAAGTTGGTCGGGCCTCCTACATTACGAGGTCCCCAATATGAATGCTGGATGCTTCCTTCCAATCCCCACGAACCGGAATGCTTGAATTGAATTTCAAATATATTCTCATATTCCTGATTCTTGTTTTTTGGATCAAATATATCCTTTAGATTATCATACAGCTTGAATTTGCCTTCGAGCATCCGGCAGTATTTTAATGCTTCTCCCGGTTTTCCCCACTGAAGATAAATGCGTGCCAGCAGAGCTTGGGCTGCATAGGACGTAGCTCTTCCTTTATCTTGGGCATTCGGCCAGGAGGTAGGGAGCCCGAGAGCAGCTTCCATGTCCTGGGTAATCAGTGTATAAACTTCGTCAACCGTGGCACGCGGTTTCATTATCTCACTTCTATCAATGGATGATTTTGTCCATAAAGGAACCCCGCCATACATTCTCACCAGGTCAAAATAGTAGATCGCTCTTAAAAAACGGGCTTGCATAATCATGGAACTATGGAGATCTGCACTGACTGCATCCGAAGGCATATCAATAACTGCATTACAACGTTTGATACCTTCGTAACAGAGCCGGTAGTGATTGTCCAGAAATTCGTGTGAAGCGGAAAAAGTATAATAATGTAATTGGGAATAAGCCGCCCAACCCATATCAAACGGAATTACTTCATCTGTACCGAATTCAGTAAGGGTAATGGTATATTTTCCGACAAAGACTTCTTGGAGCGTGCCATAAGCGGCATAAAGAGTTTGTTGCCAGTCTTCCGGTTTTTCATAAGCATTTTCCGGTGTCAGTACACTTTGAGGTGTCAAGTCAAGAAAGTTGTCGCAACTGCATAATGTCAGGCAGCTGAAAGCTAATATTAATAAATATTTTTTCATAATGTTTCTGTTTTTAGAAGTTAAGAGAAATACCACCGATAAAGCTACGGGCGTTCGGATAAGGATTGGTATTGTCGCTGGACTCTACGTCAAATCCTGTAAATTCAGTAGCTGTGAATAGGTTCTGTACAGAGAAATAAACCCTGATATTTGAGGCTTTGATATTTCTGATGACACTTTTCGGCAAGCTATAACCAATTTCCAGATTACGAAGGCGCAGGTAATCACCTTTTTGGAGATTGGCGTCAGTACCGTCTCCGTTAGCATAAGCGCTACCAACTCGCGGGGCCGGATATTTGTTATTCGGCCGGTCCTGTCTCCAATAATATTTGTAATAGTTTTCACTCATGTTTCCCCATACATTGAAAGAGTTGAGGTAACGGTTCAGTGAATTATTGATTTTATGTCCTCCTGCAAAAGTAAAGAATGCGGTAAGGTCAATACCTTTATATGAGAATGTATTGGTAAAGCTACCGTAATATTTGGGGGTGGAAACTCCGCAGAAATCACGGTCTTCTCCGTTGATAACATAGTCTTTCTTAGAATCCAGAATCTTGCGGTCACCGGGTCGGGCATTGTATTTGGCAGCTTCGGCAGCTTCGTTCGTTTGCCAGATACCTTCGGATTTTAATAAGTAGAATTGCCCGATAGGACGTCCCACAAACAATGTTTTATTGACGTCTTGTTTGCCGTCGTAAAGTTCTTTGATCTTGTTGTTATTATAAGAAATCATGAAGGCTGTCGTCCATAAGAAGTCTTTGGTGCTGATGTTGACTGTGTTCAACGTAAATTCGATACCTTTGTTATCGATTTTACCGATATTGGTGAGTGAAGTGCCGAAACCGGATTCCAGTGGAAGGGGGACTTCCCATAGCAGGTCGGTCGTACGTTTATAATAAGCTTCAATCGTACCGGCTATCCGGTTGTTGAATAACCCGAAGTCAATACCTAAGTCTAGTTGGTTGGCTTTTTCCCAAGTCAGTTCCGGGTTCGAGATGGAAGTTTGTACAGAACCGGTTACCAGATTATTTCCTAAGACGTAATTGGCTGAAGCACTTCCGAGGGCAATTGTCGGAGCATAAGCGAAATCTCCGATATTCTGGTTGCCCAATTTTCCGGCGCTGATTCTTAACTTCAGGTTGCTGATGACCGGAGCGTTTTCTTTGATGAAACTTTCTTCAGAGGTACGCCATGCAAGAGCCAGTGACGGGAAGAATCCCCACCTGTGTCCCGGGGCAAAACGGGAAGAACCGTCGCCGCGCATGGTCAATGTTGCCAGATAGCGGTTGCTGAAATTATAATTGAATCGTCCGTAGAAAGACACCAGGGAAGAGGGAACTGCATACGAAGAGTTCGGCCCATGTTCTTCCGCTCCTTGCAAATTGTAATACTTGAGAATGGATGACAACTTTTTAGAGTCGGCGGTAACTTCTTCATAATCAGTCCGGGAAGCTGAGAAACCAGCCATTGCAGAAAATTGATGTTCTTTGTTGATATCAAATGAATAAGTGGCAGTGTTCTCTGTTTGCCAGTATCTTTTTTTATCGACATTACATTGGCATGGCCGCCAGCCGTATAATGTTGTCCCATACGTCCGTCCTCGTAAGTATTTACTTTGTAAAAGACAAGCTCTCCACCGTTGTCGGAACGCAATTTCAAGTTCTTTATCGGTTCTATCTCAATGTAGGCGGAACCTACGAATCTGGATTTGAGTGTGGCTTTGTCAAGCAAGTCGACAATGGCTACCGGATTTGCTTTCGTGTTGAGGAAACCATCGAAATATTCTCCGTCTTCTGTATAAATAGGAGCTGTCGGCTGTGAACTAATGGCGCTGAACATAGTTCCGTATCCCGAATCTGCTTCTTCGTTGATATTCATGAGTTTAGACTCGATGACATTGAAACGTACACCGTATCTTAACCACTTGTTTAGTTTGGCATCCATATTATATCGAACGGTCAGTTTATTGAAAGACGAGTTTTTGACCGTACCTTTCTGGTCATACCAGTCTACTCCCAGAAAGTGTTGTATATCGTTCTTTCCTCCGGAAATTGAGAAGTTATAGTTCTGGTATTGCCCGTTTTGGGTAACAGCATCCTGCCAGTCGGTCGATTCGCCACGACTTAGCAAGCGTAGTTCTTCTGATGTCCATTTGTAGTTAGGCTGGGCAATGGATACTAATTCATAATATTGCTGTGCGTTCATCAAATCTTGCTTGTTCAACATTCGTTGCGTACCGAAAGAGGCATTCAGGGAGATTTTGGCTTTTCCGCTTGTACCTTTCTTGGTAGTCACGAGTACTACACCATTAGAACCTCTTGAACCATAGATAGATGCGGAAGAAGCGTCTTTTAAAATCTCGATAGATTCAATATCACCGGATGATAAATCCTGCAAACCACCTTGTACAGGAATACCGTCGACGATATATAACGGCTCACTGCCGGCCCGGAGCGAACCTACTCCGCGAATAACGACAGAAGCATCCCCACCCGGTTTTACGGAGCCGGTAGTTACTTGCACACCGGCGGCAAGTCCTTGCAGGGCAGTTGTCACTGTTCCTACTTTGGAGTTGGTAAGATGTTCCGATTTGATAGAGGCAACAGCACCCGTCAAATCGCTCTTCTTGGCAATACCATACCCGATTGCCACTACTTCGTCCAAGTTAATGGCGTCTGCCGCCATTTGTATATTAATGATATTTTGCTTTCCTACGGTAACTGATTGTTTTACCATGCCCACGAAAGTAAACTCCAGGACATTTCCTCTTTTGGCTTTGATGCTGTAGTTTCCGTTTGCATCACTTACGGTTCCTGTTTGAGTACCTTTTATGGTTATAGATACACCTGGCAATGTTTCATTACTCGTGTCGGTAACGGTTCCTCTGATGTTGATTGTCTGTGCATGTAATACACTGACAAAAAAGATGGCTATAAATAATATAATGTGTTTTTTCATGACGCTTATTTTAAAGGATTGTTAGTTAATAGGCCCGGATAGGAAGAACACCAATTTTCCAACCGCTTTTTGAGCAGATTTCCGAAACGATATTAGTCTCTTCGTAGAAATTCACATAATAGGCAGACCAACCGGCTTCTCCGTCACCTTCGCTTGAGGTCCAGTAGTTGTTTGCCGGAATATTGACTCCTTTTTCTGCTAATAAACTTTTCACCTTGAATACTTCGATCAGCTCTTCTCTGGAAGGGAGGAACCAGTCGGCATATACGGCATTTCCTTCAGTGACACTATTGTCCAGACAAAGTTGGGCGGCAATTTTGACTCCTTGCCACTCGGGCCAGTTGTTCGCACCCTGTAATGCATTGAACTTCTTGACTATATTTTGAGTGTTTGTATAGCCGCTTCCCATACTTTGGCTCGTTCCGGCCGCATCCGACGGATTTACTTCCGGTCCGAATTGTTCTGTGCCCGTACCGATATTACTCATGTTTACGATATATCCGTGTGCCTTTGTGGCATCTACCCAGAATACAACACCTCCTCCAAGCTTGTCTCCTACATTCGTCTCGATAGTGATTGTTCCAAGATTACTTTTCCGTTCTCCTCTGACAATCATGATAGAGTTTACTCCGTATAATCCTTCCGGAAGTATAAATTCTACTCCTTCTTCATTAAGAGTTAATGGCAGATTGTATTCGACACCTGCCGGATAGAAAGAAGCATATAATACGGCAACATCCCCTGCTTCAAATCCTTTTCCCTGAATCTCGACTTTGCTCTTGGGCTGCACATTGCCCGAAGGGAGAACAATATCAGTGATAGGAACAACGAAAGGCACTTTGAAAGTTCCGTTTAAAACGGTCTGTTTCCCTGCTCTTTCAATTATTATGGTATACTCACCGCCTGCTTCCATTGGGACGATAAACTTCAGGTAACTATCTGTAACCTCGGTGACTTCTACCTTTTCTTTCTGGTTGGTAGCGTTACTTAAATAGACTATATCTTCTTTTGCAAATCCGAGTCCGTTGATTTGCGCCACCTGACCGGGGATGATGTCATTTTCCGAAGGAAATTTTATTTCCTTTAGAATGGGAGCTATAGGGGTAGCGGTGTGTTCGTCGTCGCTATCACAACTATAAAAGTTGCATACTATCAATCCCGATAAAATAGGGATGAGTAGTCGTTTCAAATAGGTTTTCATGGTTCATTAAATTTAAAAGTTGAACGATAAGGCTAATTCTTTTTCAAGCATGAAGTGCTTCACTTCATCGAGAGTGGGAATAGACGGTTGTGCACCCGAACGTGTGACTGCAATGGCGGCCGCAGTGTTAGCAAAGTTGAGTGCTTCCTGATCTATTTCTTTCTTGGCACAAACGACTGCCAATGCGCCGCAAAAAGTGTCGCCTGCGGCGATCGTGTCGATCGCATTTACTTTGCAACCGGAAAGCTGGATTGTTTCTTTAACATTTTTCATGTACACACCTTGGCTTCCCAGTGTGATTACGACATTGCTTGTACCCGCTTTCAGCAATGTTTCAGCAATTTTCTCGAGATTGTTATCTGTATACTCAATTCCTGAGATGAATGAAGCTTCCAGCTCATTGACGACTAGTATATCAATGGCTTTCATCAGCTCCTCATCAATCAGACAGGCGGGTGCGGGGTTGAACAATACCTTTTTACCTTTTTGCTTTGCCGATAGAGCTTATTTTTTTAATGTTTCGTAAGGAATCTCAGCCTGCATGACGATGATATCAGCTTCATCGATTACTTCTGAGAAATGGGTAATTGAACCGGGTAGTAAAGAATAGTTAGCTCCGGGAGCTACTGCAATGCAGTTCTCACCACTGTGGGCCACAAAAATAAGTGCGGTTCCTGTGGGATGATTGACATCATCAATAATGTAATCGGTGGTGATACCTTCTTTTAAAGTGATTTTAAAATATCCGCGTACATATCATTCCCCAAAGAGGTGACAAACGTCACAGAGCCGCCAAGCCTGGCTGCCGCCACAGCCTGGTTGGCTCCTTTGCCTCCGAGGGACTGCATGAAATTTGCATCTCCGACTGTTTCGCCGGGTGCCGGGAGATGGCTGACTTGTGCAACCATGTCGATGTTTGAACTTCCAATAACTACTACTTTCATTTGAATCAGATTTATGTGATAGACCTAGGCTTTTCTTTATTCTATAAGTTGACTTCCCTTTTGTATGGAATAGCACTCTGGGCACCGATACGTGTGACGGCAATGGCAGCCGCTGCATTTGCGAATTTTACGGATTCGGCCAACGAATGTCCTTGAGATAGATAAACACTGAATGCTCCACAGAAGACATCTCCTGCTCCGGTAGTATCGATTGTTTCTACTTCTTTAGCAGGAATCATGGTATATTCGTCCTTTTCTTTCACATAGGCTCCGTCTTTTCCCAAAGTGATGACTACATTTTCTATTCCTTTCTCTCCGATAGCTTTAGCTGCCCGATGCGCACTTTCGATATCCATTACTTTAATTCCCGATAGCATTTCTGCTTCAATGCGGTTAGGTAATATAGTATGTACATTATTTAAAAAGGAGTTGCTCAAAGTAGAGGCAGGTGCCGGGTTGAGTATTATTTTCTTGCCGTATCGGTTGGCAATAGTAGCAGCGTACTCTACTGTATCGATTGGAACTTCAAGCTGCATAAGTATAATATCAGCTTCCTTGATTTTTTCTTCAGCCTTGTTGATATCTTCTGTTGAAAGCGAACGGCTGGCACCAGGTGCTACAATAATACTGTTTTCACCAAACGAATCGACAGAAATAAGAGCTACTCCTGACGGGCTTTTCTGATCGGTGAATATAAATTCAGTATTGATTTTCTCAGATCTGTATATTTCCAAAGCTTGCAGCCCGAATAGATCGTAACCAATCTTGGAGATAAAGGTGACTTCCGCTCCCAACCGGGCTGCTGCGATTGCCTGATTGGCTCCTTTTCCTCCGGGGTTCATATAGAAAGTTCCACCTAGAATGGTTTCTCCGGGGACAGGTAGTCTGTTGGCTTTCACAACCATATCGGTATTACAGCTTCCGATAACTACGATTTTGGGTCGATTGCTAGATATAGTTTCCATAATATTAATAATTAAGATGATGCAAATAAAAGAAATAATAATGCTTTGAGTTTTACATTAATACTTCATTTATATAATTTCAAATTAGGTATATAACTATCTGTTATACCTTTTATAGGTAAGTTGATATTTATGATATTTAGTGGATTTATATAATTTAAAATGGATAAATCTAGGAGTGAAAGAACTGTTTCTTGCATTAGAAATATAGATAATAGACTTTATCTTTTTAAAATCTTTTGCATTTGTACGCTGTTTGAGGACTTCGGAAAGGTTCTCTTTTCGTATTTTTGATTCTATCCATGCGGTAAAATCAAAAATACGTAATAACTGATTTTCATATTTATCATTGTACAATTCCCGGATTTCCGGATAGAGTTTTTCCCAAAAAGCTTCTCTGTCTTTTCGCAGAATGGGCAGGTTACTTTTATTTAAGAACCATAAAACAATGTGTTCGGTTTTAAAGGTCTGCTCTTTGGGAGAAGATAAATTACGGGTAATGGAACGGGATTCGTATCGTATTAGTTCAAATTCTTGTGTTTCATAGTAAGCTATAAGACGTACCAGACGAATGGTTCTCATCAATGGCAGGTACTTGATGTTATGGTCTACAATGGCGTTACTGATATATTTTTTTGCGGCTTTGTAGTTCTGGTTACCGATGTGTATGAGGGTCGTATAGAGAAATAGCTCGCTTTTACGAATCGGGCTTAACCATGCTTCTTTATCGTAGAGAGTTTCCTTATAACGGTTCATTAGTTCTGTGCATTTTGGAAAGTCTCCTCTGTCTAGATAAGGAAATAGCTCATATTGAAAGAGTAAGCAGGTTGCGTTTATTTTGAATTCAAGTGAAGAATCTTCTACAATTAGTTTCCTTAATTTCTCCAGAAAGTAAGGCATTTCCTCATAACCGCCTACTGTCCGTAAACTTCCGAGCACTCCTTCGAGCACGGACAAGTAATAGATGGGGGGATTTGACCAAAATTGATGATTCTGTTCGAATAATAGGTTGAGCTCTCTATATGAATTTAAAGCGGCCCTGTAATCTCCTGCCCCCATTAAATAATTTGCCTGGAAGAGTTTATGATTTCGTGTCAACTCAAAATTACCTTCTGAATCAGAGGAAGCGGCTATATAGAGTTCATTGACCATAAGGTCATTCATATCCTGTTTTTGTTTGGATGTCCGGATGGAGCCAATGTGAGAAAGACGATATTTTAATAAGTTGTGTAAAGACGATTGTTCCGTGATTTTCCGGATTTTCTTTAGTGCTTCGTTCTGAATAAAATGCTTATGGAAAAGCTCTTGTTCCGTCATATTGGGGAAGTTTAGTCGAAGCAGGTATTCTAATTCTAACTTTAGTGCAAGGGTCAGTATTTCATTGTTTTCGTAAAATTGTGCCTGTTTGATGGTATCAGATAAGATTTCGAAACATTCCTCAAACAGTGAACGCTCATACAACATACGAGCCTTACATAAATTGTTCAATAGATCATAATAGACATCTTTCTTTTTGCGTAAAGTGAGCAGAGTTTCTACCAGTTTTTCATATAAATATTGGATAGACACTTCAAAAGAACCATTTGGCCGACGTTTATAGAACTCATCTTTTACCAGATTTCCATTTGGCTGTTTACTCTTTGTGATAATATCATAAATGACCAGATAGTCTTTCTCCTCCTTGTCTTTGACCACTTGCAAAGAGAAGTGTTTTTTTCTTGATTTTGAGAGAGAGTATATGAGAGATATAACAGAATCAACTCTTTTCATGGAGGTTCTTTCAATTGGTATTAGGCTGCAATAATCGGGATTTTCTGTGAGAAAAACAAGTGATTTCAAGAAATAACAAATCCGACTTAAGCAAACTCAAGCCGGATTTGTCTCTAAATATTAATGAATGATACGTTGCTTATGCTGCCGGATCCGGTGCTTCTCCGCTACCACCTCCTTCTCCTTTATCGTCTCCATTACCATCATCAGGGGTAGTGGAGCTATTGGTTTTCGAACTATCCAACTTCTGGATACTGATCGATTTTATCATACCTTTAAACAAATTTCCTGGAGTGAAAATAATTTTACGGTTTCTCAGGGATTCCGTAGTTACTCCTTTTTCATCATCCTGACTTTTACATCCGAAAGAAGGACGGAAAGTTCCGAATTCTCCAAGGCTCACCGAAGCTCCGATCTCCATATACGTTATCAGTGAATCAATCAATCCGTCGAGTACGGATTTTACAGTACCGCGTGGAACGAATCCAACTTTTGTTACCTGGTCGCATAGCATTTTAAAATCAACAGTAACCACGTTGAATGGTCTAGCTACATATTTTTCAGCTTTTTCCTTATCAAAGCCAAAGGTTGTTTTCTTGACTACATATTTCAGTGCCATAATTTTTAATAGTTTTAATCGTTAGTAAATCTAGTTATTATTTTGTGATCACGATGCAAAGATATGGTATCGGAATTTGCTGTGCAAGCAATTTTGAAGAAGTGCGTTAATAAAATAATTAATATTGATCCAATCGATTGTTTTATAGTTGTTTGTGTGTTTATTAATCTTTACATTAATGCGATTGGTTATATAAATAGATGCTTTAGCCTGTTTTTCTCGGAAGATTATTCATCCAAATACTGGCAATGCACATAAAAATAGCCTACTTATACATTTCTATAGATTAAAATTTTAACTAGCAGTAATTTTTAAGTTTGCCGATGTGCAGAAAGAAGCAAGGATAAAAATATCTTTGGAGGAAATGCCAATTATCTTTTTAAATATACCACCGTCTTGCCTCCTCCGTATTTTCGTATGATTCCCTCTTTTAAATAGCTATTTAACAGCTCGGTTGCTTTGTACCTACTTATGCCGGCCAGCCTCGTAAAATCGACACAGGTGATACAACCTTGCTCGTCCAGATGTTGCATAAGGAGGCTACGGCATTTGTCTTCATCGGGATTGCCATTGCTTCGGTAAGGTGATTCCATGCGTTCCAGCGGCAATGGTTCCAAACTCTCACGGAATTTCTTGTTGATGCGGAGGTTTACTTTATTTAGGTGGATGGAAGGAGAGCGGATTTCTTTCTTCTCCATTACCGGATGGTCGCATTTCAGCGATAAGGAGAAATAACCTAATTCTCCGACTTCCACAATCCAGCCTTGTTTCAACCAATGTTGTAACTCATCGGTGACTGCTTGCAAGCATCCTTCAATGGTGGCCTGACTGAAGCCGTTACTTTTAGATACTAATTCTATAAACTTCTTAGCATCAAGAGTTCCTGATGGAATCACTCGTGCGTGAAGTGGTTGCTGCTCATCCTTTTTTTGTGGGTTGCCACTGGCATAAAGATCGTAATAAACACTCATGTCTTATTTTGTTTTTAGTTATTCAGTAAATATTGTCTCCGGCTACATGATTTTATTCGTTTGACTATAGTCATTTAAAACGTTGACTATAGTGCTTCTTTTATTTGACTATAGTCTATCGAAAGAAACACTATAGTCAAATGAATTAATTTGTGCACTCAAAGATATTAATTATTTCAGGTAAAGACACTAATTTATGCATTAAATGAGAAAATACTATCTACCCCTTTATATTTTCTTTTAAAAACGATACCTTTAAAGTGTTTTCTTTCTTTTTTATCAAGTATGGATTGATTTCCGGCAAGTTCTCCTATATTTCCCGAATTAATATTCATTAACTTATTTGCCGTAATACTTTTTAATATCTCTTGTGTATTAGCTAATAGATATTGAACTATTAACTTTAAAGACTAATATTATGGAAAAAGATTCTCCTTTTTCATCCACCGGCAGAAGGTGTATTGTAACCCTAATGTGCATATTTGTCACTGCTTTTGTTTATGCACAACAGCAAAAAATATCGGTTAGTATCAAAGAGCTTCCTCTTAAAGAGGCTATCAGTCAGATAGCAGAGAAGGCATTGATGAATGTAGCCTATAGCAAAGAATTTGTGGATACGAGTAGGAAAGTGTCATTGGAGGTAAAAGACACAGATGTAAGCAAAGCACTAACTCTTTTGCTAAAAGGGACTAACATTGGGTTCCGTTTCCTGGATGACAGTATTTTATTTTATAATAAAGAATATCAAAATAAAACTGAACCTGTTGATTCGCAAGGAGAGAAAAAGGAACTGTATGTGAAAGGTAAAGTTACTGACGAGAATGCGGAACCGATCATCGGAGCCACCGTATCGGTAAAAGGCTCGACTACAGGTACAATCACCGATATCAATGGTCAGTATTCCATCAAGGTACCCTATGGAAGTACACTTCGGTACTCATACGTCGGCTACCGTGAAGAAAGCGTCATAGCGAAAGCAACGGCAGTAAACGTAGTGATGAAAGAGAATGCTGTCAGCCTAGAAGATGTAGTAGTTGTAGGTTATGGCGTGCAAAAGAAAGTGAATGTAACAGGTGCCGTATCTATGGTTAAAGCGGAGGCTATTGAGAACAGGCCTATAACTAACGTAACTACGGGGCTGCAAGGATTGTTGCCTGGAGTTAGTATCGTTTCTTCTTCGGGGCAGCCGGGTGCTGTGCCCAGCATCAACATTCGTGGTACGGGAACTATTAACAGTAGTACAGCACCTTTGATCTTGATTGATGGAGTAGCCGGGGGAGACATCAACTTATTGAATCCTTCGGACATCGAAAGCGTATCCGTACTGAAAGATGCCGCCTCATCAGCTATTTATGGAGCACGTGCCGCTAACGGTGTTATTCTTGTAACGACTAAAAAGGGAGAAAAGAAAGAACGGGTAGTATTCCAATATAACGGATATGCCGGATTCCAGACTCCCACAGCATTGCCCGAACTTGTTAACGGAAGGGAATACATGGAACTCTCCAATGAAGCCATGAGTGCTGCCGGATTTTCCAAGCCCTATACGCAAGAGGCTTTCGATAAATATGATTCGGGACTGTATCCCAACGAATATTCCAATACTGACTGGATTGACGAAATATACAAAAGCCGGGCTTTTCAAACGGGGCATAATGTGAGTGCACGGGGTGGAAGCGAGAAAACCGGATTTTTTATGTCGTATGGTTTTCTGGATCAGGATGGACTGGTTGTAGGTGACGGATATAGTTCCAAAAGACATAATGCGCGTATCAGTGTAAACACGGAGGTGTATGATCGTCTGAAACTGACCGGACAGATGAGCTATGTCGATTTCTATAAAAAGGACTTAGGTTATAGCGGCACATCAGGAGTATTCCGCCTGTCACAGCGTATGTCTCCGTTACTTCCCGTCATGTGGCAAATTCCTGACGAGAATGGCCGAATGGTGGATAGTGAGAACTGGTCGTACGGTTCGGTGCGTAACCCCTTGCAAGTAGCCTATGAGTCGGGAATGGAAGAACGGAAAACACGTGTGCTCAATGGTATTTTCAATGCAGATCTCAAAATTATAGACGGACTGAACGTAGGTATGCAGTACTCTGCAAATATATATACCCGCCAGGTGGATGAGTTTAACCCGAAGATGTTGTCTTATTACTCGGACGGTAGCCCGTTGAAAGCAAATGAAGATGCCAAGGACTATATCTCACAAAGCCATCTCGACGTTATGACCCAAACGTTGCAATTCACAATGAACTTTAATAGGACCATAGGACGCCACGAGTTGGGAGCATTGATGGGATTTTCGCAAGAGTGGGAAAACAGAAGCACACTGGGTGCTACGCGTGATAATGTGATGGTTGAGGATATTCACGTTATTAGTGCCGGAATGATTAATTTTATGAATAGCGGAACAAAAGACGAGTGGGCTTTGCGTTCTTACTTTGGTCGTGTCAACTATGCTTTTGACGGTAAATACCTGTTTGAAGCTAACCTGCGTGCCGATGGAACTTCAAGATTTGCCAAGGGCAATCGTTGGGGATATTTTCCATCGTTTTCGGCAGGATGGAACTTTTCACGTGAAAAATTTATGGAGTTCGCTACTTCGGTATTGAGCTCGGGCAAGCTGCGTGCTTCCTGGGGTGAGTTGGGAAATCAAAACATTCCCGGTAATTACTACCCCTACTTGTCACCTATCATAACCGAAGAGTCTTATCCTATCGGAGCTTCTAATACACCTGTTATGGGACTTTGGCAAAACAAAATCGGTAATCCCGACATCAAGTGGGAAACCATCCGCATGCTTAATTTCGGGGTAGACCTTAGTTTTTTGAACAATAGACTGAATGTGGACTTTGATTGGTATAAGAAAGAAAATATTGATGCATTGGTTCGTCCCGATGTTCCGGCTATTGTCGGGGTTTCCAGTAGTAACGTAGGTTATGTCAATCTTGGTAAGATTGATGTCAAAGGATGGGAGCTTAATTTGTCATGGCGTGATAAGATCGGAAGTGTAAATTACAATCTCGGGTTCAATCTGTCGGACGCTCGTAATAAGATTACCGATTTGGGTGGAACTCCGGAGTCGCTGACCAGTACGGCTTCCGGTTCGTATCGTCGGGTAGGTGATCCGATAGGTGCTTTCTATGGTTATCTGACTGATGGGCTGGCGCAAGTGTATGACTTTGAATCAGTGAATACAACTACAGGTAAGTACCAGAAACCAAAATTTCCTCTTGTTGCATCACAAAACGGCATTGTACAGCCCGGAGATATTAAGTATCGGGACATCAGTGGTCCTGACGGCGCTCCCGACGGGGTAATTGATGACTACGACAAAGTGGTGTTTGGCGAGAAAGAGCCTCATTACACCTATGCAATCAAGGGTGGTTTGGAATGGAAAGGCATTGATTTCAGTTTCTATTTGCAAGGCGTAGGCAAAGTTGCCGGTTACCTTGAGGATGAGGCTCGGCATGCATTTATCAATGACTACTCAATCCCTAAAAAAGAGCATCTTGACAGATGGACGCCTATGAATCCAAATGCTTCTTATCCCAGACTTTATCAGTCGCAGGAGCACAACAGGCTCTTCAGTGACTACTGGAAAGAGGATGCATCGTACTTGCGCCTGAAGAATATTCAGATAGGTTATCGTTTTCCTGCCCGGATGGTGGCACCTCTTGGCATTAATAGTCTTAGAGTATATGCTTCGGCAGATAACTTGTTTACTAAAACCGATTACTTCGGAGCTTATGACCCTGAAGTGAGGACCACCAGCGGAGATGTCTATCCGCAAGTAAAAACCTATGTTTTTGGATTATCAATAACATTCTAACCTATTAAACGACTATAAAGATGAAATACTCAAAATACTTTTTAATCATTGCTTTCTTTGGTATAGTTACCTCATGTAGCGATTTTCTGGATAGAACGAACCCTAACGAGCCGGACAATGTAACATTCTGGGTAAATGAAGATCAGCTTAAAAATGCCTTGCCTCCCTGTTACGAAGCTTTACAAAAGGACTATCTCGTGAATTGGAGTGAATCGACGGCCGAAACTGTTATGTGGGGGAATATTACTAGTGGACTAAGTAAGGTTTCGGGAGGCAAGCACTCTTATACTGACGGCTTCCCCTTCACTACCTATTGGACAGGAGCGTATAGCTATATTTATCGCTGCAATAATTTTCTGGACAACTATAATAAAGCGCAGGTAGCTCAAAATAAGAAGGACGTTTATGCCGCAGAAGTAAAAACCATCCGGGCGCTTATGTACTTTTACCTTACGGTGTTTTGGGGTGATGTACCTTGGGTAGGAGAAGTCATCCAGCCCGAAGATGCATATATCGAACGTACTCCCAGAGAGAAAGTCATTGACCAGCTCGTCGAGGATTTGAAATGGGCGGCAGAGCGCATGCCTGAAGAAAGGTATACAGGCGACAAACTGGGAAGACTCGACCGCTGGGGCGCTTTAGCCATATTGGCACGTATTGCCTTGCAAAACGAAAGATGGGAACTGGCTGCAAAAACGAGTGAATATATCATCGAAAACAGTCCCTATGGCCTGTATGAATACGAAAAACTATTTCATCACGAAGGGGATGTCGAGAATGATCCGAAAAATATCGAAGCCATCGTATATAGCCTTTTTGTACCCGAAATCCGTACACAAAGTCTGCCCAATGAAACTTGCAGTCCGACGGACTATATACGCCTCAATCCAACGAAGTCATTAGTGGATGCTTATCTGTGTACAGACGGTAAACCGGCAAAAACCGGATTGGAATATTATAAAAAGACCGGTGTGCAGACCTCATCGTTATACAAGTCGCCTGAAGAGCATTATGTGGATTATTTCCAGAACAGAGATCCTAGAATGAAGATGACTTTATATGCTCCGGGTGACAAATGGCCGGGAGGAGATGACGGTGATCCTGATACGGATAAGGCCAACGAGATATTTAATCTGCCTCGTTTTGCTTCATTGCAAGATAATAACCGTGTGGGGGCAAATAGCCGTACAGGTTTCTATCTGAAAAAGTATAACGATATTGATTTGGCCGGTTCGAGTGTGGGTGGGCATGGGAATCTCAATGTCATCCGCTTTGCCGAAATCTTGCTGATTTATGCCGAAGCCACTTTCGAACTACAAGGCAAGAAACTGACACAAACACAGATTGATTACTCCATCAACAGGCTTAGAGATCGTGTGAATATGCATCGTATGAACCTTGACGAACTTGGCGCATGGGGGATGGATCTCGAAACCGAATTGAGAAGAGAACGTCGCATTGAGTTGGCAGGTGAAGGAACAAGATACGCCGATGTGATGCGCTGGCGTGAAGGCGAACTTCGCTTTGGACGTGCCATCACCGGTCCCAGCCTGAAAGTTTGTATGAATGATTTGGGCGCCAACCCGTATCCCGATACCGGAGTAGATGAGTTTGGTGATGTTATCTACGAAAAGTCTACCGCGGAAGGCGGAGCACGCTACTTCGACGCAACGAAACATTATTTGTGGCCCGTGCCTAATCCCGAGCGTCAGAAGAATCCTCTGTTAGGACAAAATCCGGGTTGGGAAAAGTAATCATAAAAAAATAGAAACCATGTATTCAATGAAGAAATATTTATTATTGTTTTTATGCCTGACTTTGGGCGTTGCCTATGCGCAAGATACTCTACGGGTGCGGGTAATGACCTATAATTTAAGATTTGGCGAACTGGCATCTTTAGAGGAACTTGCTCATCACATCAAATCCTTCAAACCTGATTTTGTGGCGCTTCAGGAAGTGGATAGCAAAACAGACCGTAAGCGTACCCCGCATCAGAAGGGGAAGGATTTTATATCCGAACTTGCCTATCATACAGGGATGTTTGGGCTTTACGGAAAAACGATTGACTATTCTACCGGTTATTACGGTATTGGGATGTTAAGTAAATATCCATATATTTCTGTCCAAAAGATAATGCTGCCCCATCCGGTCAAAGAGCATGAGAGGCGGGCCATGCTGGAGGGATTATTCGAAATGGGTAATGATACCATTGTTTTACCTCTACGCATCTGGACGTCAACTCTCAAGAAACACGGGCGGAGCAAATAAAATTTATTACCGGGCATTTCAAAATTATAAATATCCTGTAATTTTGGGAGGTGATTTCAACGCGCGTCATTACTCGGAGGCAATACGTGGTATGGATAGCTGGTTTGCTGCAAGCAACGATGATTTTGGAATGCCGGCATGGAAACCTGTGATTAAGATCGATTACTTGTTTGTTTACCCGCAAAAAGGATGGCGTGTGATTAGTACACAAACTGTTCAGTCGCTTTTGTCAGACCATTTACCGATTATTACGGAACTGGAATATGTGAAAGAAGCATCGAAGAAAAAATATTGATACTCACTTATAACATTTATGATTTTCTATGATACATACAATAATCAAGTATTTATTGATTTCAACAACGCTTTTTTTCTGCTCATGCCACAAGCCTAAGACGGATATTATCACCCCCGCCAAACAGTTAATAGAACGTCAGATTGGGGAAAGAGCACAGTCTATCCACTTTGAATATATCGAACCATCCGACGGTAAAGATATATTCGAAGTGATAGCAAGCGACGGCCGGCTTACCCTAAGGGGAAGTAGCTCCGTTGCTATCTGTTACGCTTTTCATACGTACATGAAAGAGGCCTGCAAGAGTATGAAAACATGGAGCGGTGAACATATAACGTCGGTGATGCCGTGGCCCGATTATGAATTGTATGAACAAGTGTCCCCTTATGAGTTGCGCTATTTCCTTAATGTTTGTACATTCGGCTACACTACTCCTTACTGGGACTGGGAGCGTTGGGAAAAGGAAATTGACAGGATGGCTCTTTATGGTGTAAATATGCCCTTGGCTACCGTGGCCAGCGAAGCCATTGCGGAACGGGTATGGCTGCGTATGGGATTGAACAAAGAAGAAATCCGTGAGTTTTTCACTGCCCCTGCACACCTTCCCTGGCATCGCATGGGCAATTTGAACAAGTGGGACGGTCCCTTATCTGATGCATGGCAACAGAACCAAATCGCTTTGCAGCATCAAATCCTGACCCGTATGCGCGAGTTGGGTATGCAGCCCATAGCGCCTGCGTTTGCAGGTTTCGTGCCGGAAGGATTTGTGCAGAAACATCCCGACACACAATTCCGGCACATGCGGTGGGGTGGTTTTGATGAAGAGTACAACGCCTATGTATTGCCACCGGATTCACCTTTTTTCGAAGAGATAGGCAAACTGTTTGTCGAAGAGTGGGAAAAAGAGTTTGGAGAAAATACGTATTATCTCTCGGATAGTTTTAATGAGATGGAGCTGCCTATCGATAAGGAAGATAAAGAAGCGAAATATAAGTTATTGGCCGAGTATGGAGAAACGATCTATAAATCAATTGCAGCCGGAAACCCGGATGCCGTTTGGGTTACACAGGGATGGACATTCGGATATCAACATTCATTCTGGGATAAAGAATCGCTTAAAGCCTTGTTAAGCAATGTACCTGATGATAAAATGATTATCATTGATTTGGGCAATGATTATCCGAAATGGGTGTGGAACACCGAGCAAACATGGAAAGTACATGATGGGTTTTACGGAAAGAAATGGATATTCAGCTATGTACCCAACTTTGGTGGGAAAAACACCATGACAGGAGACTTGGACATGTATGCTAGTTCCTCGGTCAAAGCATTACGTGCCGCAAATAAAGGTAACTTGATTGGGTTCGGTTCTGCCCCTGAAGGACTCGAAAACAATGAGGTTGTTTACGAACTGTTAGCCGATATGGGATGGTCATCAGATAGTATCGACCTGGACGATTGGATGAAGATATACTGCGAGGCCCGTTATGGAGGATATCCCGATGCCATGGAGGAAGCTTGGAAACTTTTTCGGAAAACAGCATATAGTTCTTTATATTCATACCCCCGTTTTACCTGGCAAACCGTAATATCCGATCAACGGCGGATCAGTAAAATCGACCTTAGTGATGATTACTTGCAGGCTATACGTTTGTATGCTAGTTGCGCTGACGAACTGAAAAGCTCTGAATTATACAGAAACGACCTCATAGAGTTTGTTTCGTATTATGTAGCGGCTAAAGCTGAAAATTTTTATAAGCAGGCCCTAAAAGATGATTCGGAGAATCGTGTTCTCGCAGCGCAACGTAGTCTGCAACAAACTGTTGATTTGTTGATGGACGTTGACAGGCTGTTGGCCTCTCATCCTTTATATCGATTAGAAGAATGGGTGGAACTTGCGCGCAATAGCGGAACAACTCTTCAGGAAAAAGATGCTTATGAGGCAAATGCCAAACGCTTGATTACAAGTTGGGGTGGTATTCAGGAAGATTATGCTGCCCGTTTCTGGAGCGGGCTGATTAAAGACTACTATATCCCTCGTATACAGCTCTATTTCACAAAAGACCGGAATAAAATCCGAGAATGGGAGGAGCAATGGATTACATCTCCCTGGAGTAACAGTACGACTCCGTTTGATGATCCGGTCGAGGCTGCATTGAGTTTAATAGAGAAAACAAATAAGTGATAGCTTTTATGAAAAAGATTGTATTGGCATTCGACTCGTTTAAAGGTTCGGTCGGTTCTTTCGAGATAGCGAAAGCTGCCGAAAAAGCGATTCAGGAGGAATTACCCGACTGTCAGATTATACGTTTCCCCATAGCTGATGGCGGCGAAGGGACTACAGAAGCTCTATGCTCTGCCCTTCATGCTCAAACGGTGTCATGTCGGGTGCATGATCCATTCATGAAGCCAATTGAAGTATCGTATGGCATCGTAAACAATGGTGCGATGGCTATTATCGAAATGGCCTCGGCCTGCGGTCTGCCATTAATCGATTCAAGTCGGAGAAACCCCATGAAGACTACGACTTATGGAGTTGGAGAAATGGTTGCTGACGCATTAAAACGCGGGTGTCGGGAATTCATTATCGGTATCGGCGGAAGTGCTACGAATGATGCGGGAATTGGTATGCTAAAGGCTTTAGGTGCACGTTTTTTAGATAGCGGAAACGGTGAGTTGGAGCCTGTCGGCGAAAATCTGATAAAAGTCCATCAAATAGATATTTCCCAATTGAATCCGGCATTGAAGGAGAGTCACTTTACGATCGCCTGTGATGTTAGTAATCCATTTTTTGGAAAAGAGGGTGCAGCCTATGTATACGCTCCCCAAAAAGGGGCAAATAGTTTGCAAGTGATAGAGTTGGACAATGGGTTGCGGCATTATGCACAGGTGATAAAGGAATATACAAATATGGATATATCGCAGCTTCCCGGTGCCGGAGCAGCCGGAGGAATGGGAGGCGGCCTGCTTCCGTTTTTGAATGCAGAATTGCAATCCGGAATAGAAGTTATATTGAAAACGCTTCGTTTCGAAGAGGTCGTCCGACAGGCAGATCTGATACTGACCGGAGAGGGTAAACTGGATCGCCAGACTGGTATGGGAAAGGCGCTGGACGGAATTTTACGTGTCGGTGAGAAATGTCAGGTTCCGGTGATAGCGCTGGGGGAGCGGTCGAAGCCACCGAAGCGCTTAATAGGATGGGGTTTACTGCCGTACTGCCTATTCAACCTTTTCCGGTAACACTTGAAGAGGCGATGCGACCGGAGTTTACGAAAGAAAACATAGAGAGAACGGTGCGACAGGTGGTGAGAATCATAAAACAATTTACTAAATAATACTCAATGACAGCGATAGGCGCATTAATCGGGCTTTCATTATCCATACTGTTAATCATAAGAAAGCTTTCTCCGACATACAGTCTGATTATCGGAGCGATAGTTGGAGGGTTGTTGGGAGGACTATCTTTAAATGAGACCGTAACGGTGATGACCGAAGGGGTGAAAGAGGTCACCCCGGCGGTATTGCGGATTCTGACAGCCGGAGTCTTGTCAGGCATATTAATACAAACCGGGGCTACCACGGTCATCTCCAATGCGATTATAAACAAAATGGGTGAGAAACGGGTATTTATGGCATTGGCACTCGCAACGATGTTGCTTTGTACGGTAGGCGTCTTTATTGATGTGGCTGTGATAACCGTTGCGCCGGTGGCTCTTTCGATAGGCAAGCGTCTAAACCTGTCTCCATCTGTATTGCTTATTGCTATGATCGGGGGAGGTAAATGTGGAAATATCATATCACCTAACCCGAACACCATTATAGCAGCCGGAAATTTTAATGCAGATCTATCGGCTGTAATGTTTGCCAATATTTTACCGGCAGTGATCGGTTTGTTTTTCACTGTTTTTGTTATTGTCCGTCTGATGCCTCAAACAGTGAAAACAAAAAACAATGATGCAAACAGAGGATAAAGAGGAAGAGAGAAATCTGCCTTCGTTAAGAACCAGTCTGATTGCTCCTGTTGTTACGATTGTTTTATTGGCATTACGTCCTGCGGCAGGAATCAATATCGATCCTTTGATAGCTTTGCCGGTAGGTGGCTTATGTGGTGCTATCTGCATGAAACAATGGAAAAACATTCTTCCGAGTATAGCGTATGGACTGCAAAAGATGTCTGTGGTAGCTATTCTGCTGATAGGAACCGGAACTATTGCCGGCATCATAAAGAACTCTTCTTTGAAAGATTGGATTCTTACAGGATTAGATCATGCTCATATTAGTGATGCATTGATTGCTCCTATATCAGGCGCGTTGATGTCGGCGGCTACCGCATCGACAACAGCCGGAGCGACACTGGCTTCTTCTTCGTTCGCTGAAACGATATTGGCTATAGGCATTTCTGCAGTTTGGGGGGCAGCTATGATTAATTCCGGAGCTACAGTTCTTGACCATTTGCCACATGGTTCGTTCTTTCATGCGACAGGAGGCGTATGCGAACTCAACTTTAAAGAACGTCTGAAGCTGATACCTTATGAATCGCTTATAGGGATAGTGTTAGCTGCCGGAACGACTATTTTATATATAATAAGTAATTAAAAGAATCAAATATTATGAATCCGAACAAACGGTTACTTTCGCTTGATGTACTTCGGGGTATTACTGTTGCCGGGATGATCTTGGTCAACAATACAGGAAAGTGCGGGTATAACTTTGCCGCTTTTGCACATGCCAAGTGGGATGGCTTTTCGCCGGCCGATCTGGTATTTCCGATGTTTATGTTCCTGATGGGTATTTCGACCTACATCTCCTTGTGTAAGTATAACTTCCAGTGTCGACCGGCCATTGCGAAAATCATAAAAAGAAGTCTCTTATTAATATTTATTGGTCTGGTTATGGAGTGGTTCATAACAGCAATAGATAGTGGTAACTATTTTGATTTGAGTCAGCTCCGGTTGATGGGAGTTATGCAACGGCTTGGGATTTGTTATGGTATTACAGCCTTATTGGCCGTGACAATACCGCATAAGCGTTTTATGCCATTAGCTATTATCTTGCTGATTGTCTACTTTATTTTTCAGTTATTTGGAAACGGATTTGAAAAGAGTGCGGATAATATCGTCGGGATTGTTGATTCGGCTATTTTAGGGTCTAACCACATGTATCTTCAGGGCCGCCAGTTTGTCGATCCCGAGGGGATACTTAGTACGATTCCCGCTGTGTCTCAAGTAATGATCGGTTTTGTTTGTGGAAAGATAATCATCGATATTAAAGACAATGACCGCCGGATGCTGAATCTATTTCTTATAGGTACCACGCTGTTGTTTGCCGGCTATTTGTTAAGCTATGCCTGTCCTTTGAATAAACGTTTGTGGTCTCCTTCGTTCGTTTTGCTCACTTGTGGGATTGCGGCATTGTCATTGGCATTGCTGCTCTATATCATTGATGTGAAGCAGAATAAAAAGTGGTTTTCGTTTTTCGAAGCATTTGGAGCGAATCCGCTTGTAATTTATGTGTTTAGTTGTATAGCCGGAGGATTGCTTGTGCATTGGCATATTCATACAACAGTGTTCAATAATTTGCTTAACCCGTTATTCGGAAATTACTTCGGTTCATTTATGTACGGTGTATTTTTCCTGTTGTTCAATGGGCTGTTGGGATATGTTTTGTTAAAAAGAAAAATCTATATAAAATTATAAATCAGAATGAAAAGAAAAAGTGTATACACGTGTCTGGTTATGCTGCTTATGTCGTTGGCTCTTCAGGCTAAAGACAAAGACGTAGCTGTTGCGGAAGCATTATTGAAACGTTTGCTGCCGTCATACATCGAGAGTTTTCAGTTTCAAAAGTTAAAAGGAGAGAAAGACTGCTTTACGATAGAGTCTGTAAAAGATAAAATTGTAATCGGTGGAAACAACGCTAATTCAATGGCGATGGGACTGAACCATTACTTGAAATATTACTGTCTCACTACAGTGTCTTGGTATGCGGATATAGCCGTTGAAATTCCTGAAGAATTGCCGATGGTTGGTGAGAAGGTGGTTTCGGAAGCGAGAGTGGATACTCGTTTTTTCCTGAATTACTGCACGTATGGTTACACGATGCCTTGGTGGCAATGGAAAGAATGGGAACGTTTTATTGACTGGATGGCCCTTAATGGTATAAATATGCCTTTGGCAATTACCGGACAAGAAGCCGTGTGGTATAAAGTCTGGTCGAAAATGGGAATGTCGGACATCGAAATACGCTCTTACTTCACGGGACCGCCGTATCTGCCCTGGCATCGGATGGCTAACATAGATCGTTGGAACGGTCCGTTGCCGATGGAATGGCTGGAACACCAGGTAAGCTTGCAGAAAAAAATACTCGCGCGTGAGCGTGAATTGAATATGAAGCCTGTATTGCCAGCCTTTGCCGGACATGTACCTGCCGATTTAAAACGGCTCTATCCCGAGGTCGATATTCAACATTTGGGCAAATGGGCCGGCTTTGCTGATGCATACCGTTGTAATTTTCTGAACCCTAACGATGCTTTGTTTGCGAAAATTCAGAAGCTATTTCTTGATGAACAAAAAAAACTTTTCGGAACCGATCATATTTATGGTTTAGATCCTTTCAATGAGGTTGACCCGCCCAGTTTCGAACCCGAATATTTGCGGAAGATAGCTTCGGATATGTACGCTACATTGACGGCTGCCGATCCCAAAGCCCAATGGATGCAAATGACATGGATGTTTTATTTTGATAAAGATAAATGGACTTCCGAGCGAATGAAGGCTTTGCTGACAGGAGTGCCACAGAATAAAATGATATTACTTGATTATCATTGTGAAAATGTTGAATTATGGAAAAGAACAGAGCATTTTCATGATCAGCCCTATATTTGGTGTTATCTGGGCAATTTCGGGGGAAACACGACTTTGACAGGGAACGTCAAAGAAAGTGGCGCACGACTTGAGAATGCTCTTATTAACGGTGGAGGCAACCTTAAAGGAATCGGCTCTACGCTGGAAGGATTGGATGTGATGCAGTTTCCCTACGAATACATTCTTGAGAAAGCATGGAATCTGAATGTAGATGATAATAAATGGATTGAATGTCTGGCTGACAGGCATGTGGGATGCGTGTCGCAGCCTGTGCGCGATGCTTGGAAACGATTATTCAATGACATTTATGCACAAGTGCCGCGCACATTGGGTACTTTACCCGGGTATCGCCCTGCATTGAATAAGAACAGTGAAAAACGCACAAGTAATGTGTACAGCAATGTTGAACTACTAGAGGTTTGGAGAAAACTGAACGAAGCACCTTCTGACCGGAGAGATGCTTTTCGTCTGGATTTGATTACTGTAGGCAGACAGGTGCTTGGAAACTACTTTCTTGACGTGAAAATGGAGTTTGATAGGATGGTTGAAGCTAAAGACTATCAGGCTTTGAAAGCTTGCGGCGAGAAAATGAAGGAGATATTGAATGATTTGGATAAACTGAATGCCTTTCATCCTTACTGTTCGCTGGATAAATGGATTGATGATGCGCGGAAGATGGGAGATTCTCCCCAATTGAAAGACTATTATGAAAAGAACGCTCGCAACTTGATTACGACTTGGGGAGGAAGCCTGAACGATTATGCCAGCCGTTCGTGGGCCGGGCTGATAAGTGATTATTATGCAAAGCGCTGGGAGGTGTATATCGATACATTCATCAAAGCGGCCGAGAAAGGTGTAGAGGTGGATCAGAAGCAACTTGAAGATGAATTAAAAGAAATAGAAGAAGGTTGGGTAAATGCAACTGATCGGAAGGATGTTCGAAAAGATATTCATTCAGCAACTGACGGATTATTATCCTTCTCAACCTTTTTATTCAGCAAATATCAAAGACTGGTGAAATAAATAAGAGGCCTGTTTTATTTGTTGCTCGCGATTCATGCTATATCAGAAAGAATTAATATATTTGAAAATAAGGACTTAATATAATAAGTTTTTATTTCATATTTAAAATGATTAAGATGTCCCAGAAATACTCACAGGATGAAGCCCAAGCTTTGGTTAAGGCTCTGAAAGAGGGGAACCAGCTGGCATTTAGTATTGTATACAAGACGTATGCGGCGCAGACCTTTTCTTTGGCATTTAAATATCTGCTGAATAAAGAATTGGCTGAAGATGCTGTGCAGAACTTATTCTTAAAACTCTGGCTGAAAAAAGAAGAGATCGACGAGACAAAACCCATAAACAGATACCTTTTTACGATGTTGAAGAACGATCTGCTCAATACGTTGAGAGATTCAAAGAAAAATATCTATTTGCTTGAGGATTGTCTTTCAATGGTTTTGGAATTGGAAGACAATTCTCAAAACGAAAACCTTAAACAAGAACAAATGAACATCATACAGCAAGCTCTTGAGCAACTTTCGCCGCAACGCCGCAAGGTTTTTGAAATGAAAGTTTCGGGAAAATATTCCAATCAGGAAATAGCCGATAAACTTAATCTTTCGATCAATACAATTAAATTTCAATATAGCCAATCTTTGAAGCAGATTCGCGCGACAGTGGGAGAGCTTAGTTTGTTGTTGCTTTATTGTATGATGTAGTTTTATCACTTTTTGCTGATATGGAACGTTCTTTTGAATTAACACGGTTTAACGTAGTCTGTATAATACTTTTTTGTAACAGTGTGTATTACTAATAGATATTGAAATATGAAATCAAAAAAGAAACATACAAATCTGGACTTTGAAGTAGTTGACGGCATCGGGAAATATATGGATGACGACATTCAAAGGATAATAGAAGGCAAACAGCTCGAATTGGGCGACAGAGAATTGCCTCCTTTTGATGAATATCGCATTTATAAGAATATTCAGGAAGCCGTGATGCGGGAAGAAAAACGAAAGAACAGGAGAATAAGGATGCCATTGTTCTTTAAGTGGACGGTAGCCTGTGCAATAGTTTTGCTTGTGATAGGTGTAGGATATAATTTCTATCAAAGTCGTAGTGAGGCAAACCTTGTTTATCGGGAGGTCTGTGCTGTAAGGGGTGAAAAGCTACTTGTATTACTTCCTGATGGTAGCCGGGTGTGGTTAAATGCCGATTCTAAATTGACCTATCCGGAACAGTTTGCAAAATACAACAGGAATGTTACGTTGGAGGGAGAGGCTTATTTTGAGATAGCAGAAAACAAGAAATCCCCTTTTCAGGTGCTTGCCGAGAATGTGAAAATACAAGTGACGGGAACGTGTTTCAATGTAAAAGCATACGCTTCGGATAAGGTAATCAAAACTACACTCGACGAAGGAAGTATAAATATCGGGCATGTGCAAAGCCGCAGGCCTATGCAGCAAATGCTTCCCGGACAAACTGCAGTTTATGAGAAAAGGAGTAATGTAATAAAAATAAAAACTGATAGATATCACGATGATGCTTCGAGTTGGAAGAACAACCGGCTTATTTTCAGAAATGCATCATTGAAAGAGGTGCTTACAACACTCTCGCGTCATTTTGATATAGAGATTACAGTTAAAAACGAAAAGATTGCTTCGTTTACGTACGACTTCGTTTGTAAAGGGAACGATTTGAACTATGTGTTGGAGGTGATGCAATCCATAACACCGGTTAGCTTTAAAAAAATATCAGAATATACATATACCGTTGAATAAGTAAACTTAATCTAATAACAAAAACAAATTTATGAAAGCACTTTTAAAGCCCATTGTATGGGTATGCCTTTTCTTCTTTGCGTATCAAAGTACGTATGCGCAGGCTCTTAAAATAATGAGCTATAATTGCCGGATGTCCGGACAGATGACTGGTTACTCGGTGAAGGAGTATGCTGTATTTATCAGGAAATACAATCCGGATGTTGTAATGTTGCAAGAGATAGATTACAACACAAAAAGGAATAAAAATCAAGATTTCACCACTCAACTGGCTGCGGAGTTAGGATTGTTTTCCGTATTCGGGAAAGCGATGGATACTGGTGGTGGAGAATATGGGGTGGCTATCCTTTCAAAATATCCTTTTGTTTATATCAATAACAAAACTTTTGAAGGTATAGACGGAGCCAAAGAACCCCGGACGCTATTATATGTAGATATTCAGGAACCGGGAACTTCAGACGTAATCAGGATAGGAACGACTCACCTGGATCATTCGACGGACCTGATAAGGAGTGCAATGGCCGAACAGATTAATGAGCGGATTGGTACGGGAGATACTCCGACACTGCTGGGGGGAGATTTTAATGCCCGAACCGACTCTAATGTGATTTGTGAGGTAATGAAGAACTGGCAGAGAATCTGTGATGATACATTCACCTATCCGGCAGATCAGCCGACAATCAAGATTGATTATATATTCGGACTTCCACAGAATAAGTGGAAAGTGAAGTCGTTTAAAGTTCTATCTAATCCGGAAGTATCTGACCACAGAGCTTTGTTTGCTGAAGTTGAATTTGTAAAATGAATGAAATATGAAATCAAACTATCTATATCTGCTATTTATATGTATCATCTCTTGCCTGTTCGTTTCGTGTAGTGATGAGGATAACAAGGGAGAAGAAATTCCGGAATGGAACCGGTTCAGAACAACTAACGTATTGGTTTATGCGCACTTGTCAGAGCAAAATTTATTTAGCTCTTGTAGTTATAAAGAGGTGGCGTCATCTATCAGAAACACTGTTCATTCAGTGGCATTGTTGGATAGGACGAACGCTGTCTATGGGCAAACTGCAATCATAAATACGGGTACGGAGACTGCTAGAGAGAGTAAGAAAGTGCCGGTGTTTGTACCTGTCAGCTATAGTAACGGAGAGAAAAAGATAATCGGTAGTACGGTTCTTTTTCCTTCTACTATTTCCGAAATGACACAATATGTAGTAAAAAACGATTGCAGATATCTTGAAACAAAAACAGAAGCAGTGAACGGAATAGATATGCTCTTCTGTTCTGTGTCATTAAACAGTGAAGACCTGATAGCTCCGGCTGTTGACGTATTTAAGAAAAAGGTAAACGAACAGACGGTTCTGGTAGGCACTGTTAAACGTGCGTTATTGCCTAATCTTGAGTCGGCAATTACTTCTAACTTAACTTCTGATACCTATTCTTTCGTAGAAGTGGAAAATAGAAATAGAGACTCCGAGTATTGTATATTTGTCCTGACTTCACATAAATGGGCTTTTAGGGGGGTAACCGAAACAAGTGTAAGCGGAGATTTACATTGTTTTCAATTACAAATCGAATCTTTAAAATAAAAAATGAACGGTCATGAAGCAATATATCAAAAATATAATGATCCTGATACTTGCCCTTCCATGGGGTTTGTTGTTGACAAATTGTAGTGATAGTGAGTCTGATTATTCGGACGACAACGCGTATCCGCCACCTACTGTAGAACTCACTTCTCCTTCCGAAATAGATGTGGTGGAGTATAACTCGACGGTGACTGTATCTGCTAAAAGTTTCTCTGCTGTGGGTATACATAGTATATATGCTACCTTGTTGAAGATGGATGAAAATGGAGAATATGAAGAGATAAACGCGACTGAACGCCAACGTTTAAAGATAGATACTCTGCAAACTGATATGACACTTGAATTTGACTTGAATGTCAAGGTCAATACGCGTGAAGCAGCCGGAATACTGGTAACATCAACGGACGTTTTGACAAAAACGGCACAAAAGGTAATACCTATTAAAAAGATAACCAAACTTCCATCCCAGATATTCACCGAACCATCAGATTTCCCTGTTTTAGTACCCAATGAAGAGGTTTCTCTGTCTGTAGTGATTCGTTCAGCTGTGGGCATTAAGTCTATAAAACATACGTTGTGTAATAAAGTACTGGGTGACCTGAAGGAATATACGACTATTCCGGTATCAGGCAATCCGTTGGAAATGGAATTTATCCTGAAAACTGTCGTAGACAATAAAGAGACCAATGGAATCAAGATTGTGGTGGAAGATATAGAGGGGTTGAAAGAGGAAAAGATTATCAATATCGAAGGTCTTGAGGGTGTTGACAATAATGTTGCGCTTGTTTTCAACGATATCGAAATGGCACCCGAATGGGAACATTCAACAGAACCGGATCAACCTTATATTTTCTCCATAGAGGGAATAATGGTACAAGGTGTGCAAAAGCATGTATTAAGCCTGAAGGAAATTAAAGGATATGGCTCAAAGGCAAACGGCGTAGACTTTGCTTTCATCAATATATGGAGAAATCCAAGCTTTGTTGCCGTTAAAAACAGAGGTTTCTCTTATGTCAGTGCGTCAAGAATTAGTGGAGGACCGATAGGGCGAGCTTACGATGTGAATGACTGGATCAAACCGGCAGGTGTTGCTACCAACAAAACGCTGTTTACCCTTATCCCTGATGATAAGGTTACTGATCTTGGTATTGATGTGATGATGGCGAACGCGGCTTCGGACGTCAAGACTTTTGAGGCGTTGAATGTATTGGAAAGTATAGCTAAAGGAGGTGCCGATATGTTAATGCAAAGAGTCAATGCGTCTGATGGATATCCGAATGATCCTTGTAGTTTGCAGATAAAAGACGGTTCTTATATTGCCTTTGTTACTGCGGCGGGCAAATACGGTGTCATTCATGTTATTGAAGCCGCAAACGATATGGATGCATTAGTTGCCGGAGGATGTAAAATAGCTACTCCTACAGGAGTGGTAGGAAGCCAGGGACCAGCCTACTCGGGAGCTGGCATAACCGGACTCACTTATGATGGTGTGGCATTACTCTATGGACGTACCTGTAAGTTGAAAATTGTGGTTCAGAAGTAATGTTGTTATAAATTAAGGAATAAAGAACAATACATTTATATTTTGATGTAAAAGTAAAGAAAGGTCGGCTCATAAAAGAAAATGAGTCGGCCTTGTTTTAGATGTTTTTTAAAATATTGGTTATAATAGTTTTGATGTTATCTCATTAATTTGCGTATCAAACACGAAAATATTATTTTCCTTTATGCTTTTTGCCGGAAAAGCTATAACTTCGAAGCACTTTTTAATTTGAATAATAAATGTTGGATTTAAAACAACTTACAGCTGATGTATGCCGGATTGCTACGGAAGTTGGACATTTTTTGAAAGAAGAACGAAAGAACTTTCGTCGTGAGCGTGTGGTGGAAAAACATGCACACGATTATGTGTCTTATGTAGATAAAGAATCTGAAGTGTGTGTGGTGAAAGCCCTAACTGCTTTACTGCCTGAAGCGGGATTCATAACAGAAGAAGGCTCTGCTATTTATCAGGATGAACCATACTGCTGGGTGATTGATCCGTTGGATGGAACTACGAATTATATTCATGATGAGGCTCCTTATTGTGTGTCCATCGCTTTACGTAGCTGTACCGAACTTCTTTTAGGCGTCGTTTATGAGGTTTGCCGGGATGAATGTTTTTATGCTTGGAAAGGCGGAAAAGCGTTTATGAATGGCGAAGAAATTCATGTGTCGAACGTTGAAAACATCAAAGATGCATTCGTCATTACAGAATTGCCTTATAATCATCTGCAATATAAACAGACCGCTCTTCATCTCATCGATCAGCTTTATGGAGTAGTGGGAGGCATTCGCATGAATGGCTCGGCTGCTGCCGCAATCTGTTATGTAGCTATTGGGCGTTTTGATGCATGGATGGAAGCATTTCTCGGAAAATGGGATTATTCTGCAGCGGCACTGATTGTTCAGGAGGCGGGAGGAAAGGTGACTAACTTTTATGGTGAAGATCATTTCATAGAAGGACATCATATTCTTGCAACGAATGGAAATCTTCATCCTTTCTTTCAGAAACTTCTGGCAGAAGTCCCTCCATTGAATATGTAATTGCAATATGTAGGTGCTATTGCAACTTTAAATCTCTATTATTATGAAACACACACTTCTTATCAAAGACTGGCTTAGTTCTTTCTTATCTTTGCTATTTCCCCGTTGCTGCGTTGTTTGTGGCCGGCCGTTAGCAAAGGGTGAAGAATGTATCTGTACAGAATGTAATATCAATCTACCCCGTACTAATTATCATCTTCGAAAAGATAATCCGGTAGAGCGGCTCTTCTGGGGACAAATCCCTTTGGAACGGGCTACTTCTTTTTTCTTTTATGAGAAAGGAAGCGACTTCCGGTTGATTCTTCATAGGTTGAAATATGGTGGACAAAAGGAAATAGGTGCAATTATGGGGCGGTATATGGCTGCCGAACTTTTGTCTTCCAATTTTTTTCAGGGAATTGATGTGATAATCCCCATACCGCTTCATAAGAAAAAACAGCAAATCCGTGGTTATAATCAGAGTGAGTGGATTGCTCGTGGTATTGCTGCTGTAACAGGAATCCCCATCGATACAGAATCAATATTACGTAAGAAAAATACGGAAACGCAAACGCGTAAATCTGTGTTTGAACGTCGGGATAATGTGGAAGGTATCTTTGAACTTCAGCATCCCGAAACACTTGCAGGGAAACACATACTGATAGTTGACGATGTGTTGACTACTGGTTCTACTACTCTGGCATGTGCTTCCTGTCTGGTAGATGTGGAGGATATACGGATTAGTATATTGACGTTGGCAATGGTGGAATAAATATGTATATCAGTACCCTAATTCATTATAGGTATTCAACGAAAATGAAAATAATCTGTGTGAATCTGTGTAATCCGTGGTGAACTCTAAATTAGCATTTAGCTTGTTTCGGTACGGAAATAACCAAAAATACTGTCGCTGACAATAACTCGTCAATATGCAGCTTTTATCTCTTTCTCTTGCTTATATTATTTTTTCAATTGCCTAACGAATTATCGTTTGACAACTGTTGAACGAACGCTTGACAGATGTTGAACTATCGCTTAACAATTGTCAAACGAAAACTCCTTAGGCAATGAAATAACTATTAATAGGTAAACGTTCGCTTAAAAATAACTAATAAAATCATTAGTGGTAATTGATTCCAAACGGTACGGTTATAAATTTATTCCATATCATTATATTTTAGACACGATAAGATTATCATTGAAATATATTTCAACATATACATTCCTACGATAGAAGTGTCAAAAATAAAAGAGACGAACAATTTCCTTAATTTAAGTTTAGGACTTTATCAGTCGATTCGTTTCTCGGTGAGAAACACTTCGTTTCTCGGTGTCGAAAAGGTTGTTTCTCGGTGAGAAACGGGCCGTTGGTTTTAAAGGAAATTATAGAATTGTAACCGGTTGGATACCAGTGGTTTATAAAGTAGTGCTATCTATCAGAAATACATAGGAGTTTTATTGACATTTTTTGCAACACTGTTTGGCTCAGTCTGAAACCTTGGGGGATTGCGTTAAAATTCTTATTTTTGCATCATGAAAACATCCTCTTCCCAAACGATTGATCCTGTTGCTTCTTTAAGCTTGTTCTTGCCTTCAGGAATCCTTGATT
>ENA-OQJB01000055-OQJB01000055.1-human-gut-metagenome-genome-assembly--contig:-NODE-55-length-62171-cov-4.477822_pt1 | contig 62171 bp, 44 predicted proteins | sample MGYA00242599_ERZ504765 | MGnify/ENA primary metagenome ERZ504765 (study PRJEB26092, sample SAMD00036354) | human gut metagenome | host: Homo sapiens | study: EMG produced TPA metagenomics assembly of...
GAACTTAACCATGCAAACCTTCTTTGTCTTTTAAGATCTTGATATAGTCGTCTGCGAAGCCGAGCGATCCCAACCATACGGTGGTTATCAGCATCAGTATCATATATATATTATGCAGTTTACCCAACAACAGACAAGGGATCAGGATGGCTACAATGATGATAACACCTCCCATGCTCGGCACGCCTACTTTGTTGACGCCGAACGGGTCCGTTTTAGCATCACGCTGCGTTTCTGTGATTTGTTTCCTTTTGAGTAGGTTGATGAACTTATCTCCCCAGATACTTGAAATAAGTAACGCGAGGATCACCGCCATCAAAGCACGGAATGAAGTATATCCGAACATTCCCGCTCCTGGAAAATTGAGCTTTTGCAGCCATTCAAATAGATAATATAACATAAATAATTTGCCAATTTATTGATGTGTTGCTATGTCGCTTCTGCCGGATAAATACCGGAGCCAGTCGGCATATTTGCACAATCTATTCATTATTTAAAAATTTCTTTGAGTACTTCTTTATCGTCAAAATGATGTTTTACTCCTTTTATCTCTTGGTAATTCTCGTGTCCTTTTCCGGCAACGAGGATTACATCTCCTTTTTCTGCCAGCATGCAAGCCGTGCGAATCGCTTCTTTACGGTCGGCAATGCTGACCGTTTTCTTCATATCCTCCGCATCCAGTCCGGCAAGCATATCGTTAATGATGTCTTGCGGCTCTTCGAAGCGCGGATTGTCTGAAGTGATGATGACGCGGTCGCTGGCTTTAGCAGCTTCCTTTGCCATGATGGGACGTTTGCCCTTATCACGGTTGCCACCGGCACCCACTACTGTAATCACTTTTCCTTTTCCTTCAAGTACTCCATGTATGGCATTCAATACATTAATAAGAGCATCCGGAGTATGCGCATAATCTACAATCGCTGTAACTCCCTGTGGAGAACGGACCGCATCGAAACGTCCGGCTACCGGATGAAGCGTACTAAGGGCCACAAGCACCTCTTCTTCTTTCTTGCCCAACAGAACGGCTGCCCCGAATACTGCCAGCAAATTGGAAGCATTGAACTTGCCGATAAACTGAACTGCCAACTCGTGGTTGTTGAAGTCGAGCAACATTCCTTCAAAATGAGACTCCAATACCCGCCCTTTAAAGTCACAAAGGCTTCTCAATGAATAAGTATAGACCTTAGAACGTGTGTTCTGTGTCATCACCAGTCCGTTCTTATCGTCCAGATTAGTCAGGCTGAATGCGCTTTTCGGCAGATCGTCAAAGAACTTCTTCTTTGCTTTCAGATAATTCTCTACTGTTTTATGATAGTCGAGATGGTCGCGGGTCAGATTGGTAAAGATCCCTCCTGCATACTTTAATCCGCTGATACGTTTCTGTGCAATGGAGTGTGAACTGACTTCCATGAAAACATATTTGCATCCTTCATCCGCCATTCGTCCCAATAGACGGTTCAACGTGATAGGATCGGGCGTGGTATGCTCTGTCGGGATCGGTTCATCGTCGATATAATTGCAAACGGTAGAAATCAATCCTACCTTATATCCGAAATAACGGAATGTATTATATAATAAGGTGGCGATTGTTGTTTTTCCGTTCGTTCCGGTAACGCCAACCAGTTCCATCTTGGAAGTGGGGTCGCCGTAGAAAGTAGTAGCAATCTTTCCTACTGCATCTTCACTGTCTTTGACTTGTATATAAGTGATCCCCGCAACAGGTTCTTCCGGCATATCCTCGCAGAGGATAGCAGTCGCTCCTTTCGCTATGGCAGCAGGTATGTAGGCGTGGCCGTCGGCTTGTGTGCCGCGCATTGCCATGAACAGTTGGCCGGCTTCCACTAGACGGGAATCAATATTGACTCCGGTGATTTCTATGTCTGAATCTCCGGCTACCTCTACCGGTTGGATCGCTTTCAGTAACTCCTTTAATAACATCACTCTATTTAATTTTTAATCTTTAATTTTTACTTTAGCGTCAGCGTCACCGTCTGTCCCTTCTTTACGATGGTTCCATTGGCTATCGACTGGCTTTTCACTTTGCCTACCCCGACCAGATTGACTTTCAATCCTTTGCTTTCCAACAAGTATACGGCGTCTTTCGCTCCCATACCTATCACGCTCGGCACAAAGTTCTGCATATTGCTCCGGCTTTCAAGAACCACAGCTTGCGGAGCAACGTGCGTATTCCCCCACACTTCTTTTCCTGAATCGGCAACTTTACCTTGTATATTAATCTCCAGCTCCTCCAATACCCGTTGCGCTTCGCGCATCTCTCCGGCTTTTACATTCGGAATGACTACGGAATTGGTGTCAATTGCATTGGTAAGCGGCAACCGCAGGTCTTTGGCATACACTCTTTCTGCAATCTTGCTGAATACACTACCTGCCATCAAACCTCCCGAAGCTGGCAAGCCCGGTTTCTGGATAGAGACAATCATACTATATTTAGGTGCCTCTGACGGAAAATATCCGCAGAAACTAACCAGGTAATTCGTTCTTCCCGTTTTGTATCCGGCTGCCCCCTGTGAAATCTGCGCCGTTCCCGTTTTGCCTGAAACGTGGAACTGCTTACTCCCTGCAGGCTTGGCAAGTCCTTCACCAACCACTTTCCGCAGTATTTCACGAATCTGTGCCAAAGTCTTATCCGAACAAATCTTAGGATTGATAACCTCTGTCGGATATTCTTTCACGACTTCCCCGTCTTTCACGGCAGCTTTGACAAATTTCGGACGTACACTGACTCCATTATTGGCTATTCCATTGTAGAACGTCAGAATATTGATTGGTGGAACCTGTGTCTCATATCCGATACTCATCCACGGCAAAGTGGTCTTTGCAAAATAACGTTCTTTCGGACCACGGATATTCGGCTTCCCTTCTCCTGAAATCTGTAGGTGGAGCGGTTGGTCGATACTCATCCGTTTTAACCCGTCTACGAATTTCTGTGGATTGCTACCATAGAAATGATCTATAATATAAGAGGTACCGACGTTGGACGAAACTCCCAGAATTTCAGTAACAGTCAGTTTTCCATATCCTCCACGGTGCCAGTTGTGGTCTTTCATGACACGTCCGTACATCGGCATCTGTCCGTTGCCGGTGTCTACCACATAGTCCGGAGTAATCTTGCCGTCTTCGAGAGCTACCATAATAGAAGCCGTCTTGAAAGTGGACCCCGGCTCAAGCATATCACTGATGGCATTGTTACGCATTTCGTAATACTCGCCGTCCTTGCCTTGCATCATGTTGACGATTGCTTTCACTTCTCCGGTAGCTACTTCCATCAATACCACCACGCCTACGCTGGCATTCAGCTCTTTCAGCTTGTCTACCAATGCTTTCTCGCAGATATCCTGCATGCCTACGTCGATGGTACTAATCAAATCGCAACCGTCAACCGGCGGCACATCGACAATGTTCAGGTATTTGTTCATCACTTTTTGGCGGTGCGTCAGTCCGTCCCGTCCTTTCAGGATAGTGTCGAAAGCAAGTTCGATACCATTTCTGGCTCCTTTGGCTGTATCTGCATACACATCTCCCAGCGTACGGGCAGCCAGTGAACCGAAAGGTTTCTTGCGCTGATTGTATGCTAATTCTTTAAATCCGCCTTTATACCGGTTCAAACAGAAGACGGGCAGTCTCTTTACCTCTTTATATTGTATATAGGAAATACGTTTCGGATAAATCAGATAATTACGGCTTTTTGCCTGGCGTCCTTTCTTGAGGTGTGCTTTGAATTGGGCTGCACTCCTGTCCGGGAATATCTTGTGAAGTCCGATACAGATAGAATCCATATTGGCATTGAGGATGGAGTCCCGGCGTGCCTGATCTTTCCGTCTGCGTTTTTCGTCCTTCTCACCGGACATAAAGTCCATATAGATTCTGTACTCGGGTAGCGAACTGGCCATCAGTTTACCGTCAGAAGAAATAATGTTTCCACGATTAGGTTTCACCGTCACATTCTCTTTTACGAAACGATCAGCCACATCCTGCCAGTATTGTCGTTCGGCAAACATGGTGATGCCTGCTTTTACAACAATAGCTATTCCTATCAACGCCATCAACAGGATGACGAAGAAGTAACGGGTCATTATGTTCTTTTTATTAACTGCCACAGTATTTGTCTTTTAAAAACTCTCAATTCTCAACTCTCCACTCTCCACTTATTTAATAAGGTAAGGAGGATGGGTTGATGTTTGCAAATCGCTTTCCTTATTTGATATATAATCTTCAATGCGTGACTGGCGGCTCTTCTCCATCAGTTCCGAGCTGCGCGTCAGTGCGTCGTATTTAATGTCTATCAATCCTTTTTCAGCCGGTCTATCTCGATCTGTTGCTGTTGACTGGCATAACGATTGTGAATGTAGAAGATGATGAATACCATGATAAGTACCAGCAACTTCGTTTGACGGCGGAAAAAATCGGTAGCCAGAATGTCTCCACCCAGAATACTCTTCAGCGAGGTGCGGTTTTTCTTTTTGCCCTCTTCTGTTTTCTTATTTACTACTTCTTCTTCCATATCTTTTTATTTCTTTTCTGCAATTCGTAATTTGGCACTTCTCGACCGTGGGTTCCGTTCTATTTCTGCCTCGTCGGGGACGATTACCTTATTATTGACAAGGCGGAAAGGCGTTTGCAGATTTCCGAAGAAGTCGGATTCTGCTTTCCCTTCTACGTTGCCCGTCTTCATGATGTTTTTCACCATGCGGTCTTCCAATGAATGATAAGTGATTACCACCAGTCTGCCGCCCGGCTTTAATGCTTCCGTAGCTGCCTGTAACATCTCTTTCAGCGCTTCCATCTCTTGATTTACTTCGATCCGCAGTGCCTGGAACACTTTTGCCAGCTCTTTCTTTTCGCGTTCACGGCCGAAAAGCGGTTTGATGATTTCCAGAAACTCACCGATAGTCCGGATATTCTGTCCGCTTCTGGCTTTAACGATGACAGAAGCCAGTTTGCGGCTATTCTTCAGCTCTCCGTACAGATAGAAGAGGTTTGCAAGACGTTCTTCCTCGTAAGTATTCACGATGTCTGCTGCCGTAATTCCGGCACGCTTGTTCATACGCATATCCAGCGCTCCGTCGAAACGGAAAGAAAAGCCGCGTTCGCTATCATCGAAATGATGGGATGATACGCCGAGGTCGGCCAGGATTGCATCCACCTGCTCGATGTTGTGATAGCGCAGGAAATTTTGCAGGTAACGGAAGTTGCTGCGCACGAAGATGAAGTGAGGATCGTTGACAATGTTCCGTTCAGCGTCCTCGTCCTGGTCGAATCCCAATAAACGTCCGCCTTCTCCGAGTCGTGAAAGTATCTCGCGCGAATGTCCCGCTCCTCCGAATGTAACGTCTACATACGTTCCGTCCGGTTGGATATTCATCCCGTCAACGCTTTCTTTCAGCAATACAGGTACATGGTATGTCAATTCATCTTTCTCCATCTTGTCTATTATCATCGTTCATAATTTCTTCTAATGCTGCACCGAACTCTTCAGGCGACATGAAAGGCTGTTCTGCCCGCTCTTTCGCCCAGATCTCTATCTTATTGTCGATGCCGATAAAACGTATATCTCCATGAATGCTGCAAATCTGCAAATATCGTTTGGGGATTAATATACGTCCGTTGCTGTCAGGTGTCACCACTTCAACGTCGCTCACAAACTGTCTGAAAATGAGTTGGTGTTTGCTGTTCCATTTGTTCAGCCTGCTGCGAAGCTCGTTCAACTCCTCGTTCCACACGCTCTCGGGGTACAGGGTCAAACAGTCCTGAAATACGTCTTTACGCATAATAAGCCTCTCTTCGGAAGCTGCTTGTAGTTGCTTCCTGAAGGTAGCGGGTATGAACACCCTTCCTTTGGCGTCCGCCCTGGCTTCAATATTTCCTAAAAAACGTATCATTACCTTATTATAATAAGCGACCGTAAAAGTATGAAATTCCCCACAATTCCCCACAACTTTCCATAAAAAACTTTCAGAGAAGTTTTCAACAGAATGTTAAATGTCTATTTGCTTGAAAATGATGCGGCTTTGAGAGTAGTCTGCTGGTGGGGGAGTTATGGCAGTAAAACGGAAAAAAATGTCTGTATAGGTGAATTTTAAATAATAGGGTAGTGAAGACTTCTTTTGATGCAATAGGAATTTGTACGACACCCGGGTCTCATCATACCTGACACCCGGGTGTCAGACCCATTGAGACCCGGGTGTTGTAGGTGTTGAGACCCGGGTGTCGTGCAACTAATCTTAGTAATAAAAGAAAAGGCAGAATATACCGGAGTATTTCTGCCTTTTAATCATTATCAAAACTAAAATCTGTATTAAAGAAGTATGTGATCCGAGATCACCAATTTATATAGTTAAGGTCTAGCGGAAGTCTTTCAATTCTTCCTGTAATTTCTGGCGCGTGAAGAAAATACGGCTCTTTACTGTGCCTAGCGGGAGGTTCAGTTTTTCCGCAATCTCACGGTATTTGAATCCTGAAACGTGCATGGCGAACGGAACTCTGTATTCTTTGGGGAGTTTGTTGACTACACGGTGCATCTCTTTCAGGTCGTATGCTCTTTCTGTGCTTTCTGAACTTCCGTCCTGTGGTAAATTCAGATGATAAAGATTATCCGTCTGATCGACGAATGTCTGGTCGCGGACTACCTTGCGGTAGTTGTTTATAAATATGTTGCGCATGATGGTATACATCCATCCTTTGAAATTTGTATCAGGGGTATATTTATCTTCATTATCTAATGCTTTTAATGATGTCTCCTGCAACAAATCGTTTGCTTCTTCACGGTCAGTTGTCAGTTTATAAGCGAAGCGTAGTAATTCATCTTGTACTCCTACTAAATCTTTTCTGAAGCTTAAACTTTTCATATGTGTTGCTTTTTAAAGGTGAATATTCGTTTGTTATTTTCGATGTTGCAAGTTTACGTGAATTTCTGAAACCCGATAGGGGGAAATCCGACGTTTTTATGCCCGAAAACTATCCGCGGATAGTTTTTAGGTTGTTTTTGATAGTTTTTGGGTGGTATTTTTTTATCTTCTGAACTTAAATCCTGCATTTTCTACCAAATTATTGCGATTAATAAAAAAGAACCGTTAATTTTGTGCCATCATTTTTATTTGAAAAGAATGACTGATGACTCTTTATTTTTGATTGATGTCGATAAGATACTTCGGACAAAGGCTCCGAAGCATTATAAGTACATCCCTAAATTCGTGGTTTCTTATCTGAAGAAAATTGTTCATCAGGATGAAATTAATGTATTCCTGAATGAGTCGAAGGATAGATTGGGTGTGGACTTTCTGGAGGCATGTATGGGCTTTTTGGATGCGAAAGTGGACGTAAAAGGCATTGAGAATTTGCCTAAGGATGGATTGTATACTTTTGTGTCCAATCATCCGTTAGGCGGACAGGACGGTGTTGCGCTTGGTTATGTGTTGGGAAAGCACTATGACGGGAAAGTGAAATACCTGGTGAATGATTTGTTGATGAATCTACGCGGATTGGCTCCCCTTTGCATACCTATTAATAAAACCGGCAAACAGGCAAAAGACTTCCCGAAAATGGTGGAAGCCGGATTTCAGTCGGATGACCAGCTGATAATGTTCCCTGCCGGACTGTGTTCGCGTCGTCAGAATGGAGTCATTCGTGATCTGGAATGGAAAAAGACATTTGTAGTAAAGAGCGTACAAGCAAAACGTGATGTAATACCCGTGCATTTTGGAGGCAGGAATTCTGATTTCTTCTACAACCTGGCAAATATTTGCAAGGCATTGGGTATCAAGTTTAACATCGCTATGTTGTATCTTGCGGATGAAATGTTTAAGAATCGCCACAAAACTTTTACTGTCACTTTTGGCAAACCTATACCCTGGCAGACTTTTGATAAATCGAAAACCCCTGCGCAGTGGGCTGAATACGTAAAGGATATTGTTTATAAACTGTAACTGATAGAACAACTATAACAAGGAATATGGAAGAGATTATTAAACCGGTAAGCAAAGAACTGCTGAAGGCAGAATTGACGGAAGACAAACGCTTACGAATGACGAATAAGAGTAATAATCAGATTTATATTATTACTCATCAGAATGCTCCTAATGTAATGAGAGAGATTGGTCGTTTGCGTGAAATAGCTTTCCGTGCTGCTGGTGGAGGTACAGGCCTGTCAATGGATATTGATGAATACGACACGATGGAACACCCCTATAAGCAGTTGATCGTATGGAATCCGGAAGCGGAAGAAATTCTGGGTGGTTACCGGTATCTGCTTGGTACGGACGTGCGTTTTGATGAAAAAGGCGCGCCAATTCTGGCTACTTCCCACATGTTTCATTTTTCTGATGCTTTTATTAAAGAATACCTGCCGCAGACAATTGAGCTGGGGCGTTCGTTTGTTACGCTTGAATATCAGTCTACCCGTGCCGGAAGCAAAGGATTGTTCGCTTTGGATAATCTGTGGGACGGGTTGGGAGCGTTGACCGTGGTTATGCCGAATGTGAAGTATTTCTTTGGCAAGGTGACCATGTATCCTAGCTACCATCGTCGTGGTCGTGATATGATTCTTCATTTCCTCAAGAAACATTTTTATGATAAAGAGAAACTTGTTACTCCGATTGAGCCTCTGCAACTTGAGACTTCCGAAGAAGAGTTGAACGCATTGTTCTGCAAGAGTACTTTTAAAGAGGACTATAAGATATTGAATTGTGAAATCCGTAAATTGGGCTATAATATTCCTCCGTTGGTAAATGCGTATATGAGCTTAAGCCCTACGATGCGTATGTTCGGAACAGCTGTCAATTACGAGTTCGGTGATGTGGAAGAAACCGGTATCCTGATTGCTGTAGACGAAATTCTTGAAGATAAACGAATTCGACACATCCAGACGTTTATTGAAAGCCATCCGGATGCGTTGAGATTGTCTTCTTGTGAAGGGGAAGAGGTTTTTACTCCTAAAGTGGTTACACCGCAGGCAGACTGTTCCCGTTAATTTTACGATAAAGATCAAGAGCAAAGACATCGGTCATTCCCGATATATAGTCAAGTACCGCCTGTATTCTTTCATAGAGTACGGGCGAATTTATATTGTATTGGCTGGATACCCGGTCGATCAGGAGTTTGGAATAAGCCTTCTCGGGTGAGGTTACGGCGTCTATCATCAATTCGAGTAAGGTACTGATGATGCGGAATCCCGCTAGCTCGATATCCAGTACGTCCCGTGAACGGTAGATTTTATTGATAGATACTTCGACGCTGTGTTTGTAGGCTGCTGCCGGACGTTCGGCTATGCGCTTGATTAGTGATCCTTCGAACGTGCCGGACAGTATTTCTTGTTCATTGATCTAAAAAGACACGGGTACATTCCCGGATCAATAAACCGATGACGGAAGAACGCAGGTAGGCGATTTGCTCGTTGACATCATTGACAATCAGGAATGTTTTCCGGAGATGTTCCTGTCGCTCTTCGCTGAAATAGGTCATTAATAGTTCTTTGGTTTCTTCAGTGGTGAGAATCTTCAGCTTATATGCATCCTCAATATCCATCATCTGATAGCAAATATCGTCTGCCGCTTCCACTAAATAGACTAGTGGGTGGCGTGCATACTTCAAAGGATGCTCGTTGAGCAAGGTCAGTCCTAATTCAGTTGCTATTTTTTGGAAACTTTCTTCTTCGCTGACGAAGAATCCAAATTTCGATTTGGTTCCTGCAAGGCTCGATGAAAAGGGATATTTCACGATAGAAGCCAGAGTGGTATATGTCAGGACGAATCCGCCTTTGCGACGTCCTTCAAACTGATGTGTCAGTATTCGGAATGCATTTGCATTTCCTTCAAAATGTGTCAAATCTTCCCATTCCATCGGAGAAAGTTGCTCGCCGTTCGGCTGCTTTTCTTTCAGGCGAACTCCTTTTCCTTCAGAGAAAAAAGTAGAAATAGCCTTTTCACCTGAATGACCGAAAGGCGGATTCCCCAAATCGTGTGCCAGGCAAGCGGCCGAGACGATAGAACCGATCTCCGGCAGGAAAGAATCTTGAAGTTCCGGATGACGTTCCAGAAGTGCTTTGGCAACATCGTCCCCGAGTGAACGGCCAACGCTGGCTACTTCGAGACTGTGCGTAAGTCGGTTGTGCACAAAAACGCTGCCCGGAAGAGGGAATACTTGCGTCTTGTTCTGTAATCTGCGGAAAGGAGCCGAAAAAATAAGACGGTCATAGTCCCGTTGGAATTCGGATCGGTTTTCCTGTCGTTCTTCGTGGAATTCTTCCATCCCGAAACGTTTCGCTGATATTAGTTGTTTCCAATTCATCATTTTATTTACGATTTGACTATTTACTATTTACAATTTAGGGAACGGTACATTATTTAACTGCAAACTTAACTATTTTTCAGTTCAAAATGTGTATTTTCGCCCGTTAAATAGTAAACATGCATTTATGAATATTCAAGTTATCAATAAATCGAAGCATCCGCTTCCGGCTTATGCCACCGAATTGTCCGCAGGAATGGATATCCGTGCTAATCTTTCTGAACCTATCACACTGGAACCGTTACAACGTTGTCTGGTGCCGACAGGATTGTATATCGCTCTGCCGAAGGGATTTGAGGCGCAAGTTCGTCCACGTAGCGGACTGGCGATAAAGAAAGGTATCACAGTACTTAATTCTCCGGGTACGATTGATGCGGATTATCGTGGAGAAGTTTGTGTCATTTTAGTCAATCTCTCGTCCGAGGCTTTTGTTATTGAAGATGGCGAACGTATCGCGCAGATGGTGATAGCAAAGCACGAACAGCCTGTATGGCAGGAAGTGGAGGTGCTGGATGAAACGGAACGCGGAGCCGGTGGCTTCGGACATACCGGAGTATGATGAATGCTTAATCGAAAAAATAGAATGAAGATAAAAATAGGATGGCTGTTCGTGACGGTGTTAGTGCTCACTTCGTGTGGGGGAACCCGCTCTATGCGTACAGCAAAAACAGCAGTGAAGGCAGATGCATCCTTTTCGGTAAAAGAATCATTGCTTCCTGCTGAACAACAGCGTAAATATGACTACTTCTTTTTGGAAGCCATGCGGATGAAAGAAAAGAATGAGTATGATGCGGCATTTGGCTTGTTACAGCATTGCCTGGATATCAATCCGAACGCTTCTTCGGCGCTTTATGAAATATCGCAGTATTATATGTTCCTCCGCCAGGTGCCGCAAGGTCAGGCGGCTTTGGAGCAGGCGGTGGCTTTTGCTCCTGATAATTTCTGGTATAGCCAGGGGCTGGTCAGCCTGTATCAGCAACAGAACGAGTTGGATAAGGCTGTAACGTTGCTTGAGAAAATGGTAACCCGTTTCCCGTCAAAGCAGGAGCCTTTGTTCAGTCTTCTTGATATTTACAGTCGTCAGGAGAAATATAACGATGTCATTTCTACATTGAACCGTTTAGAGAAACGCTTGGGTAAGAATGAGCAGCTTTCTATGGAGAAATTCCGTATTTATCTTCAGATGAAAGATGATAAGAAGGCATTTCAGGAAATAGAAAGTCTGGTACAGGAATATCCGATGGATATGCGTTATCAGGTGATATTGGGAGATGTGTATCTTCAGAATGGAAAAAAGCAGGAAGCATACGATGCATATCAGAAGGTCCTGGCGGTAGAGCCTGACAATCCGATGGCTCTTTTTTCAATGGCTTCTTATTATGAACAGACCGGTCAGAAAGAGTTGTATCAACAGCAGTTGGATACTTTATTGCTGAATAAGAAGGTGACTTCGGATACCAAAATCAGTGTTATGAGACAGGTGATTGTGGAAAACGAACAGTCGTCTGCTAAAGATAGTACTCAAGTGATTGCCTTGTTCGACCGGATGATGAAGCAGGATATAGATGATCCGCAGATTCCGATGCTTTATTCTCAATACCTGTTGTCGAAGAATATGGAACAAGAGGCTGTGCCGGTATTGGAGCAGGTGGTTGATCTGGACCCTACCAATAAGGCTGCCCGTTTGATGCTGGTTAATGCGGCGGTGAAAAAGGAAGACTACAAGCAAATTATCAAAGTCTGTGAACCCGGTATTGAAGCTACTCCGGATGCGTTGGCGCTTTATTATTATCTGGCTATTGCTTATCATCAGGCAGAACAGACGGATAGTGTATTGAGTGTTTGCGGCAGGGCATTGGAACACGTAACTGCTGATACCCAAAAAGAAGTCATTTCGGATTTCTATTCAATTATGGGGGATGTTTATCATACCAAGAAACAGATGGCGGAGGCATACGCTGCTTACGATTCGTCTTTGGTGTACAATCCTTCCAATATTGGCGCATTGAACAATTATGCTTATTATCTGTCTGTGGAACGTCGTGACTTGGACAAGGCGGAGGAGATGAGTTATAAAACGGTGAAAGCCGAACCTAATAATTCGACCTATCTCGATACTTATGCATGGATCTTTTTGAAAGGGAAACTATGCCGAAGCCCGTATCTATATTGACAATGCAATGAAGAACGACGGCGAGAAGAGCGATGTGATTGTGGAGCATTGCGGAGATATTTATTTTATGACCGGCGATGTGGAAGGTGCGTTGAAATATTGGAAGAAGGCACTGGAAATGGGTAGCGAGTCGAAAACGTTGAAACAGAAAATAGAGAAGAAGAAATATATTGCGGAATGAAAAGAATCATTTATCTACTGTTGTTGGTGGTAGTGGTGTTGGCCGGCTGTAAGAGCTCGAAACACTTGGCAACTTCGGAAACTAAGACTTCGACAAAGGCTCCGACATCCAGTTACCTGGCTTCCAGGCTTCAGTTGACCATTCCCGGCAAGAAGGGAAGCATGTCTGTAGGGGGAACCATGAAGATGAAAACTCATGAGCGGGTACAAATCTCCTTATTGATGCCTATTCTGCGTACGGAAGTGGCGCGTATAGAAGTTACTCCCGACGAAGTTTTATTGGTAGACAGGATGAATAAACGCTTTGTTCGTGCCACTAAAGCTGAATTGAAAAATGTATTGTCGAAGAATGTGGAGTTTTCCCGTTTGGAAAAGATATTGATGGATGCCTCTCTTCCTGGTGGAAAGACAGAACTGACAGGAAAAGATATAGGAATTCCTTCATTAGAAAAGGCTAAAGTCCAACTTTATGAGTTCTCCACACAAGAGTTTTCGATGACTCCGACGGAACTGACGTCTAAATACAACCAGATTCCTTTGGAAGAATTAGTAAAAATGCTGGTAGCTTTATTATGATGAAACGTTTCTTTGTTATTCTAATCAGTTGCCTGTGGTTGGCAGTTCCTCTTTTCGCTCAATCGAACAAGTTGATTCGTGAGCTGGAAAGTAAACGTGGTGCGCTGCAAAAGCAGATTGCCGAATCGGAATCTATATTGAAGGATACAAAGAAAGATGTGGGAAGCCAGTTGAATAGTCTGGCTGTGTTGACCGGACAGATTGAAGAGCGGAAACGCTATATCATGGCTATCAACAATGATGTGGAGGCTATCCAGCGTGAACTGGCTTCATTGGAGCGTCAGTTGCACGGACTGGAGAAGGATTTGAAAGATAAAAAGAAGAAATATGAAGCTTCTGTTCAGTACTTGTATAAGAATAAGTCGATAGAGGAGAAGCTCATGTTTATTTTTTCGGCAAAGAATCTGGGGCAGACTTATCGGCGTATGCGATATGTCCGTGAATATGCCACTTATCAACGTCTGCAAGGGGAAGAAATCCTAAAGAAACAGGAGCAGATACGCAAGAAGAAAGCGGAACGTCAGCAAGTGAAAGCCGCCAAAGAGAACCTGCTGCAAGAACGTGAGAGCGAAAAGGTGAAGTTGGAAGAGCAGGAAAAAGAGAAGCGTAACGTTGGTGACTAATCTGCAAAAGAAGCAGAAAGGATTGCAGAATGAGATAAATAAAAACGCAGGGAAGCCAATCAGCTGAATGCCCGCATCGATAAATTAATTGCAGAAGAAATAGAGCGTGCCCGTAAGCGTGCGCAGGAAGAGGCTCGTCGTGAAGCGGCTGCCCGTAAGAAAGAAGAAAGCAAGGAGGGAAAATCTGTTGCAACGGAAACGGCTGCTAAATCGAAACCTCTTGAGGCTTATACCATGAGTAAGGCGGATCGGGAATTGTCGGGTAACTTTGCCGCGAATCGCGGGAAATTGCCAATGCCTATATCCGGCGCTTATATTATCACCAGCCGTTACGGACAATATGCCGTAGAGGGTTTGCGCAATGTGAAACTGGATAACAAGGGTATTGATATTCAGGGAAAACCGGGTGCACAGGCGCGTGCCATTTTTGATGGGAAGGTGGCGGCTGTATTCCAATTGAACGGATTATTTAATATCCTCATTCGTCATGGCAATTATATTTCTGTTTATTGCAATCTTTCTTCTGCATCCGTCAAAGCCGGTGATACGGTGAAGACGAAGCAATCCATCGGTCAGGTCTTTTCTGACGGCACGGATAATGGACGGACGGTATTGCACTTCCAGTTGCGTAGGGAGAAAGAGAAGTTGAATCCTGAACCTTGGCTGAACCGATAATTGAATAAAAAACACGTAGAATGAAGTTAACTAAAATACTAATATGCTTGCTGATCTTCTGGACCGGAACACTATCCGCGTCTCCTTATTTTTCGTTCAAGAAATATCAGGTAGAAGATGGATTGTCTCATAATACCGTGTGGTGCGCCCTTCAAGATAGTTATGGCTTTATCTGGTTGGGTACCAGTGACGGACTGAACCGTTATGACGGGCGGGGCAATAAAGTGTATCGGAATGTTCTCAACGAAAAGTTCTCATTAGAAAACAATTTTGTAGAAGCCTTGATAGAGGTGGACAAGAATCTCTGGGTTGGAACAAACTCCGGACTTTATATTTATGACCGAGATACCGATCGTTTCTCTTACTTTGATAAAACGACGCAGTATAATGTGTATATCAGCAGTGAGATTAAAAAGATTATCAAGACGGAAAATGGTCTTATCTGGATTGCGACTTTGGGCCAGGGATTTTTTATTTATGATCCGAAAACAGAGGTGTTGACTCAAAATAGTGTTCAGACGTCTTTTGTATGGGACCTCTGTCAGAGTGCTGATCGGAAGAGGGTCTATATATCTTCCTTACAGGAAGGACTTTTGTGCTTTGACGAAAACGGCAAGTTTCTCCGGACGTATGAAATCTCATTAGATATAAATGCTTCTGATAGTTATAAAGTGAACTGTATTCAGAATATCGATGGAGATATTTGGATTGGTGCGGGAAGTAATCTGTTGAGCCGTTTGGATGAACGAACTGAAGCTATAGACAATTACAGTGGTTCGGCGTTTAATTTCGGAGCTGTTCATTGTTTGTTGAAGTATACGGATAAAGAGCTGTTGGTAGGAACGGATAACGGGCTTTATCTATTCGATCAAAATACAAACACATTTCAGCGGGCGGATAATCCGGCCGATCCGAGAAGTTTGAGTGACCAGACTATCAATGGAATGATGTGGGATGCCGAAGGGGCTCTTTGGGTGTTGACCAATTTGGGTGGGATTAACTATATGTCCAAGCAGACTAAACGTTTTGATTATTATTCGCCTGCCTATCTGTCCGGAGTGCCGGGAGCGGGGGAGGTCGTTGCTCCTTTCTGTGAGAATAAAGATGGGAATATCTGGATTGGAACTCAAAGCGGTTTGTATTTTTTCAATGTTGCCACCCGGGAACTTTCTCCTTATGCAATAGGAGGAGCTAAAAATCAAAAGTATGACATCCGTTCTTTAATGCTGGATGGCGACTATTTATGGATCGGTACTTATGCCGGAGGAATACGGGTTATCAATTTACGCACAGGGGCAGTGAAAGCCTATACTCATTCTCGTGGAATCCCCAATACGATTTGTAGCAACGATGTGTTGTGTATTTATAAAGGACGAAAAGGAGAAATTTATGTAGGAACGAGTTGGGGATTGTGTTGTTATGACCCGGTTCGAGATAACTTTATGACCATCACAAGCATCGGTTCAATGGTTTCTGTTGTCGATATCTATGAGGATATGTACAATCATCTCTGGATTGCGACTTCCAATAGTGGTGTGTTTTCTTACAATACAATGAATGCTCATTGGAAACATTATCAGCATGAACAGGAAGATTCGACTACGATCACCAGTAATTCGGTCATTACTTTATTTGAAGATGCGAAAGGAACCATGTGGTTTGGAACGAATGGGGGAGGACTGTGTTCTTTTGATGCTAAAGAGAAAAGATTCATTGAGTTTGATCCGCATAATACTTTATTACCTAACAAGGTTATTTATGCGATTGAGCAAGATCAGGGAGGTGATTTCTGGGTATCCAGTAATGCCGGAATCTTTAAGATTAATCCTGTTACCAAAGATCATTTCCGCCAGTTCACGATTAATGACGGCTTGCAAGGGAATCAGTTTATAGCTCGATCTTCATTGAAATCATCCGAAGGAAAATTGTATTTTGGTGGGATCAACGGCTTTAATGTATTTCAGCCGGAACAGTTTGTAGATAACAAATATATTCCTCCGGTTTATGTGACCGATATCCGGTTGCCTTATCAAACCGATGAGCAGGAGGTGAAGAAACTGCTTCAGTTGGATAAACCGCTTTATATGGCTGATAAGGTGACTTTATCTTATGAAAACAATAGTTTCTCCATCCGTTTTGTCGCTCTTAGTTTTGAAGATCCGGGGAAGAACCGGTATTCTTACATACTTCGGGGAGTGGACAAGGAGTGGATTCTGAATACTGATAATAATATGGCTTCTTACACCAATTTACCTCCCGGTGAGTATCTGTTCGAAGTCAGAGGCTCTAATAATGATCGCCAGTGGAATGAGAATACTATCACTTTAAAGGTGGTGATTACTCCTCCCTGGTGGCGTAGTACCTTTGCTTACTTCGTTTATGTCCTCATGCTGTTGGGATGGATCGGTTGGATGGCTTGGCGATGGAATCTCCGTGTTAAACGCAAATATAAGCGGCGGATGGAAAAATATCAGATTACCAAGGAACAGGAAGTTTACAAGTCGAAGATTAGCTTTTTCATCAATCTGGTGCATGAAATACGTACTCCGCTTAGTTTGATACGGCTTCCTTTGGAAAAATTATTGGAGAAAGAACGTGAAGGAAAAGATCTCAAGTATTTGTCTGTGATAGATAAGAATGTAAATTATCTGCTGGGGATTACTAATGAATTGCTTGATTTTCAGAAAATGGAGAGTGGTACGCTGCATCTGAATTTGAAAAAGAGTGATATTAAAGAACTTGTCAGTGACGTTTATAATCAGTTTACAAGCCCTGCTGAATTAAAAGGTATTGATTTGCAACTGACTGTGCCTGAACAAGAGCTGGTGTCTACGGTGGATAGGGACAAATTAAGTAAGATTCTTGTCAATCTGATGGGAAATGCCATCAAATATGCGCATGCGCATATTGACTTGAAGCTGCTTGTCACTGATGGGGGATATGAGATACAAGTGAACGATGATGGTCCCGGAATACCAAATGAACAGAAACAAAAGATATTTGAGGCTTTCTATCAACTGCCTGACGATAAGGTGGCCACAGCAGTAGGCACTGGCATCGGATTGGCTTTTGCGAAATCTTTGGCAGAAGCTCATCAGGGAGATTTGCGTCTGGAAGATAATGTTGGAGGTGGTTCTTCGTTTATGCTGTCTCTTCCGTTCAAAGAGTGGGAGACGGAAAAAACGAGCGATATTGTAGAAATATCCCCGGAGCATGCAGATGCTTCTGAAACGATCTCTTCGGAGTATGCTGGAAAGAAGTTCACAGTTCTGTTGGTTGAGGATAATGTTGATTTGCTGAATCTGACTCGTGAGTCATTGGCGGAATGGTTCCGTGTGTTGAGGGCTTCCAACGGTCGTGAAGCACTTGAAGTGCTTGCGAAGGAAAATGTGGATGTGATAGTGAGTGACGTAATGATGCCGGAGATGGATGGGCTGGAACTTTGCAGCAAGGTGAAGTCTGAAATCTCTTATTCACATATTCCGGTTATTTTGTTGACGGCGAAAACCACTTTGGAGTCTAAAGTCGAAGGACTTGAATGTGGAGCGGATGTATATGTTGAGAAACCATTCTCTGTTAAACAGCTCCGTATGCAGATCGAGAATCTGTTGAAGTTGAGGCAGTCTTTCCATAAATTGATGGTGAGCTTGGCAGGAGATACGGTTGCTGTTTCGACAACGGATTTTGCGATGTCTCAAAAAGACTGTGAATTTATAGCGAAGATACAGGGAGTAATAGCCGAACAGTTGGCGGATGAGAACTTCTCGATAGATACCCTGTCTGAACAGATGAATATGAGCCGTTCTAATTTTTATCGGAAGATAAAGGCTTTGTCCGGAATGTCGCCTAATGATTATTTGAAGACACTTCGTATGAATAGAGCTGCTGAACTGATAATGGGCGGTACCCGTATTTCAGAAGTGGCAGTGCAGGTAGGATTTACTTCTTCTTCTTATTTTGCGAAATGTTTTTAAAGCGCAATATGGTGTACTGCCTAAGGAATATACAGGTCAGCCTCCGATTTCAGGTGAGGCTTGATAAAGAAGGGATAAAAGCATATAAAAAAACTCCTGTCGTGCAATATCATTGGATATTTTCCGACAGGAGTCAAATATAAAATAATTAATCGAGTACTCTTTCTAATTAATTGAGTTGGCTTTATTTCTTTTTCTGTCCCGGGTAAGGTTCTACCATGCAACGTTTAGCCCATGCTTCGTAAGCCTTTGTCATTTCAGCTACTTTTTCAGGGTATTGTGCTGCCAGATTATGCATTTCGCTCCGGTCCTCATTCAGGTTGTATAATTCCCATTTAGCGTTTTCTCCCGGACGAACCAGTTTCCAACCGTCATTAGAGAGGAATGCACGTTCATTGTAATGTTCGAATCCAAGATAGTCATGTCCTTCACGATGTCCGGTCTTGAAGATAGGAACCAGACTCTTGCCTTCCAATGGAATGATGTCATTTCCTTTGTATTTGGTAGGATAAGTGGCGCCTGCCATATCGATACAAGTAGCCATGATGTCCATTACATGTCCGATTTCGGGAGTCGTTTTGCCGACATTCTTCTTGATACCTTTTGGCCAGTGGGCAATCATCGGAGTACAGATTCCTCCTTCATAAGATTTGGCTTTCCAAAAACGGAACGGTGTGTTGGCTACGTTTGCCCAGCGTGCTCCCAATGAAGCGTATGTGGTTTCCGGGCCAGGCAGCACTTCTTTGTTATGAGGATAAACCATTTTCTCCCCTTTACGTGTCATATCAGGACGGTCATTTTCTCCTGGAGAGTAGTTCTGACAATCTTCATTGCTGCATCCATTGTCGGAAAGGAATAAAATCAGTGTATTTTCAAGTTGTCCTGTCTTTTCCAGGGCGTCGATAACTTGTCCTATCCCCTGATCCATACGGTCGATCATGGCAGCATGAACAGCCATAGCACGAGCATCCCATTCAGCATGTGGGTTATCTTCCCATTTATCTTTGAACTGTCTATCAGACAGGAAATTATCCATGTTAGGGAATATACCAAGCTGTTTCTGACGTTCGTAACGGGCGTTACGGATAGCTTCCCAGCCAACTTTATAGGTATCCTTATATTTTTCAATATCTTCCGGCAGTGCATGCAATGGCCAGTGTGGTGCTGTGTAAGCCAGGTACATAAAGAATGGTTTATCGTCTTTGGCATACTCTTTCACTTCTTTCACTGCACGGTCTGAAAGCGCCTGTGTGATGTAATATCCGTCGGGTACTTCTTTCACGGGTACTTCACCTTCTACCAGACTGAATGGGTCAAAATAGTCTACTACTCCGTAGATAGTACCATAGTGGGTATCAAATCCGCGATTTACCGGATAATGACAAAGATCAGAATAGGTTTCGTGATATACGTGATGTGCGAGCCATTCGCGTTGATCTTTGCGTAGTGGAGTTTCTGCGATGTGCCATTTACCTACCATGCTGGTAGCATATCCTGATTCTTTCAATACCTCTGCGATGGTAACGGCATTGCGTGAGAGTGTTCCCCGGTAACCCGGCAGGTGGTCATCGAAGGTCATACGTCCGATTCCTGCCTGATGTTGATAAAGTCCTGTCAACAGGGAAGCACGCGTCGGACAACTCCGGCTGGTGTTATAGAAATGATTGAAACGTACTCCTTGTTTTGCCAGTTTGTCCAGATTAGGTGTGTGGATTTCACTACCGTAGCATCCCAGGTCAGAATAGCCTAGGTCATCTGCAAGAATTACCAGGATATTGGGTCTTTGATCGGACTTTTTCCTTTGGCCTCTGCTGCAGAATGTCCAGCAACCATCAAGGCGGTTGGTAATAGTAAAAATTTAGAATTCATAAGTTTAATGTTGGTTTATAATTTGTTTTTCACTGTATTACTCTTTTCCTTTGTCTTTGTTTTCCTCAAACCATTTACATACTTTCTTGCTCAACTTGGCAACCAAATCAGGATGCTCATTTGCGATATTATTCTTTTCGAACTTATCCTTTTCCATATCATATAATTGCGCATCGCTTCCGTCACCGTTTACTAATAATTTCCATTTTCCACTGCGTATAGCTAAATGGGGGCTTCTGTCATAAGGGTTCCCTGGAAAGCCAAAATGTTTGTTTCGTCCGAAGTCCCACATTAAATCGGTCTTGCGTTTGGCTTCCGATTTACCGAGAAGAACTTTTGAATAGTTCTGTCCATCGCCTTTGTAACCTTTTTCTGTTTTGATTCCGGCTACTGAACAGAGAGTCGGATATAAATCTACAGCACATAACACAGACTCGTTATTTACCTGTCCGGCTTTAATTTTCTTGGGGTATCTGATGATGAAAGGCATACGAATACCACCTTCATAAAGACTATTTTTAGTTCCTCTCAAATAAGCGGAACGTACAGACTTAAAGCTGGGTGCAGGGCCATTGTCGCTAGTGAAAATAATGATTGTGTTTTCCGCCAGCCCCATATCATCCAGTGCTTTGATAAAACGTCCAAGCTGTTTGTCCATTTCAGCAAGGACGGGAGCAAATGCTTCTTGTGTTTCCCAGCTTTTTCTTTCCTTTTGTTTGAATTCCGGTACCCAAGGGGTATGCATATCATCCGGCCATAGATTCAGGAAAAAAGGTTCGCCTTTATGCTTTTTTACAAACTCAATGCTCTTATCTACAAAGTATTCCGTTCGTCTCCAGCGTTTCACGCTGTCTTTATCCGACCAGATCCATTTGGTAGCAGTGATTGCTGGTTCCGGGTCCGGGCTTTCGTAGGTTGATATGTATTCGTCAAAACCGTAATTCTTAATAGAAGGAGCGTTATGTACGTCGCGTCCGCCTCCCATGTGCCATTTTCCGATGTGTCCTGTTGAGTAACCTGCATTTTGGAAAGCACGTGCCATGGAGGGTAACTTATCATCAAGGAAATTACGTTGTTCGCATCTCTTATTAGCAGCTTTGTCGTTCAGGAAAGTGTTGATTCCCACTTCAAGAGGAAAGAGACCTGTGGTCAATCCACAGCGAGACGGAGAACTAACCGGCGCAGAAGAATAATACTGGTTGAATAATAACCCGTCTTGTGCTAGCCTGTCAATATTAGGTGTAGGAGCGAATTTGCCTCCATAACAACCTATGTCACCGATACCCATATCATCGATATAGATAATTACTACATTAGGTTTTGTTTCTGCTTGTGTGTTAGCAATGGGGAGTAAGGCTCCCAGCCAGGGTAAATGTTTTTTCAGATTCATAATTATTGTGATTTAATTAACTTTAGTTTTTCATGATGACTTTTCGCAAAAGTAGGGAAGATATCAGAGAAGGAAGGAAAAATACTAATCAATAAAGGAAAAAAAATGGTAGAATGATAGATTTCTTCTTTCTTCTATTGAGAAAACACGAATAGAGAAGCTCGTAGAAACCGAAAACTTCTCTATTCTTCTAATTATTCTATGATACGATCATTGGAGAAAGTATCTTGAATGGGAGCTTTACTTCGCCACGGTTTTAGTCAGTAATTGTACCCATGAGTATTTAGTGTTTTCTACCCAATTATCCGGTGAGACTTCGATAGTACCAGTTTTTGCTGTTATTTTTTGTATGCAAATCAATCCTTTCTTTCCATTGGCAGTTTTGAACAGGTAAACTTTATCTGCCTGAATAGCTAAGACTTCGGAGGTTGGATCTGCCAGATTTTCTATCGGAGTTGCATCTACCTGGGAGATTGCATTAAATTCTGCTTGTGATAAAGAGGTTTCAGCAAATAATGTGTGTTGTAAACCATTAATTGTCATCAAGCCATAATCACTTCTTTTAGCAGGTGAAACAAGAGCAGGTACAGCTTCGCTTCCTGAAGGCAAGATAATATCTCCGAGTGAGAAATCGACTTCGTTTGCATATTTCATGGCATCAGCAGCCATATAGGTGCGTCCAAGAAGCCATGTTGCATAGTAACAACCATAATAAGCCGAAGCTGTCTCTACTATTTCTCCATCTTTTCCATAATCCGGATCGGAGAATAAAACGGAAGGAGTAATCTCTACCAATAACTTACGTTGGTAAGTATTACCGTCGGTACCTAAAACGACTACTGTAATACAGGCATTCTCTTTTAAAGAAGTAAACTTGTAAGTTGTCTCGTAATTAGCGGTTCCGTCTTCAAATGACCGGGCAGTTTCTTCTATCAGGCTCCCTTGTATTCCAGTCTTGGAGTCTGCCTGATAAATTTCAAAACTCATGATTTCTCCCTGTACTTTGACGGTTGCCGTGTATTCTGCAACTCCTTTCTCTAATGATACTCTATTGTTTTGATCGACACCTGTAAATTCAATCTTGACAGGTGCTTCATAATCAACTTCATATTTATCTGCACAACCGAATAATCCAAATAAACTGATTGACAGAATTAATGCAATTATACTATTTGTTTTCATGACTTTATTTTTTAAGTAAACATTCTATTTAGATTAGTATCCTGGATTCTGATAGATATTCGGGCAGTTATTAACTTCACTCTGTGGTATTGGGGCCAAGTTCATACGCTCGTTATAATTTCGTGTATCTAAAGTTACCCGCTGATATCCACCGTTAATTTTCTTTATTCCGACAGCCGGTAATCTCATAACATCTTTTGCTATCAGCCATCTTCTTATATCAAAGAATCGATGATCTTCAAAACAAAGCTCTACACGGCGTTCTTTGCGTATGCGTTCCCGAAGGGTCGCCTGATTATAATCAGTGGCCAGTAAGTCTGTCGTGATACCGGCACGGCGGCGTATCCTGTTAAGCTGGGCTATTGCTTTTTCTCTGGCTGTATTTGTGTCTTCGGCCTCATTCTCGGCTTCTGCATAATCGAGCAGGATTTCTGCATATCTCATCATTGGAAAGTCCATGTAAGTGGTACCACCTTTTCGATGATCGATACGGTCATCCAGGAACTTTGTCAGGAAGTATCCGCTTCCCCATCTATATGATTTTGACAGGTCTATTGTAGCTGGCTTACCGTTGACTAAAGGCCAGGTAGCACCATCACATAGAATACTCTGTGCCAAACGGGGATCCCTGTTAGCATAAGGAGAATTTTCATTGTAACCGGAGTTCGGGTTAATAATAGCTTTCGTATTTGATTCATAACCGAGGATGGGTTGTGAACCGTCAAGCATATCATAGCAATCTACCAGCCATTGATTGGGACAAGTCACTAACTCTTTGTTTACGTTCCAAGGGTCAAAAGCAGGCATTGTTCCGTAGAGGTCGTTTGTTGGTGCACGAAGAAATGCCATAATCGTTTCACCATTGGTACGGGTATTAAATAATCGCGTGTAGCTTTTTTCCGGAGTAGTTGGATCTTCATATAAACGATAAAAGTCTCCTCCATCAGCATATTCAATCATATCATAAGCTGCATCTGCTGCTTCCTTCCAAGTTACTCCGGAAGCTTTATGCAAGGGACTTGCTGCATAAAGCAACGTACGTGCCAAGTATCCTAAAGCCGCTCCTCGGGTCGCTCTGCCGTAATCTGGTGCATCGTATTTATCGGGTAATACTCCCGGTTCTGAAAGTTCTTTGAATTCATTAGCAATCCAACGGACTGTAGTTTCTAACGATTCACGCTTGATCTCATCATAAAGCAATGGGTCGAGTTCTTTGTCTCCGATTACTAATGCTCCATAAAAGCGAAATAGTTCATGATGATACAGTGCACGTAAAAAACGTACTTGGTTTTTCAGGGCTATTTTTTCTGAATCTTCCAGTGGTGAACGGTCTACGTTATTTAGAAATGTGTTTGCAGAGCGGATAGCTTTATAGTAGAATGTCCATGGATGGGCATCGCCAATCAAACCTTTGGAAACATCAATTCCCCCTTTTATAAATTTTTCAAGTTCGGATATGACTGCACCTCCGGCACGGGTTGTATTTCCGGCTCCATCGTCCGTTGCATTGTCAAGCATACAAGGCGACTTTCCTATATTTCCTAAGAATCCGAAGCTTCCCTGCCGATCTCTTCCCATGCGCATACGTGCATACAAGTCGTATGCAACTTTGCGGGTCAATGTAATGTCCGAATAAACCTTCTCTGTATCTGTAAGATCCAGCTCGGTTTCTTTCATCAGGCTATCTGCACTACAACTGGTAAGCAGGATAGCCGTTATAAAGGATATAAATAGTTTTCTCATAAATTACTTGTTTCAAACATTAGAAATTCAGGTTGATACCAAAATTTATTACTTTTTGTTGTGGATAGAATTGCCCGTTACTATTGTTCGGTGATTCAGGGTCTACCTTCTTTACATTATCCCATGTAAGGAGATTATAGGCATTAGTATATACTCTGAGTGAACGTATTCCGATTTTTTTCAAAAGTTTGCGGGGAATAGTGTAACCTAACTGAATATTTTTCAAACGCAAGTATTTGGAGTCTTTCAACCAATAATCCGATTTATAATAATTGGGATGTGTGGCAGTGGCTGCTTTGGTGAAACGTGGATATGTCGCAGTTGCAGCTGTTTCCGGTGTCCATCTTCCGATATGCTCTTCGTAATAGTTACCCCAAGAATTATCCCATGCGATATCTCCTTGCAGATAAATGGATGAACGGGTAGCACCCTGAAGTAATACACTGAAATCAAATCCTTTCCAGTTCAAACCGGCGGTAAGGGAAAAAGTCATCTCGGGCACCGGATTATAGCCGATAGGAGCCTGATCGTTGGAGTCAATCACTCCATCATGATTCAAATCCTTATACTTAATATCCCCTGGTCGGCTTACTTGTCCGAATTGAACGGGGGAACTTGCTACATCTTCATAAGAACTAAAGAATCCGTCGGAAATATAGCCGATGAACTGTCCGATAGGATTGCCGGTCTGTGACATATAGGAATAGGGTTTCACTGACTCACTTTTCTCCACAATCTTATTATGGGCATATCCGTAAATCGCTTTTACGGAATATCCAAAATCTCCTTTTTGATCTTGATAGCCTATTTCCAGATCGTATCCTTGATTTGTTACGACACCATAGTTTATAGGAGCCAGTCCGTTTGAACCGGCTGCTTGAGAATATCTTTCCGGCTCACATAGGATGTTACTACGACGTTCTTTAAAAAAGTCGATATTGGCGGATATTTTGTCTTTCAACCATTTTGTCTCAATTCCTAAGTTGTATTTCCGTGCAATTTCCCAAGTGATATTTTCATTGGCACTTTTTCCTTGAATCAGACCTGTAATTGCAGGATTCTGAGTTTCTCCAAAAGTATAACCTAGTCCATTATCATATCCTGAACGATAGTAGTAAGAGAAACTTCCCAGCTTGTCATTTCCAACTTCACCATAAGAGAAGCGTAGTTTTGTAAAACTTAAGATTGGGTTTTCTTTAAAGAAAGGTTCATTAGTGAGTACCCATCCCATTGATGCAGCAGGGAAAAGCTGATAGCGGTGTCCTTCTGCAAAACGGTTTGAACCGTTATAGCCGGCGTTGATTTCGAATAGATAACGATTCTCATAATCATAGTTAACACGTCCTACTAAAGCCTGATAGATATGGGGCACGTAAGAATAACGTCCACCGGGAGTGGAGGTGTAACTCATATTGTAAAGAACTAATCCGGATATGTTATGTCCTGAGAAGGATTGTTTATAACGAACTGCTGCTTCAGCATATTTGCGATGTGTAGCTGCTGTTTTATTAGTGGCTTTTGTAGGCAGCACCATTTCAAGTCCCTGTTTATAAGTTTCGGCTATCGGGTTATATTGATAAATGTTTGGACGTTGTTGTATGCTGCGGTTATTGTTCCAGCCGGCATCATAAGAGAACTTTCCATCGATGCTTAATCCTTTCAATAGTTTTCTTAGGTTATATTTGAAAACGAAATCTGTCTCGAGTTTATTGCTAAAATTGAGGAAAAATCCTGAATAGCATAATGTTACGAGTGGATTCTGTCTCCATATACCATCGGCAGCGGCATAAGTACCGTTTGCATTCAAGATTGGGAAAGCTTGGGGAGAATTACGGTAGAACATACCAAATAGTCGTAGTGCTTCATCTCCGTTGGCATCATAACCGTATGGGCGGTTCTGACTCCCGAAACGATAAGCAAGATTCACGGATACTTTGAAATCTTCAGTCAGGTTGATATCAATATTCGAACGGGTAGTGAGCCTGTTGTACCTATATTCTGAATCATACCCTTCTTTGTATAAGCCTTTAGCTACATCGGGCGAGGCTGCTAAAAGAGCTTGTATCGTTTCATGTTCTTTAATTTTGTCTACATCTGTCTCAAATATACCAGTCTGCGTGAAATATCCCACAGAGACAAAGTAACGTACTGTCTTGTTTCCACCGGATAAGTTGACGTTGTATTTTTGTTGGAAACCGTTCTTCGTAAACATATCTACAAAGTCGTTGTCCGGGTGTGTAAACGGACTTTTCTGGGTACGATAGAGATAGTTATCATACTCTGACAGGAAAATTCCACGGGTATTGCCGGTATCAGATGGGTCAAAGCCATCATTGATGGCACCCTCACGCATGAATCTTGAAACGGACTCTGCATTTTGTGTTTGGGATATACGATTGAAGGAAGTAATACCGAATTCAGATGAGAAGGATATTCGAGTCTCTCCCTCACGACCTCTCCGGGTAGTTACCAATATTACACCATTTGCTCCTCGTACACCGTATACGGCTGTTGCAGAAGCATCCTTTAACACGGAGATAGTTTCTATATCATCAGGGTCGATTTGTGCCATAGGCCGTTCTACCCCGTCAATCAGTACTAAAGGGCTAGAATCGTTCAATGAAGCGCGACCACGAATAAACATTGTAGCCTGATCACCGCCGGGACGTCCGCTCTCTTGCCGGGTTACCAGTCCTGGGATGCGGCCACCTAAAGCGTTTGTGACACTTGATACAGGCATGCTTTTCAAGTCTTCAGTTCCGACATTAGAAATTGAACCGGTCAGAGATACTTTTTTCTGTGTTCCATATCCCACCACAACAACTTCATCTAATTGTGCAATGTCTTCTTCCAAGGTGACATTGATAAAAGGATGATTCTTTTTTATGGCAATAGATTGTTCTATAAAGCCGATCATTGAGATAAGAAGTGTTTGCTCTGCTTCGTTGGACAATGTAAGAGTAAATTTTCCATCCAAACCAGTCACTATTCCATTATTAGTCCCTTTCTGAAGGACAGTAGCGCCAATCATCTCCATTCCTTGGGCATCTTTAACAATTCCGCTAACTTTGGTTTGTGCACAGACATGCCAGATGGAGCTGGTTAAGCATATGAATAATATTATTATCTTTTTCATGTTTTCTATCTATTAAATAGTTTTGATGCCCGTTACCAACCTGGATTCTGTTGGATGGAAGGGCTTTCCTTGATTACTTTCAGAGGAATAGGATGATAATACATGTAATCTTTAAAATTGCGTGCTTCATCTACTGTAATGCGTGTATAATGAAGCCCGGAAGCATTTTCTTCTACTTTCATTCCGATAATAGGTTCTCTAAGTTGATTGCCATCCATCCAACGTCGCAAATCGAAGTAACGATGTTCTTCAAAACAGAGTTCGATACGGCGTTCTTGTTTCACTTTTTCCATAAAGTTGTTATCTGTCACCCCATTAAGAAATTTATCATTTGTTCCGAATCCTGCTCTGGTACGTATTTTTGTACGGCTTCTATTGCTGTCAAACCATAGCCTTCTGGATCCGCACTCATGCCGTAAGCGTGATGCATGGCTTCTGCGTAGGAAAGTAGGATATCAGATAAGCGAATCATCGGGAATAAGTGGAAAACGGTACCCACATTGGCCTGTCCGAAGTTCAGTGTTTTGTCCAGGAATTTAGCTAAATAATATCCTGTATTGGTCGAACGGTTCTTTACTTGGTTGAGTCCGTCTATGGTTGTGTTATCGCTAATTCGCGTATAAATGGTATTCTTTCCATAAACCGAACCGTCATATCCGATAATTGCTGTCAAACGCGGGTCTCTGTTAGTATACATGCTTGCACCGTCAGAAGAATGGGTATAATCGCTTCCATCTTTCATGGTAAATGCATCGATCAATTGCTGTGAAGGTACTGTACCTCCTCCCTGATCTTTTGAGATTGTAGGGGGATAATGTCTGTTTTCCAGAGCATTGTCCTTAGCAGCCGTATAGAATAGGATATATTCCGGATTAGGATTGGCATTGATAAAGATCTTGTCGTACGTCTTAGCAGCAGTAAGAGCTATCAAACTATATTTTTTACTTCCATCCGGAGATATTGTTCCGTCTGCATTTAGATTGATTACATCTGCACAAGCTTTGGCTGCAAGTTTCCAACGTTCCGTCACATCCGAGCCGTCAGTGTAGCCTAGTAGTGGATCGTTATTATCTGTTCTGTTGTAGAGTGGACTTGCGGCATAGAGTAATGTCTTGGCTTTAATAGCAAGTGCCATTCCTTTAGTCATACGGCCATAAGAACCATTCCCACCTTCCGGATCAACTTTCAATACAGCGGCAGCACTCTCACATAACTGTACGATGTGATTGACGCAGTCTTTGAAAGAGTCTCTTGCCTTTGTCTGCAGTTCAGGATCGTTAACTTCGTAAATACGATCGACGATAGGAAAGCCTCCGTAGTGTCTTAACAGGTTAAACTCAAATAAGGCTTGTAAACATTCAGTTTCCGCACAATAGGTATCTTTAAATGCCTGGATGTCTTCTTCTGTCTTATTTTGTAACACCAAGTCAGCCTCACGCAAATACTTGCGGGCAAAAATGGCTTGTTGAATTCCCTTGTATGACTTATTCCAACATTCTTCAATCGGATTTGAAGAAGTGATATACCCACGAGACAACTTATGAATATCCGAATCTATGATTGTACTTATTCCATCATTGGTGGCTGCATCTAAAAAGGCATTTCCTACGTGGTTGAAGCCTTCGGGAATATATGCATACACCTGATTAATCGGTTTCAGATAGTTCTGTTCATTCGTAAAAATATCATCAGGCTGGGCCCAGTCATAGGGCATGTCATCCAGATAATCACAACCGGAAAATGTTAGTGTTGCGCTTATTGCCAAATAAATTATCGATTTTTTCATGCTATCAGAATTTTAAGGAACAACCTATACTCATGTTTCTCGTCAAAGGAGCTGCCAGTGAAGGAGCTTCAGGATCAACCCATTTATATTTTGTCCAGGTAATCAGATTCGTTCCGCTAAGGAAAAGTCTCAATCCCTTAAGATGGATTTTCTGTATCATTTTTGTAGGAAAGTCATAGGCAACTTCCAGTGTTTTTAATCTTAAGAAATCAGCATCCTTTACATTTAATGTACTTATCTGCCTGTTATTAAGACTGGCATTGTCCAGTGTTGTTAAACGTGGGAATGTTGCATGCTGGTGTTCTGGTGTCCAGTAATCAAGTTGATGCTCAAATATGGTTCCGTTATCTGTGAAAGGATTCATCACAATGTCCGAATATTGACGAGAGACTTTTGCGGCTCCCTGAAATAATGCGGTGATCGAAAATCCTTTGTAGCCGACTCCTAAGTTAATACCATACATGATTCTGGGAATGTCTCCGTAACCGATAGGTACCATATCGTTTACATCAATCTGTCCGTCTTTGTTTATATCTTCATAACGTACATCACCTGGTTGGACATCAGAGAATGTTTGTACAGGAGAGGCTGCTATTTCTTCCCAAGAATTGAAAAAGCCTTTTGCAATGTATCCTCGATTTTCTCCTAAAGGCCGTCCCTGATTCTTCAACCATTCGTATGGCTGATCTACTTCACCGTTTGCAATCAGTTCATTCGTAGAATAAGAAAATGTACCACCTATGAAATAGCTCCAGTCTGCAATATTTGAATTCCACATGGCAGATAAGTCTACTCCATGGCTATTGATTTTGCCTATATTCTGCTTAAATTCCTTTACATTGCCGACAAGAGAACTGATTTTGTTATTTACTACATACATATCATGACGGTTGTCTTTAAAAAATTCTGCTGTAACAGATAACCGGTCTGAAAATAGTCGGGTATCTATTCCGATATTCAGAATTCTAGCTTTCTCCCAAGTCAATCCGGGATTTGGAAGTATATCCTGAATGTATCCTCCAAGCTTTGTTCCCATGTTTACCCCTGTGATATAGACTTCGTTTTGCGGCCACATACGTCCCCTGTAATAAAAGGCGTCTACGCCGGATGAGTTGCCGACTTGTCCATAAGATGCTTTTAGCTTCAGGTAGGGCACTATTTTTTTTGCATCTTTCCAGAAAGATTCGTTAGAAACAGTCCATCCGGCAGATATTGTAGGGAAGAAACCGAATTTGTGTCCCGGACCAAATTTGTGAGATCCCTGATAAGCTCCGATAACATCGATGCCATATCTTTTATCATAATTATAGCCGAACCAACCATTTACGCTTTGGAATCGGGTTGGCAATACCATTTCATCATTGCTTTCATATTGTTCATAGAAAGCTAAAGCCGAAACTCCATGTTTTCCAAAGGTACGGTTATAATCTAATTGAGCCACGATACCGGTCCGGCGGAAAGAACTGGTATTATCTACCTTGTTTATCATTGAGTCATCTTCGCGGGTCCGGCGGAGAACATTCTCATTCGTCGCATCCTTTTCGTAATATGCAAAAGTTATTGTACGTCTGATAGAAGAAATTGTGCGTGAATCCATGGATAGAGCAACAGAAGCTTTTAATCCTTCTGTTATGAAGGAAAGATCCTGTGAGAGTTTTGTGCGGAAAGAACCATACAATTGTTTGTCCTGGAAGTAGCCAGAACGATTTAGCATTGCCCATGGATTTTCACGGAATGTATTTCCTGCTACAATTTTCCCATCTTCTGCATTGATAACATTGCCGTATTGATCTGTATATCCTTGGTCATTGTACCATTCTGGGAAGATTCCTTGCGGTAATGTGACTAGATTTTTATAGATATTTTCAGCTCCGCTGCCAGGGCCATTCTGACTTTGATACCAGCCATACAGATTTACATCCAGTTGGGTAGTGCGAGTTACGGCAAAATCGATATTGGAACGGATATTAAACCGTTCGGCAGAATGATTGGTACTATAATCATGTGAATCATCTGTATTGAAGTAGCCATTGTTACGAGTATACATTGCATTCACGAAATATGTACTTTTTTCTGTTCCTCCTTGGATATTAAGATTATAGCGCTGGCTCCATCGGATATCCTTCAAATATTTATCAGCCCAATCTACATTGGGATATAAAATGGAATTAGGATCATTCTTAGCATAATTCATTATATCATAGTTCGAATACAAGGGAGCCAGATTGTCATTATGGCGGGCTATGTTGTGCTGTCTTGCATAATCGGCTGCGTTTAATGATTTTAATTCTTTAAGTGGTTGTTGAGCTATAATTTGAGCTGTCAATTCAACCTGTGGTTTTCCCTTTGCTCCCTTACGAGTTGTAACCAGAATAGCTCCACTGCCTGCACGCATTCCATATAAGGCTGTTGCTGCAGCATCTTTCAATACGGTAATTGATTCTACTTCGTGTGATGACAAAACAGCAAAATCCCGTTCCTGTCCATCAACCAATACTAATACATCGGGCGAATTACTCCTTTGCCCTCTTATCCAAAATGAATTCTGTTCATTCACTAATCCACCACCTTGCACTTGTCGGGCAAAATAACCAGGTACCAGTCCGGCTAATACTGCCGAAAGATTTGTAACAGGTAGATTGCGTAACTGTTTACCCGAGATTGTGTAGGCTGAACCGTTATAATCTCCCATAGGGAGTACACGATATCCTAAGTCCAAGGGTACATCTTCTTTGTTTTGGACATTTTGTGCCTGGCTTATAAGAAAACCAGGGAGTAGTCCAACCAACAAAATTTTCTTAAAAACTTCATACGTATAAATTTTGAGTTAACACCATAGTAGATTGATTGATGATGAGGCCACCTCATTTATCACCTTCAGTGTGGTGACGATCGCTGATGGGGGTATGAGAAGCCATTTTATTGTTATCATTTTGAGACATGAGAAACCAATATAGTTCCCCATGTCTCAAGTTTTTAGATTACTTCCATGATTCTACTCGTAAATCATTCACAGGATCGCGACGTAACACTAATTGTTCTTTCACTTTATAGCGTTTGCCTGCCAGTTCATAGGTGTAATTCAAGTTGATTTCCGGACAAGGTTTGTCTCCACTGTTGAAGGTGTAAGTCGGACTTTGGGCAATGTAGCTGCCATTTCCTTCAATGATTGTAACTCCTCCTTCTATACCTTCTATTTGAACATTGTAGTCTGAACCAGATTCGCCGTTGTTGTCGATTGTCAACTGGAAACGATTGATGTTGCTTTTTGCTAAGTTTGCTACTCCGGGTCTTAACAATTTATTTTTCGCGAGAGTACTTAGTTCCAATGTATTATTATTTATCAAGTCTTTTTCTTTATACACCACAGTGGTACCTTCTATTGTATTTCCATTATCGTCTACTTCACTTACTTCACCTTGAAGGTAGTAAACTCCGGAAAAGGAACTGACATACTTGATTGCTACAATAGAATAATCCGCTCCCTCGCGAATAGTGTTCATGGAACTTTCTGTAACTTTGAAAGGGAGAGCATAATGGGTAGTCAGACTTAACGGATCTGTATAAAAAGCATCTGTAAACTTGATTTCAACATCTGCTACAGGTAAATTAGATTTCCGCACTTTAAATATCTCCGGATCTTCCAATATGTAATACTCTTCGGGAAGAAGTGTAAGAGGAGTACCCTCTAATAAAGAAGCATCCAAGGTAAATTTAGCCCAATCATTCATGTCAACTTCTCGTTTACCTCCTAATGATACTCCTACATATATAGGCATGTCACGGTCTGATATTACTGTGCGCAATGGGTTCTGTAAAGCAAAACCAACATTTGTTGTTTCATAATCATGTGTATAATCTTCATAGCAAGACGTTAAACAAGTCGTCAAAGCAAGCAATATTATTTTTGCAATTTTCATAATCGTATATAATATTAGTTATTATTCCACCCCATATTATTTTTGAGGTTTGGGTTCTTTAATAATTCGTCGTTAGGTAACGGCAAATAGTAATAGCGAAGTGCATCCAACGGACGTTGTTCTATTTCTTTTATTTCATAAGAAAGACCGTTATCTGTTCTTGTCACTTGTATTCCTTCAATAGTGGTATCTAGGGGAAGTAAACAGCGGCGTAAATCCCAAAAACGGTGATCTTCGAAAGCAAATTCTATACGACGTTCATTTTGGATTAATTTCCGGAATGCTGCTTTTCCTTCAGAAGCTACTTCTGACAAATAGGTAGCATCTGTGATACCACCTGATTTTTCACGTATGATTTTTAAGACATCATAAGCACTATATTTACAGTCGTCACCTTTACCTTCAGGTCCCCATGCTTCATTGGCGGCTTCTGCATAATTCAGCCAAATTTCTGTTTTACGTAATAATGGGTTAAAGTGCCGAGAATTCAATGTTTGAATCGGATCCAGCATATTTTTTTGTGTAGTAGACAAGAACTTAGATAAATAATATCCCGAACGACTGGCATAAATGTGAAAACTCTCTGAATCTTTTCCACCTTCAGATACATCAATGTTTGAGTTATAAGCTCCAAATTTTTTTCCTTGATAATATAGATTCATATTGAATCGGTTATCTCTAGCTATCAAATACGGATCTTGCTCGTCATATAATGAACGTGAATCTGTTATTGGATAACCATTTTTGGCAGGAAAGGCGGCAGCTAAATTATGGGAAGGAATTGTTTGTGCATTTCCCAAATAAAAAGGAGGATAGTGTCGGCTTTCCATACCATGTACAAGTCCCATGTAGGTGCGGAATATAAAATCGGCCGGGGTATCACTGCCAGCGTCAGCCAAATCTTTAGCAGCCATCGCTGTAAAGGTATAGTTTATCCCTGCGTCTTTGAGCACTTCATTGGCAAAAAGAGCAGCACGTTCCCAACCAGCTTGATAAGTAGCTTCATTTAATACAGTAAAATTACCCATGCCATTTATTTGAATCACATCCTTGTCTTGATAAGCCGGACTTGCTGCATAGAGCAAAGTTCTTGCTTTAAGAGCATTTGCCGCTAATCCGCAAGCTCTACCAATTTTAGATTTTCCGACAACTACATCATCTCCTGTGTAAGTTACAGGCAAACGTCTGGCAGCTTCTTCACAGTCGGAAACAATCTGGCTGACGCAATCTTTATACGAGTCACGTTTAAACAGGCTCGGCTTCGCAGATTCCTTATCACCAATGAAATGGTTGGTGATCGTATATCCTAATGCTTCTCCTTCGTCTGTTCGTCCTCCATAAGTTTGTAACAATTTGAAGCTGCACCATGCTCTTAAAAAATAGGCTTCACCAAGTAAACGAGTCTTTATTGCCTGATCAGTTTCTTTACTTACACGATTGTATATTACATCATCTGTAACTCCTTTTTCCATGAATAGATTGATGCTTTGTATCTTATCATACATATTGTCCCAATTTCCAAGTGGATTTGTTGATCGGCTGAATGCTCCCATGCTAGCTCGGTATACACTCGAACCATAATTTCGGGTTAGTGCATTGTCTGTTGCAGCATCTAAGAAATTATCATCATAATGATCCGGAACAACCATTAAATCTGCATATACTTGCGTCAAAACGGCTTGTGCCATATCGGGATTAGTCCATACGGTCTCACTGGACCATTCATTTGTTAATTTAGGGTCAAGCAGATCTTCACAAGAAACAATACTTCCCCAAACACAGGCTAACAGTATTAATTTGCTTATTTTCATATTTGCATATTTTTTAAGTTTAGAAAGAGACGGATAAACCGCCGGTTACAGTCATATAGGCCGGATAATTTGTGATTCCGGCATTTAATCTTTCCGGGTCCAGATCCTTTATTTTAGAGAAGGTAAGCAAATTTGTACCACGTACGAATAGTTTACATTTGTTTGCAAAGAATCTACCTGCCTTATTTTCAAATGTATAACTAAGTTCTATATTTTTCAAACGGAAAAATGAGCCATTCTCTGTCCAGAAACTGGAATCACGAAAGTTATTGCTTTCTGTCGTTGTTGTTAATCGGGGCATTGTACCTGAAGGATTATTAACCTCATGGTAGCGATTTAATGCTAATTCAGAGTATCCATTCAGACCATTATTCCAATAATAAGCGTTTGTACATAATTGAGTAATACCTGTATGAAGAGTTCCTAACATATAAAGTCCAAACCCTTTGTATTTGAGGTCTACATTGATTCCCCAAGTGGTTACAGGAAAACTTTGCCCTAGGCTCATACGGTCATTATCATCTACAATCCCATTGTTGTTTAAGTCAGCGTATGCAATATCGCCGTTTTGATATATACCGTATGATTGTAATGAGTGACCTTCTAATGGAATGTCTTTTCCAAATAATCCTAGTGCTTGTAAGCCAAAAATAGTACTAGTAGGCCGTCCAATGGCTTTACGATAGCTTTCCACTCCTTCTATTTCGTTCCATTTATCTAATTTATTTTTTGAATAAGTCATATTGGCTCCGACTGTGTATAAAAAGTCCCGTCCGATATTCCCTTTCCAGTTGATTGCAATATCTATACCTTGATTAGTCACCTGACCGATATTTTCATACATGGTATAATTCCCTGCTGTAGCAGCATATTGGGCGTTATTCACTCCGATGATGTCTTTTCTACATTCATGGAAATAATTGAGTTCTGTGCTTAGGCGATTATTAAAGAATAATCCTTCGATACCAATATTAAACTCTTGAGAGTATTCCCATGTTAAATCAGGATTTCCCCAGCGAGCTAAACTAACTTTATGATCTGTTTGATCCTGGAAGAAATTATAGTTGCCATTATTATTCCAACCAGTTTGATACAAGAAGAATCCAGTATTACCTGTATAGCCTAATACACCGAAACTTGCTTTTAGCTTCAGAAAGTTAACAGCTTTTGCTTCTTTCATGAAACTTTCATTAGAAATTATCCATGAAGCTCCTACAGCCGGAGAAAAGAAAAAACGATCGTTTTTATCAAATTTGTTGGACCCCATACCAGCCAGAGTCAGCTCGGCTAGATAGCGTTTGTCATAACTATAGTTTAAACGCAGAGAGATGTTGGCATCTTTAAAATCTTGTGTCATTCCTGTCATCTCATTCTTTGTATACCGGAATGCGCCAATTGCTGAAAAGTCATGCACTCCTAATGTGCGTTCATATCCTATATCTGCACGCATACCAAAATAGCGGTAGGTATTATTGGAGGCTATCTTTTGCGTTTTGGGCAAATCCAGCTTTTTCATCTGTGTATATCGGGTGATAGTTTCACCGTCTAAATCACTATAAGTGTCAATGGCATAGGTCGGATAAGTATTCCTTAATTCTTGACGTAAGTAACTATAATTGTCAAAAGTTACATAAGCATTAAATGTCAATCCCTTAACGTATTTATTGAAGTCAAAATTTGCTCCAAGGTTTGTCTGGCTATTTACATACCTTTCGGAAGTGTCACCTCCATAAACCATATCTGCATATAAATTGTCTACTATCCGTGTGCTGGCTCCGAAGAATGGCGTGCCATCTTCATTGGGGGTAAACTGTCCCGATAATGTTTCATTAGGAATAATGAAAGGGTACTCATTGGGACGATTAGAAGATAATGTACTGAATATGCCTGCACCATCTTTTGCTCCCCAGTTTTTCAGTTCCACACGAGCTGCAACATCTGCTGTTACTGTAAGAAAATCGGTGATTTTAATATCCAGATTACCACGTGCATTCATACGGTGTAAAGCCGAACGTTCTCCAACTTTTTCTAATCCGGAACCACCAGTATATCCACCAACTAATGCGTATTTCACACCTTCATTACCTCCATTAAACTCAATTGTACCTTTTCGGTAGATATTTTGGTTCAATAAGAACTCATTGTAATAATCAACATTTGGATACAATACATCATTGACTCCACTACTATTTCTGTATCCTTCTAATTGCGTGTCAGTATAATAAGGATTCATTCCATCGTTTATACGAGCTTCATTAAACAATTTTGAATAGTTGTAGGAATCCAGATACTTAGGTACACGTGTAGAGGGCTGTACACCGTATTCTACCCCGACACGAACAATTCGTTTATGAGCTTCTCCTCTTTTAGTACGTACCAAGACCACTCCGTTTGTGGCAGCTGCTCCATACAGGATTTTGGCTGTAGCATCTTTTAAAACTTCGATGGATTCTATTTCTTCCGGTAAAATATCATCTATCGGACGTTCTATTCCGTCAATAATAACCAAGGCCGTATTTGTTCCATTATTGTGTTGTCCACGTACATATAATGTTGATGTGTTATAGCCCAAGCCGCCATCACCGGAAATAGCAATTAGTCCGGCAGCCTGTCCTTGTAAGGCATTGGATAATTGTAAATCAGGGTATTTTAATACATTTTCCATAGATAACTTGGATACTGTACCTACCAGGTCCCGCTGATACGTTTTTCCACCGTCTGCACGTTCGTGTATGTCCCTTTCTGAAGCATATAGATCTTCATTTTGTAATTTGATGACAGTGGGTTGTTCTTTTGCGAGGTTTATTACAACATCTTTATAACCGAACGCTTCAATTAATAAGGTTCCATCAGCTTTTGTTTTGAGTGCAAATTTTCCATTTGCATCTGTATAGTTTATAATAGAACCTTCACCGCTCAATACTGTTACTCCGCTTAGCGGTTTACCTGTGTTGTCTGTCACCAGCCCTTTCACTTCAATAAGGGCTTGTTTTTTTCTTTTAGGTTTATCCTGTGCTTCTAGCGAAGTGGCTATGCCGGATAATATAGCAGTGACAAACAGAATAAATATGAATTTATTATATCTTTTCATTTGATTAAGCCATTTTAATTACCAATATGGGTTTTGTTGCAAATTATTCAATGCGTCTACGTCATGTTGAGGCAAAGGATACCAGTAATTCTTCTTTGTAAAAGAACGCACTTCCGGAGTTATATCGATTTGTTCATAATCATAAGTCAATGTAGACTTATCCGTGATACTTCCATGATTAGATTCTCGTGGTGTGAATAATGCTCCTTTAATAGGATAAGTATCCTTGAATGTTTCTTCCAAGATCATCCAGCGGCGGATATCCCACCAACGATGATTTTCAAACATTAATTCTACGGCACGCTCACGGCGATAAGCTGCACGGAATTTATCAGGATCGGCTACAATATCTGATGGCAGATCTGTTAAGCCAATTCGTCTGCGAAGAATATTAATAGCTTCTGCAGCTGATATAGGACATCCTTCAATAGTTGCCGTAGCACTTCCACAACCCTCAAATAGCGCTTCTGCATAATCTAAATAAATTTGCGAAGCACGGATATATATGGTGAGGAAGCGATAGTCCCACCAACAGTTCGGATTGTTCTTTTCAAGATACTGATTGCATTCCGGCCACATGAACTTTTTACACATAAATCCTGTGAACATTCGTTTGTTGCAGTCTTTTTGAGTTAACATGTGCTGATAGGCTGCTCCTCCTTTGTAGGTTGTAATGTAATAGATACGTCCATCAGCGTAATGTCCCCAAGTTGTTCCAGGTAAAAGTATGTTGTTGTAGAAACGGGGATCACGATCCTCAAATGGTTTATGGTCATAGTCAAGTGCATAGCCGCTTCGTGGGTCATCAATCGGGTAATAAATACCGTCTGCTCCCTTCTTGTCAAACATGTTGACGATATTCAAACTTGGGCAGCACATGGAATTTCCATCTGGTCCCGAACCGAATGCAAGATCCTCATATTGCCAGAATGTGCGGATAGTGCGTTTTTGGTTTTGATTAGCAGCGTTAGGAAATTGTCGCTTGACCCAAATGTATTCCGGTTGATGCACAGGTGGATATTTAAAATAGAAAACATTCGTATATTCTTCTTTACTAGCCAAACCATAGGGATAAGGGGCAGACTTGCTTCCATCCATATAACGTATTACTTCATAAGCTGATTTTGCTGCGGATTTTGCGCGTTCCGTGTCATAGCCTTTGTTTTCTGTAGAATTTAAATCATTCTGCATCAATGGACTTGCATCAAACAACTGTGCCCATTCTTTAAGTGCCATTGCTGCAATTTTTGTGGGTCTTCCATAGTTTGGATCATCCCAACTGTCAGGTAACATGTAGATTGCTTTTTGTATATCTTCCATCATCCAGTCGTGTGATTCATGGTAGGTCATACGGGGAATATCATCATCTCCACCTTCAAAGACCTTGTCAATAATAGGCATCCCCCCATATCTTTTGATTATCTGAAAGTAGAACCAAGAACGATAGAAATAAGCTTGTCCCAGAATCTCATTTTTTTGTTCAGGTGTCAAAGGAGCCTTATCGATATCATTAATAATGCGGTTATTGATACGCAACGCCTTATATGATCGAGATATAGCTGTACTTCCAGCATTACCGATTTCGAAAGTCTTATTTGATTTGGCATTACTTAACCAGTTTCCGGAATGTAAAGTAAAAACGGCAGATGAATTATCTGTAGTTGCCATTTCGTCTGCAAAGAGACCGACAAATGCACGTCCATTTTCCCAATTATCCATCACCATAACATTTTCCAATTGGTTGAAAGATTGGTCTAAGAAACCTCGTAAGGAATAGTAATCCCTAAAGATATCATCTTCTGTCAATCCTACATCTTCCCTTTTATCTAAGAAGTCTTCACAGCTTGTCATCCCGCCAAGAATGAAAACTGAACAGATATATAATAATACTTTTCTCATCTTTATTTCTTTTGAATATGATTAAAATGAAACTCTTAGTCCTAAAGTGTAAGTACGGACAATCGGATAGCTGCCAACACCTCCTGTTTCAGGGTCCACGCGTTTGTCCCCTTTCCAGAAGGTTAGTAAATTATTCCCGTTCATGTAAACCTGAAGATTAGAGATATGGGCTTCACTCAACCATTTTTTAGGGAATGTATATCCTATCTCCATGTTCTTTAATCGTATATACGAATAGTCGGAATAGCGATAAGTACTTTCCACTTTGTTGTATGTATTGTTCAAGTGTGTAGCAGGTCGCATAACACCCGATGAATTAGCTGTTTCCGGCGTCCATCGTTCCATGGATTTTGGTTGAACACGTATGTTTGAAGCTGGAAAATCCCACAGATATTGATCGAACTGTAACTTATATATATTGCGTGGCGAATAGAGCATTGCACTGAAGTTAAGTCCTTTCCAATTGAACCCGAAAGAAAATCCGATGGTAGTCAATGGGTAATTCAATTCGTCTACAACTACCTTGTCGTTTGAGTTGATTATCCCGTCTCCATTGAAGTCTATATAGATAAGGTCTCCCGGAATTACTTGTGATGCTGTAGTACCATTTATAGCTGTTTGTGCGTAATTGAACACATCGTCTATCGAACCATAATTACCGATCGCAATAAAACGGTTTTGATAATCAATCGGTTTACCTGCAGCTTTCAAGTGCTCATCCGCATTTCTAGGATCATCTTTATAGACAATCCGGTTTTCGCTGGCTGCAAAAGTTAAAGCTCCCCAGTAATTAAAATTACGTCCGATTTTGTCATTCCAGCGTAACTCTAATTCTAAACCATGATTTTTCGTTTCTCCTCGGTTGATAGCGTTAAAAGTAGCTCCTACAATGGAAGATGTGGTTTGTGGAGTCATTAGAATATCTTTACGATTCTCTTTAAATAAATCCAAAGTTAAATCTAACTTATTCCATAAGCCAATTTCTATTCCAAAGTTATGTTTAGTCGCTTTTTCCCATGTTGAAGTCAAGTTAGCAATATCTCCTTCTGTATAGAGCGGGCTATGTGTGACTCCTTGTGTATTTCCTAATTCAATACTTCCTAAAGAATTAAATAATTGGATGTAATTCCAACGTGCAGCAGCTGCATCACTACCGACTTTTCCGTATGAATATCTAAATTTTAGGTTAGTCAGCACATCTCCAACATGTTTCTTTATAAAAGGTTCTTCTGAAGCACGCCATCCCAAAGAATAGGAAGGGAACAGGCCGAAGCGTTGTCCTCGGGCAAATTTTTCCGAACCTGTATAAGAGATATTCATCTCTGCCAAATAACGTTCTTTCCAGTTATAAGTAACACGTCCCACCCATTCTTCACGATAACTTGGGAATTTGATAACTTTATCATCTTTTGAATCAGATACTTGACGGTTCATCAGAGCTAACGCTGTTACATTATGACTCCCGAATGAACGATTATATTCCACAGAGAATTCGTAATATAACTTACGATTATAACCATCCAAATTATCATAAGAAACGTTGGGAGGGAGTTCAATATCCTCATCATTTGGCCATCGTTTTTCCAAAATCATGGGGTAAGTGAGGGAACCATCTGCATTGACTATCGGATTAGAATAATCATATTCGCGATGGTATTTAATAATACTGTTTCTGGATTCAAAATCATTGTTACCCCAAATTTCACCAGTCTTTATACTAGAACGAGTAGTGGAAGCAGAGGTGTATGAAACTTTAGCGGCAGCTTTTAGTCCTTTAGTTAGAAAGTCCAGTTTTTGTTCCAAACGAACATCATACCATCCTTGAAAGGTTTTATACAGTTGTGATCCATTTGTATTCATATTACAAACAGGATTATAGCCGGCAGTAGATCCATCTCCCCAATAGCCATCACTATACTTTATCGGGAAGGAATTGGTTGGTGCCGCAATGATTCTAGTGTACACATCATCAGCAAAATTGTCATTGCGGTATCCCATTTTCCCTGCAATATTTACTGATAAGGAAGTCGTTTTAGTTAAATTAAAATCTAAATTTGAACGCCAGTTATAACGGCGATAGTAGTTCCTTGGATCAAAATTCTCCTGTTTCTGTAAATCATAAATATCACCGTCATTTTGATAACCGATGGAGGCGAAGTAACGCATGAAATTGGTTCCTCCGCTGATATTCACATTATATTGTTGGGAAAAACCTGGTTTAACCAACTCATCCCACCAGTCTACTTGTGGAAAGACATCATTATAAGGGCCGTAGTTGCCTGTATCAAAAGCATTTGACCAAGCATTGATGACAGATTGTTTAATTTGTTGATTCCAGTTGTTGTCATTAGCTACAGCTTCATTATACATTTTCATAGATGTAACATAATCTGCCCATTCCATATTTGCAGTAGTCTGTTTAATACCAAAGCTTGTAGAAAAATTGATGTTTGGTTTCTTATCTTGTCCGCGTTTGGTTGTTAACAATATTACACCATTTGCACCTCGAACCCCATATACAGCTGTAGCAGAAGCGTCTTTTAGAATAGATATAGACTCGATTTCATTCATGTCAACATCGTTCATATCCCTTTCTATACCATCCACTAATACTAAAGGGTCAGAGTTTTGCCAGGAAGCCTTACCACGAATGTACATTTTGGTATCACTTGCTCCAGGCTTGCCTGACGTATTGATAGCTACCAAACCATTTAGTTTGCCTTGTAAAGCTTCTGATACAGAAGTAATATTACCTCCTTTCAACAATTCTTCTCCTTTAGTTTGGGTAATGGCGCCTACACTTGATACCTTTTTCTGAATACCATAACCTACTACCACTACTTCTTCTAGTTGCTTGCTGTCTTCTTCCAGAGAAATGATAGGCTCTTTTTTCAGATCATCCACTTTGATTTTCTTTTCTTGATAGCCGATATAAGAGATTTTGAGTACGGCATTAGCAGCTACAGATAGCGTAAACCGACCATCTATGTCAGAAATGGTACCATTCGAAGTGCCTTCAACAGTAATATTTACTCCTATTAAAGGTTCATTACTTTTTGCATCTACAATTTGCCCTTTAATGCTATGATTCTGTCCCCAAAGTAGAGGAGGAGAGAGTAGCAGAGCTAGAAAGAGTAGACACATCCACTTAAATTCCAAGTTTTGATGTTTCATAGTAATAACGTTAAAAAGTTGTGTGTATAAAAAACATTCTTATTTCTTTTTTCTGTTTTGGGTAAGGTTCTACTATACAGCGTTTAGCCCATATTTTGTAAGCCTTTGTCATTTCAACTACTTTTTGCCATAGCATTATTGATGAACAATAATGCTATGGGCAAAATGAGATAATTTGATTTTATAGTAATATTCTTTAAAGATCTCATATGCATAAATTTGAAGTAAACGTCGTGCTAACTTTATTGATTATTCTGAACTTTATCTATTAATACCTTCATCCAGTATCCTCCGATCACCGAACGGGCTCTGAAGCCTACCCATCTACCGCTGTCTGTATGGTGCCAGTCGCTGATAGGTACACGAGAGACTGTTTCATTGATATATTTATAGACAGGATCAGAGAATTTCTGGAAAGTTTCCTTATCTGATGACATAGCTGCCGTCCACATGATCCAGTCGGATTTTGTGTATTCTTTACGAGAATCCAAAGGGAGTCCATAAGGATTCTGTTTTGTTAGATAATAATTGAGCTCTTTTCCAATTACATTATTAGGAAATAAATTCAGATTCCACAACTTATCCCAAACCATATTGTATTTTTGGCTCCAGGTATCTTTACGGTCAAAAGCCAGACGGTAATGATCTCCCTCATTCGCCATTTCTTCCCATTTCACCGCCATTTTCTTGGCTATAGCCGCATATTTGTCTGCTACATCATTCAATCCGAGCATCCGAGCAATTTCACTGTATCCGGCCACTCCCATGATCGCTTTCACGGAAAGATTGGCATTATGAGCCCAATGTCCGGCGAAGTCATCCGTGCAAAGTTGGTTTTCCGGGTCCTGTCCAGACTAAGTTTTTTTAGTTATTTAGTTTATTATCAGATATGTATAGCTAACATGTCTTGTTTCTGTGTTGTAATTAGTTGGTTTTTCGAGTGTTTTTGTAGTCTATAAAAATGATTTATTTCTAGGATTTGGGGTATCCCAGATTGTTTCAACAAATTCTAATTCTAGAATAAAATATCAACAGTTCATGCATGATAAAGAAATAATATATCCCCAAATGTAGTTTCAGGGATCAAATAAGATGGAATAAAGACATGATATATTAGTGGCGGTTTAAAACAGATTAAAATGATTCCATCCATTCACTTGACCGACAGATGTTTTTATATCCCTATCTCCATTATAAATCGCGAAACATTGTTCCGTTGGAGTATTGGATAGTTTAGCCCATTTTGAAATACCTTTAAAGAAATCCGGTGAATAAGTTGCTCCTGATTTGATTTCATAGGCATACTGTTTTCCGCCAACCATTCTTAATAAGTCAACCTCATTGCCAGTGCTATCACGCCAAAATGATAATCCCGGTTCGACACCTCTATTATAGGATTCTTTTACAAATTCATTGATGACAAGATTTTCAAACAATCCTCCACGTAAAAAATGAGTAGTTATTTGTTCTGCATTTTGTATGTCAAGTAAAGAACAGGCTAGCCCAGTATCATAAAAATATAACTTAGGAGTTTTTACCAATCGTTTGGCATAATTATTATAATCTGGTTTCAGTAAATAACAGATATAACTTGCTTCTAATATAGATAACCAGTTAGTAGCTGCTGTGACAGAAATTCCACATTCATTTGCTAATGATGAAAGATTTAATAATTGCCCTATGCGACCTGCACATAATTTGAGGAATTTAATAAATTTACTTAGATCCCCAATATTACGTAATAATCTCACATCTCTTTCTACATATGTTTGTATATAGAAAGGATAATAATCATCCGGATTTATAGTTTTGTCATAAATGCGTGGATAAGCTCCCTTAAAAATTTCTTCATTTACACTGGATGGCAATATTTCTCCTTTTTCCATTTCATAATGCGAAAACGGTAGTAGCTTGAGTACTGCCGTACGTCCAGCTAATGATTGATTCACACTTTCCATTAATAAGAAGTTATGAGATCCGGCCAGCATATACATACCTTCTTTATTCTCTTTATCGGTATGCGTTTGGATATAAGAGAAAAGTGACGGAACTCTTTGAACTTCATCGATAATTGTTTTATCCGGGTAGGTGGAAAGAAATCCTCTCGGATCATCTGTAGCAAATAGTCTCATATCAGGATCTTCCAAAGACACATACTCATAGTCCTGAAAGGAATTCCTCAATAATGTTGATTTTCCAGATTGTCTAGGTCCTGTCAATGTAACAATCGGATATTTATTTGCCATTTCAATTAGCTTGGATTTCAGTATTCGTTCTATCATTGCTGCTCTTATTTTACTGTTTGCAAATTTAATCTTTAAAAGTGAATTTGCAAAACTTCTCTGTTTTTTAATTTAAAGTTCTCTATTTATATTAGATCTTTTATAATCATATCTGCAGCATATTATAAGTAATTATAATTTAAGCAGCCTGTCATTGAGCTGGATTTAAACAATGGCAAGCTGCTTATTATTTATCTTATATTCAATAATATACCTTCTATCTGTTCTACGGAGCGTATCAAAGCTATTTTAGCATCAAAGAATTTCTTAAAAACAAGAACTTACATTCAACAACTGATTCGCATGAATAATTAAGGTTGCATTGCTTCATTTTAAACAGTGATGCTTATGACTAATTATTTTCTAGTGCTGTATTCAATCGGAGAACACCTTCCAAAAGAGAAGCTCCACTTGCTTGTGCGCCCATAGAAGCAATATTTCCAGTAAATATGGATCCCCAATAATAGTTACAATACATTTCCGGATAAGTTCCACGAATCAAGTTTGCGCTCAACGTTTCTGCATTTTTTCGCAGGAAAAGAATCAGATTCTGCCTAAGTGTACTATTAGCAGCTTCATCCAATGCCAAATTGACTATATAAGGAATCAAAACAGCTTTAAAGATGCTTTGGTCCATAGACGGACCTTCATTACGCAAAATGCCATTAGTTAAGCACCTATTACTGGTTGTGACATAGCTAATTACTTTTTCTGCACATGTCAGATAATATTTTTCATTTGTAATATGATACAATTGCCTACTTGCTTCTCCATACGTACCTTGCGTATAGGTTAAAGGAGGTTCCTCTATTCTACCATCTCCCAATGTTAAGTAATTATTGTCGTAGGCAAATTTATGAAGTATTTTAGCATCTGATAAATACTTATCTTCATTGTATTTTTTATACAATTTGGCAGCCATCAAAGCACCGGGAGCATTGGTACATATATTCCGGCTTCGCCCATTAGAATTATTTTCATTATTCCAAGGAAGTCCAGTTCCTTTATCATCTGTCCATTTTCGTGTAATAATGTAAGCGTCATACAACCTCTTGGCTGTATCGGCAAACTTATTATCGTCTAACACTTCTGACATTCGTAACAAAGTCAGACCAATCCAACACATATCATCAGTATATGGATTTGAAAAGCCTGTAGGATCGTTGTTGTCGTGATGATAATTATTTCCATGATTTTGAAACCATCTTTCAAAATATTCTTTATATGTCGCAGCCAATATAGGATTATTATCTTTGATACGTTCATAAGAATACAATACCACATCAATAGCATGAGCCTGTTGCCAATAAATATAAGTATTAGCCGAATTTCCAGATATATTTTGGGGTGATACCCAAAACGTTCCTTTCGTTTTATCCATAAACTGTTCAATAAGCACATACGTACAACTATCTGCCAAAGGCACTCCCTTATTCGATGGAATAGCAGTAATGGTGACTCTTTCTGATTTTCTTCCGTAGTTATCCACCACAACAACAGATATGAAATAAGGCTCTGCGGATGTCAACCGGAGTACATACCCTTCTCCTTTCTGGATCGTATTCACTCTTTTTTCGTCATTGGAACCTTTCTGTTTATAATAGATTTCTACCCCTAGCATATTGGTCACAGTAATCGGATTCGTCCATGTTAGATAAAGTTCATTGGGATTTTGTGTAATCTTAGCCTTCAAATTCGTCACTGGTGCAATTGTTATTTGCGAAGTATCGGTGTTACCTTCTATTGTATTGGCATCCTGTTCATTTGTTTCTCCACAGCCAATACATGAAAATATAAAAATTAAAAACAATACATATTTATTCATTGCGATTAGTAATAAACGATTGAAATGCTGTGGATATTTACAAATATCCACAGCATTTACAATCCCCATTTATAGTTTATTTATTTTTCGGTCAACCTTTAGTTTCCTTCTTCCCATTCGATAGCTTGGTCCTCATCCGGAATTTGAGTATTGATTTGACGTTCTAATGTCAACGAACCCATTACATGAAATTCAGTTTCGACACCGGGAATCGTTGTATAGTCTTTGAACGTATAGTTGATATTATTGATAATAATGGTTCGGTGCATTAAGTAGGGACGGATAGCGTCCATTGACTCCGTGATACTGTAAGAAGCAGTGATCTCATTATTAAAATCATCTTTACCGAGCGCAAACTGCATTTTATTATTTGGATCTGCCGGAGAAAGCGTTACTGTTCCATTATTGTTGAATTTTGCTTTAATCCGATACCCTTTCCTGTCTTGACGAGTTTCATCAAATAACCTGCATAGAAGAATAACGTTTCATCGTCAACTACATACATCATGACATAATTCTTCACGTATGGTGCATCTGTTTCTGAACCATTCAAATATGTTTTGTAATTTACAGCACTATAATTTCCTGAATAATCATTGAATGGCATCACACGAAGCAATGCCTTCCGATAGTGCTTTCGATAGTTTGGGGTATAGTTTCCATCAGGTGATTCTTCGATAGTCAATGGTAATACCCATTTGTCTGATAAGTCGATGCCCTCCATTGAAAAGTCGATAGGCATTAATGCTACATCTTGCCCGGCATTGATCTGCACCGTTTCTGAATGAGAGTAGAATTTTTTTGGCAATACTTGATAGTACAAGTCGGTACGATTATTGAAGCGTTCTTGGTTTAGTACTTTTAAGGTATCTGTATCCAAACCAACATGTACTGTAATGTTACGTTCATTGGTGGTAGATCCGCTCACAATGATTGGTAACTGAAATGTCGTCTTTTCATTACCAGATCTATAGCGTACATTGATTCGAGACACACCATCACTGTTAATGGGAGCTTTAAATGATATATAATGTGTAAACTGTTCATTTTCCCATTCATCATTGCACGAACTACATAAGCCGGCTATGGGTAACAGATATAATAAGATATTTTTCAGTTTCATATTCTAGTTTTTTTAGATTAATCATTGTAGGTCCATCCCGGGTTTTGGGTCAGAAGTTTATTTCGTTTCAGTTCACTGTGCTTGATGGGCCAAAAATACATTTTCGGTGAGAAAGTAGCAGAAAGATTTGATATAGGAACCGGTGTGTGGAACAGGTCTTTATTGGCATTACTCATAAATGTATAACAACCGTAAACAGGCATTGCTTCCTCTACTTCCGCATCTTTCCAGCGTCGAAGATCATAGTAGCGTTTTCCTTCAGCAAAGAGCTCAATCTGACGTTCGCGTTTTAGTTTGATGCGAAATTTAATCGGGTTACTATATGTATCTGCATCATAATCGGGCACCCCGGCACGCATGCGTATTGGTTTTATACCTGTACGCATATCTTCTACGTTGCGGCTGATTGTGTAAGTGATGGAGCCATCCCAAGAAGGAACTTCATAACTAGCAGTCAATTCATTCAAAGCTTCTGCATACATCAGCAGGATATCAGCATATCGAATAGCTGGTTCATCTTTATCTTTTACCTTGGCTGCATCGCTATTATAATAGGTATCATCAGGATGCACATATTTAGCTACCCCAATGCCGGTGCGCAACCAGAACATACTATTTGCATAACCATTTCCATCTCCGCGATAATAGAATACTTGTTGATCTTGATTCTGAACTTCTGGTTCATTACCTAGATGCCAGTACATACCATTATAAGCAATGGACGCATAGAAACGTGGTTCACGTTCAGCATATTGCAAAGATACTCCATTTGGAAGCGGTTTGTGATCTGTATTATTTGTTGTATAACCAGTTGCGCGAGGGCGAGTATCTATGCGTCCTTGATAAGCTGGAGTACCTGCATATTCAGAGTTCATTCCCGGACAGTCAGTGCCATCGCTCATATAATAGGCATCTACCTGTTTCATGGTGGCGCCGTGCGTATTCCATCCTTTAGCTACAGTGGGCAATTGATGAATGACCATATCTTTGATGCGTTCACCGGAAATATTTTTTCCACGAGTAAAAATCAATTCAGGATTGTCCATAGCAGTTACCTGTCCGTTGAATAGAGAACGATAAGATTCGAACGGATCAATATTCTGCCAACCTTCTGGAAAATTTTTATAACTATATTCCGGGTGAATCGGAGGAGCGATGGTAGCAGGAAAAGCAATAGAATGAGTCGACCGGAAATCGGCTGTATAAATATGGTAAACGCCTAGTCCCATCACATCTTTGCAAGCAGCTGCTGCTTTAGCCCATTTACTGTTGTCGTATACAGGATTTAATAAACGTTTCCCGTCACGGTTGGTCATTTGCTGTGCATACGCATCATCGTTGCCATTCATTAGCGGACTTGCAGCATAAAGCATTGCCAAAGCACGGGTAGCTAAGGCGGCACCGCGAGTAGGACGGGTAATGGAAAGCTGGTCTCTTTTCAAAGGTAAACCCTGTGCTGCCAAGACCATCTCTTTAGCGATATAATCTACACATTCATCGTATGTATTGCGGGGAAGTTCCAAATCTTCGTATGACTGATTGTAATCAAAACCCTCATCCGGAACCAGTGGAATAGGACCATACTTCCGGAGTAACAACCAATAGTAATAGGCACGAACAAAGCGGGCTTGTGCTTTGAGGTCAATGATTTCCTCCGCACTATGCTCAATGCTCATATCTGCATACTGGATGAAAATAGAAGCCTGTCGAATACCATTATAACAACGGTTCCAAGTATCTTGGAAAGTGTTTTCATCGTATGCTCCTTCACGGAATTTATTATAAGATAAAGCACCGCCTTTGGTTGCATCCACTGTAACATCATCATCGCCATAATACATGCAATCATCAAACACAAAAGGTGTATTACGTTTACTTGCAACATCACAACATTGTCCCAACAAATAGGTATACGCCTGTGCCAACCATTGTTCTGTTTTTTTATAGTCGGTAAAAACTTTATCAATTGTTTCTCTATCCTCAAAAATGTAATCAGAATCCAAATAATCGGAACAAGAAGTGGAACTGATCGCAAAAATTGCGACTAATAGTATATATATTTTTTCATATCATTAATCATTTATAAGTTAACGCTCAAACCTAACGTTACGGATTTGGACAATGGATATTTCTCTCCATTATTGCTACCCATTTCCGGGTCCCAGAGTTTGAAACTAGACCATGTAAGTAAATTGGTTCCAGTCAAGAAAATACGTACATTATTAAAATGTATTTTGTTAACCAGTGCTTTGGGAAGTGTGTAGCCGATATCAACCGTTTTCAAACGTACGTAGGAACCGTCACGCAACCAGTAAGTAGAGTTGCGGTAGTTATTAGTATAAGCATAAATCGTTGTATTTCCATTTCCTTGGTCCGTGTAACTTAGGCGGGGGAAAGTAGCATTGGGATCCTCGTTGGCTGCAATACCTAATTTCTCGGCAGTATCCGCATCTACCCAGCGATTATCCAAAGTTCCTTTAATAATATTACCCCATTGCCCTTCGCTGAAAGCTCTGATACATTTCCCGGACAAGAAAAACTGCGACTTGCCCGCGCCTTGAAAATGCAAATTGACATCAAGTCCTTTCCATTTAACAGAAAGCCCAAGACCATAAATCAGATTCGGACGATTAGTAGCTCCTACTGCTACAATATCGTTGTCATCCACTACACCATCACCATTTACATCTTTGTATTTAATATCACCGGGCATTACAGGACCATACTTTTGAGTAGGACTATTGCGAATATCATCGTAATCCTTGAACAGTCCTAATGCAATCAATCCTTTATTCTGGTTCACTCGATAGCCCTTTTGCATTTGATAGGGATATACATTGTTAGCTTCGTCTCTTTCAATAATCTCATTTTTGCTGTAAGTCATATTACCACGTACTGTCAAACTTACCTGATTGAACCTCTGTTTGAAAGAGAAATTGCCATCGAATCCCTTGGAATTTACTTTACCGACATTTGCAAAAGGACTCTTTCCTTGCAGGCCAATCATGCCAGGCAAATACTGGCGTTGCATGAAAATTCCGCTACGGCTTTCATCAAAGTAATCAACTGTCAATTTGAATTTGTCATCAAACAAAGCCAAATCTACTCCCAAATCTTTCTTCGTTGCCACCTCCCAAGTAACTTGGTCGGAAGCTAGTTCTGTGTAAGTTAATCCTGTGAATCCATAAGAACTACCGTAGTTTGCCCAATCATAACTATTGCCTTCGCCAATTGCGTACAGATAAGGGAAACGTACATCTGCATTGTTATGACGAATCTTATCATTACCTACTTTACCATAAGAGAAACGCACTTTGAACATACCCATCCATTTCCAATTCTTTTTGATAAATGATTCTTCTGCAATGTTCCATGCTAAAGAGTATGCTGGGAAGAAACCGAAGCGATGTCCTTTTGCGAAATTCTCCGAACCATTATAGCCGAAGTTGAAATCTACGAAATATCGATAGTTCCAGTTATACGCAATTCGCCCTGCCAATCCTTGATTACGTCTGTTGACACCATTTTTCAGATCATCACCTAAGTCTTGTGTTTTGATGTACGAGTCCTGTGTGTATTTCAACGTAGCATTGAGATGATGTGCCTTAAAACCGCGTTCCCAATTAAGCATCATATCTAAAAATTCACGACGGTTACCGCTAGAACCACTTTCTTGATGCATATTGCTACTGTCCGAAATTTTCTTGAATACCAAATTTCCATTTTCATCGCGTGAACGTTCGGCACTCCATTGCTCAGGCCATTTACGACGATTGATGTGATTGTTATTATAGGTATCATAGCCGAAGCGTCCAACAAATTTCAGACCTTTGGTGATAAACTTCAAATTCTGTTCCAACGTAATATTTGTCTGAATCACATTTTCCCAGTTTTCATTGAATCCAGTCTGTGTAGCTGCTACCCATGGGTTTGTTTTGTTGCCTGTACCTACTGCCGGAACACGACCGTTGGAATAAAGTAAAGGAGTACGAATGGCGGTATAGCCAAAAAGTTCACCCCATACATCTGCATCACCCAGTCCCGGACTGTTTCTCTTAGATAACCAACCGGATACACCTAACTTTAATAGTGTAGTTTTCGTGATATCAATATCTGTATTCAGACGATAGTTGTAACGACGATAGTTTGCATTAGTGTTGTAATCGTCTTTCAACGCTTTATCAGTGTTGTACATGCCTTCTTCATCAAGGTAACTAATAGAGGCGTAATACCGTGCAGTAGAACCACCACCGCTTAAATTCAGGTTAACGCGGTGTTGCCATGAGCCTTTCCTCAACAATAAATCCATCCAATCCACATTCGGATAGAGATCTGGGTCTAATCCGTTTTTTAGAATCTCCAGTTCCTCCGGTTGATATACAGGTTCATAATTGCGTGTAATTCGTGACTCATTCAATAGGTTTGCATACGAAATCCCGTCTTCAAATTCAGGTGTAATAGTGCGCATGTTGTAGGTGGTTTGTGCCTTTATGTCGATCTTGATTTTCCCGGATTTACCATGTTTAGTGTTAATCAATACAACGCCATTAGCTCCTTTAGAACCGTATATTGCAGTAGCGGAAGCATCTTTCAAGATAGAAAAGTCTTGAATATCCTCAATGTTGATTTCATCCATGCTACGTTCGAACCCATCTACTAAAATATAAGCACCGGTTCCAGCCCCAAATGTGGAAATACCGCGAATCCAGAATTCTGAAACATTTTGTCCTGGTTGACCGGAAGTCTGGCGGGCTAATACACCTGCAACGTTACCTGCCAAAGCATTAACAACACTAGACGACGGATTAGCCATCAGATGTTCCATGTCTACTGTAGTGATGGCACCGGTTTGTACCAATTTACGTTGTGCACCGGTACCTGTGATTACAACCTCATCAATAGTAGTAGCTACATCTTCTTCCATTTTTATATTGACCGAACGCTGTTCCTTAATCAATACTTCTTGTGTCTTATATCCAATATATGAGAAGACCAGTCGGTTATAAGGTTCTACTTTAATGGTATATTTCCCGTTGATATCAGTAATGGCTCCTAATCCGGGAACATCCTTGACGATAATATTCACACCAATAAGCGGTTCCTTATTACTGTCAGAAACAATACCCGATACAGTAACAGTTTTCTGAGCCATTGTGTCGGTTACTACACATAGCAACAGTATACATAAAATTGTTATTTTTTCATTTTTATACGGTGTTTATTCATTAATATCTTCTTCAGGCACATCTTCTTCAAGGCCAATCTTTCTGATTCGATAGTTGTTGGCGTCTCCCACATATATCGTATTATCACGCTCATCCCACGCAATTCCTTTAGGCCGGTTAAAACGTGCATCTTCTCGTAAGCGGCCATTTGCATACCCCCATGGGTTTGAATTCAAACTAGCGCTACCACGTCCGGCATAGGTAGTCACTTGACCCAAAGGAGACAAGATACGAATGGCATGATTATGCCTGTCTGTCAAATAGAAGTCATATTCATCCGAATTTCCGGCATATTCTGGGTTCTTTACAAATACACCAGAGTAGGGATTACCGAATCGAGCCTGATTACCGACCCCATCCTGATAAACATAAGTGTCTTTGTTACTATTAACACCTGCAATGACATAGGGAGCGGTAAAGGTTTCCCCATTGAAATCTGAGCGAAGAATATAATTGCGATTGATGACCATGAAATAAGCATATTTACCAGTTGGATGAATCATAATATTGAACTCCCATTCTTTGTCTTGCACTTTTAATATTGTCTGAGCGGCATCATCTGCTGTACCAGGTCTGACAGGGGTTGTTCTCTTTCCTGTTGCAAATTCCTCTATAACATATTTCTTTACCCGATAAAGCAGACTGTTCTGGTAATTGGAGAAGTAGAGGTCGCCAGTAGTAGGATGTATTGCAGCAGCTTGGCATCCTTGGTTCTGTGCGATCACCCTTCCATTGCCCCACGTGAACCCACACGGCTTCGTTCCTCCTTCAATTCGATCGAACATCATAACAGCCGTACTATTAACATTTCCTTGCGCTAATCCTACAATCATGTGATATTTTCCATTGTCATCTTTATAGAAATCAATGGTTCGGCAACGCTGTGAGCCTACAAATGAGTTCTTGGGAATCATTGTATAGACCTGCTTGTTTGTGAAGTCAAAACAACGAATACCTTGTCCTACACCTTCAGCGTCCCCTGCGTCTTCTGCATCATATAGCAAATTATGGTCCTCCGGGTCCCAAGTCATAAAACAGGGATTCGTAATGGAGCCACAATCATTAAACGGACCATCTTTTGCTGAATTGGAACCTTGCTCACTAGTTGCACCACACAAGGAACTTACCACCACTTGGCGTTGATATTCAAACTTAATTTCGGCTACCTCGGCTGAATAGATTTCTTCTCCTTGTTTGATAGTTACCTGGATTTCACCCGAATAAGCCTTCGTTGGTACAATACAATATATGACAGTTGATTGTACGTTGACCACAGGCGCCTTCTGTCCGCCGATAGTGACTTCTATCAGAGACGGGTCATTGCCGAAGTTTTCTCCATAAATAAGAACCTTCTGACCTGCAGCACCATTAGTCGGACTGATTTCCTTGACACTAATAGGAAGCTGCGGATTAAAGGGACTGCCACCACTTCCTTGAGCCGGAGTGACTTCTTTTCCATTATCGCAACTCTGTAATAGAAAAGTGGTCAATGTAAACATTCCCCATAAAATGCCCAAACAGGCTTTCATTACTTTTTGTTTCATAATAAATTAGATTAAATATGTTAATAAAATCGCATAAGCAATAAGTATTACTTGTTTTTCTGTATAGGATATTTATTTCTGAAAGTAGGGTGCCACTTCCAAGATGGAAGGTGCGTTACTCTTGACGGAAGGCCATCCATCGTTACTCCAAATCAGTTTATCCATTAAAACATATCTTCCGTTTTCGGCTTCTTTCTTCTTGTAACCGTGGTAGATGATCCAGTCAGTTCCTACATCATCCTGAATCAGAATGGAGTTATGTCCAGGTCCTGCCCAAGTTTCATTGCCACTCATAATGATTTCACAATAATCATACAACATATCCCTTCCTGTCTTATCTAAATAAGGTCCAAGCACATTCTTTGAACGCCCTACCACAGTTTGATATGTACTGGTTGCTCCATTACAACAAGTTCCTATGGAAGCAAACAAGTAATAATATTCTCCACGTTTGTATATGTTGGTCCCTTCAAAACGATTTCCACAAATACGCTTCTTCAGGACTGGGGTTCCATCCGTTTTTTCTTTATTTCCAGGCCATTATCCGTGAGTTCTGTAGCATAGATACCCCGAAAACTTCCCCAAAACATATATTTTTTGCCATTGTCTTCATAAAAGAACTGGTCAATGGAATTTTGTACCCCAATCACTTTCGAGTCGATCAAACACCCTTTGTCTATAAATGGTCCTAGAGGAGAGTCTGACACAGCAACTCCTACATTACTTCTCCACTCATCTCCCCATATAGCCCATGAATAATAAAGTACATAATGATTATTGAAATAACGTATCTCTGGTGCCCAAATATTGTGGTCGCCACCCCAAGTGGGGCGAGTAGCATCCGTGAAAGCTGTACCCTTATACTCCCAATTCACCAAATTTTTGGAACGATAAATAGGAACATTTCGAGTATTCTCTGTTCCATAGAGATAGAAATAACCATCTTGGGCACGAATTACTGTAGGATCTGGTGCGCTAAAAGCAATAATCGGATTGCAATAACCACGCACTAATGTCAATATCCGGACAGACTTATCTATTAACACTGTTTCGCTATCGGCATTCGTTAGACACAGAGGAAGTAGATAGTACGTAGGATGTAGTTTAGTTGATTGAATAGTTAATTTCGTAGAAGCTTGATTATTCCCTGCAGAATAAGTCAATCCACCAAGAGTATACGAGTCATCAGGTAGCAACTCATAAGATGTTCCATGAGCTGCATTATAATCATTTACCAACTGTACAGCCTCTGGTGCAACACTTAACGTACAATGAAATGTACTCTGGTTTGTGCCACTAAAATCATAATAAGATTTAATGTCTACTTCTACTTTTTCTTGGTTTAATAGTATTTCTCCGCTAATACTCTCCAACTTGACAATAGCTGCTTGGACATCTATCGTAAGAAGTAAATTTCTTTTGTTTTCTTGAGCGCTAACCGATGCACTTTCTAACCGAAGAGGGAGTACATAATTAGTTTTTTCCCTCTTCCATCTTGAGAAGATTTCAGAGGAATGAAATTGAATTTCTATACTTTTTTGTTTCTCATTCGCTTTCAGTGTTAACATTTCCTCTAGCTGATAAAGATCTTCTGGAAGCAGTTGAAAGTTTGTTCCATTGTTAGAATTATAAGCTTTCAATTCACTGTCACTCCAAGTTTTCAATCGAACAGATATCTCTCCATTCAAAAGGGTACTCTTGCAAACAAGCACATTGTATGAAACGAAATTCTGGTCGGGCACTAGATTCAAATTCTGGAATCCATTCTGTTGTAAATACACAGATACATTAGTCTCATCTCCTTCTTTTCCATTCGACTCTTCATTATTATCGCTTGTCGAACAGGAAAACCAGAATAGTGTGCTCAATAGCATTACTAGATTCCATCGAAGAATTGATACAGTAGATAAGTTACACATAATATCACTCCCTAATAGAAAATTACTTGCTACCACTCAATTTATTCATTAACACTTGCATCCAGTATCCTCCAATCACGGAACGTGCTCTGAAGCCAACCCACTTACCACTATCAGTATGATGCCAGTCACTGATAGGTACACGAGATACTGTCTCGTTAATATATTTATAAACAGGATCAGAGAATTTCTGGAAAGTTTCCTTGTCTGATGACATAGCTGCCGTCCACATGATCCAATCGGATTTGGTGTATTCTTTGCGGGAATCCAAAGGAAGTCCGTAAAGATTCTGTTTAGTCAGGTAATAATTGAGCTCTTTTTCGATTACATTGTTAGGGAATAGGTTCAAATTCCACAACTTATCCCACACCATATTATACTTTTGGCTCCAAGTGTTCTTACGGTCAAAAGCCAAACGGTAGTGATCACCTTCATTTGCCATTTTTTCCCATTTCATCGCCATTTCTTGGGCTATTAAAGCATATTTGTCTGCTACATCATTCAATCCGAGCATACGAGCCATTTCGCTGTATCCAGCTACCCCCATGATAGCTTTTACAGAAAGATTGGCATTGTGGGCCCAATGTCCGGCGAAGTCATCCGTGCAAAGTTGGTTTTCCGGGTCCTGTCCATACTCTACTAAATAATTAGTCCATGTTGTCAAAATGTCCCAATATTTCTTAGCATAATCGGCATTACCTTCAATTTTTGAAATAGCTGCAGTTAGAATCACCATATTACCACTTTCTTCAATCGGCATGTCACCACCATAAACTTGTCCATTAGCTATTGGATAAGTGCCAAGGTCATGTGCTGCAAAAGGTTTATTCCAACGCCCACTTGCACTATATTCGAAAATGCTAGTCATCATGGCTTTTTCCAAGTCTGGATTATAAACGAGGAACAAAGGGGCGGACGGATAGGTCAGATCGACTGTATTGATACAACCATTACTGTTATTCTCTTTAGAGAACCACATCAGGTTACCTTCTTTGTCTGTGAAAAGTTTATGGGCGGAAATCACTTGACGATATGAAGCAGAACATATTTCTGCATATTTTTTACCACCTGCTTTTTCTGCATCGCTATAAATAAGTTCATCAAGTGCACGACAACGCTCCATAATGGATTGATAGTTATCTCTCAGTTTTTCGAAAGCATCAAAAATTGTCACTTTACCATCATGTTTCCAATATCCCATACGTTTCTCATACATATATTCAATGGAATAAATGTCATCATAACCGATCATCAAGAAACCATCTTTACCATCTTTGGTAACAGTTCCAAAATTATGTACATAAGCCATTGCAGGAGTATTTTCTTCCCGACGAGTAACCCATTTGGTTTTACTTGAAGCTAAAGTTCCATTTTTAACAAAAGCTTCCTTCATTCCGCTATAGTCACCCAAACTTATAGATTTTCCTGCTCCATTTACACTACCAAGATATACATATCCCCAGTCAGCACAAATCAAATCACCTTTACGATCACATATCGGCTGGTTGATGGTGCCAGCTTCTACATAACTAATACCATTTTTCGATAATGTACGTGCAATAGTAGGCTGAGTAGTCTCATTCACTGCTAATACTGGAGTCGTTTCTATATAGAATTGTACATCATGCTCTTTTTTATCAAGAGGACGCACGCGATAGGAGATGTAGTTAATCGGAGTTGACAACAAATCCAAGTCATCTATCAATTGAGGCGCTGTAAATACAACATCTAATTCGACAGGTCCGCAGGTGAATGTATAGTAACTGGAAGTGGCTAGTACATCTACCGATTTCTGTACAGCCTCATTTTCAAATGTTACTGCATTTTTCTTTTCACGATATAAACCAAAATCCACATAAGATCCTCCAGTTGTGTTATGACAATGCGCTGCAATCACATTTTTGCCATTACGAAGTTTTTTCTTGGCTTCATCTGAAAGTTTTAGGTTTACATTATTCTTCCATACGAGATCTGTAGCAACCAGTTTTTCTCCATTTAAATATAATTCGAATACATCGTCATGAGAATAAATAAGAAAAATATTCTCTGTTAAATCTAAATCATTTATTTCAAATGTACGTCGGATATAAATATCTGTATTATCTCCTTTCCATTCTGTGCGAACACGTGGCATATCACGGCTACCGAAAGCAGCTTTACCTTTTTCCAACTACTATCATCAAACTGGAATTCTTGCCATCCATTTGCTGGTTGACTATTAGTATATGCAGCCTCCCAACGTTCCACATTTGTCATGGGAGCGATAGGTATTAGAGCTACTTGATCTTTACCCAGGAAACGATACACTTTACCATCTACGCGTAAAGCCCCTACTAATGGTTTCTTAGCTGTAGTCCAGTGTTCTGTACTTCCTTCCATTAATTTATCATAAGGAGACCAGATAGAGAAGTGAGGATCTGAAACAACGATAGGTACCGATGGAGTACGTAGCGCTATCTCTTTTACTGGTTTAAATAAGTTGCCGGTTTGAGCATTTGCGAATAAACCGACCGAAAAGGCCATTACTGTTAGTAGTTTCTTCATAAATATTTTCTAATTAATCTACAATTTTAAGGTTACCCATCTACAATCTTGTTTACCTATAAAGAAAAACAAACCCTACGTTTTCTTTTATTTCTCTTTTTACCTTCTTACTATTACCTTTTAAATGCAATCTTACCTTTCTTATCGCTATACCTAAATAATATATTAAAATCAGTACTGTCGAATATTTATAAATGCTAGAGGAAAAGTTTATATAGAATTGTGTGTTTCAGGTAGGACCCAGGAGTCATACAAATCCATTTGTTTTTCCATAGCATTTTATTTGCAACACTACAAAATAATGGAATTAATGCTAAATATTAGGAAAATCTGTGTTCAAGAAAGGACAAAATCTATTCTTTTTTCATATTTTGAGTGTTTTTAAAGTGCAAAATAAGTCTCTTACAGTGTGCTTTGAGTTAGTTTTTTTCCTTTTTGAGCAATATTTATCCACTTTTATTAAGATAGTACAATTGTTTTTGGAGGTTCTAGCTTTTAACGATGAGATATTGCTCATTTCGGATAGCTTTTGTAACTTTGCAATACGAAAGCAATACAGATTTACTATCGCAAAATATACTCCATATATTAAACCTAGGTACGTCACTCGAGAGGGGACTACTGTCCTTTATGTTCGATATAACTACAATCGAACTAAGCGTACGCTTATCTCTACTGGATACAGTATTAAACCGGAACACTGGGATTCTAAAAAGAGATGGATTAAGCGCGCTTGTCCAAACTATGATGAAATTGATGCCTGCCTGATTAGAATAACATCCAAGCTTGGAGAAATTCTTACATATGCTAAGATAAACGGAATAAGTCCAACCGTAGATTTGTTTTACTTGAACTAAAAAAGAATAGAGAATATGAGTTACGTCCTAATCGGGTAGATATCTTTGACGCATTAGAAAGATATATTACAGAAAAAGCTCCAGTTGTTTCTGCAGATCAAATAAAGGACTACCGAACACTTCGCAAACATCTGATCGCTTTCAAAGAACATTCATCGCAACCAATTACTTTTCATAACTTGAATCTTATATTTTATAATGAATTCATGGACTATTTATTTTATAAGGTTATAAAGCCCGATGGGAGTGTTGGCTTGCTCACTAATTCTGCAGGAAAAATTATACGTTTGTTAAAGGGATTTGTTAATTATCAAATAGATAAAGGAGTTATTCCTCCAATTGACTTGAAGCATTTTAAGGTCGTAGAAGAAGAAACTGATGCTATTTATTTAAGTGAAAAGGAACTTTCAACAATACACGAGTTAGACTTGTCAGATGATAAGCAATTGGAAGAGATTAGAGATGTTTTTATTACTGGGTGTTTTACAGGACTACGATATAGTGATCTCTCAACATTAAGTCCCGAACATATTGACTTAGATAATGAGATTATAAATCTCAAACAGAGAAAAGTGCATAAAGCTGTCATAATTCCTATGATCGATTATGTACCGGAAATACTCAAGAAGTACAACTATGATTTACCTAAAATTCCTAGATATATATTCAACGAAAGGGTTAAAGAATTAGGGCGAAGAGCAAAACTAAAACAGAAGATCGAAGTTGTTCGCAAGAAAGGGAAAGAACGGGAAAAGAGAGTCTATGAAAAATGGGAGATGATCTCTTCTCATACTTGCCGACGATCGTTTTGCACAAATATGTACTTATCCGGCTTTCCTGCCGGAGAACTTATGCGCATATCCGGGCATAAGAGTCCATCTGCATTTATGAGATATATAAAGGTTGATAATCTACAGGCTGCAAAAAGACTAAAAGAACTTCGAGCTAAACTTGCCAGGTAAAGATTGAAATATTTCATCTTAGTTATTTCAAATTATGTTCTATTTTTCATATATGCAGAAGAATTAAGATTCTATTGAATTGCTAAATAGAAAAAAGAAAGTCACATTTACATTATATATATTCCTTTTATTGAATATATATAGCATAATTCTTTATAAACATGTATTTTTTCCTACTATCGAAAACAAGTTTTGATATAATGAAACATGTCGTTGGTTTAAAAAGGAACATCTCCTACCTTTAAAAGAAACTACTTATTGGTTTAAAATAAACCACACTATGGACTCCTGAATGGAGTTCTAACATCTACTTTCCTTATTACCTTAAGCTATCACACAATAACATTTCTCTGCAAAATAGCAATAAAAAGATAAGATAAATCATT
>ENA-OQJB01000057-OQJB01000057.1-human-gut-metagenome-genome-assembly--contig:-NODE-57-length-61768-cov-4.273957_pt1 | contig 61768 bp, 76 predicted proteins | sample MGYA00242599_ERZ504765 | MGnify/ENA primary metagenome ERZ504765 (study PRJEB26092, sample SAMD00036354) | human gut metagenome | host: Homo sapiens | study: EMG produced TPA metagenomics assembly of...
GGTGCAAAATTTTCAAGATAGCAGAGGCCAGACTCTATATCTTGTTCTCCCATAATCCAAGCAGTTTCTTGTAATTCTTCTGCCCGTTCACTCAGAACCCAGACTACATCACGGTAAATCTTTAGAATCAGCTTACTTCTATGAAACGCAGCGTCGCTGTTAAGCCCCAAAGCTGTTAGCCTGCTGTTACATTTTTGGATTGTTGTGCTTTCTTTTCTCATAGAACATCCCTCCTTGTTCGCAATATTGCGAACATATTAGGTACAAAATAGCATAGCAGAGGAGCGTGAGAGAGGGCAGTGCCTCTCTCTATTCCCCCATTTGGTTATATCAGGTTTCTGGATTTTAGACGAATCTGCATTGCTTGCTTGGAAACCTCAAAAATATTTGCCATTTCAGCAATGAGCTGTTCATCTGTCCGGCCTATTTTAAGCCGGTAAAAACATTTTTTGATCTGCGGTAAAGGCATCAGCAGAGCAGAAGCCAGAGTATCCGCCTGACGCTCAATTATGCCATGACTTTCGTCGGAAGAAACATTTCCGTTATAAGCAGCAACATCTCCAGTACCGGAGTACAACTTCTTATGTAGTACCCAATGAGCCAGCTCATGGGCACAGGTAAAACGGAGCCGCCCTAATTTTGATGGATCACAAAGCCGTTCATCAATTAAGATTGTACCGGCTCTTACTGCAATCATTCGATACTGTCTCTGTATCTGGTCATATAAAACAACGGCACCGTCATCGAAAATTGTTTCCCCTAATATCTTGGGGTTTTTTCTTAGTGTATGAAACTCCAGGATTAGATCAAACTTTGTCTCGATAATGGTTTCGATTGGCACAGAACATGGTTGCCCGGATAGCAGAGAGGGATCATATTCCATCAGGATTTTTCGCCCTACCGCCTCGATTGCTTCTGTACGGATTTGTGGAATTGACAAAGCTATCCCCCTATCGTTTACGCTCCTTTAGCATTTTCATAAATGTCTGCCATTCTTCATCGGTAGCGTCTACTTCTTTTGCCACACGCAAGGCTGCCCGAACAATATCTTTTTCCATGATATAGTCTGGCAAATCAGCAGATACTGTATTGCGTGATTTTGCAGCCAGATCCAAAAGCAACTCATGTTCTGATTTATCCAAATTCAGAAAGGCGGAGATGCGTTCCACAAAATCTCCATTGGGTGCAGGACGGCGGCTTTGTTCAATATCACACAGATAGCCGTAAGCAATATTCAAATGCTTGGCTGTATCGCGTAAATTGAATTTGTGCGCCTTGCGTTTCTCGGCTATAAATGATCCAAAAGTTATATTGCCCACAGCATTCACCTCTCATTTGTTCGACGAACTGCGAACATCTTGCTTATATTGTATATCGAACATCTGTTCACTTCAAGGATAAAAATTTCATTTGAAAAGAGGTGTTAAAAATCAATAACACCTCTTTTGCGCTATATAAATTCCTGAGCGATTTGCTGCATTTCCGTAATGCACTCTTTGGGAGAGAGAATTTTTATTTTCCCTTTGAATTTGAATATCCAGCCATAAAAAGTTCCACTGGGGTTCACTTCAATTTTGGCTGTGAAGTGTGTATCATCATACCTATCAACAGCAGCATCTTCTCCATAATGATCTATGATTACTCTCATCAATTCGTTTTCACATAGAAGGGTTACTTCCTTCGATGACTCCGATGTAAACATATCAACCATTTTATTTGTATAGGAGGCTACATCAAATCCCTCTATCGGCATAAAGTAAGTTTCCAGATTTTCTACACTTGTTAGCCGATCTACACGGAAGTGAGCAATTTTCTGATGCTTCAGAGAAAATCCAATCAAATAGTAATGGTCATTTTTCCATTCAAGCGCATAAGGATTTACGACATAATAATATCCATCATGCTTTAAGATTTTCTTTTTTCCTGAGTGTATTCATAGTATTGGAACCGAATTTGCTGATGGTTTCCAATCGCTGTTTGGATATTGTCAATGATGTAGTAAACCTTTTCATTATGCGGTTTGACACGGCTGGATAAAGCAGCAAATTTTTGAAGCTGCTTTGCCTGATGTAGACTGGTCAGACGGCATAATTTCTGCACCAGCTCCTCAGACTTCTTGGCAGAAATGATCTTCGAGGATGCTACTGCGTCTGTCAGCATTTTCAGTTCTGGATACTCAAACAGGCGGCTTCCCATAAAATATTGGTTTTGGGTACTCTTGACCACCACAATATCAATTCCTGCATCGATCAGCGCATTGGTATCCGCGTAAACAGTCTGCCGCACTGCCTGAATTCCTTTTCCATTCAGATGGGCAATGATGTCAGATACTGTGGCGGGATGGTTTTCATCGGTCCGCTCATAGAGAAACCGGAGTAATTCCAGTATCCGCATATTTGTTGAATTCTGCATACTTCACCTCCTCGATTCTTAAAATGGCCTATTTTGTATGGTGTCCAGCCCCAAAGACCAGAAGCAGGGCGACAGCACAGAGAAGCAGGCCGATCCAATTTCGATCTATAATCAGCTTGATCACCGCCACAAGCAGAAGTCCGCCTACCAGGAGCACAACGCCATTCATTCAGCGTCCTCCCGAAGCATAGTTTCCCATGTTGATGTCCAGCACCCCTCTGGGCGGCTGGATCAGGGCGTCCTCATACTGGCACTTCCACTGGATCTCCCGACACATCTGGCCATCCGCCACGCCGTCTATGGTTTCACCATCCCCAATGGGATTATCATGCTCCAGAATATAGGACGCAACATTATAGGCGTGGTTTACCACCCAGTTTGGGTCCATGTCGTGGAAGTGGTACTGGAGGTCGGGCAGAAACAGGGTACTCATGCCCACCGTGTCGATGAGCATATCCTCAGTGCCCTCAATGTTAAAGAAGCGGACATTGACCCCAAAGCGGATGAACCGATCCGGACCCTCAATCTGGTGGGAGCGTACATCCTCTGCCAGAAACAGCTTGCCGCAGTTCTGGAAATAGAATGCCTCACAGGTGGGGTACAGCTCCGCAAGAGCCTCCAAAAAGTCGGCATCCAGGTTGGCACGCTCCAGCGCCGGAAGTGTCGCAGCCAGCATATCGGTGGCTACCACCTGATATTTGCACTCCCGGAAGATCCGCTCCCGGTCCTCCTGGCAGTCCCACATCTGGCTCATCAGGAAGGCATCAAAGCCTTTGCCCTTGAACTTGTCGCATTTCATCACCATCAGCTGCACCGGGCATTTTCCGTCCTTGAACTCTGCAATATGCTCCTGTGCGGCAAAGCCAGCCATTTTCTTATCATAACAGAAGCACTCTGTTGATCCGATGTGCTTCTCCATTACAGCAGTCATTTTTTCTTTATCCGGCATTTCTACCGGCTCTTTGAACAGCATCTGAATGAGATAGGGGCCACCGGGCTGGGGGCCTTTTTTGTCGTCCAGATTTTGCTGGAAAGCTTTATTGCTCATTTGGTTTCCTCCTTCTTTTCTGGGAACAGTTTCCACCGAAACTCCAGCTCTTTCTGGACAAACTCTTTCGGCAGGCCGCGGGGGTTGGCGATGAGATACCATACCCGAAAGGTGCGCTTCTTCGGATCTGTTTCCTGCCGGTAGAGCTGATAGCCCGCCTCATCCTCCTGTGTCCACTGTCCTGTCTGCCGCTTGGCCTGCACAAAGGGTTCCACCACCTGGTCCAGTTCCTCTCTGGTGCGGCTTGAGGCCCAGGCTTGATCCACATCATTGGCGTGGGAGAGGTGGAACAACATCGAACCCATCCAGTTCTTTGCCTTGTGTTCAGGCGTTCCGCGCAATTCCGCCTGATGGCGGTACTCCGCCAGCTGCTCCGATGTTCCGTACCGTTCCACCATCTGCTCATCCACATGAATGCACCAGCTGTAATCCTCCGGCTGGATAAAGGGGGCGCAGACCGGCTGGAGCGCCTCTGCTGGGTCCACCTCAAAGTGAGAGATAAAGTCAAGGTAGTGGGCTTGGATCAGGGGCAGGAAGGTGTCCAGTAGCCCGGTGTCCAACCGCAGATCCTCTGTCAGCATCCGAAAGAACGAACCGCCTGTTGTCGGTTCTATTTTGAAAGAGTAGAGACAATCATCTCCCTGCTTTATGATACAGGTGAAGCCCACCTCAACATTTCCATGGCCGATTTCGTAGTCTATGTAGTTGTAGCGCCTCCGATCAAACCAGATCAGGTAGGTCAGGCCGTTTTTTGTTCTCTTTTTGAAGTCGCCCTTTTTCAGCCGCTTCCAGCCCTTTTCCTCCAGGCCCAGGCCGTTCCATAGGTAGTCCAGAAGCTCCTGAAATATATCTGCCGGCCGTTTTTGTTCCACGGTCTCCACCCCCTGACGAATTCTCTTTAATAGTCAAGCAGGATAGGCACCTGCTGCTCCTCGGCAAACCGCATGGCCCGCCAGAACACGGAGAAGGCAAACTTGGCCAAGGATTGGGTGTCATACTGGGTGTGTTCCGGGATGTCTGCCTTGCTGTACTGTCCATCTGAGTCTACGGTTCCGTCTACCGGGTATCCCTCCGTGTCTGCCCAGCCAAGGATAGTGTCCTCATCGGCCTGCCATGCCAGCTGGTTCAGCTTTTCCAGCTCCTTCCGCAGTCCGCCCAAGGTGGCGATCATCGTCTGATCATCGGTGGGCAGAGGGCCTTGGAATAGAAAGCTGTCGGTGAGGGGAAGCCACCAAGTCGCGCCCCGAAGCAGGGACCACACCCGCTCCTCGTCCGATGCAAGGCGGGCAATCAGGGGATGCTCCCCGAAGTCCCAGTCCTTCTCCACGGTGAGAGGCACCGGTTCCTCGTATGTATGACAGGCAGCCACCAGCAGCATAGCGCCAAAGGCATCCCAATCCGGCTTATCGGTGTAATAGGGCCGCTCGTTGTCCTCCGGCCATGGAGTGTAGTGCGGCTGGTTCGGCTGGGAAATGGCGGCTAAGATCTGATCCCGCCAGTCCTCCACTGCCGCCTGGATCTCAGCCGGGGACAGCTCCTCCTCGTTGTCGGCGGGTTCTCCATCCGGGGTGATCCGGTTAAAGGTGTATCCGTTTTCCTCCGCCCACTGCTGAACAACAGTTTTCCAGTTGTGAGAATAGTACCGGGTCAGCGGCCCGGCGTAAATATCAAGTCCCATAGCAATGTCTCCTTTTCTGTTATGCAGTCATTCTTTTGCTGGAGCGAACATCTGGTCAATCTTCTCCAGATCGTATTCCAAAATCCAGTCATGAAATTGATGATAGAGAGGCAATAGCAGCTTCTGTGAGCCGCCCAGCACATCCAGCCCACGGTCATCGTCAAATGGTAGAGGAACGGCCCGGCCCAGCCAGATAGACGCTGGACACAAAGCCGTTCCAGCCGCCGATGTCCCCCAGAATGATTTCCCGAAGAAGCAGCTCTGGTTGAAAGCTGATCTTGCTGAGATCCCAGTAAAACTGCACTTGTGCATGGGTATCCCCATCTTCATCCTGCTCTGTGGCCGAAAGTTGTTCATCGGGAACTGGGAGGCCCACTCGCTGCCGGATAACGGTCAGCAGGGACTCGGCGGGTTCTTCATCGGGATACCCGTCGATCCGCAGAAGGTCCGGCACCGCCGGAAGTGCCCGATAGATCGCGGCGGCTCGGTCCAGCGCCCCCTGAACATAAGCGGGGTTGGTTTTCAGCTTCGCCGCACGCCTATCCAGATAGATTGGTTCCTCCCCGCCGATCTTAAAACGAATGCCCACCGGTGCATGGTAGAACAGAGGGTGTTCCAGCCCAGCCATGCCCAGATCATGTAAAATGTGTTCAAACCGCTTTGCCAGCATGGTATCCCTCCGTTCTCATGTCATTTCATACAGCAGAGCAGCATCGCCCTGCACCAGTTCCAGATGGGAGCGCAGCGTATTAAGCCCGCTTTGCACCGCCTCGGTGGGCAGATCCCAGTCCGGGGCAATTTCAGCGGCCAGCTCCGAGAGATCCTGCTCCCGCAGAGCTGCCAGCAGTTGAGACGCCAGCTCTCCCTCCAGCAGAGCGCAGTCCAGGGTGTCTTCCGTCTGGGGAGCAGGAAAACGGACATCCAGATCCAGTTCGCTCTCACACCAGTCCCAGATGGCCATATAGACCGCGCCGGAGCAGTCACCGTCGGACAACTCCTGCCGCTGGTTATTTTTTATCAGATAAAAGGACGCGATCTGTGACATGGTGGTTCCTCCTAAATGTTATTCGCTTCCATCAGCCCTTCGGCCTGCAACCGGATCACATAGAAAGCCCGCACCCAGTCCAGTTCCTGCTCCATGGAGTCCTCCAAAGCCAGCAGGCGGCGCTTGCCAAGCCTGCGATCCAGAAGGGCAAAGATACGGACAAGGGGATTCTCGCTGACAAGGCTTTTCTCGATGCTCTGGTTGTCAAAGATCCCAAACGCCTCATAGAACACCTTTTGGTCAAAGGTGCCCTGCTCCAGCGCATAGGCATGAGCCTGATTGATGGCCTCTTTTGCGGAGTCGTGATCTTTCAGCGTGGTGGAGCGCAAGTGATGAAATTTCGTCCACACATTTTCAAAATAGGTGTAGTAGTTGCTCCGCAGCACTTCCACGCCGTCCACACGAATGGCGGCCCGGCCCTCATGGTCGGCGCTTTTGCTGTAACTGGTGGCAAAATACTGGATGTGGCCCCGGAGTGCCGGGCACAGGTAGTCATTCTCCAATTTGTTCCGGATTCCACTCCAAGTGGATACTCTACTGTTTGACATAGGTGTTGTTTCCTTTCTGCTGATTCCTACTGCTTTTGGAGATACTCCCGGAAGCATTCGATGAACTCCCGATTCCGCTTAGGGACATCGAACCCCTTCCGATGGGGGAAGAACCCCTCCTGTTCCACATCGTCCAGCAGCTTGGGCAGATTGGAAAACCGGGCAAAGAATGGTAGTGCATAGTCCTGGATCTGCCCGGAAATTTCCTGGATAGAGCGTTCCCGCTCCAGCAGAGTAGATACCTCATAGCGGGGGAAGTCATCATACCGGTGGGTCAGCCGGGCGATGGAGGTACCCACGATACCATCATAGGTTTCCTCCGTCCCTTCCTGCTCACTGCGCCACTGGGCAATCACCGGGGAACTCACATCGAAGAAGGCAGTAAAAGTGGTGGAGCCAAAGCGGATGGAGGGGGAAAAGTAAAAGGAGAACACAAAGATGCCGTCTTTTTTGTAGATGTCATTTTTGCTCTTGCGGTATTTGTAGCCCAGCGGGTTCAAAGGCTCCGCGATCCGCTCACAGGTATAGACGAAGATCTCACGGGGCTTGGTTCCCTTGGGAAAATCCTTCTTCTCCATGTTGCCACCTCAATCAAAATCCATCCAGACCAGGTGCTTTCCGCAGTGGAGGCACCGGAACAGATAGCATTGCAGATGCCCGCCATTGACAGATTCCCGGATCATTTCCTTCTGTTCCTCGTCCCACATGGGATCGTCCAGCACTTCCTCCAGCACACCCAGTGCCCGCAGCTCTCTGGCCCCCACATAGCCCAAATAGGCGCAGTAGTCGCCGCAGTGGGCACGCCAGTATTCCTGCTGCCAGCCACAGTAGCCAGGAGTGCGGTGGATGAGCTCGTCCAGCTTTTCAGGATCGTCTACGCCATCGTCCACAGAGAAATCGTCCTGAAAGCTGCCGTCATATTTCCGGGCCGCCTCGCCGCTGGCGATGCACTCTGGGCACAGATATGCAATATCCTCCACGGAAAAGAACGGATTTGTATAGAAAATATGGGTCATCTTGCCGCAGCAGTCGCAGACAACACCCTCTTTGGACTCCTCAAAGGCGCCGGTTTCCAGCGGGTTCGGGTGATACCGGAAGGTGGGCAGGCCCAGCTGGGCCTGCCGCTCCCTCTCTTTCTGCTTTTCATCTGGTGTTTTGGGCTTGGGGATGGCGTATTGATTGCCCCAGTTCTCCGCGTAGTCCTTCAATGTGCCCAGCCGCTTGAGAGTCTTTTTATTGGAGCGATCTCCGATTTGGCAAAGCAGCTCGTAGGCGTCCTTTTTGAAGTCCAGGAGGTCATACACATCCACCAGCACTTCCTTGGCCTGCCGGTCCTCGCTCTGCTCCAGTTCCTCCTTAAAGGCATAGAGGGCACGGACACTGTCTGGATTTCCTTCTGTCTCCCGAAACTGCTTTTGTAGTTCAATATATTGCTTTAGGTATTTGTTCATGGTCACAACCTCCCATCAATCCCACCAGAAGTACCAGACAGTGGACTGCCACAGAACATCTGCTAAATTGCCCACCGTCGGGTCATCTTGCTCCTGATCCACAATGTCTGGGCAGAACCCATACTGCTCCGCGGCCAATTCCATGGCCTTCTCCTTGGAAACGGGGACCGGGAGCAGGAACTCCAGCTCGTCATGGGTCATAGCGGCAGGGACCGCTCCATGCTGTTCAAACCAGTATTTCGCCACCGCCATCAGCTCCGGCGTGTCGGGACACTCGTTCCAGTTTCCAAAGGGCAGGTAGGCGAAGATCTCCCAGGGGTTCTTGACCGGAATTTTGGCCAGAATGAGCGGATAGGTCATGTGGCTATCCGAATCCCAATAGCAGGAGAAGCGGTCATTGTCATAGCCGCCCTCCATCTCGCCCAGGACTTCCTCCTCCCAGTCCATGTCATCGTCCTCGGCTTCTTCCTTGCGCTGGCCGGTCAATTCCTCCAGAACCGCCTTTCCGTCCTTGACGGGAGCGGAGAGCATCTTCTTTCGATACTCCATTACCGTTTTGAGGTCAAATTCATAAAAGTCCGCATCGTTCTCCGGGTCGGCGTTCATCACCAGACACTCCAACAGCGTTTCATCATCCGCCTTGATGAGCACGGGAACAAAGCCCTCCCGTACCCCCAGCCGCTGGGCGTAGCTGTATGCCGACATGATGGGGTCATCATCTGCCATGGATGGGAAATAGGTACACTCGCAGTCCAGATACTCCATGATGGCCTGAGCCACCTCGGAAGGCTCCAGCGTGTCCTCGTCGAAGTCCTGTCCCTGCCAGTTTTCAAAGCGTTCCTCAATCACTTGAGCCATGGTCTGATAGTATTTCTCATCAAATGGGATGAATAAGTATGCCTCCTGTTGAAATTCATTGGAGTGGTATCGGGACGGACCAAAATATTTCAGGGCATAGTCATCAATGTCGGCAGGATAGTAGGGGCTGTCGCCCTCTCCGTAGTAATAGCCTGCAAAGGCACGGCCTTGCTGATTGAACAGCACAAAGAACAGACAGCCGTCCAGCTCATCCCGGATAAACTCCCGCAGATCCACGCTGGCAGGGTCGGCTTTGACCTGTTTGGCCACTTCGCTGTATTCTTTCAGGAAGTCCTCGCCCATCAGGTCGTGCTCCATGCACCAGCGCAAGTAGATGGCCATGTGGTTATAAGCATTGATGGGGTCAATAGGCAGTTCCTTCTCCTCAATGCTCTCAAGGTGATAGGAAGCGTCGTCCATCTCACCGTCAAAATTATCATTGGAAAGGGTGCCACGGGTGATCGCATTCTGGCGAGTGGGGTTTACAACAAAACTGATCCCCCTCATCTTGTTCAGCAGAGCGTCTACATCATGTTCCAGTTTATAGTCCAACTCGTCCTCATAAAGCGGAATGACCTGATAGAAGTTGACCTCCTCGCCGCCCGGCAGGGTGCAGACCTCGCCGCCCTCCTCTGTACTTTGGGGGCCGGTGAGAATGGCGGCACACAGCTTCGTATTTTCCGCAAAGTTCTCCTTGTTATCCATGGTATGTCCAAAGCCCAGCCAGGTATCGCTGGCAATGGGAAGGCGGGCCAAGGATTTCAGCAGGCGGATGGGCCAGTACCACTTTTCGTCTTTCATGGACTCCTGATCCAGCTTCCAATCCGCAGGCAGAGCGATGGCCAGCTCCGCCCGCTCCAGCTTATATTCGGCCAGCTCCTCCGGCACATTCATCCGGTGGGCGCCCATGCCCATGGTGACCAGGGTGTAGTAGTCACGCTCCTGGGAGGGCGGCACCACGCAGATGTCCACATGGATGTCCGGGGAAGACAGCTCGTGGAACACATTCTCAAACTTGCCGAAATACTGCTGAATGTGAGCCTCGACGGCCTCCATCTCCTCCTCGGTGTAGACCTCGGGAACACCAGTATCTTCATCCTCGGGCACTTCACCGTCCGGGTCATCGTTATCATTGTCCGGGTCACCGTCCGATGACGCCCAGGAGATTTTCAGAGTCATCTGCTCCTCCGGCAGTCCGACGCCGGGGCTGCGGGTGATGGTGTGCTTATCGTCCGCAGAAAAACCGATGGTCTCGCCGTCTTGCAGCGTCACATCACACGCCAGCACATAGGAGGCAAGGCTGGCCAAAAAGTCCCGCAGATCCTCCGGCTCGGCGTCGGTGTTCAGTACCTCCATCTCCTCCTTGCCAAACACATCCATGCCGTAGGTGTAGCCGTTTAGGCCCCCCTCGCTCCGGTACAGGCCGAACCAAACCCAGTTGAAGATGGGCAGTTCGTCCTCTTTGAGCATATCGGCAAGGCCCTCATAGAAACGAGGCTCAAATACCACGCCGCTGGTGTAGACACCGGTGGCGTATTTCTGCTTGCAGCACACTGCCATCGCCTTGGTGAACAGCTTACCGCGTTCCAGCAGTTTTTCCTCCTCGCCCAACACAGCCACCATGATATGGGCCTTGTGCGCTTTGGCCACTTCTACGGCCTCTGGCCACATATAGTTGTTTTCGGCGTTGATCTCCGCTTCATTGTCCGGGATGTGACCGTGGAAGAGTGTCACGATCAGCATCATTCCGCCGACCCGCATTACCACAGCGTCATCGCTGTTCTCATCGTCTTCGTCGCCCTCATCCGGCTCCTCATCTACGATGCCCCATTCTTCCCGCAGATCCCGGATCAACTGCTCCTTGTCCCACTCTGCTTTGGAGAGGATCACAGATCCGGCAAAGGAGCCCTTACGGTCAGTTTCCTCCTCGTCGGCGTCATCCTCAAGATCCTCTACATCTTCATCCGGATCATATAGGGATTCATGCTCCAGTCCGCGGACAAATTCCTCAAAGCTGTCTGCCAGATGGGTAATCTTGTAGTCGTTTTCCTGATCCACATGGACTACCGCAGGCTCTCCCTGGGGACCGCAAGCACGGTAGTCCAGGAAGATCATATCGTGTCCGGCGCTGGGACAGTCGCAGATGGCCACTCCGATGGCAGGATACTCCCACTCATCGATCATAAACTGGCTGCCCAGCTCTCCACAGAGGGAGCAGCTCTTTTCTCGTCCGATGCCGAAAATGCCGGTGATGGCCACATGATCATCTGACCAACAGGTAGGCTCATCGCAGGGATAGCAGGTGTTCACCGGAATGCCGCCGTTGTGCTGCTTCATCAGCCAGATGTAGGCAGCGGGCAGCTTGTAGCCCAGTTCCTCCTCCACGCTGGCAATCAGCTCATCGGAAGGCGGATCACTGACATATTCTTTCAGTGCATACCAATTATCATCCCAGAAGTTGGTGAGGTCGAAGCCCTCAAATGGGGTATCACCGGGCACGAATTTGGCCTTCTTCTTCCGGCTGCGCTGGCGTTTCCGGATCTCCGCCTTACACTCCCGAATTACCGCCGGAGCATTTTCATCCTCCGGGTCCAACTCTGCCCACCGCTGGGCGTAGGGAATGGCCTTTTCCTCCTGGCCGTAGAGATACTGATAGCCATAGGCCATCCGCATATTCCACTCCGCCTTGTCCTGGCCTTCCTCCCGGACGGACTCCAGCACCTCAATGGCCCTCAGAAGGGCTTTGTCTCCCTTGGATTTCAAAGTACCTTCGTCATGGTCCCCGATGATGGCGTAGTTCTCCAGTGCACGGGCCAGGGCGTAGGCGGTGCGGTAGTTCCTCCAGTTCTCCGGGATGGCATTCAGTGCCTGGATACAGCGGGTGTACTCGTCTTCGTCGTTCCACTGCTCCAGCTGAGCGAAGAATGCTTCGGCGTTCTGTTGGGTGTAAGGAATATAGTCCATGCCCGTCAGCGTTTCGTCCAACTCGTCATCCTGATTCTCAGTTTCTGTCCCATCATCTTGTTGCTTTAGGGGTACAGAACCGGCTTCACGGCGGAAGGTGTGGAAGATGGCCCATGGGATGTCCGTGCCTTCAAAGAACTCTTTCGCCATGTTCAGCGCCTCTTGGATGTCCCAGGCGATGAAGTCCACATAGCCACAGTAGAGGCCGGTAGCCCCGCCGGTGAGAGTGAGCACTTCCGAACCATCCCCGCCGGTGAGCACTTCCTCCAGCTTGTCCCGGAAGTCGAAAATTTTCTGACTGCCTTCCTCCTCCCGCAGGGTATCCAGGGGATAGCAGAAGAAGCCCGCCACCGCGCCGTCGGCATGGAGATCGTCCATAAAATCATTGTCGGCATTCAGATAGCCGTTGATGAGCGGCACACAGCAGGTGGAACCGGCCATTACATCCAGCCGCCAATCGGCGTCCGGGTCCTGTTTGGGTTCCATTTTGTAACCAAGGTAGCTCTCCAGATAGGCTTCCGGGTCGGTGGAGAGCTCCAGGCCCTGCTCCCGCAGTTTGTCGGGCAGCTGGGACAGGAGGAAGGACGGCTCTGCCTTGGGTTCCTCCAGCACATCAAAGCTGTCTATGTATCTCATGTGGGGGATCTCGCCCAGCACTTGGTCGGTGAGGGTGGTGAGCATCCACCAGGCCCGGCCTTCCTCATCCCGGAGCATAGGCAGCAGCTTTTCACAGTAGGCGGAGATGGCGAAGCTGTTTTCACCCTGCTCCTCCAGCCAGATCTGCACATCATCCCCGGAGATGTCCAAGCCATTCTCAGTACGCAGACCGATGTTCTGGAGGGGCTGACGGCCCACAAGGATGTTCCAGTGCTCCAGCACCTCCTTGGGGGCGTGCTTCTGGAAGTAAATCAGCTCAAACAGCTTGACCTTGTCGCCCTCCGGGGTGAGGATCAACTCATGCTTTTCGCCATTGAAGCCCATCTCGAAGGAGATTTCGTCAAACGCCTGGTTCAAAGCCCCTTCCATTTGGGCCACGAGTTCTGCGCCGCGGGTGTGATCTTTGTCCTCATCCATCATCTGGCGCAATTCTGCTTCCATCTCGGCAAAGGTTTCCCAACAGTTCTCTGTCCGCTCCCGGAAGCACTCCCAGAACTGCGGCAGAGAAATACCCTTTTTGCACGAGTCAATTAGTTCCTCCATGTCCTGTCGGGTGTTGAGCTTAGGATCATCACCGGGATGCAGTTCCAGAGCTTTTTCAAAATGCCGCAGAGCGCGGCCCTCCTGATCCAGATAATAATAGGCATACCCCATACGGAAATTCCAGGAATAAGTATCTCCCAGTTCCTCCTCATGGGACTGCATCAGTTCCAGTGCCTGGTGAAGCAGCTTCCTTCCCTCCGGCTCGCTGGAGTCCGCCAGATTGTTGTAGGCGCGGGCCAGCTCCATATCCATTTCCGGGGTACGCTCCTCGGCAGAGATTGCCTCCAGTGCGTCAACGATTTTCTGGTGTTTGTCCTCCTCATGCCACTTCTGGCACTGCTTCAAAATATCCATATCAGGGTCCTCCTCGTCCTCATCTGGTTTCCAGTCTTTGATCTGCTGGAACACGCCATTTTCATCCCGCTCAAAGGCGCAGGGAGCGGGGGTGTTCAGCAGAGGAATGATGTCGGGATCGTCATTGCAGATCGTGTTCAGCTTGTAGATCCCGGCGTTGTTAGGGTCGTCCATGTACTCGTCGCTCTCATCACCGGCGGTAAAGCGCCAGCCGCTGTCCCAGCCGCCGTCCGGCTCCTCCCTGTAGCAGTAGCCCACCTTGCAGCCCTCCACTGTGATGCGGTTGGTGGCGATACAGCCATCGGCACCCTTCCAGTCGGGGAGCAGATCTTTTACATCTTCCGCCTTTACATGGTAGTTCCGGTTGCGGCCAGAGGCTTCGTACAGCTCCTTCCGCAGCATCTCCACCTGAGAAGCCATATCCGTGATTTCATCCTCGCCCATCATCTCGCTGATGTCGTATTCCAGCGGGGCATGGACAAAGTCCGCCAGGGCCTTGTCCATGGCGTCGTGCTCCTCTGGCGTGGCGGTGATGCGGATGCGGCGGGCAGGGGTGTTGTACTCGTCCAGATCCTGAAGGTTTACACTGCCGCTGACGCTGCACTCCAGCAGGATGGCGGCCAAATCAGTGACCACATCAATGGCGAAGTGGAAGTCCATCTCCACGCCATCGGAGTGTGTAAACTCCAGATACTCCACGGTCTGGCGGAAGTCCCAGTTTTGTTTGTCCAGCCCAATCTTGGCAAATATCTCGCTGAGGGGGATCTCCTCTTTCTTCTGGTCTTCCAAAAATGCCACAAGGTTCAGACTGTCATCGGAACCGCCAATAAAGTTGCCCCAGTATTTTTTGATATACATTTGTCGTGCCTCCTGTTCTGAATCCAGTCGATCAATGAGCTGATTCAAGTGTTCCAACCACGCAGGAGCGATCTCACCGCTGTCCTCGTTCTTCCAAAGATCCACAATCTCACGGATGCCGTCCTCGTCCGGCACCTCGTTTTTGATGTCGGTGAGCTGCCGCAGCAGGAAAGCAAGGGCTTCTTTGGATGCTGTGAAACCGGTGACTTTATCCCATATAGCTTCTTCATGATCGTAGTCCAGTTTGCTGTTATCCTTCCATTGGAAATACAGCTCCGCCAGAGCCATCGCAGTATTGTCAAAGAGGAAGTCGATTTGTGAGAAGTCAGCTCCCAGCATGACTTCCTCTTTCATCAGTTCGATCATCTCGCCCAGATCCATTACCGGATGCTCCGGTACATATTCATTTTTGAGGATGTCCAGTACATCCAACCCTTCGTCACGCTCTAATGCTTTTATGCCCCATGCTCCCATGTCGGCACCTCTCTTTCTTTATTTCGTATCAAGCTTCTATTGTCAATCATAGTTCTCCAACCGAATGATAGGCCGATAAAAGTCATAATCTCCGTTTAGTTCATTGTCCTCCTGCACTTCTGGCTTACAGTGGGGCGAACAGGGTAGGAAACCGAGAAATGGGCCCAGCCCACCGCAGATATTGCATCCGCCGTCACCGCCGCAGGTGGTAAGCCTATCAGCCCACACCACTTCCCGCATATAGGGATCGTAGGCGATGGACAGGCCGAAGAAGTTGGGCTCCTCCATGTCATAGGGCCGGTTCTCATCCTCATCCATGTTCTCAAACCAGTGCAGACGCATGGAGTAGTCTAACCCATCTCCCCATGGAAACAGGGTCCGACACCCGCCGCCACACAGGTAGGCCCACTCGTCCGCCGTGGGCAGGGAGAAGCCCCTGTTTTCCAGCATGGCAAGGAGTTCATCGTAATCAGTGCGGTTATAGATCCAGGTCTGAAATCCATCTTCCGTCCGCTCAATACGGGCCGACTGATGCAAGGTAAGACTGCTGCTGTCACTCCAGGCAAAATCCCGGAACTCCTTCAGCCAGTCAGGGTGGGCAGTCAGCCTGGGATCGTCCATTTTGACTGGCTCCCAGTTAATTTCCTCCAACTCCCGGCCCACCAGCATGGGGCCAATGGCCGCTTGCCGGACGGGAGCCATGCTTTCCCGGATCATCTCCTCCGGGTTCTGCGGTTCCATTTCCCATTCCCGGAACAGATACTCCAATTCCTCCCGGCTCTCCTGATTCAGTCCCACGGCAAACTGCTCCCAGCCCAGGGTGACGGTATCGCCGGGGACAAAGACGAACTCCCGACCATCTTTCTTGAAGATGCCGGTGGTGCAGTTCTGGCCCCAGCGGTCAAAGGTATGTAGACCGAGAAAGGTCATATTATAACGAGCAGCCAGGCTTTCCATCAGTGCCTGCTTCTCGGTGGTTTCCATTTGATTAAATTGGGGGCGGAATAGTCTTTTGTTCATAACAAGTCCTCCTACAGCCTATCCAGGTTTTCCTGTAAATCGCCCTGCATCAAGTGCTGGGCAATGGCTTGGTTCAGTGCCTTATGGGGGTGATAGGCTGCCTGCTCTACATCGTGCAGGCACTCCTCCATCAATGCCTCCGGAGAAATGCCTTCCCGTTTGCCATAAAGATGGCCGAAGGCATAGCACACGGACTTGAGAAAGCCGAAAATATAGTCGTGATTTCCACGCATACTGGGCAGGTCGTTGAACGAGCCCATACCTCCGTATGCCCGAAGATGGTGGGCAACCTCCCGCCGCTGGTTCCAGTCCTGAATGTCCCGCTCCAACCAGTCGATCCAGTTTTGGAACTCTGGATGGTCTGCCAGAAGGATGGAGCGCAGACAGGTCAGAGCCTCGGTATAAATATCAGACTGTTTCATTGGCCATCGCTCCCCCAAATACCTCCATAGAGTACACCATCTTTTCCAAGGAACAACATCCGGCTGCGAAGCAGGCTGCACTGCTCCACAGCGACCTTGTTTCCGTCACAGGTGGGAATAGCCTCCTGTTTTTTCCCAAGGTGATCACCATGAGCGGTAAGGAAGTAGAATTTATCCCGTTGCTGGTATCCGCCTTGAAACAGGAAGGTATTGCCGGACGGGGCAACAGAAAAAGCTCCGCTTCCTTCGATTGGCAGTTCAAATACAAAGTCCTCTTTGAAGTTCGTCCGCACCAGCCGGAATTCATCGTAATAATAAAACCACAGGTTTTCTTCTTCGTCCAGGCTGATGGCGTAGCAGTCATAGATGGAATAGTTCTCATTCTTCCAGAGAGGAGTTCCCTCCGATGTCCATGCAATCAGACCGCAAGCACCCAGAGGTTCATCCCAACCGTAATTACCAAATACACCTTCGTCAAAGTAGCTGGTAATGATGGTGCCATCTTTTTTTACCACACAGTCTTGAATGCCATCCCCCAGGCAGAAACGGGACAGCACAGCTCCGTCCCGGCTGACGATCCAGGCGTTCTGGTCGGGGCCGTTTTCCCGATAGGCGCATCTTGCCCCCAGCAGGAGGAAGTGATCACCTGCGGGCCGCAAATAATGAAACTGGAACTTCAAGAGACCAAGAGGAAACAGCGTCGTTTCCAGCACCCGCTGTTCCGCCCAATCCAGCTGGATTTCCACTGCGGTATAGGTGGAAGGAGTGCTGAGCCAGTCCTTACCCTGTGTTTCGGACGGCTGTTCCATGAGAAGATAGACTTTTCCATCCCTTGCCGTGAAAAAGTCTGTCACTTCTGTGCCCTCCAGATGTTTTTCCCGGCGCAGCTGGTCCAGGTCAATGATGGAGAACAACGGCAGATTTTTGGCTTTTATAGGTTTGTTCATAGTGTCTCCTCCTGGCTACTTTAACGCTCCATCATAGGTGTGAGTTTCCCAGATGGCCTCAAATTCCGCCTTCTCTATGATGCAGGCGTGGAACTCCTCGCCCCAGACATGGGCGTTCAATTCCTCCACGGTGAGGATTGGCGTGATCTCGATGGCGCCGTCGTAAAGGGCAGGGATGTTGCGGGTGCGGCCATCCGCAAAGATGTCAATGGAGCGGAGGGCCAACCGCTCATTTTCGGTATCCACTTCATAGAGGATGACCGATGGTTCACCCTCTGGTGCGCCCGCCCAAAAGAGCTTGATATACTCGATCATTCCATTTCCCTCATTTGAACCAATGCCACCCCGTCATGGTGCCGGTTACCTCATCTATCTGTATTGCAATATCATAATTGCCGCGACAGCCCAGCAAGGCCGCAAGATGATCATTTTCCATAATCAAATCATAAAACTCAACCGCTATACCTTGGAATTCCTCTGGGATCTCCAGCACAGAAAAGAAATCCACTGACTGAGCATTTTGGAAAAATTCAATGGCCGTTTTACTGCATTTTACTACTATCCCTGTTTGAGTAGTTAACTCTCTCATGCTTCCGCTGCCTCGCTCATGTTCAGATACATCCGCATCGTTTTTTCATCGGCACAGGCCGCCCGGATCATTTTGGCCAGCATCATCAGGTCGTCGATGTATTGGGAATAGACGCAGAACACATCCTCGTCGGAGTCAAAGTGAAACAGATCCTCACCACTATTGCTTTCCTCAAACTCCCGGATCACGCCCCGGACCAGCCGTTCCCAGTCTCCGCTGCTGCCGGTCAGTCCCAGCCGGCAGAATTCTTCTGTCCGGAACCCGTCACTGATCTTCAGCAGAAGGGAGATGGCATAGGGGTGGTGGGGAATGAGAAAGAATGGCGCGATCTGCTCCGGCTTCACCCAGATTTTGAAGGGCGGGCGCGGATCAGGTATCCAGGGCAAGATTTCCCATTCGTCCTCCGGCCGGTTTCCGTATTGGCAAAGGTCTTTCATAGTGTTCTCCTCATTCGATGTCGCTTAGTTCTTCTTTCACATCCAGTGGAGCGCCGTCCAGAGATGTGATCTGTGCCAGTTCTGTTTCCGTCAGATTTTTCAGGAAAATGCAGTATTCGTCCGGGTGGCCTCCCACAAACTCCATTTTGGGCATCTCGATCTGCTGTGGGTCGGTGATCCACAGGCAAGGTTCTCCTGTTGCCCAAAACCGAGTCAGAGTAAGAATTTGGCCGTTGTAAATTACTTTCTGTTCCATCCTCATTTCTCCTGCATTTGCCTCAGCAGCTTCACGATCCGCTCCCGGTTCTTTGCGGTTTTCATAAAGGTGGGGAGATGGTCGGCCTGGGTCATTTTCGCTCTTCCCGGCGGCTTTTCCCGCAGTCCGGCGCTGAGATAGCCGATCAGATAGGCAAGATGTTCTCGGTTGAGTGCCCATACAGGTTTTCCCTGAAATGAAGTCAAAAACCATAGTTCCAACCCGAAATAAGGTTCTCGTCCATCTCTGATTTCGCCAATATATGAAAACGCCTCCGCTGTTTTATGAACTTCTCCCGACATGGTTGTTCCGCAATAGGGGCAGGTCACATGGAGGACGGGAAAATGCTGCTTTGCCGTATCTTCAATATCCACTCGGTAGTACCTGCCGCAGTTTTTGCACTGGTTATGGACATCATAACGGTAGATCGTCCGATCCTGCGTCATCCGGTGGCCGCAGCTCAGGCACCGGAAATAGGCGTTGTCATCATCCGCTGTCACCACACCTGCGCCATGGCACTTGGGGCATTTCACCTGAATGCCAGAGGTCAGGGCGTTGTATGCACTGTATGTAAAGTAGGGTTCATCAACAATTCGGCTCATGCGCCCACACTCCTTTCAGGAAATTGCTTTCACAGCCGAAACCGGAACGGTTTCAAATCTTTTGTTTTGTATTGTCAGATCCGAAACGCTCTCTTGCAGGACATTTACCTGTTCCAAATACTCCGCAGGTGCGTGGATCTGCTCCAGATAGCCTATACGGTTAACGCTTTTTCTGTGATCCACTGGTGCAGCACCTCTTTGCTCCCACGCATCCATGCGTCCAGCCGGGCCTTTGTTTCTTCGGGGCTATCGTTGGCTGTCCCATAGCAGGGCAGACCATTGTCTTTCAGCCACTTGGTCACTTCTTTGCTGAATTTTGTGTAGCTCAATGTGACACCCCTTTCAAAAATCCCTCAACTGCTCAAACTTCTCCATCAGGGCATCTTTCTGGAGCGTGCCATCCGGCAGGGCATCCAGGATACCCCGCAGGGCCATGTAGATTTCATCCCGTTTCTCGGTTTCGATGAAGCCCATCTTGTTGAAGGTCTGGGTGTAGGCGGCCACCGCGTCCAGCGCCTGGGCCTGGGCATCCTCGCCCGGTTCGGCGGCCAGCTTCATCAGCAGGGAGCGGGTCTTGCGGTATTGATTGGCTGCCTTTTTCGCGGCGGCGGCAGGGATATGTTCTGCGCCGTCCCAGCCCCGGAAGGGATTGTCCAGATTTTGCGCCAGCCACTCCGGTTTCCGGGGTTTGGTGATCCGCAGATCCATTCCCGGCTTGCTTTTCCAGAGCTGCTTTGCCGCTTTTGCCGCCGTCTCCGGCAGGCTGGTCATCCAGAACCAGCGAAGCTCCGGCATCTGCTCCGGGGTGGGGATGTCATCCGCGCCGAAGCCAAACAGGTCGAAGGTGGATAGGTTCGTCAGTTCCCGGAACCCTCCCACGGCGGAGAAGCTCCCCAGGTTTCCCGGCGCACCCCAGAGCCTCAGTTCCTTCAGGTGGGGATGAACAGCAGCCAGTCCGGTCAAATCAAAGTCCTTCAGCTCGATGCCATGCAGCCCCCGTAGGTTCGGCAGTTCCGTGTGCGGGCGGTATTCCCCGATAAATTGGAGGGTCAAACCGCTGCCATCTTCGGGGGCATGGATGGCACAGGCGTCCGGCCCCTTGTTCTGGAACAGGAGCAGCTCCGTTCCCTCACACAGCCACAGCTCCTCCAGCCCGGTCATGTCCAGCATCAGCTTTCTGATGCTGGTGCCTCGCAGATCAAGTGTCCTCTGACCGTGGTTCAGCAAAGTCACTTCATCACAAAGGGGTTTCCCGCAAAAACTCCAGCAGATCCGGGTGCCACCGCTCGCAAATGAGGTCGGAGAGACAGGGCAACGCCCTTAGTTCCAGCGCCGAGTCGAATGGCTCGTGCTGGTCCATGATCCGATGGCTGCTGACCTTCACCGGGATACCGCCGATTTCCGTCACCCCGTCGCTCTCCGCGGCCTCCTTGAAGGCCCGCCGCCGCTCCTCCGGGATGGCCTGCCACCGGATCTGGAGGTACACATCATAGCCGTCACTCCAGCCTCCATAGGAGCGGCAGGGCTGGTCGGTGAAGGACGGAAGTGTGCCCACCAGCTTATACTGGGGCGGGACCTCCAACGGTACCCGCAGCAGATGGAGGTCGCGGGACCAGTACATGAAGTCCTTGTAGAGTGGGCGGAGATGAGGCAGTTCCTCCGCAGTCAGAGGGGCGTCGCCCACCCAATCCAGAGAGAGGATCACCGCCCAGGGCTGCTTACTCACCGAGTCCGGCGGCGCAATATATGCCACCTGGCAGGCGGTGTAGCGTTTCAGATATTGGTTGTAGACGGTATAGACCTCTCCGGCGGTGGCTTTCATGGTATCACGCTCCTCTCGTCAGTTCTTTTCCAGATAGAATCCCCATACGCAGTTGGAGAACTCCCCGGCAGCAAAGCGGTGAATCTGCCCGTTGATCTCCACCTGCCAGACCTCGAAGGTATGGTCTTGATGATAGATCGGGTCTTTGACTTTTACTCGCTTGCCGGTGGTTTGCCAGTTGTAGTCAAAGATGTTCACACCGAACAATTTGCATTGACCGTCCGGGCCAAAGGTTTCATATTCCCAAGCCATGTGATGCCTCACACTTCCGTGCGCTGCCAGCCGTTCAGCCGCTCCTGCACCGCATCAATCTTCCAGCCTTCGCCCACACGCTTCATAAGAAAGCGGCGGTCAAAGCCGGTGTTTTTCTCCCTGGTGTAGATGTAGAGCTTGTTTTTGGTGATCTGCTCTGCGTCAAGGAATTCTTCCCCGTTGTAGGTGCCCTGGGCGCTGTATGAGAGGCCCAGAGGTCGATAGCCCGGACGGGGCTTTTCGCTCACATATTTCTCCCAGATCGTCAGCAGACGGGGCACTGCCTCAGCACCTTCAAACCCGGCCTGCTCCATGTACTGCTCCCACTGCGTCATCTCGGCAAAGAAAGCGGACAGCACCCTGCGGCATTCCGCCGCCGCCTGCTCATCCAGCTGGACGGGCTTTTTGGCCTTTTCCCGCTGGAGCTGGAAGAAGTGTTCCATCTGCTCCTGGGTGAATTGCACATGGGCCACTGGCTCGATGCGGTTGTTGCCAGCGATGGCCAGCAGGCCCTCATAGGTAACGGCGGTATGGTCGATCTGGATGTGGGAGAGCTTGGGGATGGAGGCCGCCTGGAGCAGACCGGCATCATCCAGCCCGGTACGGTTGAGCGTCAGAAGGTCCAGCTTGCAGCCTTGCAAGGCGGGCAGGCCGCTGCCGTGGATGGCGGCGTTGCCGTCCAACAAAAGATAGCGCAGTTTGGGCATAGCGGAGAAAACAGGGAAACAGGCGTCGGTGAGGGCGCCGTCCTCCACGCCGAAATTGACCATGCTTTTGTGACCAGCAAAGGGGGCAAGCAGTTCATCGGTCACAGGACAGCCTTTTACATGAAAGCCAACCAGGGTGTACCTGGCCAGCCGCTCCATGATCTCTGCGGTCAGCTCCGGGGTCTCAAATTTCTTTTCCCTATCCAGGGTCAGGACGCCGTTTTCCCAGTCCGCCGTCCGCGCCCGTTTTGGCCATTCCATTACTGTTTTCCTCCTTACGCCTGCTCCTTATAGCTGGCTTCAATGTCGATGAAGCGCACATACACGGCGCAGACTTCGCCCTTTGCGTCATAGCCGAAGTAGACGGGATAGTAACCGTCACCCCAGCCAGAGGCAAAGATGGGCAGATTGCAGTCCGTGTCCGGCACCGTCCAGTTGAGCCAGTCGCCGCAGTCTCCCTGATATTTGGGGTGGGCTTTGGCGTTTTCCTCCAGGAGATCGCAGAACAGGTCGTTGTAGGGGTCGATGTCCGGGTCCTCCTCCAGCCGCTTGGCCCAGTAGGTCTTGAAGGCCGCCTGGGTCTGGATGTCCGCAACACAGCCCATTCCAGCGTCTACGCCAAAGCCAAAATACTCGTCCTCGCCCAATTCCTCGTCCAGATCCTCGTTGCCCACCATGCCCAGCTCATAGCGGACAGGCTTTTCCTGAGAAACCTCCACCTTGACGCAGGCATAGCGGTCGCCGTATTGTTCGCTGGGCACCACACAGATCTTTACGGGGTAAGTCCCGGCGGGGATGGTCTGCATAAACGGCAGAGTGTCCTCCAGCTCCACCAGCGGATCGCAGGCGAAGATCTGCCCGGTGGGGAAATGGACGGCACCGATGTCCAGTACATCCACCGCCATGTTCCCAATCACTTTCTCTGTGAAATGGGCCTCCAAGTCATCTTTACAGGTCAGTTTGTTCTTGATTGCTTCGTATTTGTTCAGCCATTCAGTTGTAGGCATATCAGTTTCCTCCTGTTGATTTTGTTTCTTGATGTACATACTCTTTGAGCCATCCCAATAGCAGTTCACACACCGGCCATCCTGAAAATGATGGTCACAATTCGGGTAGCCATAGAGAATATGGGCACATTCCGGGCACAGCCCCATCATCTGTGAGGAGCCTTTGAAAAACAGGCTGCCGCACTCATCACAAACGGCCAGTTCTTTTTCTGTCATAGGGCTCACCAGTCCCGTTCCCGGATAGCCTCCTCGGTGTCGATGGGGATGTTGAACCACTCCAGAATGTAGGCCACAGTTGCCGCAATGCATTCCCGTGCCACCGTTTCGATCTCGCTGTCGTTCTCGTCAAACTCCTCCTGGAGATCATTGATGCCGCAGACCGCCTCGTCCAGCGTTTCCTGTACCACTTCGGGGTCGGTTTCGCCGTTCTCCAGCAGGTCGATGACCTTCTGAAGCTCGTCCTTTACCTTGTCCACCAGAAAAGCAGGATAGTAATCGTCCTGATACATCTCGTCCAGCAGCTTGTAATTGGGGTCAAATGCTTTCATAGGGATTGCTCCTTTCTTCGTGCTCGGCAGTCATGCTCAACTCGATCTCATCGTCGCTGTAAATTAAGTAGAGCCCATGAGGGGCCTTGCTATCGAAATGCAGTTCAATTTCATGATATTTGAGGATCAAAGGCTTCCCATCACTTCTCATGGTGGAAACAGCATCGGGCTTACCGAAGATTTCTATGACCTCATCCTGTGACATACCAAATTTCAGCGGTGAAATGTTCTGGGGATTCTGCAATATTTGATTGCGCCAAATCGTAAAGTCCTGTTTCATAGTTTTCCGTCCAGTGCCTCAACCGTTTTCATGGCAGCGGAATCAAATTTGTACTGCCGCAGTTCCCGTTCGATCAGGGCAAACACATCCGGAAAGCACTCGATCTCATCCTGGTACTCATATTTCGCATACAGTTTCCCGTACTCGGAGATCCAGACCTCCGCCGGGTAGTAGTAGCCGATATGACCGATGGGCTGGCACTTCTGACCGGCAGCCTGTTCGATCTCCGCCAGCTCACAGCCGGACATATCCCGGAAATAGGCTCCTCCAAATGGTTTTTGATCCCGTTGACCAGGTAGGGAAACAAAGCAAATTGAAAGTCCGCTGCCCAGTTCATCTTTTTCTGTTCCAAGTACCACTCGCAGCACAGGCCGAAATACTTGCGGTAAAACCGCTGAGTGGTCTTCATCATCGGGACGCCATGATCGGCGTAATACTGCTCCGCAATGGAAATATCCACACTGCGGCCTTCGTACCACCCGGCGTACTCCATCAGCTGCCTGACCTTGCTTTTGTAGATTGCCGGAGATGGGGATGCGTTCTTTGATCATTCAATTCATCTCCTGTCTGCTGTGAATCAAAGTTCATGTGGATACCTAATCTTATCCAGGCCCGCCTTGATTTCTTCCCATTCGCTGCGTTTCGGGTTCAACGCAGTGACCAGTTCTTTTGTCACCGGAACCCCGTCAGCAAGCTGGCGCACAGCTTCCAAAGGCAGATCGGCCGGATAAAACCACTTCCCGTACTCCACATAGCTCAACGGATTGCCATCAATCGTGGAGAGCAGATCCTTGGATGCGTCCTCGCCGTCCATGGGATTGCAGTGCCATGTGGTGCCATCTTCCGTCCAGACGCAGAAGGTGCTTTTCATCTTTTTGACTTCACGGCTGCCCATGAGCTTTTGCAAAACAGAGGGCATTCCATCCGTCAGGTCTTCGATACGGGGAAGTTTTTCCTCCCAGTCGTAGAGTTCGGAATCCACACCGTTGATTACACAGCCTTCCGGCGCAAACATGACGATCATGCTCTGGTCACTGCCATCAGTGGCAAAGAATGCCTCTTTGCCTTTTCGCCATGCGGGGTTGTATGTATAGTGGCGGATGAAGCTCCATTCCTCCTCCACCATGATTATGTCCAGAGCAGCCAGCCCTTTGCAGAAGTTTTTCAGGCGCTCCGCATTGGGAAGGCCAGATAAATCTTTTGTGGAAATCATTATGCTATCCTCCTTACCCCTCAATGTTGGCAGCTTTGAGACCCTTTTTCAAGGAGCCGTAGACCGTCACCGCATGGTCGGTGAACATCTCGTCGCAGTCAAACCAGGCGGTGAAGCTGCCGCCGGAGGTGACGGACAGGCTCGTCAGGCTGATCCGCCGGGCCAATTCTTCCTCTGTGATGGGGTCGGTTTCCGGGTCACGGGGATTTTCTTCATCCTGAGAGAGCCAGTTGTTGGCCAGCTCGGTCAGGTTCTTGGCTGCAAGCTCCCGCATGGCCTTGTCCCAGGTTTCACAGTCGGCCAGCAGCTTCTTGGCGGCGCTGCGGGCGCGGGTCCAGGATGGCTTGCTCTCAGCATTGACCTCCAGAGAAAGGCTCACATCCTTTCCGCACCACTGGATTTCGCCCTCGAAGGCATCATAGTCCTTGTCCAGTGTCAGTTCTCCCAGCACCTGGTCCTGGATCACCACCGGCTTGTGGTACTCGTCCAGAACGGCCTGGAGTTCCGGGCAGTCCTCGTGGGCCTTGACCACCTGGGAGATACACCAGGGCTGCACCACCAGATCCTTTGCCCATTCTTCCTTCATCCGGCGGATCTTCAGGCGGCAGATCTGCTCCTTGCCAAAGCGTCCCCAGCCCTTTTCGCCGTTACGCTCCTCCTCGGTGACCGGCCAATCCAGCCGCTCCTCTTTGGTGCTGACCTTGCCGGTGTCACAAAACACTATGCCCAGCGTCACAACGGTCATTTCCCAAAAGTTGCCTTTCCAGTTAAATCGCCCCCAATGCAGCGATTGATCAGAGCGACCACTTCCTGCTCCTCGGGCTCGTACATCTCATAGAATTCTTCAAACATTGCGTATCCTCCTTTACAGCAGTTTCAGCACTGCGGCGGCAGGCCCGGCAAACTCCTCCGAAACCTGCTCCAATATATCCCGGTAGGCCAGCACCGCCTGCCAGGAATAGTAATAGAAGCTGTAAAATAGGTCATCCGGGAAAACCTCGTCCTCCTCGTAGCGCATCTCATCTTCTTCCTCGTCGTATTCCTCCGACCACAGGTATTCTTCCTTCAGCAGATCGGAGAACAGCGGCAGCGCCTCGGCGTGCTCCATCTCGTCCCCGTCGTGGAAGCACTGGAGGATGCAGGAGAAGAAGTCCAGCAGCTCCCCGGCCAGGAAATGGGCCACAGGATTCCGGCCGCTCTCTTTGAGTGCTTTGCCCAGAATCCGGCTCAGGAACACCATGCCGAAAGGCGTGGCGTGCCAAAGGGTCCCCTGGTGCTCCATGTTGGTGGTGAGCTCATAGAGAGACTCTTTGACGGACGCCAAATCACGCAATCTGCTCCAGCACCGCCAGGTGCGCAGGAAAATCCGTCCCCCGGCCATAGGCGGTGGTGAGCCGGTGCCACGGGACATCCGTGACCTTGAGATGGGTGATGTAGGTTCTGTTTCTTCTGTCATGTCGCTTTCCTCCTTATCCCGCTGTCTAACTGCGGTATTCCTTTTCAAGCTGGGTGTACCACCGTTTCAGCATGGTCTCCAGACTGGTTTTTCCGTTGCGGTCTGTAAAAACAAGGAACTTCTGCATCAGTCTGGGGAATAGATATTTGCCCGCTTTTGTCAGGTCCTGATTGAGATAGACCATCCGCAGAATACGGCCCTGCCGGTCCAGAGGGTTCTTTTTCAGCAGTTCCTTTTCAAAAACAGAAGCGCAGAAACACCACATTCTCGTCATAGAAGTCCTCCACCACAGCCGCACCAATGCTGGTGTATGTGATGTCGTACACCAAACGGCTCCAATCAAATTTCTCGGCATAGAGAAGTTTCAGCGCCTTCGCCCAATGTTCCTCCGGGATCACCAGCATCCTGTGCTGGGCGGTGCTGGAGTAGCCGTGGCAAACGGGTTCCGGCTGCCCCAGCAGTTCACTCACACTGTCGGCGTAGACGAAGCACAGCTCCTCATCGAACAGGCCACCGATGAAGTTGCCGTTGCAGTACAGCATATAATTCTTGGACTTGGCCGGAGAATAAGAGAGGTTATATTCCTGCGAGTCCAGGCTTTTATGTACCTTGTTCAGAAAGTCTATTGATGTCATGGCTTTACTCCTCAAACTCGCCCTCGATCATCCCGTTCAGATACCGGCCGGGATCTGCGATGAAGTCATCCCATTTGGCCAGAGGGTGGAACTCCTCGTGCTCGATGTCCAGATACCACAGCTTTTTGTCCCTGGGGCTCCACAGCAGCAGATAGTCGCTGTAGTTGTCCATCTGCACCATCAGGGAGAGCAGCTTCTTCCGTTTCCAGGTCATCTCCTGCACATCCATGAAGGAGTAGAGCTCCGCCCACTTCACCCATTCCTGATCCGGGAACTCCAGCCGCAGGGGGCCGGTCTTCAAGTATTCCACCAGCTTGGCAGGCAGCTTGTAGGGCATAAGCTGCCGGAGCTTCTCCTGCTCGTTGTGCCATTCCGCCGGTTCCAAGGCTTTCAGGTAGTCGGCCAGCTCCTGATTTTTGTTCTGCACCGCCACGGTGTAAGGCCGGTCGCCGTATTTGTCAGCAATGGTGATGTCGGCTCCTTGCTCAATGAGCCAGCGCACCATGGGGAGATTCTTATGCCGAGCCGCTTCGGTGACAGCGGTGGGGGCGTTCGGAAACACCATGTCTGGCTTGTGGTAATTGATGTCTGCCCCTTTTTCCAGAAGCAGTCGGGCAAGTTTGGTGTTGCCCTCGGACACAGCGGCCCGGAATGCCTCGCCGCCAAACTTGTCCACTGTGATCCCAGCTTGCTCCAGCACCTGGATATTCTCCGGGCGCTTGCCCCAGCGTACTTCCTGGATGGCCCGCTCTTTCTGCTTCGGGGAGAGTATTGCGGTCTGTTCAGCAAAGAGCGCCACCACCTCCGGCCCACAACAGCGGGCGGCGGTGAGCAGCAGGGGCTGTTCCTCTGCCCGACCGGGATCAGCTCCATGCTCCAGCAGGAAGTGAATCATGGGCACATCGTTCCGAAAAACTGCGATCTCCAGCGGCATCAGCTTGATGTATTCGCTGAGTTGGATGGGAGCACCCAGATCCAGACCGCCTTGGAGCAGCGCCTCCAGTTTGGGAATATCGTGTTCATAAATAGCGACAGCCGTCTCTGGGAGGGTCTCCCAGCGGCCAATATATGCAATTTGGTACATAAGGCACCTACTTTCGTTGTGGCTTTACTTTATATGGTATCGTCCGGCCCAGCACCCGGCCCTTACCAACGGCATTAGCTCCCTCATAGATCAAAAATTCCGCATTGTTTTCCAGCGGAGCATAGTCAATGGTATCTGGATAGAGGGGCTGGGCATTTCCAAAAGCCGGTTCACCAAATGCACAACGCTCCGTTCCATCCAGAAAGCACACACCCAGATATTCCGTGGTTCCGGTGACCGCAAAATGGGGACAATATTTTCCACTGACCAGGCTGGGAGGTGTTTTTCGTTTGCCACTCCAGAAAATGACCTCCACATGGAGAACCGCCCAGTTTTCATCTGTTCCAATCATGCTGTATCACCTCTATCCCACAATGGTAGTCTCCTTGATGGCCAGATTGTCGTAATCCATGACGATCAGCTTCCCGGCGGCCTCTGGGGTACACATGAACCAGGTGCTCACGCCCCAGGCGTCCGTCCTTGTAACGGTGAAAAAGTCGGTTTGGACGGGAGTCGGATTTCTTGCGTCAAGATAGTGGTCGGAGTAGAGATACACCAGATCCACCTCCCGCTCCGGCAGCCACTTGGCCCGGCGCGCACGCGGTTTACCATTTTTCAGAGTCTTTTCCCTGGGGTTCTCAAACCACGCCAGTTCCTTGATCTTCAGACCGGTGAAGGTATCCATCAGCCGCTGGGCAATCTCCCGGTGGGTAAATACTCCACAGTCCCAGGAGCCCATCAGCCATGTCTGTATAAAGTCGCCCACCTTGCTGCCAGGAGCAGGCGGCCCGTAGACGCTCTCATCCGCCCACATGACCTCCATCTTTTCACATTGATCTGGCCGAGGACAGGACTGCTTGTTGCCATAGCGGTACATAATATTTACATAGCCATAGTCTTCGCCGGTTCGGTCATGACCGATGGCTTCTATTTTATAAGCAGTGATTGACATTGCAGTTCCACCTCCTGAGCCAGCACAAAACTCATGCCAATTCCGCGTCCAAAATCTGGACTTGTATTCCTTTCTCATTCACATAGTAAAGCGCAATGTAGTCGATACCGTCCCGCTTGACCTGTTCCCACAGCATCCGTTCACCGTTGAGCAGTTCCACGGTATCCGCTTCATCCGGTTCGAAGTCCTCTTTTTCGTCCTCATAGTCGATACTGTAACCCAGCTCCAGCACCAGCTTGGAAGCAGGGATTTCGTACCGTTTGAGGGGACGATCCTCCAGTTCGGCTGGATTATATTCATCGCAGAACATATTGTCATAGCCATGTCGCCCGCCGTCGAAGATGACGAACTCCTCGCCGCTCTCCGGGTCACGGGCTGCCACCAGTCCGGGAGCCGCATCGCCATCTACAATATAGGATTGGGGTTCTCCCTTTACTGTGAGCAGATCTCCGTAATACCAAACCTCCAGCAGTTCATTGCCAGTGGTAGAACACAATGTCACGGTGGACAGGCGTTTCTGCGCCCACTCCTTCACATGGCCGGTGAGCCAGGTGGGATATTTCTCAGTCATCATAATCTTTCTCCTTCTATTTCAATTTCAGCACAAATCCCCAGATACTCACTACAATCAGAAGAACGCCCAGCAGGAAGAAAACCACACGCCGGTATCCTCTGCTGTGGCGGTGGGCATCCCGCGTACCAGTGGGGTCGCAGAGCCAGTTCCAGTTGCGGATCGCCCCAATTAAAATCACGGCTCCGATGAGCACCGAAGCAATGTACCAATGCTCTTGCAAAAATGCTGTGATCTGTTCGCTGTTCATTTAGGTTTCCTCCTCGCCTTCGTCGTCGCGTATCACCTCATACCACGCTCCATCTTCTCCACGCATCTGCATGGTACCATAGGGCAGGTTCAGGAGCGGGATAATGTCTGGATCGATGCGGCAGATGTCCCGAATATCATAGAAGCCGCAGTGTGACTCGTAGTATTCATCCCCTTCACCGTACACATCGCCCTCGTCCCCGGAGTAGAAGGCCCAACCGCTCTCCCAACCCATATCCTCACGCTCAGGGAACAGCCGGTCCATAATCTGCACCTTGCACCCATCCTGGGCGACGCGGTCGGAAGCGTAGCAGAACAGGGGACCGTCCCAGTCAGGAATGACAGCCGGTTTTCCTTCCGCTGCCCGCGCCACCCGCTCCTCGGGGTCATCTACAAATTCCGCTTCCAGATACTGCTGAAACCGCTCATCCAGCAGATGCTCCACACTCTGACGGTTCTTTTCGGTATATGGAAGAAGCAGGTAGGCCGCTTCTTCTTCCGTAGAGCTGTTCCAGACGCGGTCTTTGAGCCCAGCCAAGACGATATTCCGGCAGTCCCGGCGGTAGATATAGGGGTTAGAGCGGTTGTCCTGGGCGTACCACTGGGCAAAGCCTGAGCCTCTCCGGTCAAAGAACTGAGTAGACATTTTCCCATCCAGCTTGTCCAGGATGAACACCCGCAGATCCGGCCCCTTTCCGGCCCGGACCGCCTCCACTATCTCCCGATACTGGGAGAGGAACGGGTTACTCATCTGGCCCCGTTTGATAGCCCACCCCAGATAGAAAGCCATCAGATTGCAGGCGTCCAATTCGTCCACTGGCAGGTGAAGCTCCTGGATCTTCTTGATCTGGTCTGCGGCGTTGTCCATCTCCGCTGGGTCGTAGCTGATTTTCTCTCGGTCGGTGACCACATTCAGCCGGTGTGGATTGATGACCTCCAGGCTCTCGTCTGGGCAGAGGTCCAGCAGGGAATCCGAGCCGTGCTCCAACTTGTATTGGATCTCCTCCCGATAGAGGGGGATCACCTGATAGAAGTTGACTTCGTCCCCGTCCGGTAGGCGGCAGAAAAAGGAGTCCGTCCCAAACACACCGGGATAGAGCAGGATCTCACCCCGCAGCTCCGTGTTCTCCGCGAAGGGGATGCCATCCTCACCCTCATCCAGTGTAGTCCTGGATTCCAGCCCTACCTCCGGGTCCTCCATGGCGAAGTGGGCGGTGGCCAGCATCATCCGGATGGGCCAGCTCCACCGCTCCTCCCGGCAGTCCGCCTTTGTCAGCTTCCAGTCTCGGGGCAGATTGATGAGTAGCTCCGCCCGTTCCAGTTTTTCCTCCCGACGCTCCTCCGAGAAATCCATCCGATGCCGGCTCAGACCCACAGTGACCAGGGTGTAGTAGTCATGTTCCGGTCGAGGCAGGATGACGGCGATCTCCAGAGGGTGATCCGGATCGCTGTCGTCCGTGAGGAGTTGGGTATAGACACCGAAATACTGGTCGATATGTACTTTCACATGGCCGAGGATGTCATCGTCGGCAGGGGGGATGGTCTCCCACCGGATGATCTCCTCCCGCTCTTTCCAATCCAGTTCCAAGGAATTTTCCTCCTCCAGATATTTCTCACAATCCCGCACCAGCTCTTGGGCATCCGGGTCATCCGGGGCCAGGGACAGCCAGCATTTTGCGTATTCATAAGCGGTGGTTGCGGAGCCGTATGCCATCAGGCAGGAGTAGCCCATCCGGGCGTTCCAGTAGGGATCGTTCTCACCCTGGGTGCGGACGGACTCCAGCAGCTCAATGGCGTGTCGGATGAGATCCCCGTCCACTTCACCGTCGGTCCCATGCTCTCCATGATCTCCCAGAGCCGCCAGATTGCTGTAAGCCCGACTCAGCTTGACGGTCAGCAAATAGCCCCGCTCCTGTTCCGGGATAGCCTCGATGGCCTCAATACATCGTGAGAACTCGTCCGCATCATTCCACTTCTCAATCTGCTCCAGCAGTTTTGTTTCTTCTGTCTGATTCATCGTTTCACCGCCTTTTCTGTGTCATCCTTTGCCTTTTTTGAAGTGTCCGCTGCCTCGCCAGGTGTTGACCACACAGGTGAAGATCTGACCACAGTGCTTGCACCGAATCATGTGAGCCATAATTTCGTCTGCCCAGCCATCCTCTGTCTTTACCTTCTCCAGTGGGCAGGTGGATTCCTCTTGCATCAGTTCAAATTCCCCCTCCGACACCAACTGCTGAATGTAAGCAATACAGGCCAGATAGTCCTTTGGGGCGTCAAATTTTCTCCATGTTTGAATGTTTCGGCAGTGCTCGCACATAGTGGACGCCTCCTTACGCAAATACCTGCTGGTATTTCTCTTTTCATACTGTGCGACTTTTTCAGGTCTGCTGGTGCTGCATGGATACGATCTGGCAGTCCGAGCAGAACTCCACATAGAGCGTGCCCTCCGCACAGTCAAACACCGTATCCCACTGGATTTGGGCCAGATACTTCATGGGCTTGCCGCAGTGAGGACAGGTAGTATATTCCGCGTCCTGCACCCAATTGGCAAAGCCGCCGATGGTATTCACATCCTGGCAGGCCGCACCGTAAAACAGGGGCACAGGCGCTTCGCCCAGCACAAAGGGATTTTCCGTGAGGGCCTTGTACTCCTCGGGACTGACATAGCAATCCGTCTTCTCCGTGCCGTCAAAGAGTTCGGAGGGAAAGACCTCCACGCCGCCATCCAGAGCGAACCGGTTGAAGGCGGGGCCTTTGAGGAATCCCACGCAGCTGGGGCAGCAGGTGGCAGTCAGAATACCATCCAACCCCAGAAATTTCAGCCGCTCATCCCGGCCATCCAGCACCAGCATGTCCACCATGCGTCCGCCACAGTGGGGGCATGTGTCCTCCCGTGCCCGGCCAATGCGGACGGGAGATTTCTCGCTGGTGGTTCCTTTGACCATAGGATAGCAGGTATCGAAGTTGAGCTGGATTTTCTGGCCCTCCTTGTCGAAGGTCCAGCCTCCGATCTGCGCATAGCTGGATGGGTCTACATAGAGGCCCTTGCGCCAGGGCCGGGGATTTCGCTCCAGCTCCAGCAGAGTCTCCATTGCCTTGTCATCTCCTTGCATAGCAAGGCAACTCATCAGGTTGGAGGCCGCGCTGGAATATTCTGCGGACAACAGCGCATGGATCAGACCATCCCGCACATCGGCGGGAGCATGATAATAGATCTCACAGGGCCAGAACACCTCTGCGGCCAGTGCCACTCGCTGAATCTCCGGGGTGATGGCATCATGGTAGCCAAGCAGCTGCCAAAAGTCGGCGAACTCTGGGTCCTCCATATCAGCCAGCCTCTGGATGTTCTGTATCAAGTTTCTTTGTTTTTCGACAATTTGTTCCGGCATCCAGGCCAGAGCAGCTTGCCGTTCTTGCTCGCACTTACATTTCCAACACAATCCCTCATAACCCAATGGGGTTCCACAGCTGGGGCAGGTATATTTCAGACTCATGTTCTCATACTCCTTTCAGGCAATAAAAAAGCCCCACGCCGCACTGTCATAAAGACAGGCTGACGCAGGACATGAAGAAGCCGCGTTGAAGGAGCCGCATCCACCAGCAGATGTAGTTTCTTCAACAACCAAAATATTTTTTTCGTATCTTAAAGCAGCAAATTGCTGTCCAATATATTTGTTCATAGCGGCACCATTTGTTCTGAGCGTAGTTTTATATCTTATTATATCACAGCACCCCTTCAATGAAAATATTTTGTTGGAAATGCTAATGAAAAATTTTTGTGAATTTGTTAAGGCGCAGGGGCTGTTATCTCCATAGTGTCTGGATGGATCAGAGTGATTACTTTTCCCTGATGCAAGGCATAGTTGACTGTCTGTGCTGTACCTGAGCGCAGCTTTTTCTGATTATCAAACACACCGATAAGGTACTCTGCATGATCGACCATATAATAATTTCTTTTTTTATAACTGGAAACATCCGCAGAATGTGAAATAACAATAGAATCGTTTGCGTTTTGGATCAGCTTTTTCAATCTATGTTTACTCTGATCCGGCCATTTAGAGTCATAGCCGATGAAGGGAACTACAACGATAATTTTAATATAAAAGTCAATATGCTTCATCCGGTTCGGTAGGTGCTGCGGTAATATCGCGGTAGAAAGTAGCCCATGCAGCTTCCTCATAGGGGCGTACAAAAAAGAAGCCAATGCTCAATGGAATTGTCAGCAGAAGAACAAGAGAAATCGCCAGAGCCTCTGAACCGGTGAAATATTTGAGAACCAGAAAACCCTCGGCATACAGTGGCACCGAACAGAGCAGCTCCCAGCCAATGAAGCTGAAATCCAGACAGAACAGCCGCCATTTGTTGCCATTCATGATCCGCCGGGATTCTGTGATCGCTTCATTTGCGGTCAGCGAAGGATGCTCGGACATGATGTAAGGTGTCATCGCATAGCTGTATGTTTTCACGATTCCCGGAATCACCAACAGCAGCGACCAGAGGGCGATGTACAGACCCTGCAGGAATTTCATGCAGAAGCCATCCCACAGACGGTCTTTCTGAGAGAACAAGTCCGAGATGGCAGCATCCTTTCCATCTACAAGGTTCAGATTAAAATGAGCATATCCCAGTTGAACTGCACCGCCCACGATCAGTTGGAGGACTGCCCACAGAACAATGCCGGCAAGCAGAACAGCAAGCAGCCGACCGCCGTTGGGCTGGGAGAACAGTTCAAAATGGATGTCCTTTGCCTGATTGGAATTGGATACGGCACTGTTGGAACTGCTCACAATGGTAGCACCGAGCGCACTGGCGGCAATACCTGTCAAAACAGCAGTTTTCCATTTTCCGCGCAGGGCATCGAGAGCGAGCATACGATAGTCGGCAGATACTTTCATAAAAGCAACCTCCTGTCTGAAAACGGCAAGGATTTGTGAAATAGGAAGATGATATGCCACTTTAATTTAGATACGTTTGAAAAGCTGAAAAAATTGCAGCATGAATGAAAAAGAGGCTGTTACACCGGTTTTATCCTTGTGCAACAGCCCCTTCCTTTACTTCAGCAGCTTGTCCAGTTCATCATATTGCATTACTGGAGCTTTGCAAGGATTTCTTCAGCCGTCATACCGCTGGCAAGCAGCTTCTTCAGCACATCTTCTGCTTCGCCCTTCTTTGCTTCTTCTGCTGCTTTTGCTTCGGCGGCAGCTTTTTTGTTTTCGGCTTTGGCAAGTTCCTTGGTGGCGGCTTTCAATTCTGCTTTCTTGGCTTTCAGCTGCGTCTTCAGATCATCGAGATTTGCAGTCAACGTAGCAACCTCAGATTCGATTTTCTCTTTTTTTGCGGCCTTTTCTGCAATGACTGCTACATAATCAACGCTGGCCTTTACAGTACGAGCCTTATTCTTGCTTCCCTTGGGTCTTGCCATAATAATTTCCTCCCATAAAGTGAAATAATTTGATACTTACAAGTATATTTCCAAATAGTCAGAATTGCAATAGGTAACATGAGCCGTCTTCAACTGCCAATGCAAATCTTATTCGGTATGCCCGAAGATCGTCGCAAATGTATTCCTTCAATGGTAACAATCATGGAGATTAGTGTTTATCTGGAGATTACCAAAGGATAAATAGAAGCAGTATTAAAGCCGTTCACCACGCAGATTTTCCAGCGTGGCGAACGGCTTTTTTGCTGCCCCTATATTTACAGGTAGGAGGAATCGAAGAAGTCTTTTAATGTAATTCCTAAACCCTGACAAATTCTTTCAATCGTCTCTACGCTTAACTGCCCTCCCCGACGGGCGGTGGTTTGAATCGTGGAGTACGATATTCCGCATTTCTTTGCCAACACACACAGATTCATATCACGCGCTTGCATCAAATCCTGAACACGCTTGATCGTATCCACGAAAACTCCTCCCATCTTTTTAGTTCAAAACTTTTCCAACAACCTCGAATCTTTGCTCTGGAGATATAAGGATCGGCGAATATTTGGTGTTAAGAGAAACCAAAACCGGTTGGTTATGCACCACGCCATAGCTGTCGGTAAGGAACTCTGCTTGGGATTTGTCTGGGGTATGTTCATCGTATTTTTTCAGATATCCACAGTCATCATATACGAATATCCCGATATCTCCGCATTCAAGTTCTTCGCAGCGCTTCACCCATACAATCTGTCCGTTATGATAAGAGTGGAGCCTTTTGCAAGGCCCCGCTCTTATTGCTGCCGTTATGATGAGCAACTTGCCGCAGAAAAGCAGCGCACCGAGCGGGTGACCAAGCGCATTTTGACCAAGGAAGAAATGTCATCATCCGTTCCTTTATCGACTATGCCGGCAGTACGATCACAAAAAAACTGGAAACGCTGATGGCGGGTGGTTGCATCGTTGAGCGTGTGGATGAAAACCTGACCTATGATTATCTGCACGCCTCGGAAGATAACCTCTGGAGTACGCTGTATCTGACAGGGTATGGTCACGCATGCCGCCATAGCAGTCATATTGAAAGACATCCCGCCTGAAAGTGAAGGCTTTACTTTCAGGCGGGACTTTTTGTTTTTTATTATAAAGGCTAGTTCCTGTTCTTTGCGGAGATGGCCACACATTAAAGAACTTTGGCCCCATTGGCCGTCAACTTGAAGGTTGCTCCCAGCATATCGGCAGCCCCGCGGCACATCAGCATCCGCTGCAGGAAAATCTCAAAATATTCGTACATGCTGCAAATATCGGTGTCGATTTGCAGATTCAGCGAGATGACTTTTTTCTCGGTGTTGATCTTCAGGGTCTGGTCTGTGACCGCATAGTTGACCCGGTCATGGATGTCGAAGGATGCTTTGGGCTTTTCCCGCACACGGCTGCGGCGCACATCAGTCTTGTCGCCGATGATGAGTGCTGCCGAGATGGGATCCACGGCCCCGCCGGTGGATTCATCGTGGTTGGAAATGGCGGACACGATGGTGATGCGGTCCGGGACGCTCAGGTCATATTGCTTCAGAATCTCGTTGGCCAGTAGCCCGCCGTATTCGGCGTGACGGCTGCGGTTGATGGCGTTTCCGATGTCGTGCATATAGCCTGCGATCCGGGCAAGCTCGATGTCGTGCTCCGGATAGCCGAATTTTTTCAGGATGTGGGCGGCGGTCTCTGCCACCCGGACACAATGGGCTTGTGAGTGCTCGGTGTAGCCCAGCAGGCCTAGATTCTGGTTGCCTTTTTTCAGCAGTTCGTTGACTTCCTCATTGTGTTTGATGTCTTTATACGTCATGGTTCTCTGCCCCCGATTCATATATTAAAAGAAAGTATCTACTATTGTAAGATGATTTCGAGGCGGTTGCAATCAAATTGCGGTAAAATCTGTGTGCAGAAGCGATTTTACATATTCCAGACACATTCCTGATTTCTGATTTTACATTTGCACGGTACAATAAAAACGTTTGTATCATGCAATCCGAAGCATTCCGGTCAGAGAAAAGGAAGAGGAATATGGAAAACACCTATCATTGCTATGCAAACCGTGAGCTTTCGTGGCTGCGGTTCAACGAACGCGTTCTGGAGGAGGCAGAGGATTCCCGTCTGCCGTTGTGTGAACGGCTGAGTTTTTTGTCGATTTTCCAGAGCAATCTGGATGAATTTTTCATGGTGCGCATCGGCAGCTTGCAAGACCAGATGCTGCTGGACAAAAACGCACGGGAAAATAAGACGAATATGACCAGCGGCGAACAGATCGATGCAGCGCTGGCTTTTATCCACAAGCTGACAGCCCGCCGGGACGCTGCTTATAATGGTCTGCTGGAACAGCTTGCAGAGCAGGGGATCCGTCTGCTGGACTTTGCCCATATGGAGGAAGAAAGCCGTACCGAACTGGAAAAGCTGTTCCGGCAGGACTACCTGCCGCTGCTGTCCAGTTTCATCATCAGCAAAAAGCAGGCATTTCCGTTCCTGAAAAACAAGGGCATCTATGCGGTTGCGGTGCTGAGCACCAAGGCAGAAAAGAAGAAGATCGGCATTGTGCCCTGCGGCAATGAGATCTTCCCCCGGCTGGTGCCGGTGCCGGGCCGTACTGGCTGCTTTATCCTGTCGGAAGAACTGATCCTGCACTTCCTGCCACTGCTCTACAAGGGCTATAAGGTCACCAGCAAAACGCTGGCCCGCATCACCCGCAATGCGGATATTGACGCCGACCTGATCTATGACGAAGACCTGAACTACCGGGATCACATGGCCGAAGTGGTCAAGAAGCGCAAAAAGCTGGCACCTGTCCGTCTGGAACTGAGCCGTGAGATCGACGAAGAAATTATCCAGTCCCTGTGCAAAAACCTGAAACTGGACCCCAAGCGGGTGTTTGAATACGATTCTCCGCTGGATCACTCTTTCCTGTTCCAGATCGAGGATCAGCTGCGCAGCCACACCGACCTGTTCTTTGCGCCCCGCCACCCGCAGCCCAGCCCTGCACTGGACGAGCGCAAGCCCATCATTCCGCAGATCCTGGAAGAGGACAAGTTGATTCACTATCCGTATGAGAGCATCCGTCCCTTCCTGCAGCTGCTGCACGAGGCCGCCTGCGACCCGGACGTGGTCTCCATCAAGATGACTCTTTATCGTCTGGCCAACCACAGCAAGGTGGTGGATGCACTGGTGGAAGCCGCCGAAAACGGCAAGCAGGTGGATGTTCTGGTGGAGCTGAAAGCCCGCTTTGATGAGGAAAACAACATCGAGTGCTCCCGCCTGCTGGAACGTGCCGGCTGTCATGTGGTGTATGGCATTGAAGGGCTGAAAGTCCACTCCAAGCTCTGCCTGATCACCCGCAAAACGAAGGAGGGTATTTCCTTCATCACCCAGATCGGCACCGGCAACTACAACGAAAAGACCAGCCGCCTGTACACCGACCTTTCTTTCCTGACCGCATCCAAGGAAATCGGTCTGGAAGCCACCGAAGTGTTCCGCGCACTGGATCAGGGCGAAACGGTGGATTCGGTCAAGAACCTGCTGGTGGCGCCTCATTGCTTACAGAACCGTCTGCTGAATCGGATAGACGGTGAGATCAAAGCTGCCGCCCGCGGCGAGGGCGGCTACATCGGCATCAAGATCAACAGCCTGACCGACAAAGTGCTCATCAACAAGCTCATCGAGGCAAGTCAGGCGGGCGTCTACATCGATATGGTGGTGCGCGGCATCTGCTGCCTGCGTGCCGGTGTCCCGGATGAGACCGAGAATATCCATATCATCAGCATCGTGGGCCGCTATCTGGAGCATTCCCGCATCTACATTTTCGGACAGGGAGAGCGTGCCCGGTACTACATCGGCTCGGCAGACTGGATGACCCGCTCTACGCTCCGCCGCGTGGAAATCGCGGCTCCGGTCACGGCTCCGGCTCTGAAGGCACGTTTGCAGCACATCTTTGACACGATGCTGGCCGACAACTGCAACGCCCGCGTGCAGCAGCCGGACGGCAGCTATGTCCGCCGGATGCCCGGTGCCGATGCCGTGGATTGTCAGGCACAGTTCTACGAGGAAGCCTATCAGGCCAACGTGCACTCCAGTCTGAAGTGAGATGCACTCGGATTTCACACAGATTTGACCGCAGCACGGTTTCTTCGACTGGATTTCGATGATACAATTTTATTGTAGAATGAAATCGCAGAAAGGGAGAATCCTATGGAAGATTTCTGGAAATCCGTGCAGACGATACAGGCAGAACGCGGGGCGGATTACCGCGCCTTCTCTTTGTTCAGTGCAACGCATTGGGCAGAATTGCTGGGAGCAGCGGCGGTCATTTTTCTCTGTGCGGTGATCTACTACCGCTGCAGGGAAGTGACCCGGCATCAGATCCTTCGCGCTGTGTTTGTCCTGATGCTGGCCGATGAGTTTATGAAGCAGACCGTCCTGCTGTACACCGGTCAATGGAACGTGACCTATCTGCCTCTCCACCTGTGCAGCATCAACATCTTTGTCTGCTGGTACGATGCCATACACCAGAGCCGTTGGAGCAAGGAAATCCTTTATGCGCTCTGTATTCCGGGAGCAGTGGTCGCAATGTTGAGCCCCTCATGGCAGCGGCTTCCGGTCTGGAACCTGCTGCATCTGCATTCCTATAGCATTCACGTTCTGCTGATCCTCTATCCGGTCCTTCTGCTTGCTGGCGGATTTCGCCCGCAGGTGCATCATATCCGCTGGGTACTGGCGTTTCTGTGTGCAATCGCAACGCCGATCTTTTTCCTGAATCGGCTGCTGAAAACAAACTTTTTCTTTCTCAATGATCCGCAGGGCAATGCGATTACTGCCTTTTTCGCCCACTGCTTTGGAGAACGTTTTTATCTACTGGGCTTTCTGCCGGTTCTTGCTGCAGTCCTGTTGCTTCTTTATCTGCCATGGTACAGGGCAGAGCGGCATCAACGTATGCTCTGTGCAAGAGATCAGGTTATAGCTTGAATGGCTCTGTGCATCAATTGAGTATCTTTCTTTTCTTCTTTCGTCCCGTCAAAGTCTGCTGCTTTGACGGGAATTTTTTATATCTGATTTTTACAAAGGGTTTACACCGGAATGGTGGCTGTCACAGGACGGACGTGCTATGATAGAATTCGAATTTTTGAAGTGAAACGATATTTTTTGATTGACATAACAGAATCAAGAGGACAGATCATGCAGAAAAACTATGTGCAGGAAATTTTGAACATCATTCATGGCAATATACCTCAGGCTGAACTGGCCGAAAAACTGTCGGATTACCATGAAAAAGATCTGGCGGATGCTTTGGAAGCGCTCATGCCTGCAGAACGCAAGTCGCTTTATCCCATTTTGGGAGTAGACGAAGTGGCTGAGATCTTCGCCTACCCAAATCAGTGACAGCCTGATGGCGGCAGGACAGGTGTTCGGCGGAAGCCCGGTTTACATCCTGCGGCGTATCACCCTGCCGCTGATCCGGCAGGGCATCGCCACCGGCTGGATGATGACCTTCATCATCGCTTTCCGGGAACTGGTAACGGCAAGTCTGATCGCTCCGCCCAACACACTGGTGGTCTCCACCTTTATCGTGCGGGAATTTGAGCAGGGCAGCGTTTCGGTTGGCATGGCGATGGCGGTGCTGTGTGTGTTGTTTTCGACCACGGCACTGCTGATCTTGAACACGGTGATCGATCATCGGAAGGTGCATTGAGATGGAACTTTTTATTGCCGGGGGCTGCGGCGAACATGGCCGCAACTGCTTTTATGTGGAACAGAATAGTGCTGCTTTTCTGGTGGATTGCGGTCTGCTGGCTGGCGCAGAGGACGACCTGCCCCGGCTGACTGCAGAGCAGATTCAAAAACTGCGGGCTGTCTTTCTGACCCACAGCCACGCAGACCACACCGGGGCGCTGCCGTGGCTGGCGCAGCAGGGGTATCAGGGGCCGGTCTATGCTACGCTGCCTACTCTGACCCAACTGCCCTTTTCCTTGAATCATATCCAAACGCTGGAAAGTCTCTGCCCTTGCAAAGGCTCCGGCTCTGTGCCGGAACTGCCCGGCCTGCAGGTCACATGGGGGCGTTCCGGGCACTGCGCAGGCAGCGTCTGGCTGCGATTTGAATGGAACGGAAAGAGCATTCTCTTTTCTGGCGACTATGCAGAGCACAGCCCGCTCTACCCCTGTGACCCGCTGCGGAGCCAGACGGCAGATCTGGCCGTTCTGGATGCGGCTTACGGCAGCACGGACGCAGACTGGAACACTTGCGTCAAAAAACTCTGTGTGGAGACCGTGCAGTGCCTGAAACAGACACAGCTCCTGTTCTTCCCGGTGCCGAAATATGGCCGAGGGCCGGAGATCCTTCTGTTGCTGAAACGCTTTGCACCGAATCTGAAATTTTACGGCGATGCGCATTTCCTTCGTCAGCTACAGCAGATCCAGCTGGGTGGACCGTGGCTGTTGCCTGTGCCGCCGCATTTTGCGGACTGGGTGCAGCCGGATGCTTTCCTCAGCCGGGAAAAAGGCGTTGTCTTTCTCAGCGGACCGCAGCTGGCAGGAAAAGCCGGGCAGCGCGCCCGCGAAATGGTGGCGCACGGAGCACACGGCATCATGACAGGCACCCCGGATGCGGGCAGCCTGAGCGCAGAAATGCTGAAAAACGGGCAGATGCTCTTCCTGCGGTATCCGGTGCATCTGGATGCAATGCAGTGCCGGGAGCTTGCGGAAAAGAATCAATTTGGCCGGGTAATCCCATATCACAGCCCGGAGATTGATTGCCCGTGTTTCTTTTTGCTATAATTGTTGCTATGGTCGTACTGGCCGATTTGCTCCATCTTGTTTATTAAAAACAAAAAACAGGGTGCGCCCACCCGGACGTACCCTGACCAAAAGCCACAGACAAGAATGATATGTACAGCAGGGAGTTCCCCAGCGGAACTTCCTGCTTCTCTTTTCCAGCAAGATGAACCTGTTCCGCCTGCCATGCAGCAAACTCACGCTGGCCTTCCTCGCTGTTCCAGCAGGCAAGGATGGCTGGGTAGAATGCCCGTGCCAAACGATCGATGACTTCATCAGGGTAAATGAGGCACGCTTCGATGGCAGTGTATAAATCGTCAAATGCGGACAGGCTATCCATGATTTTAACACTCCCGAACTTCGTACTTTTTATGCGACGAGAAGGCATATGTTTTTTGCGTAGTACAGTATAATAAGCAAAAGTTTATTGTGCGAAAGTGAGGAGCGGCGGCGGATAATATTCTGAATACTATAACCGCCCACCGTAAAGAACGCAACTGGTCACTTTATGATTTAGCAACTCATACAGAGATGAAATCGACCACTATTTCCACACGGTATAATGACAATACGATCCCGTATATTCCTTCAATAGTAATGAGCATGGAGAATAGCGTTTATCTGGAGGTTGCCAAAGGATAAATAGAAGCAGTATTAAAGCCGCTCACCGTGCAGGTTTCCAGCATGGTGAGCGGCTTTTTACTACAAATATGAGGAATCAAAGAAGTCTTTTAGTGTAATTTCCAAACCCAGACAGATTCTTTCAATCGTCTCTACGCTTAACTGGCCTCCCCGACGAGCAGTGGTTTGGATCGTGGAATACGATATTCCGCATTTCTTTGCCAACACACACAGATTCATATCACGCGCTTGCATCAAATCCTGAACACGTTTGATCGTATCCACGAAAATCCCTCCCATCTTTTTAGTTCAAAACTTTTCCAACGATCTCAAATCTTTGCTCTGGAGATATAAGGATCGGTGAATATTTGGTGTTAAGAGAAACCAAAACCGGTTGGTTATGCACCACGCCATAGCTGTCGGTAAGGAGCTCTGCTTGGGACTTGTCTGGGGTATGTTCATCGTATTTTTTCAGATATCCACAGTCATCATATACGAATATCCCGATATCCCCGCACTCAAGTTCTTCGCAGCGCTTCACCCATACAATCTGTCCGTTATGATAGCGTGGCTCCATACTATCACCGCTAACATATATCCCGAACTCGGCACCAGCCGGAACGCTACTGGCAGGCACTTGTATCTGCTGGAACATTTCACCCTCAAGAAAAGCTCCTAGACCTGCCGATACTGGCAACTCTGATACAGGCATCATTATGTAGTCGATTTCCGCGGGCTCTTCTGCGTCTGGCTGGTAGCGCCGGGATGCAATCAAGTCCATTTCGTACTCAGCGACTTTTTTTGCCCGATGTCATTTAGAAGGGCGGGTTTCTGGAAGTTCTTTGTAAAGTAGGAAGGACCCTCCTTGATGTTCAATGCGTAGCAGATTGCAACTAGTTGGTAGATGCTAGGAGTGGTATAGCCTTTTTCCCATTTGCTGATTCCTTTATCACTGACATCGACGCCATAGTGACGGAGAAGTTCAGAGAAAGTTACAAGTGAATAGCCATTCCTTTTTCGTGTGCCTGCGAGAATCTGACCAACCTCATTGCTATCCCTCGCAGCGACTGCATCATAGCGCACTGTGGATGGGGCTATGTGCATTTTGGTGAGCGTGGTTTTCTTTTTCATAACAAGAACACTCCTTTGTGATCCGGTAGCTCTATTATAGTATAGAAAATATAAGAAATCAACAGGAAATCTCTAAAATGGAGACAAATGCGTAATTGACATCTCCATAAAGTGGGTGTATAATCAAACCAAATCCACAAATAACAGCCTTTTGGTGTTATTTTCGTATGGGATTGTGTTTGTTTGGCGTTTTTTTGCGAGGTGATACTATGAGAAAAGAAAATGTAAGATGTCCAATGTGCGGAACCATGAATTATGATGTGGATCTTGATGAAACCGGTGGCTGGACAAAATGCCGTCTGTGCAAAGCAGTGACCTGCTCTATGGATGAGTGGAAAAAACATACAGTGTCCGTTCCGCTGTTGAACGAAAAACAGCTCGTGGCACGCAGTATGATTCGCAAGTAATGCACGCCGTGTTTTGATAAATCCGCAAAAAGGAGGAATTCTGATGTGTGGTGATTACAACCTTCGCCGTGAGAAAAGATACGTCGAAGTGGACGTTCGTTTTACTCCTGACGGTAAGATCCGCCCTCTTGCCATAAACTATGACAAGGCTCACACTTATGGAATTGATCGTGTCTTGGCAGTCAAACATGGGACATCACGCCTAGGCGGAAAAGGTCACTGCTTCACCTGCCTGATCTGCGGTCAGAAGCGGAATCTTTGGCTTGAACGGGGCAAGTGGTTCGTGGAAGCCTACTGCTCCGTGCCGGAAAGCTGTGCTTCGTAATGGCAAGATACTTATCCCGCGCAGATCTTTCGCACATAGCGGGTAAGTATATCGACCAGTACTATACCCGTTTCGGGATCAGTAAAGATGACCCAGAACCCATTGACCCTGAACGGCTCGCAAGTTCTGTTCTTGGGCTGAATGTGAAAATGCTGCCGCTATGCAGCGATGGAAGTATTCTAGGACTGACTGTTTTCCAGAAATGCGGTTTTACCGTAACCTTGGGGGACGGGACAAAGCTTGTGGAGGTGTTCATGCCGAAGGACGTTGTAATCGATTCCGCCCTTGCGTCAGACAGCTGCACCGGATGCCGGAATTTCACGATAGCGCATGAAGCGGCGCACCATATACTGGCTGACCTGTTTCCGAACGACTACGGAAAAGCAGTCAAGTGCCGTGGGCACATTGCCTATCGGGAACGAAACGGACAGCCCTCATGGGAAGAATGGCAGGCGAATACCCTTGCAGCGGAGCTGCTGATGCCAACATTTCTGGTCAACGCCGAAATAGAACGTGCAGCGCTGTGCCTGCCAAATGGAATCCTGTACAAATCCGCATCGGACCCGAACTATGAAAGAATTCTGGAGATGGCTGCACGGATCGGGGTATCGTGGTCTGCGATCAGGATCAGATTACAGCAGATGCAGGTCATCAACGGAAAACCCATCCACTGCCATCCATTGGACGTCATTCGATTTGGAGAATAATATGACTTGGTTAAATAATCGCTCTTTTAAGAGTAAACCGCTGAACAATATACAGCAGGCACAATTCAGCATTGGCTGGAGGTTTTGTCCGGTTTGCGGACACAAGCTCTACCAAAAAAACGAGAGCTGTTCAGGCTCTATCAGCATAAAGTGCCTCAAGTGCGGTAACATAGCAACAGTTGACTTAGCCTACCGCAGACGCTGACTTTTTTAGACAAACCACAATTTCAAAAATCGGGTGCATTGCACCCTGAATATGGACTGTTCGTCACCGAGCAACGGGCCATTGCCGCAAGGCAATGTATGAAACGCGCACCAAATAGCCGGGCAACAGCTGATAGAGTGATTCTGCTTTAGAACCGCTCTGTTAGTTGGTTGTCCGGCTATTTTTTTAGCCTTCAGGTAGCCTGCTCCCGTAAAAAGGAGCAGGCTTTATGTTTGTCCGTTTTTCATGGATGCCCCAAGCGGCGAAATATCCGTAGCCTTCCAAATTTTCGACTTTTTACGACTTATCGAAAATTTGGAGGTTTACGATGTCTTTTAATAAAGGCTATGAGTTGAAGAAGTTTGAAGCACACTGGGAAAAGTTGCGCATCGAGTACGCAGCTGCGGGAATGACGAAAGAGGCCATCCAGAAGATGTACGATTATGACCGTCAGCAATTCAATTCGGAGCGTACCTTTATCGAGCGGACGCAGGAATTCACCGCTCCTGCGTATGAAAGCTCTGAGGAAGAAGCGTCGCCTTTGATGCTACGCTATCAGGATGCGATTACCGTGACAGATACTTACCACGAAACTAAAAGCCGTTTTGCATGGATTGGTGAGATTGAGAACGAGCAGTTGCTTACTGCACTCGAAACTTTGAAAACCGAAGATTTGGAAATCATCACCATGTACGCTTACGAGGGATACGACATCACTGAAATTTCTAAAGTCTACGGCGTATCTCGGCCCACTATTAGTATCAAAATCAAGAGAATTACTAAATTTTTGAAAAACTTCAATTTCAATGCTACGAATTGACCTTTCTCGTCGGCTACCAAGTGAGAGGACGATTTCCCAAGCGGCACCTGCCGCAGGGCGAAACGTCCGACCTCAGGGACCTTGAAAACTGAATAGTTCCGTCATCTGGTACTCCGATAATGATACTTCCGTAATTCGCGGCCCGGTCACAAAGCAGACGGGGTGGCTGAAATGCCAATGAAGCGGTACAAGTCCGCTGCCAGATGTTCATGCCCCACTCGCAGGGAGCCGAGGGCGAATATGCGAGACCTTTAATCATATTGATCCGGGAACTGTCGGGTACGTTCCACGCATCCGGCAGTTCCCGTTTTTTACGTACTCTTATTTATTCTTTATCCGAATATTCACTTTTGATACATAGGAGGACACTTTTATGGACGAGTTGAACCCCACGGTGCGCGAGCAGGAGATCTACGAGGAGATGGAGCTGACCCCTGAGATGGTCAAGTCCATCCGAACTCTCTGCGGTACCTGTCTGCGGCACTTTGTGGATGCAAAGGCTTTCAAAATCGCGCTTGTACCCAGCCCAGACCGGAGCATGGACACATGCACCGTCTGCCAGATGCGGCGCGGCTATGATTATGTGGTCATGCACCGCTGACCCAACCATACCACCATACCTTGAACGAAGCTCGTTGCGGAACATCCGGCAGCGGGCTTTGCACATAACAACATGGAGGTACAATTTTGCAGCAAAACTGGAAATTCCAACGCGGAGACATCTTCTTCACCCATTTCGGGGCGAGCACCGGCTCGGAACAGCACGGTGACCGCCCGGCGGTCATTCTTCAGAATGACGTGGGCAATTATCACTCTCCGACCCTGATCGTTGCGACCATGACAAGCAAGGCGGAAAAGAAAGTAAACCAGCCGACCCACTGCCTGTTGGAAAACGCAGGGTTGAATATGCCGTCCGTTGTGCAGGCAGAGCAGATCTTCACCATCGACAAAAGCCGGGCACTGAAGTATCTGGGGCATCTGACCCCAGAGGAGATGCGCCGGGTGGATGATGCGGTTCGCATCAGCCTTGCGCTGAACCCTATGGGCAGCATCCAGCAGATAGAGCCTATCCGGCGCTCTACGGCGGTTTATGCGCCGCCTGAGGTGGTGGATGGCAAACCGCCTGTCTACCCCTATACGCCCATCCGGTCGTCCTTTGAGAACGCCGGAAGCATCGAGGAAATGATGCTGTACACCGAACTGCAATCCGCGGTTCATGCCATGATCCAGCGGCTCGAATATAGCTTCACCTTCAATCCCAGCCTGCTCACCAGCCCGAAGCGGAAGCAGCAGGTGACTGAGATCTTAGAGGAAGCCGAGAAGTACATTTGGAGAATCAAGGAGGAAATGCGATGCGCCTGAACGACAACAATACTTTCATTGGTATCAACCCGCCGTACCAGCTTTCGGTCATCCACAGCAGCAAGCTGATCTATCCCCGCGAGATCTACCAGCGGGGCGTAGAGCGCAAGAGGGTGGAGCTGATTGCAAGGGACTTCAACGAGTACATCGTTAACGAGCCGAAGGTCAGCTTCCGCAACGGCAGGTACTATGTAATGGATGGGCAGCACACCATCGAGGGCTGCATCCTCCTCAACGGCGGCGAGGACCGCCCGATCCTCTGCAAGGTCTACACCGGTCTGACGATGGAGCAGGAAGCCCTGCTCTTTGCCGAGCAGAACGGTCACGCCGCACCCCTGTCGGCGGGCATCAAGCTGCGCGCCAAGGTGGTGGGCGGCGATGCGCCTTCCAAGGCGTTTGTCGCAGCCACTAACCGGGCGGGGCTTTCCCTCAACTACGACAGTATGCAGCTGAGCGACTACCGCATCGGCTGCGTGGGCACGGCGCTGAAGCTGTACGACCAGCTGGGCGAAGAGATCTACTGCGAAGCTCTGCGGCACATCGTGGAAGCGTGGGAGGGCAGACCGGATTCCTTCCGGGCGGCTGTCCTGCGGGGCGTGATGTACTTTGTGCAGCTGTATCATGGGCAGTACAGCGAGGAGCGGCTTGTCCGTGCGCTGAGCGGCGTCCATCCCATGGAGCTCTACCGTGTCAGCCGGGATAACCCCGCCAAGCTTCCGGGCTGGCGGCGGTACGTTTACCCCATCTACACCACCTACAACGGCAAGTGCAGGAAAGACGCACTGCCGATGAAGTTCTAAGCTCAAATATCTCCTTTGGCAAGTGAGATGGTCCCCGAAAAAGACCATCACACTTTACATATAGTATTTTCTGCTGAATAATCGACATATTGAACTAGAAAGAGAGGACAGGAATGAGCGAGATCGCAGCCTGCACTTTGATTCAGGAAGAGCCTGACCGAAAGACGGAGAGGTATCTGACGATGTTCAAGGACTACCCGGATGTGGTGACGGTGGAGCATCTTCAGGAAATGCTTGGCATCTGCCGGAAGAATGCGTATCTGTTGGTCAAGCAGAATAAGATCCACTCGGCGCGTGTAGGACGCAGCTATAAGATACCAAAACTCTGCGTGGTAGAGTACCTGCTCGATCAGGATCGGCAACTTGGAGGGATGCACCTTTCAAACTCCCTTGTGCCATCCTTGCAAAACACTCCAGAATCTTCTAAACTTATGATGCCTAAGCAAAGGACGTTTGGCTGCGAACAGAAAGGAGCATAACTATGACAAATGTGGCCGGACATTTAAGAGAACAAAACGGTATGTATCAGATGATTCTGAGCTGGAAAGACACAGATGGAAAGCGCAGAACCAAATCCATCAGCACAGGACTTCCTGTTAAAGGAACAAAAAAAGAGCTGAATCTCTGTTGCGTAAAACACAAAAAGAGTTTAACCCTGAAACGATGCAGCAGGTTTCCGACCTGCCGGTATCGGAATATCTGAACCGCTGGCTTCGGGAAAGTGTGATGAACCTTCCGCCCGAAACCTATGGCAGATATGCTTATGATCTGGGAAGAAAGGTCGAGCTGCCGGACACTTCCCCTAATCCCTGCCTGTGAGCAGATGCTCAATAAAATGAAAAAGGAGCAGGAGCAGAATCGGAAGGTCTGCGGCAAAAGCTATTGCACCGATTATCTTGACTATATCTATGTAGACCCGATGGGAAAACGGATTCGGCCCGATTTCCTGAGCCAGCATTTCCCGGATTTTCTGGTCGCACACCAGATGAAGCGTATCCGCTTTCACGATCTGCGCCATAGCTGCGCCAGTCTGCTCTATGCCAATGGCGTGAGCCTGAAGGAGATTCAGGAGTGGCTGGGGCACAGCGACATCAGCACGACAAGCAACATTTATACACATCTGGATTTCTCCAGTAAGGTATCTTCGGCGAATGCAATCGTCAATATCTTCCCAGAAAACGCCAAAGTATAAAAAATGGGCAAAAAGAAAAACAGCCTAAAATCTTTCGATCCTAAGCTGTTTTATGATGAAGTGCCGATGGTGGGACTCGAACCCACATGGTTTCCCGAACGATTTTGAGTCGTTTGCGTCTGCCATTCCGCCACATCGGCTGATATTCAATTTTGAGACATTCGTACCGGTTTCTGAAGATTGGAGGGATGTTCAGGAGGGATGTAAGAAATCCTGCTTCGACAAACCTTCAAAATTCAACGCACACTCGTGAATTTCTCGTACAGACAAGAAAAATCACGAAGCGGATTTTGAGTCCCCCTCGTCTGCCATTCCGACACACCGGCTGATATGCAATTCAAAAGAACATTACTATTATAGCGGATTCTGCGCACAAAATCAAGACTGAGTTTCCGGCGGAAACACGTGGACTGTTCCCGGGCAGAGCGGGCAGCAGACGGCCGGAAAACTGCACTCCCCAATTTGCGTCGCTTTGTGCGGCACAGTACGGTGTCTGATGAGGAAATTTGACAAAAATAAAGAGCTTACGTTGATTTTACAGGATCAAAACGACACATTCCGCACTGCGGGCTGCAAGGGGTGAAGATTGACGTATTCTGGTAAAAAAATAGTATAATGTTATTCGTGAAGGAATGCCGTGCGGCCCAAAACGCGCGGTTTTGCAGCGGGGGATATGCGATGATGAGCAAAAAAAGCAGAACACGCCAGCAGATGGAAGAGGAAATGCGCCAGCTCCGCAAGGTGTTCATGACAGTGCGCCTGATGAAGGCGGACGAGGTGCAGGGCGGCAAAAAGGGCAGCGCGCCCTGCTATGCCCAGTGGCGGCGCAGCCGTCCGTGTGAAAACTGCGTGGCAAGGCAGGCGCTGGAAAAGAACACCCGGAAAACAAGGCTGGAATACTTTGGGCAGGAACTGTACGAGATCACGGCCAGCTGTGTGCAGGTGGATGGCCAACTCTGTGTGCTGGAGCTGACCCGCAAGATCGACCGCAGCGTTCTGCTGGACCCGGAAAACGGTGAGCGGCTGCTCAACAGCATTACCGACGAGCGGGAAAAGCGCTACCGCGACCCGCTGACCGGTGCCTACAACCGCACCTATTATGATGAGAACTACCGCTATCGCAGCATTACCGCCGGTGTGGCGATGCTGGATATGGACGATCTGAAGTTCTCCAACGATGTTTACGGCTCCGGTGCAGGCAACAGCGTGCTGGAAACGGCGGTAAGCACCATCCGGCGCGGCCTTTCGGAAAAAGACCGCCTGATCCGCTACGACGGCGGCAGGCTGCTTTTGCTGCTACCGGACATCCGGCAGGAACAGCTCAGCCCGCGTCTGGAACAGATCCGTCTGCAGCTGCAGGCGGCCAGCGTGCCGGGCTACTCCCGCATCCGCATGTCGGCCAGCATTGGCGGCGTGTGGATCGACGACGAAAATGTGGACGATGCGGTGCAGCACGCGGAACGACTGATGCACTATGCACGCATCCAGAAAAACACCGTGATCACCGAGCGTCAGCCGGAGCCGCACGCCCTGCAGCCCACCCACAGCCGCCAGAGTGTGCTCATCGTGGACGACTCGGCCATGAACCGGATGCTGCTCAGCCAGATGCTGAACAGCCAGTTCGACACTGCCGAAGCGGCTTCCGGCGAGGACTGCCTGCGCCTGCTGGAACAGAACCCCACCGGCATCTCCGTTGTGCTGCTGGATATCCACATGACCGGCATTGACGGCTTTACCGTGCTGGAAGCCATGAGCCAGCGCGGAATGCTGGAAGAGATCCCGGTCATCATGATCTCCAGCGAGGACAATGTGGACACGGTGCGCCGCGCCTTTGATCTGGGTGCGTCCGATTATATCAGCCGCCCCTTTGATGCAAGGGTGGTGTATCAGCGCATTACCAACACCATCCGCATGTATGCAAAGCAGCGCCGCCTGAGCGCCATGGTGGCGGATCAGGTGTCGCAAAAGGAAAAGCGCAGCCAAATGATGATCGGCATTCTGAGCCGGGTGGTGGAGCGCCGCAACGGCGAGAGCCGCACCCATGTGCAGCACATCAGCACCCTGACCGGAATGCTGCTGGACCATCTGGTGCAAAAGACCGAGACTTACCCCCTGACGCAGGAGATGCGTCGTACCATCAGCATGGCCTCGGTGCTGCACGACATTGGCAAAATGGAGATCGGGGAACAGGTCCTGAACAGCCCGGAGCCGCGCACGCCGGAGGATGAAGAAACCATGCGCCAGCATACCCTGCTGGGTGCACGGATGCTGGAAGAGCTGGATGCCTACCGCGACGAAGATTTTGTGCGGGTAGCCTATCAGATCTGCCGCTGGCACCACGAGCGGTACGACGGCAGCGGCTACCCGGACCAGCTGGTTGGCGAACAGATCCCCATTGCGGCACAGGTGGTCGGCCTTGCGGATGCCTACGAAACGCTGACCACTGGCAGCGGAAGCCAGCCGCCGGTACCCTGCGCGGCTGCAGTGCAGATGCTTTGCACCGGCGAGGCCGGGGCGTTCAATCCGGTGCTGCTGGACTGCCTGCGGGAGATCGAGAACGAGATCGACGATGCCATGCGTCGTCGGCCGGAGACCTTATAAATCAGACCGGAGAGCAGCCCGAACGGGAAAGGCCCTCCGGTTTCTTCTTTGTCCAGATGTGAAAACGAAAGTCCAGTCCTTGCCCGCAGGCGCAGGCTGTGTTACACTGTAAAAACACGGTCAGAAATCTGCAAAAAACAGGAGGAGATCACTTTTGAAACATCTGCATCGGTTTGTGCGCCGCGCGGCGGCGTTTGTGCTGGCAGCAGCGCTGTGCGTTTGCGTGCTGGTCCCGGCGGCTTCGGCAGCCACCACTATGGGTGGCGCGGACACGACCTTGATCCCTGCCGAGGAGGAAAACTGCCTTGCATGGCTCTTTGGCACCAGTGATACCATCACCATGCCTTACCTCAACATCAAGGGAAAAGGCCTGCAGCGCAATGTCACGCTGAACCTTGTGGACTGTCTTGTGGGCATTGCCTACACGGAGCTTGGCTCCATTGGCAGCTATGTCAGCGCCAGCGCCGCCCAGCAGGCGTGGAAGGCGCAGGCGGTGGCCATCCATTCCTATCTGGAATACCACAAGCAGTACGGCTCCTCTGCCAATGCGCTCATCTACACTCCGGTGGATCAAATCCCATCCTCGGCACGGGAAGCCATCCGCAGGGCGGTGGAACCGGTGAAAAATGAGATCCTTACCTACAACGGCAGCGTCTGCGACGCCGTGTGGTCGGCCAGTGCGGGCTATAACACCCAGACCGGCGTGTACGGCACCTGCTCCAGCCGGGACGCATGGGGCACCGATGTGCCCTATCTGCAGAGCGTGGAGAGCCCCTACGAGGAGCAGTACCACAACAAGCTGCGCCGGGTCATCGGAAAAGATTATACCTATAAAGAGTATAACGACAGCCGCACCGGCGAGCCCTACGTCAGCGCAGACACCACCCACAAGGATCTGGGCGGCTTTGTGCAGTACAACACCTTTGTTTCCAATGGCCGCAGCTACCGCTATATCGGCCAGTTCGTTTCCTCCCGCTACTGCTTTGACTTTGGCGCGGACGAAAGCGGCACTCCCTGCATGACCTATTACGGCTTTGGCCATGGCGTGGGCATGAGCCAGTGCGGTGCTGTGGGTTACGCACAGGAGCAGGGCATGGGCTACCGGGAGATCCTGAGCCACTACTACACGGGTGTGAGCATTTCCACTTCCGGCAGCTCCGGCGGTGGGTTCTTTGGCTGGCTGCACAGCCTGTTCCACTGGTAAGCAGTGGAAAACTGCAAAGAAATGCGCGCAAAACCTTCTCAAATCATGCCGGATTTGGTATACTATAAATCGTGTGATTTTTTGAGAGATCATTTTAAGATAAAAAAGTTCCATAGGAGCGGAGATCGGAATGGATCAGGAAAAAGAAACCAAACGACAGGCCGAGCGCTGCCGTGCACTGGCGCAGCGCATCGTGCGGGAGCTGACCCCTGCCAGCATTCAGGTGCTGGGCGGCAGCGGCGCACTGGCCGAAGCACTGGAAAAGGCCGGCGCACAGCTGCTGCCGGAGAATGCAGAGCAGGGCACCGCTGCCCTGCTGGTGGTGGAGGACCCGGAATGGGTGGATCTGCCCGCACTGCAGTGTGCACAGGTGCTGCTGGTATGCACCGATGCATCGGCCATGGCTGACTGTGCAAAGCAGTTGGCCGCACAGGGCCTGTACCGGGATTTTGAGTGGAAGAACCGCGGCAAAGCCCAGCAGACCGCGCTGTTCTGCCGCAGCGCCGCTGTGCAGGATGCACAGCAGCTGCTGGCAGGCTACGAGATGACGCTGGACGATCTGCGGGAGCGGATGCAGCAGGCCGAGCGCACCGGCGAAGAGCAGACGGCTCAGCTGGAACGCCTGCGCAGCGATCTTTCGCTGAGCCGCAGCCATGAGCAGGATCTGGAAAAGACGCTGAACAATGTGACCAGCTCTACTTTCTGGAAGATGAGCTGGCCGCTGCGCTACTTTGTCAGCAAGGGCCGTCAGCTGGCACACACCTTCCCGCCGTTCGTCTTTCTGGGCCAGCTGCGCCGGGTGGGCATTTCCGGCGTGCGTGCGCAGGCAAAGGCCAAAAAGGAATATGCGAAGCTGTTCCCGGGCAGGACCATGCGCGCCGACCGCTTTGCCAGCGCAGAGCTGCTGGTAAGGCAGGCGGCCGACCAGCCCGCCGCGCCGCGCATCAGCATCGTGGTGCCGCTGTACAATACGCCGCAGCAGTTTCTGGTGGAGCTGCTGGACTCGGTGCAGAACCAGACCTATCAGAACTGGGAGCTGTGCCTTGTGGATGCCGGTCAGGACGAGACGGTGGGCCAGACCGTAGCAGCCCGTGCTGCGGAAGACCCCCGCATCCGCTACCAGAAGCTGGAAAAGAACGAGGGCATTGCGGGCAACACCAATCAGGGCTTTGCACTGGCAACGGGCGAGTTCATCGCCCTGCTGGACCACGATGATATCCTGCACCCCTGTGCTCTGTGGTACGTGGCACAGGCCATTGCCGAACAGGGCGCAGACTTTGTGTATACGGATGAAGTGACCTTTGAGGGCGACATCGACCATCTGACCGTTTACCATTTCAAGCCGGATTATATGCTGGATAATCTGCGCTCCAACAACTATATCTGCCACCTGAGCGTGTTCAGCGCAAAGCTGCTGGCCGCTGTGGGCGGCGATGAGCGTGCAGCCTACAACGGCAGTCAGGACTATGATCTCTACCTGCGCCTGACCGAAAAGGCGCACAAGATCGTGCATATCCCGCATCTGCTGTACTACTGGCGCTCCAGCCCCACCAGCGTGGCAAGCAACATTTCGGCCAAGACCTACTGTCTGGAAGCTGCGGTCAAGGCCCTGTATGCCCACTACGAGCGTGTGGGTGTGCCGGTGGATGAAGTTTCAATGATCCCGGGTACGCCGGGCTTCTATAAGACGGACTATACCATCACAAAGCCGGGCCGGGTCAGCATCCTGATCCCCAGCTGCGACCATTCTTCCGACCTGCGCACCTGCGTGGAGTCCATCTACCGCAGGAGCACCTATGAGGATCTTGAGATCATCGTCATCGAGAACAACAGCAGGGAGCCTGCCACCTTCCGCTGCTATGAAAAGCTGCAGAAGGAGCACAAGAACCTGAAGGTGATCACATGGCAGGGCACCGGCTTCAACTACAGCGCCCTGAACAACTTTGGCGCAAAGGAAGCCACCGGCGAATACCTGCTGCTGCTCAACAACGATACCGAGGTCATTTCTCCGCGCTGGATCGAAGAAATGCTCATGTACGCCCAGCAGGACCGTGTGGGCTGCGTGGGCGCAAAGCTGCTTTATCCGGACAACACCATCCAGCACGCGGGCATCGGCTTCGGCTTTTTGACCCTTGCGGCCCACATGCACAAGAACTTCCCGGTGGGCCACCCCGGCTATATGGGACGTCTGGTCTATGCACAGGATGTGTATGCGGTCACTGCCGCCTGCCTGATGGTGCGCAGGAGCGTCTACGAGCAGGTGAACGGTCTGGACGAGAGCTTTGCTGTAGCCTTCAACGACGTGGACTTCTGCGTGCGCGTGCGTGAAGCGGGCTATACCAACGTGTTCACCCCCTTTGCACAGCTGTACCACTACGAGAGCAAGAGCCGTGGTCTGGACGAGAACCCGGTCAAGCGCAAACGCTTCATCTCGGAGGTGGAGCGCTTCCAGAAGCGGTGGGCAAAGCAGCTGGCCGCAGGCGACCCCTGCATGAACCCGAACTTTGACCTGATGAAAGAGGACTTCAGCTTTGACATCAAACCGCTGGAGTGAACGACATGGAACTTTCTGCTTGTATTGTAGTTTATAACGGCGCGGATGAAGCGCTCAGGGCGGCACAGACCGTGCTGGACTGCACCCGCCGCCACCCGCTGACGCTGTATCTGGTGGACAACGCCAGCCCGGAGGCAGCGGCCAGTGCCTTGCCAAGGCCGCGAAGGACGGCACCCTGCACATCCGCGAGGACCAGAAGGTGGAGGTGCTCTGCCGCACAGAGAACGGCGGTTTTGGCACCGGCCACAACACGGTGCTCAGCCTGCTGCAAAGCCGGGTGCACTTTATCCTGAACCCGGATATCCAGCTCACTGCGGATACGCTGAGTGACCTTGCGGACTGGATGGCACAGCACCCCGGCGTGGTGATGGCGCGGCCCGCACTCACCTTCCCGGACGGCAGGCCCCAGCGTCTGCCGCTGCGCCGGTGCAGTGTGCGGGCCATGGTGTACCGCCAGCTGCCCTGCCTGAAATTCTGGGCAAAGTACAACGAGCGCTATCTCATGGCGGACAAAGACCTGACCAGCCCCACCGAGATCGAGTTCTGCACCGGCAGCTTCTCGGCCGTGGACACTGCGGTGTTCAAGGCTGTGGGCGGCTTTGACGAGGACTACTTCATGTACGTGGAGGATGCCGACCTCACCCAGAAGATGCGCACCCGGGGCAAAGCGTATCTGGTGCCCCAGTATACGGCCATCCATGCATGGCACCGCGCCGCGCACCGCAGTCTGAAGCCCTTTTTGTGGCAGCTGCGCAGCCTGCTGCGCTATTTCTCCAAGTGGGGCTTTGCGTGGTAACTCCCCCAGCCAATGCCTGCGGCATTGCCAGCCCCTTCGGAGAGGGGGCCTTTTGGGCGGAACAAATGCGAGACTGAAGGAGTTTCAGAACGGCTTTTCCGGAAAATTTTTCGGGAAAGCCGTTCTTTCTTGCTTTTTGTGTGATTTGATAGTAAAATAAAGTGAACTGCTATTCCCATTTTGCCATTTTGGGCAGGGGGGGAGCGGCTCCTGAATTTTGTTTACAGCGGACGCAGCTCCGCTTTGAATCCATACGTCATCCGGGTGGTCTCCCGTCTGGGCGGCGTACAGCTGCACAACTTTTCAATCTATTTTAAAGGAGTGCACAAATATGAAAGGTATCATTCTTGCCGGCGGTGCCGGCACCCGGCTTTACCCGCTGACCATGGTCACCAGCAAGCAGCTGCTGCCGGTCTACGACAAGCCGATGATCTATTATCCTCTGTCCACGCTGATGCTGGCAGGCATTCAGGATATCCTGATCATCTCTACCCCGACCGATACGCCTCGCTTTGAGGCGCTGCTGGGTGATGGCAGCCAGTATGGCATCCATCTGCAGTATAAAGTTCAGCCCTCTCCGGACGGTCTGGCACAGGCCTTCATTCTGGGCGAAGAGTTCATTGGCGACGACTGCTGCGCCATGATCCTGGGCGATAACATCTTCTACGGCAACGGCTTCTCCAAGATCCTCAAGACCGCCGCCGCCAATGCGGAAAACAAAGGCCGCTGCACCGTGTTCGGCTACTATGTGCAGGACCCGGAGCGCTTTGGCATCGTGGAGTTCGACAAGGACGGCAAGGTGCTCAGCGTGGAGGAAAAGCCACAGCATCCCAAGTCCAACTACGCCATCACCGGCCTGTACTTCTATAACAAAGAGGTCGTGAAGATGGCAAAGCAGGTCAAGCCCTCTGCCCGCGGCGAGCTGGAGATCACCACCCTGAACGACATGTATCTGAAGAAGGACGAGCTGGATGTTCAGCTGCTGGGCCGCGGTTTTGCATGGCTGGACACCGGCACCATGGACAGTCTGGTGGAAGCAGCCGATTTTGTGCGCATGATCGAGAAGCGCCAGGGCATCAAGATCAGTGCGCCGGAAGAGATCGCCTTCAAGTACGGCTGGATCGACCGCGACACCCTGCTGGAAAGCGCTGAGCGCTACGGCAAGAGCCCTTACGGCCAGCACCTGAAGAACGTTGCAGACGGCAAGCTGCGCTATTAAGCAAAAGAAAGGCATACCCATATGAAAATCATTGTTACCGGCTGCAAGGGTCAGCTGGGCACCGAGATCCTCAAACAGCTGCGCGAAGGCCGCAGCGAGATCGGCCCCATCCCCGAAAAACTGCTCAATGCCACGGTGATCGCCGTGGACCTGCCGGATCTGGATATCTCCAACTACAAAATGGTGGACGAGTTCATCCGCCGCAACCGCCCGGATGTCATCATCAACTGCGCTGCCTACACCAATGTGGACGGCTGCGAAGTGAACCATGATGCCGCCTTCAAGGCAAACGCCCTCGGCCCCCGCAATCTGGCACAGGCAGCGGAAAAGACCGGTGCACGACTGGTACACGTCTCCACCGATTATGTGTTCTCCGGCCGTGAGAACGGCGGCGTTGCACAGGACGAAGCCACCATTCCCGGCCCCATCAGCGCCTATGGCTCTACCAAGCTCATGGGCGAAAAGTATGTGGAGCAGTTCTGCCACCGTCACTTCATCGTGCGCACCGCGTGGCTCTACAGCTACTACGGCAAAAACTTCGTCAAGACCATCGTGAACGCAGGCAAGAAGTTTGGCAAGCTGGAAGTGGTCAATGACCAGTGCGGCAACCCCACCAACGCGGTGGATCTGGCCCACGAGATCCTGCAACTGTGCGTGACCCACGAGTACGGCCTGTATCACTGCACCGGCGAGGGCATCTGCTCGTGGTATGATTTTGCGTCCGAGATCATCCGCCTGTCCGGCGTGGATGCCGCTGTGGCACCCTGCACCAGCGAGGAATACAAGGCAAAGCACCCGGAAAGCGCCGACCGCCCAAGTGGAGCGCACTGGACAACCGGATGCTGCGCTGCACCGTGGGCAACGATGTGCGCGACTGGAGAGACGCTCTGGCCTGCTTCTTCGCCCACTGGGACGCGACAACGGGATGAAAGACTGAAAAGAGGAAATTGAACCTATGAAAACCTATCTGATCACCGGCTGCGCCGGTTTTATTGGCTCCAACTTTGTGCATTATATGCTCAAGAAATACCCGGAGATCCTGCTGGTCAATCTGGATAAGCTGACCTACGCCGGCAATCTGGAAAACCTGAAGGATGTGGAGGGCGACCCCCGCCATGTATTCGTGCAGGGCGATATCTGCGACAAGGAGCTGGTGGAAGGCCTGTTCCAGAAGTACGATTTCGATTACGTCATCAACTTTGCCGCCGAGAGCCACGTGGACCGCTCCATCAAGAACCCCGAAATTTTTGTGCAGAGCAACGTGATGGGCACCGTCAACCTGCTGCAGCGCGCCAAGGAAGCATGGTATGATGCCGATGCCAAGACTTGGAAAGAGGGCAAGAAGTATCTGCAGGTGTCCACCGATGAGGTGTACGGCGCACTGGGTGCGGACGGCTACTTTATGGAGACCACCCCCCTGTGCCCCCACAGCCCCTATTCTTCCTCCAAGGCCAGCGCCGATATGTTCGTTATGGCATTCCACGATACCTACGGCATGCCGGTGAACATCACCCGCTGCTCCAACAACTACGGCCCCTACCAGTTCCCGGAGAAGCTGATCCCTCTGATGATCAACAACGTCAAACACCACAAGCAGCTTCCCATCTACGGCGACGGTATGCAGATCCGCGACTGGCTGTATGTGGAAGATCACTGCAAGGCCATTGATATGGTAGCCAACGGCGGCAAGGTCGGTGAGGTGTACAATGTGGGCGGCCACAACGAGCGCCCCAACATCTTCATCGTCAAGACCATCATCAACCAGCTGCATGACCGTCTGCAGGACGAGGGCATCAGCGAGGACCTCATCAAGCATGTGGCCGACCGTCTGGGCCACGACCGCCGCTACGGCATCGACCCCACCAAGATCAAGAACGATCTGGGCTGGTACCCCGAGACCCCCTTTGAAAAGGGCATCGTGCTGACCATCGACTGGTACCTGAACCATCAGGAGTGGATGGACCATGTCACCAGCGGTGATTACCAGAACTACTATCAGGATATGTACAAGAATAAGTAACAGTCTGTAGATCAGGCAAAACCAAAAGCCGGACAGCCCGCAAGCTGTCCGGCTTTGTTTGGTTCAAGGGGTGCTCTTCTATGCAGGGAAGGGAAATCAGTCATACACGCTGCAGGTCCAGTACATCTGTCCGTTGACAGTCACAACGGCAATGCCGATTCTCGTGCAAGCGCTGCGATTAAAGGCAGGATGCTTCAAGGCTTCCGACAGCTCTGCCTTGCCCTCCGGGGTATTGGCTGGAACCTTGGCAAGCAGAATGTCGATCCACTCGCCACTCGCATCTTTCTTCATACCCAAGCCGAAAGTACCATATTGCGTCCAGCCCGCGGTCATGCTTTCCCATTTCTGATGGGTTTTGTTCGTTGTGCTCTCTGGCAGCTCGGTCTTGCCGGCGGCGCGGAACTGCTCTACCCAGATCTGCTCGGCATCAGAGAGCTGTTTTACTTCCTCAAGCGGCGCAGCAAACTCAAGGGTCGCGCGGTAGCTGTTAATCTCGCCCAGCAGCCGCTGCTTTGCCTGCTGCTCCGGCGCAAGCGGCGCAGCCCCGCAGGCGGTCAGCGCCAGCAGCAGCGCACCGGTGAGCAAAAGGGCGGTCAGTCTTGCCAGTTTTTCATAAGGGTCATCCTCCGTTCTTTGTTGTAGCGTGGCGTTGCTTTCTTCGTGGCTATAAGTTTAACAGATGCTACCCACCCCCGCAAGTGCGACTTGATGCAAAATACCCCCCATTCACGCAGGAAGAGAAAAATATTTCCCGCCTTTTTGGGCAAGGTGCGCAAAAAAGGGAGCCCCCTCCCCGTGAAAAAGTAGTTCCGAAACGCCCGCAGGCGTTTCGGAACTACAAATAAAAATAATTCTTCCGCTGATAATGGCTAGAGCGAAGCGAAAGCCATTTCAAATCGTCCCGCCTTGGGTGGTGTCTACCACAAAATCCGCCGTCTCCGCAATGTGGTACTGGGCAAAATAGCCTTCCTCCAGCGGCATCCACCGGGCGGCAAAGTTTGCATATCGCTCCCCCTCCCGCGCCTGCAGGCGGCGGGTCTGCTCTTCTTTTGCGCAGGTCAGGAACACCCGCAGCGTTTCGCAGCCGGTCAGCAGCGGGTGGTGGCTGTAGCTGCCCTCCAAAATCACCAGCGGCTGCGCGGCCAGCTCCCGCGCGGGCAGGTACGCACCCTCGCGGCAGGAATAGGCACGGTACTGCACCGGCTGGCCCTCGTAGGCTGGGCGCAGGGCTTCGTCCCGCAGGCGGTCAAGGTCCATATTGGCGCAGGGCGTTTTCTCCCAGCCGCGGATGCGCTGTGCAGGCGGCAGGTAAAAATCATCGGTGTGCAGGGTGATGCTGGCCGGGAACTGCCGGGCCAGCGTATTTGCAAGGGTGGTCTTGCCGCTGCCGCAGCGGCCATCCAGCGCCAGCACCAGCGGCTTTGTGGGCTGCTGTGCCAGTGCGGCGGCAAGAAGGGAGATCAGGCCCGGCGGTGCAATGTTCTGTGGCATGGATGCGTGCTCCTTTTATAAGATAGAACCCTCTCAGTCATTGCTGCGCAATGCCAGCTCTCCCGAAGGGGAGAGCTTTTGAATGCGCTGACTCTATAAAGAGCTCCCCCCTGAGTGGAACGACTTCCCCCGCGCCGGGGGAAGATGGCGAA
>ENA-OQJB01000059-OQJB01000059.1-human-gut-metagenome-genome-assembly--contig:-NODE-59-length-61202-cov-3.873320_pt1 | contig 61202 bp, 61 predicted proteins | sample MGYA00242599_ERZ504765 | MGnify/ENA primary metagenome ERZ504765 (study PRJEB26092, sample SAMD00036354) | human gut metagenome | host: Homo sapiens | study: EMG produced TPA metagenomics assembly of...
CCAACGCCTTCCGGCACCCCACCGCGCACATCGCCGGGGAGGTGGAGAACACTTTCTCGGCCTCGATGGCAGAATTGGCGAAGAGGGAATATTCGGGGCGGGTGGAGAGATAGGAGAAGTTGGACATGGGGGGACTCCTTTCAATAGTAAATCCAGCACTTAATTAAAGACTTCATCCAGCATTTCTGACACTTCTGCATCAGTTGCGGTCATTTTTTCTATATCGGAACGAACCCGTTCGGTTATATCCTTACTATCTTCCATTGTTTGAGGCTGTTCTCCCAACTGTTGCGATTTCACCAGATTCATCGAAAAAATGTCGTGATTTGTTTGAATATGAATTTGACTTTCCAGTGGCTTTTTCTTGTCATCTGAAACTTCTCCATATGTAAAAAGATTTCTCCGAATTCTCTTCACAGTGCGGTTCCATTGAAACACTGTCTGTGAACCAGCCTCATGACTTAACACAATCAAATGCCTCGCTGAATTTTCCTGCAACCACTCCATAATCAATTTCCACCACTTCTTGTCCGTAGAACCAACAGACATTCCATAAATGCAAACAATTGTGCTGTTCTTTATTAGTTTTGTTGCACGTTCATCATAGTTCATCCGAATAATTTGATTTTGTACAGGCTTAATTATTCCCTCAATAACATCCAAATTTTCAGCGAAAGCCTTATTTGCGATTTGTGTCTCATCATTGACACCCATTATGAGATCATCTATATACCCATGGACATGAACAAGCTCGCTAATATATCCGCCACTGAATTTACAGCCACCGGCTTTCTCCTTAACCGCATTGAAACACTTATCTAAGCAATTGGTATAATTAAACGTCACAAAGTTAAAATAGACATCGTTTCTATCAATAACTCTTCTGAGCACCTCTGCGTCAGCAGGTCGAATCTTATAATATGTACTGAATGCCTTACTCATTTCCTCAACTGCATTGTCCAGTTTTGATTCATCAAACCGCTGTTCTTCATTTCTTATATAACTTATAAAAGAGTTGACAAAATTTTCAAACAGTTCCAAGTACACCGCTGTATCATTGAGCTCGCTTGAATATTTGCCAAATGCATTTTCAAAGTCGGACCACGTTTCTGATTTCAACTGAATAGCGGACTTAAAGTTCCTGAGATTCTCGTCATCTTTTTGTGTTTCAGCACAATACACTCTATAAAAATCAGAATAGGCCGTTTTTAGCCCAATTCCTAAATCGAAACCATTTCCGATAAGAAAAGTCACCTGCATGAACCGTCCCTCGCAATACTACGTTTTTATATCATATCACCGAAATCTCAAAAAGTTAATATGCTGGATTCTTTCGTCTTGATTTTTCGAGATTTGTGCAGAGCTCCTTCCGGCACGGCTTACGCCGTGCCACCTCCCTCAAGGAGGGAGGCTTTTCGTAACCGCGACGTCAAAGGCTCCCTCCTTGAGGGAGCTGGCGCCGTCAGGCGACTGGGGGAGTTACCCAAAATATTCCTGCATCAGTGCCTTTTTCATCAGTTCCAGCTTTTCTAAACTTTGCTGTACGGTTTGCTTCTGTTGGTCTACACGCTCTACAAAGGCGGCAAACTGTTTTTGAAGAGAAAGAGGTGGCCAACAGAATAGCATTGTATTTAGCTTTGCTTGATTTAATTTGGGCTGTGCTGTTCCTGTAATATATTCACTAATATCTATTAACGAAAAATAGACTTCAATAAATTTTTGCGTTGCAAAATCATGAAACCTCACAACGTGAGCATGGTTATTGACCCACGACTTACCAGATACCGAAAAAGCTATTGGTGTAGAACGCATTAACAAATTGGCACCATCTTCTGATACTAAAAGAATGTCTTCATCGAAAATATAATCGTTTATCCAATCGACAATGCCGGAAGCTCCATAATATGGATATACACCATCTTTTCGGTCGCTTTCTGTAACTGGAACTCGTTTTGAATCTAAGTTCTCGCTTATAGAATCAAACCGAACCCGTTTCCAGCCCATCGGATTGCTTACTGGATCTCCAAACATCTCCACAAACCGCGCCTTTACCAGTTCGTCCAGTTTAGCAAGCTGCTGTTTGCGAAAATTCACAAGCTGTTCAACTTTGTATAGAGTTTGAGCAATTTTGTTTTGCTCTGAAATATTCGGAATTTCTATTGATAATGTTTCTAGCTTGCTCACAGCCAGACCGGGCTGTGCCGCACCTGTTGCATACTGACCCAAATTCATGGCGTTTAGTGCATAATAAAGCCAATGCACATTCATTTCGATTTTTGGTTGTACAACGACTGCGTGCTCTGTTGCATGAAACTTTCCAGAGGCTAAATTAACATTTCCGCACAACGCCCCCTGTCTGCCAATCAACGGAAACTCTCCATCATGCGTATAATCTGCAACATATCCACGAATGCCGTTTCCTCCGAAACAAGGATACAATCCCTTGTTATATTCAGGTGAAATATCATTCGCTGATACGAATTTTCCTGCCTTTAAGAGACAAACCTCTCCCAACTTCGCCATCACACCATCTCCTCCAACTCTGCCAAACCCTTGGTGATCTCCATTTCCAGCTCATGCAGGTCAGCAAGGATCTCCGTGGTCGAGGGGTACTCCACCGGCACATACTCCGTCTCCTTGTACTTATTGATGGATAAATCGTACCCATTGGCGGCAATTTCTTCTTTGGGCACAAAGAAACTCTGCTCTGTACGCTTGCGGTCGGCTTCGGCGTCAAGGTTCTGGAACCGGGCGATGATGTCCGGGATATCGTTTTCCTTCACCTCGGTGCGCTTGTCGTCCAGCGAGAAGCCGTCGGCTTTCATATCGTAGAACCACACCCTGTCGGTGCCGCCCGCGCCGGTCTTGGTAAACACCAGCACCGCCGTAGACACGCCTGCGTAGGGCTTGAACACGCCGGAGGGCATGGAAATGACCGCCCGCAGCTGGTGGTTTTCAATCAGTTCTTTTCGGATGCTCTGGTGCGCCTTGCTGGAACCGAACAGCACGCCGTCCGGCACGATGCAGGCGCAGCGTCCGCCGGTTTTGAGCATTCGCAGGAAGAGCGCAAGGAAAAGCAATTCTGTTTTTTTGGTGTTGGTGACGGCTTTCAGGTCGTCGTTGATGCTCTCGGCATCCACGGTGCCCTTGAACGGCGGGTTCGCAAGGCAAACGGTATACTTGCTGCAAATGGAGTTTTGCTTCGACACGCTGTCCTTGTAGTCGATCTCCGGGTTCGTGATGGAGTGGAGCATCAGGTTCATGGCCGAAATGCGCAGCATGGTGCGGTCCATGTCAAAGCCGGTGAACATCGGGCCGGCAAAATGCTGCCACTGCTCCGGGGTCATGCTGTCCTCGTAGTGGGCGCGGAGGTACTGCGCACTGGACACCAGAAAGCCCGCCGTGCCGCAGGCGGGGTCGCAGATAAAGTCGTCCGGCGTGGGCTGCACCAGCTCCACCATCATGTCGCGGATGTGCTTGGGCGTGCGGAACTGGCCGTTCTGCCCTGCGGTTGCCAGCTTGCCCAGCATATACTCGTACAGGTCGCCCTGCATATCAAGGTCGGCAATGTCGTGGGTGTAAAGATCCTCCAGCCCGGTGATGATCTTTTGCAGCACCTGCGGCGTGGGAATCAGGAACATGGCATCGTCCATGTACCGCGCAAAGGCGGTGTTGCCCTCATCCGGGCGGGTGGGGTCGTCTGCGATCTCCACCAGCTCGCCGTTTGCGTCAAAGTCCGGCAGACGGCCATACTTCATCTTTTTGATGGCAGGGAACACCCGCTGCTGCATGGTCAGGAAAATTTCGCGGGAATCTTTATCCTTGAAGCGGCTCCACCGCATAGACTGTCCTGCCGCGCTGGCCGGGAAGATGTGCTCCATCTTTTCGCCCGCCATGTTCTCAAAATCTTCGGTGGCAAGCTCTTTCTCGTCCAGTGACCGAATGAACATGAGATAGGTCAGCTGTTCAATGACGGTCAGCGGATTGGTAATGCCGCCTGCCCAGATGTCTGTCCAGATTTTGTCTACCTTATTTTTAATGGCTCCTGTTACCATGCGTTCCTCCTGAATGTTTGCCAATCGCAAACGTTTTACATCTTGAATTTTTGGTGATAATATCACAATTTTATTATAGCAGTGTACGGTTGTATTTTCAATGTAGAGTGTTTAGCAGAAGCGCTTTCTTGATCGCAAGGCAAAAAGTTAGTGGAACGTTAAAACAGCAATTTGCGATATGCAATTCAACGCTGTTGCTGTTGCATGAAGAAGTTGAATTGCTATAAAACGGTAAAGTGGATCTGCATTTCACAGACTGTTGCTTCTCGTGCTGCTGTTCCCAAAATAAAGTTGATGATAGCCCAACTGCGCCAGACTACAAAGCTGTCCTCACGTTTCGGCGGCTGAATCAGTGCACAAAGTTCTTCCTGCGTGTAAACGTCCTTGATGGTTTCTTGTGCCTTTACCATCTTGATTTTGAGCGGTGCTATTTCGTCCTGCTCCATACACCAGTAAAGGAACACTTTCACCGAACGGATATAGTGGTTGACGCTGTTTGCGGTCATTCCGCTATCCGTCAAGTGGATAACATACCGCTTGAATCCTGCCTCATTCACGGCTAACTGCTCATCTGAAAGGAACTTCAAGAACCGTGTAATATTATACCGATAGCCGTTCAACGTGGCTTCTGCTGTGCCAGAATACTTCTTATCGTCCAAAAAATCTTGCTTTAGATTATCAAACCGGACTGCATTCTTCTGAATCTTCTTCATTTTTTCTGTACCTCTGACCTCTAAAATTTTTGAAAAAATCATAGGTACAAGCCCAAAAAGCCTATATAAAACAAAAAAGACGAACAAACCGTTTATCTCAACGATTTATCGTCCTTTTGGTGCGCTCGAGGGAACTCGAATCCCTGGCCATCTGATTAAAAGAATCCAATGTGCATCATTCGTCAAATTTCAAAAGTTCGAAGAAGCGTTATTTTTATCGTATCATCGCAAAACGCATCTTTGCACACACCGCATTATTTGCATACAGTGTAATGCTTTGCAACTGTTATCCAGCTATTCAGGTGTGCAAAAAGTGTGCAAAAATGTGCAGACGGGCAAAACAAAGCCCAATGGACAAATCAACCACCGGTTTTATGGCAGGGTTTAGGACATCCGAACAGACACCGTTTGATATAGAAATGAGGTTCACTATGAACAAACTACTTTCCTGCCGCTACAATATGGACACCAACCGGGTGGAAACCCGGTTCAAAGATGGCACCACTCTTGCCATCGACTGCATCGCCGTCGAGGACGAGTACGGCAACACCCCGGCACAGCGGGCAGAACTGGACTGGCTGCTGTATAATAAGCCCTTGGAGTATGCACAGATGGTGCTGGGTGGAAGGATGGAACGTTATCTGTCGCTTGGCTGTGACCACGGCAGACTGGAAGATTAAGCCCCTATAAAGAACACGATGCCCACCGACCTATGGTTTTCGCCATAAGCTGGTGGGCATCTGTTGTTCTGGCTTATAATTCACTGATGGTTGCAGTAATGGGCTGCATGAGGATTCGCCTGACCGGGTTATATACTGCCAGCACCACAGCCGCCAGCACGACTACGACAATCACGGCAAGACAGCCCCACGGCATCTGCCACGCTGCACCAAAATAATGGGTGATGAGCAGGATATACAGCATCCGGTTCAGCACAAGACCCAGCGCAATGCCCACCACAAGACCGGACACCGCATAGGTGCCAGCTTCGGCAGAAATCATGCGTTTCAGCTGTGCATCATCCATCCCGATGGCACGCAGGATGCCATACTGCTTCATTCGTGCCGACACGCTCATGGAAATGCTGTTGACGATGTTCAGAATGGTGATTCCTGCAATCACGAGGAGAAACGCATAGACCACCAGATGGAACGCCCAGTAGGTGCTTTGTATCATCCGATTTCCTTCGATTCGGTTGGAAAAAACAACCTGCTTGTTTAACGTGTCGCTCAGCAGGGTGTGTATTTGTGCAATGGCTGCGTCTGCTGTGGTATCTTTTAGTTGAATATCGATCACCGCATAGCGGTTTTGCCCGGTCAGCTGATGGAAGGTTTCTTCGGTGCAGATAACAATCGGGGAATCGGTACTACTGAACGGGCTGTCGTCCAATACACCCACGACTGTGAGCTTTGCATCCTCCAGCTGAATGGTATCCCCCACGGTCAGGGAGTTGCTTTTGTCGAATACCGTCAGCACAGGGTATGTGCCATCCTCCGGCTCCTGCGGAAGGGTTCCGCTGATCAGGTCTTTTTCGCCCAGCCAAACTGTATCGTATCGTATGAAATCAGGTCGATGGACCCCTGTTTTCCCTGATATTCCGCCGGGAGCGGGCAATACATCCGTCCGAATGCGTGTTTGACTTCCGGCAGAGCTTCCAGCTGCTCCACCAGCACCGGGTCAAGGACATTTTGCCCGGATGTTTCAGCCACCGATAAGTCCGGTGTGTAGGGCTGCAACGGATTCAGCGCAAATCCAACCCATCGAAGCAAAACCGAAAAGCTCAAAAACAGGAGAATGCTTAACGCAAAGGAACCTGTCATCAGAAGCAAGTTCTTTTTGGACGAGGTTGCATGGCTCACGCCCAAAGAAAGCTCTGCACGACTTCCAAACAACCGAGCATGACACGGAGAATCCGCTGCATTTTCCACCGCATTCCCAGTTGCTGCTGTGATCGGAGAAGCTTTTGCCGCCCGCCGTGCCGGAGAAGATGCCGCGAACCAAACCGTGATAAGTCCCAGCACGGAACCACAGATAATACCGACCGGGCTGATGCCAAGCACTGGTAAAGAGCTGAACTCCTCGCCGATAAATCCACGCAGAAAGGAACACAATCCCCATGTGGAAACGATTCCCAGCACACATCCTGCTGGAATAGCAGTTTTACACCAGAAAAGAGCTTCCAGCCGGACAAGCATCCGAACCTGATTTTTTCCAGCCCCAAGACAACGCAGCATTCCATAATAGCTGGTACGCTGCGCTACATTGCTGTTGATGCTGCCTGTGATCATAAAAGTTCCGGCAAGGACGACCATGCCAGCCAACACAGCCGCTACCGCATATAAGCCTACAATATAATCGTTGTTGCTGCTTGCGTTCAACGCCATCAGGTAAGTATTTTCGGAGATTTTTTCTTCTGAAATTCCGTACTTGTTTTCGATGTTCACAATGGACTGCCGCAAATTGGTACGTGGCTTGAACTGGATGAAATACTGTGTTTCAAAGGATTCTTCTACCTGTGTGGCAATCTGAGAAAATGTACTGCGGTTCATCACCAGCACAACAGCATCATACTGGTTCGCATCGGAGATATCCTCATTGAAACCTGCGATAGTAAGCGAAATGGTCTGTCCATCCGGGAGCGTCAGCGGAATCGCTGTACCGACCGTGACATCCAGCCAATCCCGGATGTTTGCTGTCACGAGCACTTCGCCATCCGCCGGGGCAGTGCTACACTGCATTCCCGGAAAGATTTGAAGGATCGCATCATCTGCTCCTACCAGTGCGGCACGTTTATCTCCGGCAAAATAGTTTTCCGTAAGGGAAGCGTTGATGTCGCTATACGCCGAAAATGCAGCAACATCCTTCTGTGCGGCAAGCTCTGCGGCTGTTTCAGGGGAGATGTCCTTTACCATGATATGCCAGTTTCCGTTTTTGTTCAGCTGGTTTGAGGTTTCCATCCGAATCGCCATATCTGCCATACTGAACACCGCCGTGACCAGAAACACCGCAAGGACGATGCACAAAATCGTCATGCGGTTCTGCCGTCTGCGTACCTTGGCAGAAATCGGGATCAGGCTCAGATAGCTTTTCATTTCTGTGCTGCTCATTCCCGGCACCTCCCAAAATCGGTCAGGCAGCCGTCCGATACCTGCAACACCCGGTCTGCCGTCTGCGCAATGCTGCGGTTGTGGGTGATCATCAGGATGGTCTGCTCGTATTTCCGGGATGTTTCTTTTAGCAGGGCAATGACCTCGCTGGTGTTCTGGGTGTCCAGATTGCCGGTCGGCTCATCCGCCAAAATCAGGGAAGGGCGGGTCATCAGGGCGCGGCCAATGGCTACCCGTTGCTGCTGCCCACCGGAAAGCTGACTTGGCAGATGCTTCCGACGGTCTTTCAGATTCAGCACGGTCAGCAGTTCTTCCAGATATGCCCTGTCCGGCTTTTGGTAGTCCAGCAGCACCGGGAACAGGATGTTCTGTTCTACGGTCAGTTCCGGGATGAGGTTGAATGCCTGAAAGATAAAACCGATATTGCGGCGGCGGAAGATCGTCAGCTCCCGGTCTTTCATGGCAAAAACATCCTTGCCATCAATCAGCACCTTGCCGGAAGTCGGCGTATCCAGTCCACCAATCAGGTTAAGCAGGGTGCTTTTGCCGGAGCCGGATTCGCCAACGACCGCCACATATTCGCCTTTCGGCACTGAAAAGCTAACATCTTTCAGCGCATGGACAGCAGTTTCTCCGCTGCCGTAGGTCTTGCAGAGATGGTTGACTTCTAATAGTTCCATAGTGTATCCCTCACTTTGCAGGTTCCTTCAATTCAGACGGATTATCTCTGTCTGTGCAGAAAAGGATAACACGTCAACCTTACTGCAAGCCTACACTCAGCCTACAATTTTGTAGGAATCGGAAAATTCAGAGTAAAGGTCGTGCCCTTTCCCAGCTCGCTGTCTACTTCAATGGTGCCGTGATGGGCTTCCACAACGGCTTTTGCCAGCGGCAGACCCAGCCCGATGCCCTGTGTATCCTGTGAAAAGCGGCTGCGATAAAACCGTTTGAAGATATGGTACAAATCTTCCGGGTGGATGCCGCTGCCGTTGTCGCGCACTTTGATCTGAACCATGGACGGCAGTGCATTCCACTCTACCTGAATCGTATCTCCGCTCTTTGTGTGGTCAAGGGCATTCTTTACAAGATTGTCCACAGCTTCCTGCATCCAGTCACGGTCGCACCAAAGTGTAACCAGCTCTGAGCCGGACAGAACAAGTTTTTTCTGTTCCTGCTTGGCACGATAGTTATACTGCCGCGCGATATCTTGCACCATTTCAGCAACATTTTCGTTTTCTTCTCCAAGACGACCGAACCGGCATCCAGCCGGGTGATTTTGAGCAGATTCTGCACCAGCGTTTCGATGCGGTCCAACTCCTGTTCGGACAGGTCTGCAAACTCTTTGACCTCCGATGGCGAAACAGCTTCGTCCTGAAGCAGACCGTTGTAGATATTCAACGCCGCCAGCGGTGTTTTGAGCTGGTGCGAAATATCTGCAATGGTATTTTTCAAAAACGCTTCTCCCGTTGCTCGTTGTCTGCGTGTGCGCTCAGAACTGCCGCCAATGCATTAACGGAGTGAAACAGACGGTAAAATTCTCCCTCCCGGTCGCAGTCCAGTCGTGCATCCGGGTTACCATCCAGACAGCTTTGGATTTGCTGGACTGCCTGTTCCAGAAGCGCACTCTGCCTTTGAAAATAGCGAAAAAGCACGCCCCAGAGACAGCCGCCCAGCAGCAGAAAAAGCAACAGTAAACCGAAAGAAAACACATGCGTTGTATGCCATACGATGCCCTGCGTGAGAGCCAATGCCACTGCCCAGACCGCCAGCACGGCTTGGAATAAATTCCGGATCTCCCGGTTTGCGAATACTTTCATACGGCACCTTTACCCATTCCATTTATAGCCCATCCCGCGGACAGTCAGCAGCATCTGCGGTTTGCCGGGGTCGTCCTCAATCTTCATCCGCAGCCGCCGGATGTACACTGTTAAGGCACTGCTGTCAATGTAATCCCCATCGCAGTCCCACAGTGCATCCAGAATTTGTTCCTTGGATAGCACGGCATTCGGATGCTGCATAAAGAAGCAGAGCAGCTTGTACTCTGCGCCGGTCAGTTCCAGCAAGATTCCGTTTTTGTACGCCTGCCCCTGCAACAGCCGGACGGTGATGCTGCCCGATTCCAGTACGGGTTCTCCTGCGCTGGACGCATTTGCACGGCGAAGCAGTGCATTGACCCGCGACAACAGGACACCCAGCTTGAACGGCTTGGTCAGGTAATCATCCCCGCCCAGTTCCAGCCCCATGATGATATTCATTTCCTCATCCGAAGCGGTCAGGAACAGAATCGGCACGTTGGATGTGCGCCGCACCTTCTGGCAGAAATCGAAGCCAGAGCCATCCGGCAGGGAAACATCCAGCACCAGCAGGTCATATTTTCTGTCTGACCACAGCACCTCGGCTTCTGCCAGCGTCCGGGCTGTATCCAGTGCAAAGCCCTGTTTCTTGAATGCAAAGGTCAGCCCACTGATCAGGCTCAGATCATCTTCCAAAAGGAACAGTTTTCTCATGATTCCCTCTCTTTTCTGCGTTTTGTGTGTCCTACAGGTTCAAAAGCATTATAAGTTTTTTCTGCGAACATTACAATGCGCGAAACGGAAATTGTTTCTTGCCGTGTGTTAAACATAAGTCCTACTATCACTGCTTTACTGCAATAAAATTTGCAAAACCATCTTGACGCGCTCCGCAATTCATGATACCCTTTATCGCAAATCCCACCAATTTTGTAGAAAAGTACAGAGCGGCGAGGATTTATTCCCCATGAAGATTTTTACCGCCCCGCAACACATCCGATCTATTTTGCCGCCGATTCACCCGACAAAATCATCGCTGCGCTGCGTGGGCGGTATTTTTCTTTTTCACAAATAAAATCTTATGTAGTTGTTCAATCTTCCAAAATTTGTTTTTGGTTGTTGACTGCACAACTGTAAAGTGTTATTCTTGTGCTTGAAAGAAGCAGGTTGTAGTGTCCGCACTGCGTCCGGCTTTCTTCATACTGTACCTTGAATTCTTCATAAGCCGTCTGAACGAGATACTGCGCCATGACCTCACACTTTCTGTGGGCGAGCCGGACAACGCCGCTGCAAAACAGGGGCAGGAACTGCGTTCGGTGTGAACGGTGACCATGAGCAGGGGCTTTGCCTTTTCACACGTTTTGCTCTGCAAAATTTTCAACGTGCATTGCGGTTCGACTTCTGAAATTTTCAGTGTTGCACGGAAAGGGCGAAAGCAAGTATCGACCTGTGGCCACAAATTTTCAATGCTTGAAAATGTTCTGTCACATGGTCTGCCACTTGTTGGGGAGTGCCTTCCCCAAACCCTGCTCTAGCTTCGCACCGTTGGTGCGAATGCGGCGTGTCGCATTACATAGCCCTCTCCATCCCGGAGCGGGCATTTATCATTTTCACAGGAGGTCGAATATGGCTGAAATGAAAAGTCCGAACGTACACGCAAAGAAGAACATCAATGACACGCCGCGAAAACGAAAGACACACATCATCAAAGTCAGGGTGACCGCAGAAGAAAAACTGCGGATCGCATACGCCTGCAAAGAACTCCACCTCACCCAATCCGAACTCGTCCGCCGCGTCCTGTACGGCGTGAACGTCAAGCACACCGTTGTGGTGGCGCAGGGCGGCGAGGATGCACTGGCGGCGCTTGCCGCCTTGTCTGCTCAGTGCAGCAAGGTGGGAAGCAACCTCAACCAGCTTGCACGGCACTTCAACTCCGGCGGCAAAGACACCGAGCAGCTCCGGGCGCAAATTCTGGAGGAACTGTCCGCACTCACGAACTTTCGGCTGAAAGCCGAAGAAACGGTTGGTGAACTGTATGGCAACCATCAAGCATTTGACCTCGAAAAACTCTAACTACGCCGCCGCCGAAAGCTATCTCACCTTTCAGCACAACGAGTACACCGGCCTGCCCATTCTGGACGAGAAGGGCAGACCCAAGCTGCGGGATTCGTACCTGCTCGACACCCTTGAGTGCGGCGAATCCTCGTTCGCTATGGCCTGCCTGATTGCCAATCGCAAGTACGGCAAGAACGGCGGGCGGGAGGACGTGAAGACCCACCATTATATCATCAGCTTCGACCCGAAGGACGCAGTAGAAAACGGCCTGACCATGGAGCGGGCGCAAGCCCTTGGCTTGCAGTTCTGCAAGGACAACTTCCCCGGTCATCCCGCCATCGTCTGCACCCACCCGGACGGTCACAACAGTGCAGGGAACATCCACGTCCACATCGTCATCGGCAGCTTGCGTGTCCGCACCGTGGAACGGCAGCCCTTCATGGACAAGCCGTGCGACTGGGAAGCGGGCAAGAAGCACCGCTGCACTTCTGCCATGCTCCGGCACCTCCGTGTCGCTGTCATGGAGATGTGCGAGCAAGCCGACCTGAACCAGATCAACCTGCTGGAAGCCCAAGGCGACCATGTTTCGGAGCGCGAGTATTGGGCACAGCGGCGCGGACAACGCCGCCTCGACCATGTCAACGCCAAACTTGCCGCCGAAGGGCAGCAGCCCACCCAGACCGTCTACCAGACCGAACTGGACAAACTGCGAAAGCAGATCTACTCCGTGCTGAACAAGACCACCACCTTCGAGGAATTTTCTGCATTGCTCATGCAGGAACACGGCATCGCCGTGAAAGAGAGCCGAGGCCGGTTGAGCTACTGCCCGCCCGGCCGGACAAAGTTCATCACCGCCAAGAAACTGAGCAAGAAGCTGGAAAAGGAGCAGGTGCTGACCGCCCTCTCCCAGAACATCCAGCTTGCCGCCATCATCCAGCCCAGCAGCGAGAAGAAGCCGGATAAGATCAGGAAACTGGTTGACATTCAGGCGAACGTTGCTGCGGGCAAGGGCATCGGCTATGAGCGTTGGGCGAAAAAGTTCAACCTCAAAAACTGGTCGCAGACCTTGTGTCTCCTGCAGGAGAAAAAGCTGCTCAGCGAAGATGCCCTGTACCAGCGCATTGCCGAACTGCAAACCCAGCACGACGATGCACTGGCGGTGGTCAAAGACTTGGATGCCCGCATGGTCTCCCTCAAGGAGCTGCGCGGGCATCTTGTGGTCTATCGGCAGTACAAGCCCCTTGCACAGAAGCTCCAGACTGTGCGGAATCCCGCCAAGTTCAAGGAGCAGCACCGTGCAGAGCTTGCCGTGTACGAGGCCGCTTGCGCCTATTTCAAGGCCAACGGGCTCAGGACACTGCCGGACCTCAAAAAGCTGGATGCCGAATATCAGACCCTTTCCTCGGAGAAAAACGGGTTCTACACCCGCTACAAGAAAGCGCAGATCGAACTGCGTGAACTCCGCACCGCACAACAGAACGTGGAAGCCTTCTTCCGCAAGGAAGAGCGCGGCCACGCCGTACCGCAGCAGGAGGTCAAATGAACAACACTCTGACGGATCGATGTGTGAATAAACCCAACCTCACCCACGCCCTTCACCGGGCTTTGTCCTTTCGCCTGTACCCCACCCATTGGGACGGAGGGTAGCACCTCTGTCTTTTCGGACGTAAAGAACGCCATCTCGACCCGGCAGGCAGCGGAGCTATACGGCTTCGCCGTAAACCGGAACGGCATGATGTGCTGTCCCTTCCACGGGGATAAACACCCCAGCATGAAGGTGGACAGCCGTTTCCACTGTTTCGCCTGTCAGGCGGATGGCGATGTGATCGATTTTGTCGGCAGACTTTTTCAACTTTCTCCCTACAAGGCTGTGGAAAAGTTGAAGGAGGACTTCGGCATGGCACTTGCCGACGGCAAGGTGCGGCTTGCTCCCCGCAGACCGCCCACCGTCCGGCAGCAGCTGCTGGACTATTACCGCTGTCTGCAGCGTTGGCGGGTCCGATATGCACCGCAGTCACCCACAGAAGAACTTCACCCCTGCTTCCTTGAAGCGATAAAGAACCTTGACATCGTTGAATATTATCTGGACTGTTCGGTGCTCCCGGGCCCGCAGACCGAAAACGAGCTACGGAAGTATTGGGAGGGATTGCATGAGCGACTGGAAAAAGAGGAACGAAGATTGGCGTGATGAGGACGAACTGGAAGAAGAGGAAGAATGCGAATGCCCTTGGGTAGACAGCAAGGGCAAAGTGCGTGAAACCGCTTACTGCCAGTACCTTTTAGAGAAGCACCCCATGATGTGCCTGAAACAGAAGCTGTTCGACCAGAACGGCGAGGTGGACGAGGACGCACTGCTCTACGAAGTCCACAGCGACCTCCGTGACTTTGTGCTCGACAACCTTGCCAAGAAGGAGAAGCAGGTTCTGGACGCACTCCGTATCGAAACCTATACCCCTGAATGGAAACCCCAGCTTGACCGCATCCATCTCCAGAACGGGACCTACTTTCTGGACGAACGGGGCTTTGTGCCGGAAAAGGAACTCTGCCTGAACCGGCTCCCCGTGGAATACCAGCCCGATGCCCCCGCACCGACCAAGTGGCTGGAATTTCTGGACGGTCTGCTGATCCCGGAGGACATTCTGACCTTGCAGGAATATCTCGGCTATCTTCTGATCCCGTCTACCAAGGCGCAGAAGGATGCTGGTCATGACCGGCAAGGGCGGCGAGGGAAAATCCCGCATCGGCTTGCTGCTGAAGAAGCTGTTCGGGGAAGCCTCTCACTCCGAATCCATCCTCCGCATCGAAACGAACCGCTTTGCCAGTGCAAATCTGGAGTACAAGCTGGTCATGGTCGATGACGACCTGAACATGGTGGCGCTGCCCGAAACACGGAACATCAAGTCCATCGTCACCGCCGAGGACCGTTTGTGCATCGAGCGGAAGAATAAGCAGGCTGTCCAAGGCCTGCTGTACGTTCGTTTCATCTGCTTCGGCAATGGCAATCTTGTGGCTGCTCACGATGACAGCGACGGCTTCTGGCGCAGACAGATCCTCATCACGGTGAAAGACCGTGACCCTGCCCGAGTGGATAACCCGTTCCTTATCGAAGAGCTGTCCGAGGAGCGTCCCGGCATCCTGCTGTGGATGCTGGAGGGGTTACACCGTCTGCTGGCAAACCGCTATCAGTTTACCATCAGCGAGCGCTCCATCCAGAACCTCGAAGCAGCCATGGCGGACAGCGATAACCTGACCCAGTTCATGCAGGCCAGTGCGTATGTCCGCTTCAAGCCCGACACCGAGGAACGCTCCACCTATCTCTACCGCGCCTACACCAAGTGGTGCGAGGATAATCTGGAATCGCCTGTTCCGCAAAAGAAGTTCAGCCAGTTCCTGCTGAAAAATGCAGGGAAGTATGGCCTGACCTTTTCCAAGCACATCGAGGGAAAGTACCGCGGCTTCCGGGGCGTATGCGTCCACCCCGCCTTTGCTGCGGCATAAAACACACGAAAAGTGAAAAACTCCCGCCCTACGCGCCCTAAAGCCATTGTTTTGACTTGTTATCGCTGTTTTCTCCGGGCGCGTATCTGCCCTTTCCGGGCGGATGCAGGGCGGCAACGCGCCCTTCGGGGCGGGAAAGAAACCCGGATGCGCCCCAAAAGGGCGCGTCCATCCCAGCCATGCGCCCTGTAAAATTCACGCAGAAAGGTACTTTTGTGCAGTTTGGGGCGCGTGGGGCGCGTAAATTCAAGTTCTCGCACTTTTTTGGGCTGCTGCTTCGGGTCAGGAGCGGCAGGCCCTTACATATTTACCGGCCCACAAGGGTGCAACTCAATCGGAGCTGCACCGGGTCTGGAGAAGTGCAAAGGAGACATGCCTATGACGAATGTCCGCAAAAATTCCGCCAAACTGACCCGTGAGGACTTGAAAATCGCGCCCGAATCCCCTACAATGAAATTGTCCGAAAACCCTGCCGTAGAACCTTCTGACCAGACCAGCAAAACCGTCCGACACGCCCCGCTCGTTTACCGGGTGGAGGAGATTGCCCAACTGTTGGCGATCTCCAACCGTGCTGCGTACAATCTGTGCAACACCACGAAAGACTTCAAGGTGATCCGCCTCGGTACCAGCATCCGGGTAAGCAAGCAGAGCTTTGACGATTGGTTTGCTGCGGTCTGAGGGAGGGAACATCTATGGCATCTATTATGAAACGTGGCAACACGTATTCCGTCCGATACAACTACAAAGATCATGCTGGCAAGCCCTGCAAGGGCTGGGAAACCTTCAAAACCAAGGCCGAAGCGCAGGAGCGCAAGATCACGGTGGAGAAGGAACTGCTGGATGGTACCTTCCTCGTGCCCGACACCATGACGGTCGAGGAGATGCTGTACAAGTGGATCCCCATTCAGTCCAGCAAACACAAGTGGTCTCCCAAGACCTACACCCAATCTGTGGCGATGGTGCAGAACCTCATCGTGCCGTATATCGGAAAGCGGAAGGTGCAAGACCTCCGCACCTATGACATTGAGCAGTTCTACGCCACCCTGAGCCAGACCCCCTGCGGCCAGTACGTTCACGGCGAGAAGCAGGAGCTGACGGAAAATCAGAAGAAACGGCTGTTATCCAGCACGTCCATTCACGAAGTCCACACGCTCCTGAAAACTGCCTTTTCGTATGCCGTTGACTGGGATCTAATCCACAAATCGCCTACTCCCCGTGAAGCCCCCAAAATTAACACCGAAGAACGCACCATCTGGGATGAGCGCACCATGTTGGCGGCGCTGCAGACCATCGAAAACCCCGCCCTGCATCTGGCGGTGCACATGAGCATGATCCTCTCCTTGCGAGAGGGTGAGATCCTCGGCTTGCAGCCGGGAGACCTCGACTTTGATGCAGCAGACGGACGGGGAACCATCTCAGTGAACAAAGCCCTGCAGCGTGCCGACAAGGTCGCCTTGTCCAAGATTGATCCTACCCAGATCTACCACACCTTCCCGGACAGACGGGAGGGGAGCAAGTCCTCGCTGATCCTTAAGCGGACTAAGACCAAAAAGTCCAACCGCATCCTGTACATGACCAAGCCCTTGAAAGAGGAGCTTCTGGCATGGCTGGAAAAGATGAAGCAGGACGAGCAGAGCGCCCCGGAAAAGTACAGCAACTGCGGTCAGCTGTTCCGCTTACCAGACGGCTTACCCATTGCCCCGGACGTTCTGACCAAGTGGTATCGTATGTGGCGGGCAGAGCACCCGGAGTTTGAGAAGATCGTGTTCCACGGTCTGCGCCACTCCAGTGCCACTTACCAGTTGATTGAATCCGGCGGCAACATCAAAGCCGTGCAGGGCAACACCGGTCACGCCACCACCGGCATCCTGATGGACACCTACGCCCACACGCAGGACAAGCCCCGGTTGGAGCTGGCTGAGAAGCTGGAAGCAGACTTCTATTCGCAGGACATCGGCTCCCCCAAATCCGGCTCTGTGCCGGTAAAAGAAAATCTGCCGGACAGCATCCAGATCACCCCCGAAGGGATGCTGAAAGTTGTCCGGCAGATGAACCCCGAGCAGCGACGTGAGTTCACCCGCCTGCTGTTCGCCTGAAAAAAGTATGGAAAAAACGCTCACGATGCACAGAATGCAGACAATGCAAGGAAAAACACGGCTTTCCCGCCGGTGTGCAAAAAGTGTGCAAAAGTGTGCAGAGCCCCAGAAAATGGAAAATCCCACGAGGAATCTTACGATTCTTCGTGGGATTTTGGTGCGCTCGAGGGAACTCGAATCCCTGGCCCTCTGATTAAAAGTCAGATGCTCTACCGGCTGAGCTACGAGCGCATATTTCCGCAGTGAACATACTGCCGAATAATATTACCACAACTTGCGCAAAAATGCAAGGGTTCCCGGGCAAAAAGGCGCAAAAAGCTCCTGCATCGGTGTGGGCCTCCGCTTTTCATCCGCGCAGCAGATCGAAGATGCTCCGGTGTCGGCAGCGGAAGGGGCTTCATCCCGATAACTTCCTCTTTACAAACCCGGCAAGAATCGTTACAATCAAATCAAATCCGTCTGCAGTGCGCTGCGTTTTACTGCCCGGCAGTGTGCGCCCCGCCGCGCTGCACCCGCAAACTTTTTCCCGGCTTTGGCATTCTGCCGGGCCGCGCCGATACGTTTTTTGCAGGAGGTTTTTCCTATGAAGATCACTCGCCGTACTGTTCTTCGCTTGACCGGTGCCGCTGCCGCTTCGCTGGCGCTTTCCAGCTGCAGTGCTTCCGGCAGTGCCATTCTGGGCAGCAATTTTTCCAGCTGGCTCCAGCAGACACTGGGCATCAGTTCTTCCGGCGCAGCTTCTTCTGCTGCATCCTCGGAGGACATGGTTGCTTCCTCGCTGGCAGCAGGCGAGCAGCCCGCTGCCAGTCTTGCCGCACTGCCCGCTTACGATGCCGACCCGCTGACCGGTGAGGCCAAGCGCAGCAATGGCCGTATCGTGGGCGTGATGGTCAACAACATCTCCAACACCTCCCGTCAGAACGCCCGTCCGCAGCGCGGCCTTTCCTCTGCCGATCTGCTGATCGAGTGCAAGGTGGAGGGCGGCATCACCCGCTTCTGCGCGGTGTTCCACGATGCCGACTCCATCCCGGAGATCGGCCCGCTGCGCTCTGGCCGCGACCAGTTCCTGCAGCTGCTGATGCCCTATCAGGCGCTGTACTACCACGACGGTGAGAGCGCCGCCTGCACCAAATTCATCAGCGTATACAACTATTCCGGCCTGAACATCGGCGGCAAGAGCTACTTTAATACTCCCACCCATCCGCATGTGGCTCACCGCGACAGCCGGGGCCGGGATGTGGCCTATGAACACACCGAGTTCACCTCCGGCAAGGAGATCCGGCAGGCCGCTTCCAATGCGGGCATCGGCCTGAAATACGATTACGACACCACCTTCTTCCGCTTTGCGGACTACCGCACCGGCGAGGAGAATGCCATGCAGGGTGCAGCATCCGGCAGGACGGTCAGCATCACCCACTCGGACCACTACAAGACCAGCTTCCGCTATGATCCGCAGTCCCGCACCTATAAAATGCAGATGTACAGCCGCATCTCCGGCAAGTTTGAAAACACCGTGGACGAGCTGAACGCAAAGCAGCTGAGCTTTGACAACCTGCTGGTCTGCTTTGCTCCCATCGAGCGCTATTCCGGCGACTCCGGCGATGTGCAGCAGGTAAGCTACATCTCCGGCGGCGATGCCTATTATTTCAGCCGCGGCGCTGTACAGCATGGCCGCTGGGAAAAGGCTTCGCCTGAGCATCCGCTGCGGGTCTACGACAAGACCGGTGCGCAGATGCTTTTCAACCGCGGCAAGACCTATCTTGCCATCGTGGACGACGACGAGTGGTCCAACTTCAGCTATCAGTAACGAGGGAACCGCATGAAACGCATCTGGAATCTGGCCCTTGGCACGGCGGTGCTGTGCACAGCCCTGCTGTGCGGGTGTGCGCTGTCCGGCACCACTGCCCCGGACAGTGCAGCGCCCACCGACCCGCTGACCGGGCAGGAGCTGCAGTATCCCGGCGAACGCACCGCCGCCGTGGTGATCGACAACGCCGCTTCCAGCACCACACAGTGGGGTATTGGCAGCGCATCGGTGGTGCTGGAAGCCCTGACCGAGAGCGGCCAGCCCACCAGCCTGTGCTTGGCTTATCCTTCGGTATCGGCCATGCCAACCGTCGGCCCAGTGACCCTTGGGCAGGACCTTTACTGGCGGCTGCTCAGCGGGCAGGAAGTACTGCCCATCCAGCGGGGTGCAGGGCAGTTTGCCCGCAACTATCTGGATTATTATAACCTGCGGGCCGTGGACGCGCTGGAAGTGGGCCGCAACGCCTTTTCCTGCGATGATGTCTGGAGCGGCGCGCCGCTGTGGCATACCAGCGGCGGGGAGGTCGCTTCCGTGCTGGGCAGCCTGAACCTTTCCGGCGCATTGGGCGACCACGGCAGCAGCGCTTCCTCCTCGGCCAGCACTGCCGAGGACAGTTCTGCCATTTCCGCTCTGCCCGCCCTGCTGCCGCAGGCCAAAGAGCCCCGTCTGCCGGAGCCAGGTTCCCGGGATGCCGAACAGGTGCAGATCAACTTTGCGCCCCAAAGCACCACCGGCTTTGCCTACGATGCGGCCAGCGGCACCTACGGGATGCTCCGCGCCGACGGCACCGCCCAGCTGGATGCCAACACCGGCGCGCAGGCGCAATTCGACAATTTGCTGGTCCTTTATTCCGCTTCCAGCCTGCGGGACGACGGCACCACGCTGGACTACGACCTGTCCCTTGGCGGCGGTGTCTGGCTGAACGGCAGCCAGCTGTGGCACATCACATGGACGCAGGGCACAGACTCCACCTTTGCCTTTTACGATGCCGACGGCAGGCCGCTGACCATCCGCACCGGACGCAGCTACATTGCGCTGGTCTCCAGCGTGACCGGGCAGGAGCTGACGGTATTGGATTCCGCCGGGCAGAATGTGCTGAATTGACAAAGCAAAAAAAGACCATCTGAGGCATTTTTAACTGCATCTCAGATGGTCTTTTATTCCGTTCAGGAACTCCTTCCGTCATCGCTGACACGATGCCACTGCTCCCCTTTTTGTCACTTGCGTGACATCTGCTCCTCTCTTTGTCACCTGCGGTGACATTTCTCCCCGGCGCGGGGAGAATCTGTCCCGGCCGGGGGAAGTCTTTCTCATGGAGGGAGGCTTTGGCAATACGGCCAAGTTTTCCTTTTCGCCAGAGGCTCCCTCTCCGAGGGAGCTGTCGAGCGTATGCGAGACTGAAGGAGTTACAGATCCACCACGCTGCCGACCTCGGCAGGAGAGGTGGGCACCACGCCCAGCACGGCGTGGTCAGTGCTGCGGTTGACCGTAAAGGTCACGCTGCGGCCCGCCGCGAAATCCGGGTGATAGGTCAGCTCCAGCGTCTGCCAGTTGTCCGGCACTGCGCAGAAGCAGTGCAGCAGCGCGCCGCGGCCTGCCGTCAGGTTCAGGGTGAACACCGAAGCATCCGCCGCGTTCTCGCCGTAGAGCGGCGCAGCAAAGCTGCCGCAGCGCACCGGCTTGCCATCGCACACAGCGGTAACGCCGGTGCCCATACTGTACAGGTCGCCAAGCGTGCACACCTCACGGCTCTGCAGATAGCTTGCGCCCACCGGCAGGGTGGATGCGGAGAGGTTTTCCACCGAGAGGTACACCAGCACATTGCCCATTTCCTGCGCAGGGGCATAGCCCAGCAGCTCCACGGCAGCTTTGCCGTCCAGCAGGGCAGGTTCGCCTGCAAGACGCGGCTGCTGTGCCGCTGCAGGTACGCCGGTGAGCAGCGCTGCCGCAAGGCTGACCGCACCGGAGCCGGCACATTTCAGGAATGACCGGCGGGAAATGGACTGGGACATGGAACTTCCTCCTAAAATGATCGTTCCCTTATACAATAAAGGATTGCGCCGCTTCTGTCAAGGGATGGGCCGAAACTGTAACCGAATCCTTACTCAAAGGCCTCGTTTTCCTCGGCTTCGGCCTGACCGCGCAGGGTATCGGCATAGCCAAAGGGCACGATGTCGATGGCTTCCACCAGACGGTCCCGCATCCACAGCTGCACATCGGTCTGCACCGTGTAGCCGCAGCCGGGGTCTGCCATCCACTGCTCCGGGCGGCGGGTGGGCACCGCGCGCTGGCTGAGCATGCTCATGATCACGCCGCCATGGGTCACACAGGCTGCTTCGGTCACATCCATGCGGATCATATACTCAAACAGCTTCATCAGGCTTTCGGCGCAGCGGGCGTGGAACTGGTCGGTAGGCTCTGCGCCTTCGGGCACATAGCCGGAGCCGGGGGTGATCCACTTTTTAAAGTCCTCGTCGTGCACCAGCTCCTTGACCGGCTTGTTCTCAAACTTGCCAAAGCCGGCCTCCCGCAGGTCGTGCACGGTAAAGGTGTGCTTTGCATCCGGGAACAGGATGTTGGCTGTTTCCACCGCGCGCAGCAGCGGGGAGGAGAACACGGTATCCACCTGCGGATACTCGAACCGCTCTTTCAGCTCATTGAGCTGCGCGCGGCCCTCGTCGCACAGAGGGATGTCGGTGCCGCTGCCGATGTACAGGCCCTGCAGGTTGCCTGCAGTCATGCCGTGGCGGATGAGATGAAGCTTGAACGTTTTCATGGATAGTGCCTCTCTTTATCGCTGTGCGGCGGCACGGGAACGGGCGGCAAAACCCGCTGCGGAGAAAAAATCTGGCAGAAAAACGTGTCGTCTGCCAGATTTTTTGCTCTTTGGCGGCAGCCGCGGCCCCGCGCACGCCACAAAATGTATGCGTTAATACCTATAGTTTAGCATAGATATGGTGTCCAGAGCAAGTCTTTTGACAGAAATGACGAAAATCAACGAAAAATATCGTCACTTTTCTTGCTTTACAAAAGGTTTTCCGTTGTGTATAATCAACCTGCTGTAAACCAAAAACAAGGATGTCCCCCTACATCGAACTTTGAGGAGCCAAAAATCATGGAATTCAACCGTATCATCAAGCTGCTGCGCAAGGAACGCGGCATCACCCAGAAGCAGGCCGCCGAGGATCTTGGCGTCTCGCAGGCGCTGCTGTCCCACTACGAAAAAGGCATCCGCGAATGCGGCCTGGACTTTGTGGTGCGCGTGGCAGACTACTATAATGTTTCCTGCGATTATCTTCTGGGCCGCAGTGCAGAGCGCAACGGCATGATGCTCTCGGCAGAAGACCTTCCGAACCCGGACAAGATGAAGGACAACATCTACCACGGCAGCGTGCTGCCCACCATGACAAAAAGCTGATCTCCAACGGCCTGAACGTGCTGTACGCCAAGATCGGCCAGTGCCACAGCAAGGCCCTTACCACCGAGGTAAGCGCCTACCTGATGATGGCCGTAGCCAAAATGTTCCGCCTGCTGTACTCGGCCGAGCCCCACAACGCCGCCAGTATGTTCAGCATCGATCCCATCCGCTGGCGCGGCTGCTCCGATGCCGTGATGCGCATGTCCGAAGCCAACGTGGAAGCCCTGCTGGACGGACAGGATGTGAACGGCGGCGAGGGCGTAAAGGACCCGGCCTGCCTGACCATGACCACGGAAAGCCTGACCCGCGAGTTCCCGCTTTATACGCCCAGCCTGTTAAATCTGGTCAAAACCAGCGAAACACATGTGAAGGGCCTTACCCACGAAGGGTGATATTCCTGTGAAAAAGCTGTAAATTCAGCCCCAAAACCCTTGCATCTTTCGGGCAGAAAGGGTATAAACAGAATAGAACATTCTGGAATACGGTTTTTCCTATCAAAAGGAGGATTTATTTTATGTCCAACTCCATTTCCCGCCGTACCTTCCTCAAGTGCACCGGCGCATCCGTTGCTGCTCTGGGCGCAGCAAGCCTGCTGGGCGGCTGCCAGCAGAATGGCAGCGCCACCATCGTGGATGTCAAGGTCGGTGATAAGGTCAGCAACTGGAACGGCCTTGGCGTTCAGCTGACCAGCCTGTTCAACATTGATACCGCACCTGCACAGGCCGGTTACGAATACATTGCTGTTCTGGTCACCGTGGTCAACCGCACCAAGAACCAGACCTTCAACATCGGCGCACAGAATCTGGCCGAGATCAATGCTGCTTATCCCGTGCCCCCGCAGGAGAACGTGGATGCAAACTTCCACGCACTGGCAGCAGCTTCTACCGATTTCTCTGCTTCCTGCGACGGCCAGAGCGTGGAGTGCGGTGCCAACATCTCGCTGTACAACTCCAACTCTCAGACCTTCTCGGATTCCACCAATCTGCCCCCGCAGGGTACCGGCTATCTGCAGCTGATGCTGATGGTCCCCAAGGGCTGGCAGCAGCTGAGCGTTACTTACATGCCCACCTTTGCAGCGGATAAGACCATGACCTTCGTCATGACCGCTGCAGACGTGACCCGCGCCTGATACGCGGCCCGCACAGGACGAAATTTCGTCGCAAAACAACGTCACAGCTCAAAATTTCATCATTTATTTTGCCAAAAGGCATTGACATCCGGCCCGGTTTCGCCTATCTTATAGGTAATGCCGCAATGCCGTACTGATCTGCTTTTTAAAGGAGGAACGAACATGTCCTATACATTCTCCCGCCGTGACTTTATGAAATATACCGCTCTTACCGCTGTTGCCATTGCAGGTTCCGGCATGCTGACCGGCTGCTCCAACCCGAACCGTCCTGTCGGCAAGGCCGGTGACACCCTGAAGCCGGGCGACGGCATCTGTGAAGCCACTGTGCTGAACAGTGCTGGCAAAGAACCGCGTTATGATCCTAATACCAAGACCCTGACCTGCAACTTCAAGATCGTCACCAAGATCGAACTGCTGGAGATTACTGACAGCCATTTCCAGGTCGATGTTACGACTGCTGAGGGCACGAAGCACTATTATTATAATACCACTCCTGCACCCAGTCTGGGCAATACCGCCAACCCCAAAGCTAAAAAGAACAGTGTCACCGAGGCCACTCTGACTCTCAATCTGGACCTCTCCGGCGCTACCAAAGTAGCTGTGCTGTATACTCCCAAGCATGGCGCTACTGGTGAACCCAATGATTCCTACAATGATATCTACGGCACTTGGGATATCACCGATGCCATCAAGGATAGTATCCCTACCGCTTGATTTTATATTATGTCTAAGGCCCGCACCCGCAGGGTGCGGGTCTTTTTGCGTATGCGGGCCATTTGTATCCAAGTTTTGGGCGATATCATGTAAAATGTACAAAGTTTTTTAGTGGATTTATGCCTTGTGCACAGGTTTCTTTTCCGGTACAATAGGGTTATAAAAATGTGCAGGAGCATCGCAGCGATGCGGTGCTTTTTGTATTTGAGGGGCAACCCGGAAAACCTGAAAAGGAGTGCTGTTTCGATGATCAATATGGTAAAGCTTCCCACCAAAAAAAGTAACCTGTTCCTGCGCGTAGCAAAGGGCCACTTTGCTACCAGCCACAGCCATATCAACTATTACATCGATGTCACCACCCAGAAGTCCCGCCTTTCCGAGGCCAAGGCCGTGGCAAAGGAGCTGGTGGCCGCTTACCAGCACAGCACCATTGTGGACACCGTGCTCTGTCTGGACGGCACGCAGGTGATCGGCACCTGCCTTGCCAACGAGCTGACCAAGGACGGCTTTGCCAACATGAACGCCCACCAGACCATTTATGTGATCACCCCGGAGTACACCACCGGCAGCCAGATCATCCTGCGCGACAATCTGGCCCCCATGGTCAAGGGCAAGCATGTGCTCATTCTGGCCGCTTCCATCACCACCGGCTACACCGTGCAGGCCGCTGTGGAGGCCGTGAACTACTACGGCGGCACCGTGGCAGGCCTTTCCGCTATTTTTGCCACCACCCATGAGTGCATGGGCTATGAAGTCACCTCCATCTTTGACCCCGCCAGCCTGCCGGACTACGCCAGCTTTGACAGCCGCGACTGCCCCCTGTGCAAGGCCGGCCAGCACATCGATGCGCTGGTGAACAGCTTTGGCTATTCGGCGCTGTAACCCCTTTCAGTCTGCTCACTTTGTTCGCATCCAGCTCCCCCGAAAGGGGGAGCTTTCTTTGTGCTTCTCGTAAAATGCAAAAAGTTCTCCCTTTCGGGAGAGCTGGCATCGCACAGCGATAACTGAGAGGGTTATTTTTTCGGGAACACAAAGGGCTCGTGCAGGTACACCGCCACCAGATATGCCGTCATGAAGAACCAGATGATGGGCTCGCACAGGATGACCGCATTGTACTGGAATTTCGGGATGAACACCAGCACAAAGATCACCTTGCCCACCAGCTCGATCACGCTGGAGAACAGCGGCAGCACCTTTTGGCCAAGGCTCTGCAGCGCGTAGCGGGTGCACAGCAGCACCCCCAGAACGGCATAGAACGGTGCGTTCCACAGCAGGTACCGCGCACCGTTTTCCAGCACGATGGGTTCCGAAGAGCCGGAGATCAGCTGCACCATCCATTCCGCGCCAAAGTTCATCAGCACCACGGCGGCGACCATCACCACCACCGAGTACAGATACATTCTGCCGCATTCCCCTGCGCACACGGTCGGGCTGGTTTGCGCCGCGGTTCTGGGAAACGAAGGTGGAACCGGCGTTCGCCATGGAGATGAGCGGCATCTCCGTAAAGGCAAACAGCTTGCGGGCAGCGGTGTGCCCCGCAATGGTCAGGGTGCCAAGCCCGTTGATGCCGTACTGCAGCACCACCGAACCCGCAGACACGATGCTGCTCATCAGGCCCATGGAGATGCTCTGGCTGAACAGCTCCCAGTAGAGATGACTGCCCACGGCGAAATGCTTTTTCTCCGGGATGAGGATGCACACCCTTGCCAGCACGTACAGAACGCACAGCACCACCGAGATGCCCTGTGCAATGACCGTTGCCACCGCTGCGCCCCGCACGCCCATGCCAACCCCGGCAATGAACCACAGGTCCAGCCCCACGTTCAGCACCGAGCTGATGAGCAGGAACACCAGCGGCATCACGCTGTTGCCAATGGCGCGCAGCAGGCCTGCGCACAGGTTATACATAAACATGACCACAACGCCAAGGTCGATCACGATGATGTAGCTGTAGGCATCTTCCAGAATTTCTGCCGGGGTATCCAGCAGCTGCAGCAGGGCATGCAGGCCGAAAAAACCTGCCGTTGTAATGACCAGCGAGGCGATCAGGCCAATGACGACCGACCCCACCACCGTGCGCTTGAGCAGGTCTTCGTCCTGCGCACCGTAGGAGCGCGCTGCAACGATGGCAAGGCCATTGCCGATACCGATGCCAAAGCCGACTAAAAGCTCGTAGATCGAACCGCAGGAGCCAATGGCGGCAAGGGCTGTATCGCCCAGCACATTGCCCACGATCATGGTATCCACCGTGTTGTAGAGCTGCTGGAACAGATTGGAAATCAGAATGGGCAGCATGAACAGCAGCAGGCTTTTTAAAATAGGCCCGTGCATCAGGTCTACGTTCATGTTGAAGACGCTTTTCTTTTGGGGCTGCGCGTGGGTCATAGGGTTCCTCCAAAATTATAATTTTTAAGATATCTGTACACAAAACAAAACATCTGCAATCCCTTCCCGATTTATAAAAAACAGGAAAAGGCATTGCAGATGATCGATCTTTTTGCGGGCCTGAACTCCTTCAGACAAATCCTCCGGATTTGCCAGCTCCCTCAAAGAGGGAGCCTTTGGCATGACGGTAAAGTTTCTGGTTTTGCCAATGCCTCCCTCTCAGAGGGAGGTGTCACCGAAGGTGACGGAAGGAGTCCGTGCCATAAAATTACAGCTCCTGCGTCTCGAAGCCGCTGCCGGTAAGCACCTGCACGCTGGTAAAGCCTGCAGCCTTGATGGCGGCGGCAGCTTCGTCAAAGCCGTAGGTCAGGCTGTTGATATCATGAGAATCAGAAGTGATGATGACCTTGCCGCCCATCTTCTGCCACTCGCCCAGCAGCCACGGGCCGGGGTAGAAGTCCTTGCGGTAGCCGCGGTACACGCCGCCGGTGTTCACTTCCAGCAGGCAGTCGTTTGCCTTTGCGGCCTGCAGGGCCTTGAGGGCAGCGGCCTTGTAGCGGGGCGACTCTTCGTCGAAGAACTCGCCGTTGGCATTCAGCTTCTTGATGAGGTCGATGTGGGCCAGAATATCCGGCTTGAGGGCAGCCACCTTTTCCACCTCGGCAAAGTAGGCTTCCACAGCGGAAAGCGGGTCTGCGTCAAAATCATCGTTGATGCAGTCCCACAGGTCCTGCGGGCGGAAATCGATCTCGTAATACTTGCCGGTGTTCTTGCCGTACAGGTGGTGTGCGCTGCCGATCCAGTAATCGTAGCCGGTGCGCTTATCCTCGCTCAGGATATCCCACTCGATGCCGCACAGGATATCCACCTTGCCCTTGTACTCGGTCTTGAGCTTGGCAATGGTGGCCTTGTACTGGGCGGTGCGGCTGGGGCTCATGCAGTATTCGCGGTCGCGCTGGGTGTAGCTATGGCCGGTGAAGCCCAGCGTGGTCAAGCCCTGCGCACACGCAGCACTTGCCATATCCTGCAAGGTATTTTTGCCATCGCACATGGTGGAGTGGCAATGGACACTGGACTTCTTATAATCTGCCATAGATAATTCACTGCATCCTTTCCTGTTTGACCTTGTGGTCAATGACGTGACGTTTTTCCAGTTCACGGGTCACATCCTCCACCGTGATGCCGGCGCTGACCATCAGCACCAGAACATGGTAGGCAAGATCGCTGATCTCGTAAACGGTCTCTTCCTTATCCTCTTTTTCGCCCGCAATGATGACCTCGGTGCACTCTTCGCCCACCTTTTTCAGGATCTTCTCCTTGCCCTTCTCGAACAGGTAGGTGGTGTAGCTGCCCTCCTTGGGGCTATCCTTGCGGCCCTTGATGAGCTGGTACAGGCCCTGCCAGCTGAACTGCTTCAGCTCCGGCGAGACGTATACTTCGTTGAAGAAGCAGCTCTCGGCGCCGGTGTGGCAGGCGGGGCCGGATTTGACCACTTCCACCACCAGAGCATCGGCATCGCAGTCGGCGGTGATGGACACCACCCGCTGCACGTTGCCGCTGGTCTCGCCCTTGCGCCAGATCTCCTGACGGCTGCGGCTCCAGAACACAGTGCGGCCCTCGGCGATGGTGAGCGCCAGCGTCTCGGCGTTCATGTATGCGAGGGTGAGCACCTCTTTGGTGTAGTGGTCCTGCACGATGGCAGGGATCAGACCCTTTTCATCAAATTTCAGATTCATAACGGTTCTCCCTCCCCGGATGGGGATATTACTAGTTTAGCGTATTCGGTGCGCAAACGCAAGAGTTTGCGGGTTGTTTTTGCGGAAATCCAGTTTCGCGTTACGGCTTCTCCCCGCGCCGGGGAGAAATGCCCCGGCGTTACAGCCGCATCTCCACGCCGTTTGCGTTGAGGTATTCCTTCAGATCCCGGATGGTCAGCAGCTTCTGGTGGAAGATGCCCGCGGCAAGACCTGCATCGATGCCCTTGTGGTGGAACAGCTCCAGAAAGTCTTCCTTTTTGCCTGCGCCGCCGCTGGCAATGATGGGCACGTTCACCCGCGCCGCAACTGCATCCAGCATCTCAAGGTCGAAGCCGCTGCGCACGCCGTCGGTATCGATGCTGTTCAGGCAGATCTCGCCCGCGCCGTGGTCCACGCACCAGCTGATCCAGTCCAGTGCATCCCGGCCGGTGTCCTCGCGCCCGCCCTTGGCGAACACCCGGAACTGGCCGTTCACCCGCTTCACATCGGCAGAGAGCACCACGCACTGGTTGCCGTAGCGCTGTGCTGCCGCCGGGATGAGGTCGGGATTTTTGAGTGCGCCCGAGTTGACGCTGACCTTGTCCGCGCCGCACTTGAGCACCCGGTCAAAATCTTCCAGCGTGTTGATGCCGCCGCCCACCCGTGAGCGGGGATAAAAATTTCGCTGGCGACGCGGGTCAGGATATCCGTAAACAGCGCCCGGCCCTCGAAGCTGGCGGTGATATCGTAGAACACCAGCTCGTCGGCACCGGCAGCGTTGTACATGCGGGCCATTTCCACCGGGTCGGCCACATCCCGGATGCCTTCAAAGTTCGTGCCCTTGACCACGCGGCCATTGCGCACATCAAGGCAGGGAATAATGCGTTTGGTGATCATGTCGTTTCCCCTCCGTTCACTCCTGCACCAGCTGCACGCAGCGCGCAAGGTCCAGTGCGCCGGTGTACAGGCTCTTGCCTAAAATGGCAGCGGCAGTGCCCATTTTTTTCAGTTCCAGAAGCTCTGCTTCGGACGAGATGCCGCCGCTGGCCGTAAAGGCCACGCCGGGCACCTCTTTGGCAAGCGTGCGGTACAGGCCGAGGTTCGTGCCCCTCATGGCACCGTCGCAGGCAATGTCCGTGTAGATGATGGCGGTGCATCCGGCGGCGGCCAGCCGCTTGCAGAAGTCCACGCCCGGCTCGGCGCTCACTTCCTTCCAGCCATGGATGGCCACATAGCCGTCCTTTGCGTCCACGCCCACGGCAATTTTATCGCCGTATTTTTTCAGCATCCGGGCGGTAAAGGCAAAATCCGTCACCGCCACGCTGCCCAGGATGCAGCGGCCCACGCCGAGGGAAAGATATGTTTCAATGCGCTCCTCGGTGCGGATGCCGCCGCCCACCTCAATGTATAAGCCGCCCTGTTTTGCCAGCGCGGCAATGGTATCGTAGTTGGAAAGGGTGCCGTCCTTTGCGCCGTCCAGATCGACGACGTGCAGATTTTTGGCCCCCGCTGCAAGGAACTCCCGCGCCTGTGCACAGGGATCCTCGCCGTAGACGGTCATGCGGCTGTAGTCGCCCTGCGTCAGGCGCACCACCTTGCCGCCCCGCAGGTCAATGGCTGGAAATAATTGCATTTAAATCTCCTTCAGAAACGAACCCTCTCAGGCTCGCATTCGCTCGCCAGCTCTCCCGAAGGGAGAGCTTTTTACATTTTACGGTTCACTCTTTAGAAGCTCCCCCTTCGGGGGAGCTGGCAACGCCGCAGGCGTTGACTGAGAGGGTTATAGCTCCGCAAATGCTTTCAGAATGCGCAGGCCGGTATCCCCGCTCTTTTCCGGGTGGAACTGGGTGCCGTACACTCTGCCCGCCCGCACCGCGCCGGTGACGGGAATGGAATAGTCGCTCACAGCCAGTGTACTCTCCGTACAGTTCTTGCCATAGTAGCTGTGGACGTAATAGACGTATTCTCCCTCACGGATGTACTTGAACAGCGGGTCGTCCTTTACAATGTGCAAGGCGTTCCAGCCGATCTGCGGCACCTTCAGGCTCTTGTCCGCAAGGTCGGGCTCCAGCGGGCAGACCTCGCCCTTCACAAAGCCAAGGCCTTCGTGCTCACCGTACTCGTAGCTCTTTTCAAACAGCAGCTGCATACCGAGGCAGATGCCCAGCAGCGGCTTCCTTTCGGCTTCTTCTTTCATGACCGGTACAAGGCCCGTCGCCTCCAGCTTGGCCATGGCATCGGCAAAAGCACCCACGCCCGGCAGGATGAGCCGGTCGGCTTTGCAGATGGTGTCCGCGTCGGCGGTGACGACCGCTTCCAGCCCCAGCTGCTTCAGGCTGGACTTCAGGCTGAACAGGTTGCCCACGCCATAATCGATAATTGCGATCATACCAGCAGTCCTTTCGTGGAAGGAATTTCGTCCTTGTGGGCTTCGTCGATCTTCACGGCCGCGCCCAGTGCATGGCCTGCGCCCTTGAAGCAGGCCTCGAGGATGTGGTGTGTATTTTCTCCCGCAAATTGTACAAAGTGGATCGTGGCGGGCACGCTGCGGGCAAAGCCCAGCCAGAATTCCTTGGCGCACTCCACGTCAAAATCGCCTACTTTTTCGGTGCTGCAATGGATGTCCCAGTTCAGGGTGCAGCGGCCCGAAAGATCGACGGCACACAGGATCAGCGCTTCATCCATGGGCAGATAAAAGCTGCCGTAGCGCTGGATACCGCGCATATCGCCCAGCGCCCGTGCAAAGGCCTGACCCAGTGCAATGCCCACATCCTCGGTGGTGTGGTGGTAGTCCACCTGCACATCGCCGTGGCAGGTAAGCACCAGATCGAACCGGCCATGGCGGGCGAACAGCTCCAGCATGTGGTTCAGAAAGCCGCACCCGGTGTCCACCTCGTAGCGGCCGGTGCCGTCCAGATCAAGGGTAAGGTCGATCTGGGTCTCATTGGTGTTGCGTTCCAGCGAGATCATTCGGTTCGGCATGGTTCATTCCTCCATGATCTTATCCAGTGTTTCCATAAACGTCTGCATCTGTTCCGGCGTGCCAATGGTGATGCGCAGCCAGTTCTGGATGCGGGGCGCGTCGAAATGGCGCACCAGAATGCCGTTTTTCTTCAACTCCTTGTAGAGTGTTCCGCCGTCTTTCCGGTCGGTACTTGCAAACAAGAAGTTGGAGCGGCTGTCCAGCACGGCAAATCCGCGCTGTTCCAGCTGTTGTTTTGTCCATGCGCGGGTGTCCACGATGGCGGCGCGGGTCCTGTCAAAATAAGCGGTATCTTCCAGCGCGGCCTGCCCGGCCTTCAGGGTCAGGCGGTTGATGTTGTAGGGGTTCAGGCTGAACTTGACCCGGTTCAGGTCGGCAATGAGCTTTGCATTGCCCATGGCAAGACCCAGACGCGCACCGGCCAGCTGCCGGGACTTGGAAAAGGTCTGCACCACCAGCAGGTTCTCGTACTGGTCGATGAGGGGCACGCAGCTCTCGCCGCCAAAGTCCACATAGGCCTCGTCCACAATGACCACATTGTTCGGGTTTGCCTTTAAGATGCCCTCAATTTCCGCTCGGGGCAGTGCAATGCCGGTGGGGGCGTTGGGGTTTGCAAGGACGATGGTCTGGTTCAGGCCGTAGTAGTCCTTCGGGTCAAGGGTGAAATCCTCTTTCAGCGGGATGATGTGGCTGGGAATGTGCATCAGCCCACACCACACGCCGTAGCAGCCGTAGGTGATGTCGGCATAGGCCAGCGGGTGGTCTGCGTCGCAGAAGGCACGCAGCGCAAAGAAGAGGTTCTCGTCGCTGCCATTGCCGGGCATGATCTGCTCCGGCTGCAAACCGAAGTGGGCTGCGGCCGCCTTGAGCAGGTCGGCACAGGCGGGGTCGGAGTAAAGGCGCAGCTTTTCCACCTCGTGCTCGCTCACGGCAGCGATCACCGCCGGGGAGGGCAGATAGGGGCTTTCGTTGGTGTTCAGTTTGATGTACTGCTGATCCTGCGGCTGCTCACCCGGGGTGTAGGGGGTGACAGCGGCCAGCGTGGGAGAAAGGAATTTACTCATGGTTCAAATCCTCACTTTTCATACCGGATGGTCACGCTGCGGGCGTGGGCGTGCAGGCCCTCGCGCTCGGCAAAATCGGCGATGCGGGGGGCTACTTCGCCCAGCGCTTCCCGGGTGTAGTAGAGGAAGCTGGACTTCTTTACAAAGTCGTCTACGCCCAAGGGGCTTGAGAAGCGGGCGGTGCCGCTGGTGGGCAGGGTGTGGTTGGGGCCTGCAAAGTAATCGCCCAGCGCTTCCGGCACGTTGCGGCCAAGGAAGATGCTGCCTGCATTTTTGATCTCGTTCAGCACGCCGAAGGGGTCCTCCACGCACACTTCCAGATGTTCCGGTGCAATGATGTTGCAGGCTTCAATGGCCTTGTGCAAGTCGGTGCAGAGGATGATCTTGCCGTTGTCATCCACGCTGGCGCGGGCGATGGCGGCACGGGGCAGCTGCGGGATCTGCACCTCCAGCCTCGCCCTGCACGGCCTTGGCCAGCTCCGGGCTGTCGGTGACGAGGACCGGGCTTGCCAGTTTGTCGTGCTCGGCCTGACTCAGCAGGTCCGCCGCCACCCATGCAGGGTTGCAGCCGCCGTCGGCCAGCACCAGAATTTCGCTGGGGCCTGCGATCATATCGATGCCCACCTTGCCGAACACCTTGCGCTTGGCGGTGGCAACGTAGATGTTGCCGGGGCCAACGATCTTATCCACCGCGGGGATGCTCTGGGTGCCGTAGGCGAGAGCCGCCACAGCCTGTGCGCCGCCGGTCTTGAAGATCTTGGTCACGCCTGCGGTGGCAGCGGCGGCAAGGATGACCGGGTTCACCCTGCCGTCCTTTCCGGCGGGGGTGGTCATGACGATTTCGGACACGCCTGCCACCTTTGCCGGGATCACGTCCATGAGCACGGTGGAGGGATAGGCCGCCGTGCCGCCGGGCACATAGACACCGGCCTTTTCAATGGGGGTATATTTCTGGCCCAGCACGATGCCGGGCTTGTCGTTCACCACAAAATTCTTGTGCACCTGCTGGCGGTGGAAGCTCTCGATGTTGGCGGCGGCTTCGCGCAGCGTTTCGAGGAAGTAGGGGTCCATGCCCGCAAAGGCTTCGTCGATCTCCTCCTGCGTCACCTGCAGGGCATCGATCTTCGCGCCGTCAAATTTCAGCGCATAATCCTTCAGGGCATCGTCGCCCCGGGCGCGCACATCGGCAATGATGCCGTCCACCACATCCTCTACGTTCTTTTCCGCGCGGATGTCGCGGTTCAGGATCTCTTCGGGCTTCAGCTCGTCAAAGTTATACAGCTTGATCATTTTGCTTCCTCCTTGTTCTGCAGTTCCGCCCGCAGCTTTTCCAGCATGGTGTCCATTTCGGCGTGCTTGAACTGGTAGCTGGCCTTGTTGGCAATGAACCGGGCCGAGATGGGCATGAACTCGGTGACCACCTTCAGGCCGTTCTCCCGCAGGGTGGTGCCGGTCTCCACGATATCCACGATGACGTCCGAAAGGCCCAGAATGGGGGCCAGCTCAATGGAGCCGTTCAGCTTGATGATATCGATGTCCCGCCCCATGGATGCGTAGTAGCTCTTTGCAATGTTGACGAATTTGGTGGCCACCCGCACCGGGCGGCTGGGGTCGTCCTTGTAATCGGCCGGGGCTGCAACGCACATGCGGCATTTGCCAAGGCCGGTGTCCAGCAGCTCGTACACATCGGCAGAAGCCTCTGTGAGGATGTCCTTTCCCACGATGCCCACATCGGCGGCACCGTGCTCCACATAGATGGCAACATCGCTGGGTTTGACGAGGAAGTAGCGGATGCCGGCCTCCGGGTTTTCCACCACCAGCTTGCGGGTGGTGTTGTAGTCCTCCGGGCAGCCGTAGCCGATGCCCGCCAGCAGGTTATACACCTTATCGCCCAGACGGCCCTTGGGCAGAGCCACGTTCAGCATCACCCTGTCGGTGCTGTTCTTCTGCACCGGCGGCAGCGGGGCGCTCAGGCGGTCCAGCTCGTCCAGATAGACCGCAAAGCCGATGGCACCGGCACCGGGGGTGAACTTCTGCATCAGCAGGTCGTAGCGGCCGCCCTTGAGCAGGGGACGGGGCAGGGCTTTCAGGTAGCCCTGAAACACAAGGCCGTTGTAGTATTCCATCTCACCGGCCAGCGTCATGTCCAGCCGGATCACGCCGCCCGCCTTTTCCAGCGGCACAGCCAGCGCTTCCAGCTCGGCCACCGCTGCGCGCATGGCATCGTTTTTGCACAGGGCTGCAGCCTTTTCCATCGTTTCGGCATAGGCGCCGGAAAGATCCAGCACGCTGCACAGGGTATCGGCGGCATCGGCAAGACCGGCTGCTCCGGCTGCAGCCCGCAGCTCGTGGGCGTTTTTCTCCCGCAGCTTTTCCAGCAGCTTTGCGCGGGCGGCATCCGGCACGCCCAGCGCGTCGAACAGGCCGAACAGGTAGCCCATGTGGCTCACTTCCAGCACCCACTCGGCCCCCAGTGCATCCAGCGACCGCGCCGCCAGACACACCGCCTGCTGCACCTGTGCTTCGCCCACCGCACCCAGCATCTCAAGGCCCATCTGGCTGATCTCTTTAAAGGTGTGGCTCTCGGCGGAAGGGCGGTAGACGTTCTCGTGATAGTAGTAGCACAGGGTCTCGCTGGGGGCGGGCTGTGCCGTCTTGGCAATGGAGAGGGTCACGTCCGGCTTGAGGGCCAGCAGACGGCCATCCAGATCGGTAAAGGTGATGACCTGCTCGGACGACAAAAAACTGCGGTTGGCCTGATACAGGCCGTACTCCTCAAACCGGCCCATATGATACTTGCGGCAGCCCGCCGCTTCGTACAAGGCGCGCAGCGCAAAGGAGGCGCGCTCCTTGGGCTGCAGGTTTGCAAGGCTGAATTCCATTGTCGGTTCCCCCATTTCTTACTTGAGTTTATTTTACTTTATCTCGGTAAAGTTGTAAAGTAGGAAAGTGACGGTGTTTCCAACTCAATGATACGATTTTTCTGTGCGTTTGTACAGGGAAAAGAAAAAAGGAGCCGTCGCATGGCGCAACAGCTCCTTTTCAGCACGCATATTTACCCAAGCAGGTCCAGCACACTGGCCTTCGGGCGGGCACCCACGGCCTGACGCACCAGCTTGCCCTGCTCAAACACCAGCAGGGTGGGGATGCTCATCACGCCGAACTGGCCGGCCAGTTCCGGCTGCTCGTCCACGTTCACCTTGCCCACCTTCACATCGGTGCGCTCCTCGGCCACCTCGTCCACAACGGGACTGAGCATGCGGCAGGGGCCGCACCAGCTGGCCCAGAAGTCCAGCAGGACAGGCTTTGCGCTCTGCAGTACCTCCTGCTCAAAATTTTCCTTCGTGATCGTAACAACTGCCATATTTCTACCTCCTGAAAGGGTTCGTTCGTGATTGTTCTTATGGCATCAGTATACCCCAAATACCAGGGTTTTTCCGTAACCGGGTCACATTGGGGCACAAAAAAGCCCGGAGCAGGAAGAAAGAATACTGCTCCGGGCGGGGAATGGTTATGTTATTGTGCTGTCAGGCTCAGACTTCCTGCATGGCGTTCTTGCCTGCAACGTAGCCGTAGTACATGGCCATGGAGTGGCTGACGCCCTTCAGGCCGATGGGGTACTCGGTGGCAAAGCGGTTGCCCTGCACGTTGCCTGCCACATACAGGCCGGGGATCACGTTGCGGTCGGCATCGAAGGTGTGGCAGTTCTCGTCGCTCTCCAGACCGCCGATGCAGACCAGCAGCAGGGCGGTGGTGAACTTGTCGGCGTAGAAGGGGCCGTTCTCCAGCGCCCACATGCGGGATGCGGGCTTGTGGAAGTCCTCGTCGTAGCCGTCCTTGGCCAGCTGGTTGTAGCGCTGGATGGACTCCAGAGCGGTCTGCTGGGCAGCGGTGTCATCGGGGTAGATCTTTGCCACCAGCTCTTCCAGCGTGTCAGCCTTGACAGCGCGGCCATCGGCCACGGCTGCCTCCAGCTGATAGGGGCTCTTGTAGTTGCGGTAGGTGGTGTTGTTCTTGGGGCCCTCTGCCTCGCTGGCGTAGTCCTCGTAGTAGCAGGCACCGCCGTGGGCTGCGGGCATGTAGGGCAGCTGCTGGGGCCAGTTGGAGTCGAAAATCTGCCAGCTCTCGCGGTTCTTCTGCAGCTCGATCTGGTTTTCCAGCTGCTGGCCGGGCAGGTCCTCGTTCATGAAGCGCTTGCCGTTCAGATCCAGATTCAGGAAGCCTGCGTTGCCCATGACGCCCACACCGGACAGGTCGGCACCGCCGCCCATATGGTGGATCATGGGTGCGTGGCTCTGCTGCACCTGAGCGCCTGCCCACATGCCCAGCTGGATGCCGTCGCCCTGATTGGTGAAGCTGCCCTCCACGTCCACATTGGTGAACAGGCACTGGATGTTGTTCTCAATGACTTCGGGGCAGAAATGCTGCAGCATCTTAGTGTTCTGGGAGTAATCGCCGGTGGACAGGATGACGCCCTTGGCGGCGTTGCACTTGATGTACTCGCCGGTGGCAGCATCGCGGGCATACAGGCCCACGCAGCGGCCGTCCTCCATGATGAGCTTTTCCACAAAGCAGCCGTAGAAGGTGTCCACGTTGCCGGTGTCAACGGCCTTCTGCATGTTGGCATTGACGGTGACGGACTGGTTAGGCAGGAACTCCACAGAGGTGGGGTAGCAGGGGAAGCGCTCCTGCTTCCAGTCGTAGTTCTCGGGCAGCGGGTAGAAAATGGGGATTAGGAAGTTGTTTGCATTCTCGTCGGGGATGGCGCTGCGGGTGGTCTCGGCGTAGTACAGATCCGGGTTTGCTTCCACCCACCAGTCAAAGGCATCGCCGATGTTGTGGGCCCACTTGCTCATAATAGAGCGCTTGCAGCGGTAGGTGCTTTCCACCATGTGAGAGTCCACGATCTCGTCGATCTGCTCACGGGTCCAGGTGTTGCGGCCCCACTTGGCCTGCACATTGCCGTTGATGACGGCATACTCGCCGCTGCGGCACTGGGGGCCGTCAGCCTTTTCAAAGGCTGCCACCTTGCCGCCGTCCTCGGCGATGCTGCGCACAGCTGCCACACCGGCAACGCCGCAGCCCACCACGGCCACATCCACGTCCACCGTCTTGGTGACCTTGCTCTCGTCGATCTCCGGCTCAGTGCCCAGCCAGTCGTTCTCCGAAGCGGCAGCGGAGCTGTCTGCGCCGTCTGCCTTGACGCCCATGGCCTGCTCGATGCAGCTGGCAGCCGCCTTCTTGACGGCATTGGTGGTGACGGTAGCACCGGAGATGTTATCGATCTCGGTACCCTGTGCGGCCATGATGGCCTCCTGCAGGGTGGGTGCGGCCACGCCGCCGATGCTCTCGGTCTCGTTGGAAGCATCGATGACCACCTCGGTGATGGCGGTCTCGCTGAAGGTCATGGTCACCTTCACCTCACCGATGCCGGTGGCCGTGCCGGTGTAGGTACCGGCGGTGTAGATGGCATCGCCGGTAGCGGCGGTGCTGGAAGAAGCTGCGGAGTTGCAGGCAGCCAGTGCACCGGCGGTGACACCGCTCATGGCGGCAGCGGCGGCGACCTTCAAAAAGCCTTTGCGGGAGATCTTTTCCATTTGGATTTCCTCTTTCTTCTCATCAATTTCTCTTCGTCTCTGCGGGAGTTTTTCCCGCGCCGCACTTAGTATAAAATATAACGAAGTAAAAGGGAAACAAAAAATCTTGTCATCCTAATAAAAAGTGTTTATAACCGTCTCCCGCCATGCTATACTGAGAGCAGACGGATCTTCCCCTGCACAGAAAGGAGCTTTTTTCGGATGAACGACCACCAGCTGCTGTGTTTTCTCACCGTGAGCCGGACCCTGAATTTTACCACAGCCGCCCGGGAGCTGTACTGCACCCAGCCCGCCCTCAGCTACCAGATCCGCAGTCTGGAAAAGGAGCTGGATCTGGCCCTGTTTGAGCGCAGCACCACCCGCGTGGCACTGACCGAAGCAGGCCGGGCCTTTGTGCCGCAGGCGGAGGGGATCTATCGCAGCATCCTGAACGCCCGCACCGCGCTGAAGGGCTTTGCCCGGCGGCGCACACTGACCCTGCGCCTGCCGCCGGTGCTGCTGCAGCGGGATCCCATTTATCCCATCCTGATGGCACGGCTGCACGCCGCGCTGCCGGGATATGAGTTTGCGGTGGACACTCGGCCCGTGTCGCGCAACCCCCACGAAATGCTCTGCAACGAGGCAGACGCAGCCCTCTATCTGCCCTTTGGGCCGCTGCAGCCGGAGATCGAGCGCACCTCCATCCTGCACAACACCTTTTACCTGATCGTATCGCCGGAGCACCCGCTCGCAGGGCGCAGCGCTCTGGCGCTGGCCGATCTTGCCGGGCAGCAGCTGTTTTATGAGCCGCTGTATCAGGAAATGGTGGATCTTGCCGTTGTTCAGCCCGGCCTGCCGTTTTCCGCACCAAGCTGGCACATGGTGGAAAACTACGAGTGTGTTTACAACGATCTGCTTGCCGGGCGCGGCATGTTTTTGTGCCCGATGAAATACCCAGCCTTTCCGGCTGCATGGTATCTGCCGCTGCAGCTGCCGTTGCCGGACACCTGTCTGCTGACCCTGCGGGACGACCCGCGTCCCGAGATCCAACGGCTGCGGGAGGTATTCACCGCTGTATACGCCAGCCGTGCAAAGCTGCTGGGCGAAGAATGAACGCAAAAAGGGGCTGCTGCACCTCGTTTTGAACGAACGTGCAGCAGCCCTTCAGCTCTTATAATATTCCGGACAGCTTTATTTGCCCAGCATTTCGTGGGCAGTCTTGCAGATGGTAGCGGCATCCAGACCGTAGAACTTCAGCAGGTCCCATGCAGGGCCGGAGCAGCCGAACACGTCCTGCACGCCCACGCGGCGCACAGGGGTGGGCAGCTTTTCGCTCAGCACGGCGCAGACGGCCTCGCCCAGACCTCCGATGACATTGTGCTCCTCGGCGGTGATGACCTTGCCGCACTCCTTTGCAGCCTTGAGGACGATCTCCTCGTCCAGAGGCTTGATGGTGTGGATGTTGATGACCCGGGCATGGATGCCCTCAGCGGCCAGCTGCTCCGCGGCAATGCGGGCTTCGTTGACCATCAGGCCGGTGGCGATGATGGCAATGTCGCTGCCCTCAGTGATCTGCTCACCCTTGCCGATCTCGAAGTGATAGTTCTCGGCATCGTGGAACACAGGCACAGCCAAACGGCCAAAGCGCAGATAGACGGGGCCTTCCATTGCGTAGGCAGCACGCACAGCGGCGCGGGCCTCCACATCGTCGGCGGGGCAGATCACGGTCATGCCGGGGATGCTGCGCATGAGGGCAAAGTCCTCGCAGCACTGATGGGAAGCGCCGTCCTCGCCCACCGAGATGCCGCCGTGGGTGGCACCGATCTTCACGTTCAGGTGGGGATAGCCAATGGAGTTGCGCACCTGCTCAAAGGCACGGCCGGCGGCGAACATGGCAAAGCTGGAAACAAAGGGCACGTAGCCCATGGTGGACAGGCCCGCAGCCACGCCCATCATGTTTTCCTCGGCAATGCCGCAGTCAAAATGACGATCCGGGTAAGCCTTGCGGAACATACCGGTCTTGGTGGCAGCAGCAAGGTCTGCGTCCAGCACCACCAGATCCTCGTGGCCTTCGGCGGCCAGCTCCTTCAGGGTGTTGCCGTAGCTTTCACGGGTAGCGATCTTCTTCACATCTGCCATCTTAGTTTTCCTCCTGCTCCAGTGCGGCGTATGCGGCGTTCAGTTCCTCAATTGCGATCTTGTACTCGTCATCGTTGGGGCCCTTGCCGTGCCAGTCCACAGAGTTGGTCATATAGGAAACGCCCTTGCCCTTTGTGGTGTCCATAATGATGCAGGTGGGCTTTGCAGTCTCTGCATGGAATGCCTGCATGGCGGCTTCGATCTGGTCGTAGTCGTGGCCGTCGATGGTGACAACATTGAAGTTGAAGGCCTTCAGCTTCTCTTCCAGCGGGGCGCTGTTCATCACGGTCTCGGTGGTGCCGTCGATCTGCAGATGGTTGCGGTCCAGCACAACGCACAGGTTGGAAAGGCCGTAGTGTGCGGCAAACATGAAGGCTTCCCAGCACTCGCCCTCTTCCACCTCGCCGTCGCCCAGGATGGTGTAGACGTTGATGGGCTTACCGGCGTGCTTGGCACCCAGTGCCATGCCGCAGGCGGCAGACACGCCCTGACCCAGACTGCCGGTGGACATATCCACACCCGGGGTCTCGTTCATGTTGGGGTGGCCCTGCAGATAGCTGCCGATCTTACGCAGGGTCTTAAGGTCTTCCACCGGGAAATAGCCGCGCTCTGCCAGCGCTGCATACAGTGCCGGTGCAGCATGGCCCTTGGACAGCACCAGACGGTCGCGGTCGGCCTTCTTGGGGTCCTTCGGGTCAATGTTCATTTCCACGAAATAGAGGTAGCTCAGCAGCTCGGCGATATCCAGACTGCCGCCCGGATGGCCGCACTTTGCGCTGTGCGTGCCCTCGATCACGCCCATGCGGATGTGGCAGGCGTGCTTGGCCAGAGTAAGTTTTTCTGCATTTGTCATGATGGTCCTCCCGTATGAACCTCAGATTTGCACATGTTCAAAAAAGCCTTTCGTCAGCGCCGGTGCAGTCCTGCTGCCCGCAGCGCGCTCTTTTTCAAGTTTATATTAGCTATTCTATGCAAAAAGGTCAAGCTTCTTCATGCAAAATGTACACACGCGGGGAAATATTCATTGAAATTTGCCGCTTTTTGGTTAAATTGCAGGCTTTTTGCCGTATCTTGACAAAGCCAGAGGCATCTGCTATATTTTTCACAGATTCCGGCAGGAAGCCGGGTGCGCGGACAGAAGTCCGTGTTCTCCATCCTGATGGAGCATTTTATCCACCGCTGCGCTTACGCAGCGGTGCAGCGCAAAGCCCACAGGGGGCCTTTGCGTTCTGCCATCTTATTTTTGCTGCTATAGACACCACGAAGGGGTCTGCCGTTGGCTTGTAAGCCGGGCAGACCTCTTTTTTGTCTGGCCAAAGGAGGAAGCTTTTTATGAAAATGAACCCCCATTCCACCACCCGCAGCCTCGTGCTGGCTGCACTGTTCCTTGCACTGGCCTTTGTGCTGCCCATGATCACCGGCCATGTGCCGCAGGTGGGCAACATGCTGTGCCCGATGCACTTTCCCATTCTGCTGTGCGGCTTTGTGCTGGGCGGCCCATGGGGCCTTGCCGTGGGCTTCATTGCTCCGCTGGTGCGGTCGGTGCTGTTCGGCATGCCGCCGATGTTCCCCATCGCCATCTCCATGGCCTTTGAGCTGGCCGCCTACGGCCTTGTGTCCGGCGTGCTCTGGCACAAGGTGAAGCATACCGTGCCCATGATGTACGCTTCTCTTGTCACCGCCATGGTGGCAGGCCGTTTGGTCTGGGGTGCGGTACGCTTTGTGCTGGCCGGCCTGACCGGTTCCAGCTTCCCGTTCAGCGCGTTTTTGTCCGGCGCACTGCTCACCGCCGTGCCGGGCATTGTGGCTCAGCTGGTGCTCATCCCGCTGATTCTGATTGCTCTGCAGAAGGCAAAGGTCATCGACTGACAAAAAATGGCTGGCATCGCAGGATGCCAGCCATTTTTTTGCTCTTTTAATTCTTCTTGCCGCTCAGGAACTCCGGCAGGGGCTTGCCCTGCTTGCGCCACTGATGGTACTCTGCCGTAGCAGCGAACTCCACGTCACCGGCAGAGTTCAGGGCAGTCTCAACAGAGTCCTGCACCACGCCGATGATGAAGCCGACACCCACCATCTGCATGGCGACATCGTTGGAGATGCCGAACAGGGAGCAGGCCATGGGGATCAGCAGCAGGGAACCGCCGGCCACGCCGGAAGCACCGCAGGCACCCAGAGCGCTCATAGCGCTCAGCACGATGGCTGCAGGCAGAGACACCTGAATGCCCAAGGTGTTAGCAGCGGCCAGCGTCATGATGGTGATGGTGATGGCGGCACCGTCCATGTTGATGGTGGCGCCCAGCGGGATGGAGACGGAGTACATATCCTTGTCCAGACCCAGCTTTTCGCACAGGGCCATGTTCACGGGGATGTTGGCGGCGGAGCTGCGGGTGAAGAAGGCGGTCAGGCCGGACTCACGCAGGCAGCGGAACACCAGCGGATAGGGGTTGCAGCCCAGATAGATAAACATGATGAAGGGGGAGACGATGAGGGCCATGAACAGCATGGTGCCCACCAGCAGAGCCAGCAGCTTGCCGTACTGGGTAAAGATGGCAAGGCCGTTGCCGGAAACATTGGTGTAGACCAGACCCATGATGCCGAAGGGAGCAAGATTGATGATCCAGCGCACGATCTGGGAGACCGCATCGGCGGTGTTTGCCATAAAGGTCTTGGTGGTGTCAGAGCCGATCTTCTTCATGGCCACGCCGAACATGCAGGCCCAGAACAGGATGCCGATGTAGTTGCCGCTCATGATGGCACTGACGGGGTTTGCCACAAAGTTGGTGAGCAGAGTGCCCATCACTTCGCCCAGACCCTGCGGCACCACGTCCGACTGGGCAGCGTCTGCCAGCACGACCGTGACCGGGAACATAAAGCTGGTCGCCACTGCGATGGCCGCAGCCAGAAAGGTGGTGAGCATGTACAGCCAGATGACCGTGCCGAAGCGGCGGTCCAGCTTGGAAGAGCCCTGTGCCAGAGCACTTGCCACGATCACGAACACCAGCACCGGGGCGATGCCCTTCAGTGCGCCAACGAACAGGCTGCCCAGTTCACCCACCCAGCCTGCACCGGGGGCCACCAGAGCCAGCACCGCACCGATGAACAGGCCGATCAGAATGCGAACGATCAGGCTGATGCCGTTGTAGCGGGCAACTGCCTTATTCAACGTTTTCATATAGACACTCCTCTTTCCTATTGTACGCCAATGGCGTACAGCTTCCTGTCTCTTACACAAGGACGGGTGTTATTATAGCACATACGGCAGAGAAATGAAAGCGTTTTCAGACATTTTTCGTTCACAAATTTGCATTCAGGTCGGTGTCCATGGGGGTCTTCCGTTGATCTGTATTTGTAGCAAGGACAGGTTTGGCCATTCGCGGCTTTGTTTTCTCCGTCACCGTCGAGCGGCGCAGGGCGGAGCGAGCGGGGGCAAACAAAAAAGCCTGCGTGCGCAGTCCTGCATGGCAGGCTCTGCATCCGCAGACCGGGGCTCTTTGGGGGTGTATTCTGTTTTCAACCCAGCGGCTGGGTGGGGGCAAGCTTCTGGTAGGCAAAGCGGGGCGAGCCGTCTGCCACATGGATGATGCCGCAGCGGGTAAAGCCGTTCTTTTCCAGCAGATGCTGCATGATCTTGTTGTCGGCGTGGGTGTCGGCACGCAGGCTCTGGCAGTGCTCCATGCTCCAGTCCAGCACTGCCGATGCCACGCCCTTGTGCTTTCCGGCCGATGCCAGACGGTGCACCGTGCCATAGGGCAGGGTATCGTCCAGCCACTGGCCGTCCTCAATGGCGGCGTAGGTGGGGTCTGCCCCCAGAATAAATGCAAACACGGCCTCGATCTGGCCGTTGACCACATAGAGGAACAACCGGTTCGAGTCGATATCCTCCTCCAGCAGTTCCTGCGGCGGGAAATCATCCCCCCACTGGGTCGGGTTGCCGGATGCCTTCATGACTGCACGTGCATGGGCGTAGATCTTCAGGATCTGGGGCAGATCCCCTCTCACTGCTCCACGAAACATTCATTCCACCTCGTCTTTTCTGCGCTGCGCTCGGTCCGGCACAGCACTTTGAGAATTGTTCTTATTGTACTACAAATTACCATAAAAATCCAGTTCCCGCACCAAAGTACCTTAAAATGCTCCAAAACGGCAAAAAGCAGGGGCTGCTGCACTTTCGGCTAAAACGATGTGCAGCAGTCCCTGCTTTTAGAGTAAGTACCTTATGCGCTGGCGCGGCCATGGCCGGTGCGCACCAGCCGGTATTCCCGCGGGCTGAGACCATACCGCTCGTGGAACAGGCGGTAGAAATAGCTGGTGTTCTCGTAGCCCACCAGAGAAATGATCTGCTGGATGTTCATGTCGCTGCGGCGCAGCAGGCGGGCAGCGGTCTCCATACGGTGCTTTTGCAGCAATTCCTTATAGGTGCGTCCGGTCTGGGCACGCACGCACTCGCTGACATATGCCAGCGAAACGCCGTACTCCCGTGCCACGTTGGAAAGGCTTGCTTCGCGGTAATTCTGGGTGATCTCTTTGAGTGCCGCCTGCACCAGTGCTTCGCGGCTGACCGTTCCGGCCCTGACTTCCGGCAGGATAGGATTCGTCTGTGTCATCTGCGTTTCCTCCGTAAAGGGTGCGGCGGGCGGGGACTGGGGGATGTCGGACGCCCGCCGCACAGGGAATGGCGGCTCCTGCCGCCCTACACCTCAGATACGAACCGACGCACCGGAATATTGCAGAAAGCTAAAAAATTTTTAGTCAATTTTCGTCCTGCAGAAAAAGACCGCTTCCGCACCGGGCAGAAACGGCCTTTTTCAGGAGAAATAAAGAAAACACGAACCCTCAAAAATGAGGAAGGGAAATGCTCAGAACATGCTCTCATCCTTATAGCGGCCGGTGCGCACAAACTGCACCCACTCGGCCACATTCACGGCGTGGTCGCCGATGCGCTCCAGATACTTAATGACCATCAGCAGGTCCAGCGCTGCGTCCACCTTGCCGGGATCTTCGGCGATCTCCTGCGCCAGCTGATGCTTGATGGCGTTGAAGTCGTAATCCACCTCGTCGTCTGCGGCGATCACCCTGCGGGCGGCATTTTCGTCCTCTGCCGTCAGGGCATCGAGGGCATCCAGGATCATCTGGTGGGCCTTTTTGCCCATGGCAATGGCCTGACTTACCGCCGGGTCGCCCTCTTTGCGGACGGTAACGAGGTGGGGGATGATCTCGGCGATGTCGGCGGCATGGTCGCCGATGCGCTCAATATCCGTGACCACCTTCATGGCGGTGGAGATGCGGCGCAGATCGCCTGCCACCGGCTGCTGACGCAGCAGCAACGTCATGCAGCGGTGCTCGATATCCCGCTCCATATTGTTGATGCGGGCATCCCCCTTCACGATGGCCGCAGCCGCATCGGCATCAGCAACGCAGAGCGCTTCCAAAGCGTTCTCCACGGCATCGGCAGAGTTGCGGCCCATTTCGGTCAGCGAATTTTTCAGCGATTCCAGATCGGTGTCGTACTGTTTACGGATACTCATAGCTGTTTCCTCCTTTAACCGAACCGACCGGAAATGTAGTCCTCGGTGCGTTTATCCTGCGGTGCGCTGAAGATCTGCGCCGTGGGGCCCACTTCCACCAGCTCGCCCAGCAGGAAGAAGGCGGTGCGGTCGCTGATACGGGCCGCCTGCTGCATGTTGTGGGTAACGATGACCACCGTGTAGTTTTTCTTCAGCTCACTCATCAGCTCCTCCACCTTCATGGTGGAGCCGGGGTCCAGAGCACTGGTGGGCTCGTCCATCAGCAGCACTTCGGGCTTCACCGCCAGTGCGCGTGCGATGCACAGACGCTGCTGCTGGCCGCCGGAAAGGCCCAGCGCGCTCTTTTTCAGGCGGTCCTTCACCTCGTCCCACAGGGCCGCGCCCCGCAGGCTGCTTTCCACCAGCTCGTCCAGCTCAGCCTTATTGCGCACGCCGTGCAGCTTGGGGCCGTAGGTGATATTGTCGTAAATGCTCATGGGGAAGGGATTGGCCTTCTGGAACACCATGCCCACCCGGCGGCGCAGGTCGGTAAGCTGCATTTCCCGGGCAAAGATGTCCTCGCCCTTCAGCCGCACATCGCCCTCGATGCGCACATTCGGCACAAGGTCGTTCATGCGGTTGAGGGTCTTTAAAAAGGTGGACTTGCCGCAGCCGGAAGGGCCGATGAGCGCGGTGATCTCCCGCTCGCCCACGTCCAGCGAGATGCCTTTCAGCGCCTTGAAGTCGCCATACCAGAGGTTCAGGTCTTTTGCCGATATCACCGGCATGTTCGTGTTTTCCATAGAGTACCTCATTGTTGAATTTCAACAGGAAGTTTACCGTTTCGACCCTTCCCGTGAAAAGGTAGATTTGAAAAATCCGCAGATTTTTCAAATCTACGAAATTAAAAATAATTTTTCCGCGATTCATGGCCAGAGCGAATGCGGAGGCCATTTTGAACAGTAAAATCAAATTTTACTGTTTCTGTTTCAGCTTAGTCTTTGCCAGCCGCGCCGCAAGGTTGATGGCCAGCACCAGCACCAGCAGCACCGCACCGATGCCCCATGCGGAATCAAAATCGCCGTCCTCAAAGGCACGCAGGTACAGCAGCACCGACAGGGTGGCACCGTTGGAGGTGTAGGCTTTGGCCACGCTCTTGGCAATGACCTCTGCGGCACCGGCGGTGAAGAGCAGGGCGGCACTTTCGCCCACGATGCGGCCCACAGCCAGAATGCAGCCGGTCACGATGCCGTCGATGCTGCAGGGCAGCACGATGGTGCGGATGATGTGCCACTTGCCTGCACCCAGACCCATGGCACCCTCCCGGTAGCCCTGCGGCACCGTCTTGAGGGATTCCTGCGTGGTTCGGATGATGGTGGGCAGGTTCATGACCACCAGCGTAAGTGAACCGGACAGCAGACAGGTCTGGAAGCCCAGCGCCTGACTGAACACCAGCATACCCACCAGACCGTAGATGATGCTGGGGATGCCCGCCAGCGTTTCGTTGGTGAACTCGATGACCTCGATGAGCCGCCGGTTGGAGGCATACTCGGTCAGGTAGACCGCCGCGCCCACGCCCAGAGGCAGTACGATCAGTAATGTCAGCACAATGACATACAGTGTGTTGAGGATGGCAGGCAGGATGCCGTCGGTCTTTTTCAGCACACTGGCAGTAGTAGAAAGGAACTTCCAGCTGATGTGGGGGATGCCCCGCACCAGCACCATGCCGATGATACCGGCCACCAGAACCATCACCAGAACGGCACTGGCCCAGACCAGTGCGGTCATGACCCGGTTCCACATCTGACGGGAAGGCGAAAGGCCCTTATTCATCGCGGCTTCCTCCCTTCAGCACAACGTTCAGCACAACATTGATGATCATGATAAAGACGAACAGCACCAGCGCGATGCTGAACAGCGCCTGCCGCTGCAGACCGCCGGCATAGCTCATCTCCTTGGCGATGGCGGTGGTCAGGAAGGTGACGCTGCGGAAGGGACTGTCCGGCATGTTGGGGCTGTTGCCTGCCACCATCATCACCGCCATGGCCTCGCCGATGGCACGGCCGATGCCCAGCACAATGCCTGCGGCAATGCCGCTTTTGGCTGCCGGAATGCTGATCTTGAACCATGTTTCGGTGTCGGTGGCACCCAGTGCCAGACTGCCCTGCTCATACTCCGGCGGCACGGCGTTCAGTGCCGTGACCGACACGGACACGATGCTGGGCAAGATCATGATGGAAAGCACCACGATAGCGCTCAGCAGGCAGGCACCGGAAGCCTTGCCGAAGGTCTTTGCCACGGCAGGCACCAGCACCTGCATGCCCAGCAGGCCGAACACCACGCTGGGGATGCCGGACAGCAGCTCGATGGCAGTAACCACCACGGTGCGCAGCTTGGGGTCGGCGGCCTTGGAGAGGAACACCGCCGTCAGCAGGCCGATGGGCACACCGATGATGGCAGCGCCCAGCGTGCCGTAGATGCTGGAAAGGATGAACGGCAGGATGCCGAACAGCGGCTGGGCTGCCGTGGAGGCCCACTTTGTGCCGAACAGAAATTGGAACAGACCGATCTTGTGGATGGCCGGCACGCCGGAGATCACCATGTACACCGAGATGAGCACCACGCAGCCCACCGCCAGCATACCGCACAGGAAGAAGATGAAGTTCATCACCGCTTCCAGCCATTCGGCGGGGGTGCGGGGCAGCCGCACCCGGCTCAGATAGGATTTTTTGTTCATAGCTGAAATCCTTTATAAAAGCCGCGTCGGCCCGCAGAAACGACAGCCCGACGCGGCAGTACTCTTGTTCAGATGCGGGGCAGGCGGTTCACCGGGGAGCTTTCCCAGGCAAACCACCCGGTAATTACTCGTTCACCGGCACAGCACCTGCGGTGCGGATGAGGTCGGCAGCGTCCTTGCTGGTGGCAAAGTCCACAAAGGCCTGTGCCTGCTCCGACAGGGTCACGCTCTTGTTGGTGACGAACACGAAGGGACGCTGGATCTTGTAGCTGCCGTCCTTGACGGTGTCCTCGCTGCACTCCACACCCTCCACGGTGACCATGGCGACGGTGTCGCCCACAGCGGACAGGGAAGCGTAGCCGACGGCCAGAGGATTGGCCTCCACAGCGCTGATGACAGCGCCGGTAGCGGTCAGCTCCTGTGCGTACTTGCAGCTGTCCTTCACGTCCACGATGCTCTCAAAGCCATCGCGGGTGCCGGAACCGGCCTCGCGGCCCACCAGAACGATCTCGCCGTCGTCGCCGCCCACATCCTTCCAGTTGGTGATCTCGCCGGTGAACATCTGCTTCAGCTGGTCCACGGTCAAGTCTGCCACCTTGCTGGCCTTGTTGACAACGATGGCGATGCCGTCCAGAGCCACGGTGGTGCCGTCCACGTCGTTCTTCTCGTCGTCCTTCAGGGCGCGGGAGGACAGGCCGATGTCCAGCGTCTTATCGGTAGCACCGGTGATGCCTGCGCCGGAACCGGTGGGGTCGTAGCTGACGGTGACCCCCGGCTCCACCTCGGCAAAGCCCTCGGTCAGGGCTGCGATGACGTTCTTCATAGAGGTAGAACCGCCGGTAGCCACATTGCCGGACAGGGTGCCTGCAGCGGTCTCAGCAGCGGCAGAAGAAGAGGTGGACTCCGCAGCAGAGGATGCCACAGTGGAAGAGGCTGCACCGCCGCAGGCGGTCAGAGCCATCGCTGCAGCAGCAGCGCCGCAGACAGTGATAAACGAACGACGAGTGATCTTTTTCATAACTCTTTTCCTCCAATAAATGCCGGAACGCCGTTCCGGCCGATGTTTTCTTGTGTTTTCCTTGGGAACGGCCTAATTGTACCGCACCGCCGTGCGCGCTGCGACCATGTACGCGCAAAATGGAGGTAAAGCTTTTGCACAGGCTCCGGCGGCTGTGTCAAGCCTGCGTAAAGCCGGCATGAAAAGCCTGTACTCAAATTTTACAAACAGGATAAATATGCCGAAAATGCCATTTTCCGGCTGGGCAAAACGACAAAAAGCCCCGGGCACTCTTTCAAAGAATGCTCGGGGCAAAAGGGTCTGCGGGTCAAACCGTGGTAAGGGAAGGCAGAGTCTTGGTGGCTGCATAGCCGCCATTCTTCTTGACAAGGAACAACGTCTCGCTGATGCCGTTGATGACGATCTTCAGCACCGCAGGCTGACCATTCCGGTAAGCTTCCTTGATTTCTGCATCGGGGAAGTTCAGCCTCAGATCTTTTTCCTCTGTGGCAAAGGGCTTACCCAACAGCGTGTCGGAGACAAAGAAAGTCCCGGCGGGGGATACCTGCTTCAGCTTTGCTTCGCCCACGGAAGCTTGGAACATGTCGCCGTACTGTCCGCCCTGCCAGCTGCCGCCGCCGGCGTCATAGCGCAGTCTCACCTTGCCGGTGATGGCACCCTTGTCCGTGCCGGATTCCGTGCCCAGATCCACATCCAGACCAAAGACCTTCACGGTGAAGGGTCCGATCTGGACCTCGTCGTCTGCCAGCTGACCGCTGCCGCCGCAGCCGGTCAGCACGCCGGACAAAGAGATTGCTGCAGCCGCTGCTGCTGCGCTCTTCATAAAGGTACGCCGGGTCATTTTTTCTGCCATAATATTGCCCTCCTCTAAAAGCGTTTTTCTGTGTTTTTAGCGTACCACTTTTTGGGAGTCTGTCAACAAAAATATGACAAAAAGGCGCTCTGTACACATAATTTGCACAGAGCGCCTTCTGCTCAGCAGTATTTTGTTCCGTCCGGGCAGTAGAACTGCACGTACTTCTGCCACTCGGTCTCGCTGATGGTGCGGCGGTAGCAGTCCACCAGAGCATCCACGGCCTGCCGGTCCGCAAAGGTACCGGCACCCGGGCAGTCCAGCACCAGAATGCGGAACCATGCATCAAACAGGTGCTCGGTGAAGCCGGTGTCCCGCGCGCCGCACCGGGAGTAAAAGCCCAGCCGCCGCACAGCCATAGCTTCGTCCTCCGCCTTATCCGGGCATTCGGCCTCAATGAGGATGGCCTGCGCACCGCGCTCGTGCTGCGGCAGATCGGCCAGCAGCTGCGCGCCCAGCCCTGCAGAACGGTATTCCGGCAGCACGGCAAAGTAATCCAGCTGGCTCACCCTGCTGCCTGCCGGGCGCACCATGAGCAGGTACGCCGCCAGTGTTTCGCCGTCGAACACGCCCCATGTGTGGGCGGTGCCGTCCGCTTCGCTGTTCAGGATCATGCTCAGGGGCTTTAGCTCCGTGGGCGGAAAGTCCCGCCGCATTTCGTCCAGATAGACCCGCGTCAGTTCTTTTTCGTTCAGTTTCCGCCAGCTGTACACTTTGCTCATGGTTTTTCCTCCCGTATCTGCCTTTTGAACCAGTATAGCACACTCCGCGCGGGAACGCAAAAAGCCGCCGGGAGCGGCAGGCTCTGCCCTTCTCCCGGCGGCTTTTATGGGAATGCAGGAGCAACCAGTCTCCCGCACAAACTCCGTTCAGAATGCTGTGTGCGTTACAGCATCTTCTTCAGCTCGTCGTACACGAACTGGACCTTGGTGCCGATGATCACCTGGCAAGCGTTCTTGCTGGGGCGGATGACACCGGCAGCACCAGCGGCCTTGACAGCCTTCTCGTCCACCTTGGCGTTATCCTTGACCTCAAAGCGCAGACGGGTTGCGCAGTAACCAACTTCCTTCACGTTCTCCTTGCCGCCGACAGCAGCCAGAACAGCGGAAGCGACTTCGGTATAGTTGTTGTTTGCCAGAACGACCTTCTTCTCGGCCTCTTCGTCCTCGTCCTCACGGCCGGGGGTCTTCAGGTCGAACTTGGTGATGGCAAAGTAGAACACTGCGTAGAACACCACGAAGGCTGCGATGCCCAGAGGAATGATCATCCAAGTCTTGGCAGCTGCGGGCAGGGAAGCGGAGAACACCAGGTCGGTGGCACCTGCGGAGAAGCAGAAGCCGGCACGGAAACCGGAGTAGTAGGTGATGACGGTAAAGATGCCGTACAGAGCAGCGTACACAACGTACAGGGGGAAGCACAGGAACATGAAGCCGAACTCGAAGGGCTCGGTAACGCCGCAGACGAAGGCGCAGATTGCAGCGGACAGAACCAGGCCGATGGCAGCCTTCTTGTTCTTAGCGGTCTTGACCATAGCCAGAGCAGCGCCCAGGACACCGAACATCATGCAGGGGAAGAAGCCGGACATGTACATACCAAGGCTCCAGCCCACATCAGCAGAGGTCTCGCCAGCCCAGAAGTGGGACAGGTCGCCCAGACCGATGGTATCGAACCAGAACACGTTGTTCAGAGCGTGGTGCAGGCCGGTGGGGATCAGCAGACGGTTCAGGAAGGCGTAGATGCCAGCGCCGATGCCGCTCATGCCTGCGATGCCGTTGCCGATTGCGACCAGAGCGTCGAAGATGACGGGCCAGACGAACAGCAGAACAACGGACACCAGAATGGAGATCAGACCGGTAGCGATTGCAACGAAGCGCTTGCCGGAGAAGAATGCCAGCCAGTCAGGCAGCTGGATATCCTTGAACTTGTTGTAGCAGGCAGCGCCCACAACAGCGGCCAGAATGCCGATGAAGGAGTTGCCGGCGACCTTCTGGAAGGCGATGTAGGTAGCAGTGCCTTCTTCCAGGTGACGGACCATGCCGACCACACCGGGGTTCAGCAGCTGCTGCATCATCAGGAAGCTGACCAGACCGGCCAGACCTGCGGTGCCGTCGTTGTCTGCAAGGCCGACAGCGGCACCAATGGCAAACAGCCATGCCATGTTATCGATCAGAGCGCCGCCTGCCTTGACCAGCAGGAAGCCAACAGTGTAAGCTGCGCCGGAGGTTGCAGCACCGGGAACACCCATGACACCCGGGGCCAGGGCATAACCGAGACCCATCAGGATGCCGCAGATCGGCAGCACAGCGACGGGAAGCATCAGAGCTTTGCCCAGTTTCTGGAGATACTTCATCATAAGACACATTCCTCCTTAAAGAATGTTGTTGTTATGGAGGCCTCTGGTTGCAGGCTGTCCATAATTGCGTAACAATATTTTAACACATCCTCCGAAAAAAGAAATAGGGTCTGCGCCTGTTTTCGCAATTTTGCACCAAAAATCCTTGAATTCGCATCTTTCGTGAAAAACTTTTTGGAATTATTGCGCATTTCAGAGCAGGATTTGAAAAAACTTTTCTTTTGCCCTTTCTCCCCAAACCGCTTGCATCCCGCGCCGGAATCGGGTACTATACTTATAAATAAAAACACAAGACCCAGGGAGGTTCTTTTTATGGAATGGACAGATATCCGCCTGACCGTGGCCAAGGCCGACGCCGACAACGCCGAAGCCGTTGCCACCATGATCGCCGAGGGCGGCATCTATATCGAAGACTACAGCGACATCGAGCAGCAGGTGGCCGAGATCGCCCATGTGGATCTGATCGAGCAGGAGCTGCTGGACAAGCCCCGCGATACCGTTATCATCCATATGTATCTGGAGCCGGGCGCTTCCCCCGTGGAGACGCTGGCCCTCATTGCCGCCCGCATGGAAGCTGCAAACATCGCCTACACCGTGGAGACCGAGGGCGTGGAGCAGGAGGACTGGCAGAACGGCTGGCGCAAGTATTACCACCCCCTGGAGATCGGCAAACGGCTGGCCGTGGTGCCCTCGTGGCAGCAGTACGACACTGACCGGGTGAAGCTGATCCTTGACCCGGGCCTTGCCTTCGGCACCGGCGGCCACGAGACCACCAGCCTGTGCATGGAAGCGCTGGACGAGCGGGTGACCGGCGGTGAGCGGGTGCTGGACATCGGCACCGGCAGCGGCATCCTTGCCATTGCGGCGCTGAAGCTGGGCGCTGCTGTGGCCGAGGGCGTGGACATCGACCCTGTGGCCGTGCGCACCGCAGGCGAGAACGCCGCGTTGAACGGCGTGCAGGACAAGCTGACCGTGCTGGTGGGCGACCTTTCCGATAAGGCCAGCGGCAAATACGATATCATCACCGCCAACATCGTGGCCAACGCCATCCTGTCTCTGGCTCCTGCCGTGCCGGGCCTGATGGCGGAGGGTGCCACCTTTATTGCCAGCGGCATCATCGACAGCCGCAAGGACGAAGTGATCGCCGGGCTGGAAAAAGCCGGCCTTGCCGTTGTGGAAGTGAAGGAGAAGCGCGGCTGGGAGTGCATCGTCTGCAAGAAAGCGTAAGGAGATTTTATGCCGCACCGTTATTTTACCACCGAGATCTCTGACGGCACCGCCACCCTGCGCGGGGCCGATGCCCACCATCTTGCCCGCGTGATGCGCGCAAAGCTGGGCGATACTGTCATTCTATGCGACGGCAATGCCGTGGAATACACCGCCACCATCACCGGCTTTGGCGATGAGTGTGTGGAGTTCCGGGTGGAGCCGGGCTATCCCAGCGCCGCCGAACCCAGCGTGGAGGTCACTCTGCTGGCCGGCTACCCCAAGCAGGACAAGCTGGAGCAGATCATCAAGCACGGCGTGGAGCTGGGCGCAGCCCACATCGTACCCTTCTTCAGCCGGTACTGCGTGGCGGCCCCCAAAAAAGAGGAGCAGAAGAACGAGCGCTACAACCGTATTGCGGTGGAAGCCGCCAAGCAGTGCGGCCGGGGCGTTCTGCCGGATGTGGCCCTGCCGCTGGCAAACTTTGGTGCCGTGTGCCGCACCTTTGCACAGTACGACCTTGTGCTGTTCTGCTACGAGTGCGGCGGCGCGCCCCTGCGCGACCTGCTGGCCGCAGCAAAGCCCGCCGATGGTGAAAAGCTGAAAATCGCCATCGTGACCGGTGCCGAGGGCGGCTTTGCCGCCGAGGAAGCCGAGATGGCCGCAAAGGCCGGTGCCAGAACAGTGGGCCTTGGCCCCCGCATCCTGCGGTGCGAGACCGCCCCGCTGGCCGTGCTTGCTTCGGTAATGACCCTGACGGGGAATCTGGAATAATGCTTTGTGCTGCCCGGCAGCGCCTGCGGGCCTTCCGGACAGCAACAAGGGGCCGCTCCCGGAAAGGAGCGGCCCCTTGTTTTTTTATTGTTCCGCTGTGCAGACGCAGGGCAGATCAGTCAATGAGACCCTTGTCCTTTGCATTCTGCCAGGTAAGGCAGACGCGCAGCTTGCTGACCGGGAAGCACGGATGGAACTTGTTGTTGTCCTCGTCGAACTTCATCAGCTCCTGCTCCACCATCCAGTGTGCAGCCTTCTGGGCATCGGTATCGTCGGCGTCAATGTCCGCATACAGGTCCTCATCGGTCATGTTCTGCGGCTCCGGCTTGCCTGCACGCTCCCAGACCAGCTCTGCCAGTTCGATGCGGTTGGAAGGCAGAGGAAGGCCCTGCATGTTCATCAGACGGTAGATGCCGGTGCCGGTCTCATAGGCACCCAGGATTACAGCGCCGCCGATGATGACACCGGGCAGGACGGGGTCCACGGGGCCCACCGGGTCCACCGGGTCTACCGGGTCCACAGGCGGCTCCACGGGGTCCACGGCTTCGTACACGGCTCTGACCGTCACGTTGCCTTTGGGCATTTCAAAGTTCGCCGTGGTATGGTCCTCCTCATTGGGGAAGCTCAGCAGGTCATTCATTTCATTCTGTACAACGCCGTTCAAGATCACGATCCCGGTCCAGCCTGCGAACTTCTGTCCATCGGGGGCTGGGTCTGCGGTCAGGGTGACCGGGGTGCCTTCGTAGATCTCGTCATTGGGGTCAACCTTAGTGTCAACGCCCCCGACCTTGATCGTTGCCGTGGCATCCTTGGCGGTCAGGGTGTAGCCGGGTGCCCGTTGGGTCAGGTAATAATAGTGCTGTGCCTTGTCATACGCCACGCGGTAGCTCTCGTTCTGGCCCACAAGGTGCAGCTTGTTTGCATTGCCTGCGACCGTGAGCTGACGGCCTTCTTCCGGGTCGGCAACCTTGATGGTGGCGGGGGTGGTAAAGGTATCGCTGATGGTGATCTTCTTGCCGGACTCGAGGTAAATATCGCTCTCGTTATTCTCAAACGTGGCGCTCTTCAGCTCTGCGGAGGTGCTGCTGCCCCGACCGAGATAAATGCCGTATTTGCTGTTTTTGATCGTGCAGTTCTCAACGACCAGCTTGCCGCCGTCCCCATATTTATAATGGTAATACGACCCTGCCGGTTCGCCCGAAGAAATGGCAGCATTGTCGCCCGTGCAATCCACAGTGGCACCATTGACGCTCAATGTGCCGCCGTTCCATACCTTCAGTGCAGGGGACTCGTAGCCAAGATTAAGATACTGGTTGGTGTTGGTATAAGTACCGCCGACAAGGTTGGCGGTGGCGCCCGTCACAAACACATCGCAGTAGGTTCCGGTGACTTCGGCATCTGTGACGTTCAGCGTTGCACTATTGGCGACGCGCAGCGTCGGACGATCTTTGTATCGCGGGAGGTCCTTATAGGTGCGGGAGTAAGAGCCGCCGACGATATTGACCTGACTGTTCATGGCGTTCATGACCCAGCCGACGCCGGTGGCTTTCACATAATTGAAGGACGAGCTGGGGGAATCATTGATCCAAAACGTTGCGCTGAAGCTCTCGCTGCAGTCGTAGGTGCCGCCGTTGACGATCACATTGGCTCCCTTATCTGTTTCAATAGCACGCAGGACGGCGTTCATGGTGAGATTGTTAAACGTCCAGTCGCCGCCGCACAGATAGCATGCGGCGATGTCGTCACACGGCCAGTTATAGATGCCGCCGTTAAGCACTGCGGTGCCCGTGAAGCTGTTTTCGGCATAGAAGCAGCGGCTGTAGTTCCGGCCCTCTGCCGTCTTGATGGTCTGCCCCTCAGCGTTGACGGTCACGCTCTTGGCGTTGCGGACTGTAATAAAGTTCGCACAGTCGTCTCTATTCCCACCCTTATCAAAGGTCGTTTCTCCGGTGACGTTGATGACCACATCCTCGTCCTCAGCGTCGATCACGATCCCCTCTGTATAGGTACCGCTCATGGAATAAACCTTGCCATGATCTGCAATGAAATCCTTGTTGATGGTCGTCGCGCTGTCGGTGGGCAGGGGATACCCCTCTCCGGAGGGCTCTGCAGACGCATCGGAATTTTCCTGTGCGCTCACAGTGCGTTCAAATTCTGCACTTCCCTCCAGAGCAAATGCGCTCACGGGAAGGACAGAGGTCATCATGCAGCCTGCAAGTACCGCACTGATGAGCCGTGTGCCAAACTTCTTCATAAAGATGACTCCTCTCTCGTTTTTTTCGTGCATACAAGCTTTTTTCGCCTGCCCGCACGTTTTAAACATTTAAAGTATAGCACTTCTGCAGCAAGGCGCAATCTTCATTCTGTACGAACCTTTTGGATACCCCCCGTTTTTCGTGCGTTCTGTAAAAAATGGAAGAGAAAATGCTTTCGCAGCCGCAGAAAAACAGCCCGGAACGATCTGTGGGTCGTTCCGGGCTGCTGTGTCAAAAATGGTTTGGAGCGTCAGAGCTCCAGCAGGGCTTTCTTCACATTCAAAAGGTTCTGCGGGCTCACCGAGAAGCTACGCAGGCCCAGCTGCAAATACTGCACCGTGTTGGCCGGGTTGCCCACGGCAAGGCCGCAGATGGTCACTGGCACATTGCGCACCTTTGCGGCATCCAGCACCATAGTGATGAGCTTTTTCATGGCCTTGCTGGCCGGGCGGTAGTAGTGCTCGGCGCTGGCAAGCTCCCGGTCTGCCGCGTGGGTATACTGGGTCAGGTCGTTGGTGCCGACCACAAGAAAATCGACCCCGTGCTCTACAAATTCCTCAGCGGTCAGGCAGGCAGCGGGTACGCTGAGCATCACGCCGAACTTTGTATCTTCGTTGAACGCCACGCCGCGCTCCCGCAGGTGCTCGCGGCAGCGCTCCACCACACGCATGGCTGCGTCCCAGTCCTCCACATTCGTCACCATGGGGAACATCACCCGCAGCGGGCCGCGGGCCGCGGCGCGCAGCAGCGCACAGAGCTGCGTCTCGAACTGGTGGGGCTGGCGCAGACTGTTGCGGATGCCCCGCAGGCCAAGCTTGGAAGACTGCAGGCCCTGATAGGCGTCGGAAATGGTGCGGTCTGAGCCAAAGTCGAAGGTGCGCACCGTTACCGGGCAGCCCTTGGCGGCAGCAAGACAGGAGCAGTAGAAGAAATACTGTTCCTGCTCATCGAGGATGCGGCCCGGCAGCATCATGTAGCCGGTGCGCAGCAGGCCCACGCCCTGTGCGCCGGACTGCATGGCCGTGTCGATGTCCTCCGGCCCAAAGCAGTTGGCCAGCAGCTCAAAGGGCTGGCCGTCCTTTGTCCTGTTGGGCAGAGCATGCAGCTGCCCCATCTCTTCGTTCTCCCGCTGCAGCTCGCAGATGCGGGTCTCGGCCTGCTGGCGGGCGGCAGCGTCCGGGTCCAGCGTGCACTGGCCCCCGGTGGCGTCCAGAATCACGGTGCGGCCGTCGCAGTCGTCCAGAAAATCCCGGCCCACCTGCACGATGCCCGGGATATTCATTGCCCGGGCAATGATGGCCGCGTGGCTCTGGCCGCTGCCCTCTGCCGTGATGATGCCTAAAATCATGCCGGAAGGCACGCTGAACAGGTCGGTGGGCATCAGCCGCTCTGCCGCAAGGATCACCGGGTGGTCCAGCGCCAGCCACATGCGGGGGCGGTTGGTGATGATGTTGATGACCCGGCGGCTTGCGTCGAGGATATCCACGCTGCGCAGCTGCATGTAAGGGTTATCCTTCATGTTGGCCAGCTGGTCGGCGTAGCGCTGGCCCACCTGATTCATGGCCGCTGCCGCGCCGATGCCTGCATTGATGCAGAAGCGCACCTCGTTCATCATGCCCTCGTCGTCCAGCATCATGCTCTGGAACTGGAAGATGGCCTGTTCGCTGGGTGCGGCACGGTCTGCCATGGATTCCAGCTCGTCCTGTGCGGTGCGGATGGCATCGGTGAGCAGCTGCAGCTCCCGGGACGGTTTAAAGGGGCCCACGGTCGTGGTCTCCACATGGTGCTCCAGACGGCTCACCTGCCCCAGCACAAGGCCGGGAGAAGCGCAGGAACCTTTATACACTTTCATGTTCGGTCACCTCCGGCAAAAGCTCGGCTTCCGGCGTGGTCAGGGTGCGCCAGACCAGCGCCTGCAAAAAGGTATTGGGCAGCAGCGCGGCCAGTGCGGCCCGCGCCGCATCGGCACTGCCCTCAAACAGCGGTGCAAAGCTTTGCATCCGTGCCTGATCGCACTTTGCAAGGAATGCATCGCACAAAGTATGGGTGGTGTAGTAATGGGCCGGGTCCACACCGGCATCTTCCGCGGCGGCTTCCAGCGGGGCAAGGTCGGCATCCTTCATCTTGGCCAGCAGCAGGGCCGCATCCGCCGTCAGGGTGACCGGGTATTTCTCCCGCACGGCCTTTTGCACCCGCTCAAATTTTGCGTGGAATGCAGCAGCGTCCGTGCAGCTCTGGGCATCACAGGAGACAGCATAGGCACACCCCCGCAGATATCCCATAGCGCGGCGGGTATCATAGTAGCCCAGCTCGATGTTGCGGCGGGCGGTGTCGGGGTCAAAGTGCAGGATATCGCCCAGCTCCCAGTAGCTGCGCACCATCACGGTGGGCAGGCCGGTGAGGTTGGGGCGGGTGATGCCCACGCCTTCCAGATCGACGCACACCAGTTCATCCGCGCCCATGCGTTTGGCAAGACCGGTGGGCATGTTGTCGCTGTAGCCGCCATCCAGAAACTTGACCCCGTCGATCTCCCGCGCACGCAGCGCCGGGAAGCAGGCAGCGGAGGCCATCAGGTAGTCCTTGACCTTTCCTGCCGGGATCTCGTCCAGCGTCAGCTCCCGGGGCTTTAAGCCCCGCTGCTCCACCGTGACAAGACCGAAGCGGATGGGAGCCGCGCGCAGGGCATCCTCGTCCAGCACCCGCTCCACGATCTCTTCCAGCGGGGTCACATCCATGCCGCCGGCTTTCACCACGCTGCGCAGGAACTGGTGCAGGGCCGAAAGGTCGGCATCCTCCTCCGGCAGCTCCATCACATCCTTGCTGCGGATGGCCAGCCACATATCGCGGGCCGTCTCGTACTGGTCCAGCACGAACATGGCACCGTTCAGGCTGCCAACGCTGGTGCCGGTAATGATCTGCGGGTGCCAGTCCAGCTCCATCAGCGCGCGCCACACACCCACCTGATAGCTGCCCCTGGCTCCGCCGCCCGCCAGCACCAGAGCTTTGCACGGCGCTCTGCGATCATCCATTGCATCCGCCTCCTTTGATCGTTTCCGGTTTTGTTCAGATTATAGCATATTTCCAGAGAAATTTCTTCCGTTTTTTGTAAATTGATGCCTTTCTCCCGGCAAAGAAACATGGTATACTTGTCAGGATTTCAAAAGGAGGCATTCTCATGCACTGCAAGCAATGGATCTTTGATATGGACGGCACCCTGACCGACAGCATGACCGTGGTATGGGAGGGTGCGCCCGATGCCCTGCTGGCCCGCTATGGCCGCACCCCAAAATCCGACCTCCACAAAACGCTCCTGACCATGGGCATGGCCGATGGCGCGGCCTACCTCATCCGGGAGTATGACCTGCCCCTGAAAATGGAGGACTACAACGATGTGATGTGGGATGTTATCACAAAGCTCTACGAGACCGTGGAGCTCAAGCCCGGCGTGCGGGAGCTGCTGGCCCGCCTGAAGGCCGAGGGTGCCCGCATGTGCATCTGCTCCAACACCTGGAGCGCCCAGTGCCGCACCGTGCTCACCCGTTTGGGCATCGATGAATATTTCGACTTCTATGTGGAGGCACAGGGGGCGCTCCACAAGAGCAGGCCGGATGTATTTTTCCAGACCCTTGCACGCCTGGGCGGCACTGACCCCGACCGGTGCGTTGTCTGTGAGGATTCCCTCTACGCCGCCCGCACCGCCCACGACGCAGGCTTCCGCGTCATCGGCATCGCCGATGCCGCCAGCAAGTCCGATGAGCCCGCCCTGCGGGAGGTCAGCGACCAGTTCCTGACCGACTGGACGGAGCTGGACTGGGACAAAGTATGACCCCGCACCATGAAGAAAGCGGCCCGCAGAAGCAGGCCGCTTCTTTTTTGCGTGATGACCTATCCTTCCAGAAACGCCCGGAACGCTGCCCTTACGGCGGGCTCACGCCCCCGGGGGATGGGCACCCGGGCACCGCTGCGCATCCAGAGCTCCCCGGAGGAGAGCTGGGCGGCGGCGGCAAGGTTGACCACATAGGAGCGATGGGGCTGCAGAAAACGGGCATCGGCCAGCAGGGGCTTTGCTACCTCGGAAAAGGGCACCCGCAGAGAAAGGGAGGCCACGTCCTCGCCGCTGGCAAGGTGATAGTGCACCACATGGTGGGTGCATTCCAGATACTCGATGTCCGCAAAGGGCAGGGCCCGCAGGCCCATGGCCGTGGCGACCGGGGATGACCGGGCCGTATTCCGGCTC